>ERZ1643250.207-NODE-207-length-71526-cov-7.480838_pt1 | contig 71526 bp, 76 predicted proteins | sample MGYA00579262_ERZ1643250 | MGnify/ENA primary metagenome ERZ1643250 (study PRJEB29033, sample SAMEA4952265) | chicken gut metagenome | biome: Broiler Chicken; feature: Gastrointestinal Tract; material: Caecum | place: Ireland | collected 2018 | study: Broiler...
GTCATTTTCTCCGCCTACATAAATAAATATGTCGCAGTTTTGTATGGCGATAATATCCTGGGGCGTCGGCTCATAAGAATGGCTCTCCTCGCCGGGTTTCAGGAGCATCTTTAAATCCACTCTGTCCCCTGCAACCTGGCGGACAAAATCATATTGGGGAAAAATAGTAGTCACTACGCTGATCTTGTCTTCCGCTGCATCTTCCTGGAAATCTTCTGATCCCGGGAAGCTGCAGCCTGAAACCAGAGTGCACACTGTCAGAAGCAGCGCTGCGCAAATCCTCTTTCTTCTTTCCCGTCTCCTTTTCCCTTTTTTCTCTGTCATTCAATCATCCTATCTGCGCTCATATTTTGTAAAACGGAATTCCAGGTCAAAGCAGGTCTGCTCCTCCCCTTCCTCTGTCATTTCCCACTCTTCCATCTCGTCCAGGTTCGGGAAAAACGTATCCGCCTGGAATGTCCGGTCGATCTTTGTCACAAACACCGTATCGCAGTACGGAAGCATCATACGGTAAACGCTCTCCCCGCCGATAATATAGATATCCTCTGTATCGTACTGCTTCAGCGTGTCAAGCAGTTCCTCCTGCGAGTGCACGATCACCGCTCCTTTTGCAGTATAGTCCTTATTCCCTGTAAGCACGATATTGATCCGGTTTTTAAGCGGCTGTCCGTTCGGGAAACTCTCCAGGGTTTTCCGTCCCATTACCACAACCTTTCCCGTCGTAGTCTGACGAAAAAACTTCATATCCGAAGGAATGCTGACGAGAAGCTTGTTCCCGTTTCCGATTCCCCAGTTTCTGTCTGCTGAAAGTATTGCTTTCATTTACTATTTCCTCCATATAAATAAAGCGGGTGTGCAAAGCCCGGGTTGCTGTCCTGCATCCGGCCTGCCGCAAAATATTTTTGTAATGTCTCTGTATCAGACTGCCACCGGAATGTTTCTTATCTGCGGATGGGTCTCATAATTTTCCAACTGTACGTCGTCCGTTGTAAAATCGTAAAAATCTTTTATATCTGGATTCAGCCGGAATACCGGAGCCGGGAGCGGCTCCCTCGAGATCAGTTCCTCCACCATCGGAATATGACGGTCGTAAATGTGGGCATCCGCGATCACGTGCACAAATTCTCCCGCTTTCATACCGCACACCTGAGCCAGCATATGGATCAGGACTGCATACTGACACACATTCCAGTTGTTAGCGGTCAGCACGTCCTGAGAGCGTTGGTTAAGGATGCCATTCAGCGTCAGCACATCACTGTCCTTCTCCTTCGTTACATTAAATGTCATGCTGTACGCACAAGGATACAGATGCATCTCATGAAGATCCTGATGCACATAGAGATTCGTCATGATCCGGCGGCTGTAAGGATTATTCTTCAAATCATAGAGCACCCGGTCCACCTGATCCATCATCCCCTCCTTATACTGATGCTTCACGCCCATCTGGTAGCCGTATGCCTTCCCGATGGAACCGCTCTCATCCGCCCAGCTGTCCCAGATGTGACTCTTCAGCTCATTCACATTATTAGACTTCTTCTGCCAGATCCACAAAAGCTCGTCCACACAACTTTTGATCGCCGTACGACGGAGCGTAAGCGCCGGAAACTCTTTCGACAAATCATATCGGTTCACAACGCCAAACCTCTTAATCGTGTAGGCCGGTGTGCCGTCCTCCCAGACAGGACGCACCTTCTCCCCCTCCGTACTCGTACCATTCTCCAGAATATCCCGGCACATATCAATAAACACTCTGTCCGCGTAACTCATCCTATTCCTCCTTAAAAATTCAGACAACTTTGTCAAAAGGGGTCAGACCCCTTTTACCCAAATTTTCAGATAATTTCATTTCAACGTCATGGACTGTTTTCAGGGCTCCGCGATATTATATAGTAATTTTTCCAGATATTTTCTGAGAGCGTCTACTTCTCTTCTGGTCATCCCCCTGGTCAGTTCCCTGTCCATCCTGCGGCGATCGCTTTCCATTCTCCTTCGTATATCATAAGCTTTTTCCGTAAGATAAATTTTCTTTTTCCGCCTGTCATTCTCATTTGGCACGCAAAAAATATATCCTTTCTCATCCAGCCGTTTCAGTATGCCGGTCACTGTGGGATTTTTGAGAGACAGATGGCGCTCCACATCTCTCTGGCTGACTTCATCCTTGCTGGTATGAAAAAGATAGTCCAGCACCGCGCACTGTGATGCTGTAATCCCCAAACCCTTCAGCTTTTCATTCAAGTCTTTTTCATATACATTATTAATCTGTTTGATCAAAAACCCTACAGGATGCCCCCGCCTTTCCATTGTCAAACCTCCCTGCTGTATCTGACGCGCTCAGTAAAAATCAGTCCATGTACACCGTTCCGCCGACCGGTTTTGCTGCGTTCACAGTATATCACAGAACCCCTGCGCCAGGAAAGTCCCGTCAATAAGAATTTTTCTCCATAAATTATACTTTACCAGCTACCGCTGGTAAAAATAAGACAGAACAGACACATTTTACAATATAGAAAAAGCATCTGAACCTTTTCAGATCCAGATGCTCATATCAGAGCGACAGACGGGGTTCGAACCCGCGACCCCGACCTTGGCAAGGTCGTACTCTACCAACTGAGCCACTGTCGCATCATCTGTTCCGTTGACCGGAACAATGAATACTATACTACAGTGTTGCCGGTATGTCAACACTTTTTTAAATTTTTTTAAAACAGTATTTTGAGAATTGTCTGAAGATTTTTCTCAAAGGGGTCTGACCCCTTTGAGAAAAGTTGTCTGAATTTTTTTGCCAAAGGGGTCTGACCCCTTCTGTTAAACGGCAGGATTCTGCAACGATTCGGCAATTATTCTGCAAGCGATATTGTATATTCTCCGGTATAATGTATAATCATCAGAGAATATTTTGCAAAAGGAGAACTGAATATGAATCTTTCTTATAAGTCTACGCTTGCCGCGTGCTATACGGGATATGTTGTTCAGGCTGTTGTGAATAATTTTGTACCGCTGCTGTTTCTGACTTTTCAGGATACTTACGGGATTTCTTTGTCCCGGATCACAATATTGATCACGGTAAATTTTCTTACTCAGCTTATTGTGGATATGCTTTCTGCCGGGTTTGTGGACCGGGCCGGATACCGGGCTTCTGCGGTAGCAGCTCACGCGTTTGCTTTTGCAGGGCTTGCAGGACTTGCCTTTCTCCCGGATGTAACGGCCGATCCTTTTGCCGGCCTGCTGATCTCAGTCGTTGTCTACGCTGTAGGCGGCGGACTGCTGGAGGTTTTGATCAGTCCCATTGTTGAAGCTCTCCCCACAAAAAATAAGGAAAAGTCCATGAGTATGCTGCATTCCTTCTACTGTTGGGGCCATGTAGCTGTGGTGTTGCTGTCCACTCTGTTCTTTCTTGTTTTCGGGATTGACAACTGGAAGATCCTGGCTCTTTTGTGGGCGCTTGTCCCGGCGGCCAACCTTGTCGTCTTTACAAAAGTGCCTCTTTATCCCCTTGTTTCCGAGGACGAAGAGGGCATTCCCCTTACCGGGCTGATAAAGCGCCCTGTGTTCTGGATCTTCCTTGTAGTCATGACCTGCGCCGGAGCCAGTGAGCAGGCGGTCAGCCAATGGGCTTCAAGCTTTGCAGAACAGGGACTTGGCGTGAGCAAGACGATCGGGGATCTTGCCGGCCCCATGCTTTTTGCCGTATGCATGGGAACATCCAGATTTCTGTATGGTCTGTACGGGGACAAGATTGCTCTTAAAAAGGCAATGAGTGGGAGCGCCCTTCTCTGCATTGCTTCCTATTTTGTTATCTCCCTCTCTCCTGCCGCTGCACTCAGCCTGATCGGCTGCGGCATCTGCGGATTTTCGGTGGGGATCATGTGGCCGGGCACATTCAGCATGGCAGCGGCCTCACTGAAGGGCGGCGGGACCGCAATGTTTGCCTTTTTTGCACTGGCAGGCGATCTTGGCTGCTCTGGAGGGCCTTCTTTTGTAGGTATGCTCTCTGAATCTTCCGGCAAGGGGCTCAGCTTCGGCATTCTCTGTTCTGTCGTCTTCCCGGCAGTGCTCCTGATCGGCGTCCTTCTCTCAGATGCTGCTCCTTTGAAGAAGAGAAGGCAGGCGGAAAAGACTGCATAAATATATTTTCCTGCCATAAATGCATTTTCCTTTTCAAATCCCCTTGTCATCTCTCCTGATCTGTTATATCTTAATGGAGTACCGCCCGTTGGCATATCACACGCAGGAATACGCCTCCCGGGGCGGTCCACTCCACATCAGAAAGGGGATATCTGTAAAATGAAATTTATTTACCCCGCCGTTTTCCGCAAAACAGAATCCGGAGGCTACAGCGCCTTTTTCCCGGACCTGGAATGCTGCGAGGCTGCCGGCGATACACTGGACGAAGCTATTGACAACGCAAACGAAGCTGCAAGGAACTGGATCAGCGTAGAACTCGAAGAAGAGGAACCCTCGCTGCCGTACGTTTCTGATATCAGCGATATTTCCACAGAGGACGGCGATATAGTAAGAAATATCTGCGTAAACATCCGCTTTTATGAAGGATGGGACGAATAAAGCGCCGGGGCAGCCGCCAAACGGACGGAAATATACGCCCGGCTTCTTTACCGATCCGCCGCGGAATACAAAACGGCAGAAAGCCCGCAGCAGGAAACTTTTCATCCTGTCTGCAGGCTTTTTTCCAGTTCTTCCAGCGTCCGGTATACCTTATCCGCCCCCGCAGCCAAAAATTTTGCTTCTGTCTGAAGACATTTCTTTTCTCTTTCTTCCGCTGAGAGCGTCTCAAACTCCTCCTGCGTCAGTCCCATCTCGGAGCTTCCCACAATGATCCCAGCAGACAACACTCCCGCATTTTTTCCCTCTTTAATATCTGAAACTGTATCCCCGACTTTGATTACACGATGCACATCTGTCAGTCCCAAAGCTTCCATATTGCGGAATATCATATAGGGATAGGGACGTCCTTTCTCCCCCACAGAGTCGGGGCTGAACCACACGTCCGGCTCATACCCTTTGGAAGCGGCAGCAGGGACAACAATATCCATCATCCTGTCTGTATACCCTGTTGTTGAACCGATTTTTATTCCTTTCTCTCTGAGCTTTTTCACCGTATCAACTACTCCCGGCTTCGGATCAGAATACAGGTGGAGGATACTCAGGAGCTTTTCTTCAAAAATGGCAAACAGCTTCTGCGCCTCTTCCTCTCCCGGTACATTTCCATGAAGTTCTTCCCAGCACCGGCTTATGCGGGGCATCCTGAGCATAGTGCGTATATGGTCGATCTTGAGCATCCCCATCGGCTCTCTGACCTCCTCTATCGTCGGTTCTACGCCATACTCTCTAAACACCTCCATAAACGCTCTGACAGGAGCAAAGCATCCGAAATCTACAGTCGTTCCTGCCCAGTCAAATATCACTGCATCTATCTTACTCATGGTTGTACTCCTCCAGAAATTCTTTTATGATCGCGCATACGTTTTCGATATCTTCCCGATAGATCTCTCCGATATTTCCAATCCGAAATGTCTCAGCCTCCGTCACTTTGCCCGGATAGATAGCATATCCTCTTTCCTTGATGTACTCATACATCTGAGAAAATGTAAAACAGCATTTCTCAGGATAAAAAAAGGTGGTGATGATCGGTCCCTGGTGTTCGCTGTCGATGTACGGATAAATCCCCATTTCCCCCATCTTCTCGATCAACAGACGGTTGTTTTCTGCATAGCGGCGGCCTCTGGCTGAAATGCCGCCTTCCTCTTCCAGTTCTTTCATCGCACGGGCAAACGCCAGGACCACATGGGTCGGAGAGGTAAATCTCCATTTCCCATCCACTTCCATCGTCTTCCACTGATCATAAAGATCCAGGGAAAGACTCCTTGCCTTTCCGGCGCTTTCTATCAAAAGATCCTTTCTTGCAATGATAAAGGAAAATCCCGGGACGCCCTGAATACACTTATTGGCGCTGCTGATGATAAAATCAATCCCCCAGTCCTTGACCGGGATGTCCACACCTCCAAAACTGCTCATGGCGTCTACGATAAACACTCTGCCTTTTTCTTTTACAGCCTTTCCTACCGCCTGGATATCGTTGAGAATGCCGGATGTCGTCTCGCTGTGTACCATAGCCACATGGGTAATACCAGGATCTTCTTCCAAAAGCTGCGCAATATGCTGCGCATCCGGTACTTTGTTGTAATGTTCTGAGTACACCTGATACGCGATTCCTGCATGTTCAGTAATATCGGCCATACGCTCTCCATATGCTCCGTTGGTACATATCAGCACTTTGTCTCCGGATCCGATCACACTGGTCAGTACAGATTCCACTCCAAATATGCCGCTGCCCTGCATAAGAACAACCGTATACTCTTCCTCTGACACATGGGCAAGCTTTAAAAGTCCCCTGCGGATCTCCTGGGTAATCTTTTTATAGTCGTCGTCCCATGTACAGTGATCGAACATCATCTCTCTCTTTACCGTGGCTGTTGTGGTCAGCGGACCAGGTGTAAGCAGTTTATATGTTTTCATTTTATTTCCTCTTTCCTGTTCTTCATTTTCTGACGGCGCCCGGGTCTGCCAATGCACCGTTCTCTATTTGTGCCGCCCTCCGCCGGCATTCTCATCTTATTTGCACTCTTCAGACAACTGCTGATGTTTTTCCAGCAGATCTACTGTCAGTTTTTCCGGAAATACTTTCGGATTTGCGGATTGATTGGCCGCATCTGTCTCCTCACCGTTGTACAGTGCATTCGGATAATAGGACTGAAGTTCTTCCCTGCCGTTCTCAATGATACACTGTGCCATCTTCATAGCCTTTTCATTCGTCTTGTCACCCTTATCAACGACTGCTACCGACTCTGTCAGGCTGAAATTTCCCTCTGCCGGATCCACAAAGTCGATAGGAAGCCCATCCTCTTTGTCAGCAACCGCCTGCTGCCTGAGGCCGAATCCTACTGCCACTTCTCCGGCACGCACCTTTTTCAGCGGCGCAGAACCGGAATCCTCGATATGGTCTCCCGCATTTTCATAAATTCCCGTAAGCACTTCTTTTGCCCCGTCCTGTCCGTACTCAGATACAAGAGCCTGGATCAGCAGCCATGCGGTAGAAGAAGACGCAATGTCGGTCACAGATACATAGCCCTTGTAAACCGGGTCAGCCAGATCTTTCAGAGACTCAGGCATGGGCAGGTCATGTTCTTCCAACATTTCTGTATTGACGATGATCGTGCCCTCCTGAGATGTGATCGGCGCACAGTATGCCGGGAACTCGTCGATGGTGTCTGCGTCAAAGTCCAGATCCAAAAACATGCTGTTCTGCTCCTGGGCGCTCTCTGTGTAAAATGTGCTCATGGTCACCAGGTCTGCCTCAATATCCTTGCCCTCTGCCAGCAGTTTGCCGCCCAGCTCGGAAGTTCCGAAAGTCTGGAACATATACTGTCCCTCGTATCCATTGCTGTCCAGGGCATTTTTCATCGCCTCCACAGCCTCATCATCTGCATTCGAATAAATAATAACCTGATCTTCTGAAGAGCCGCCGCAGCCTGTCAGACTCACTCCAGTTACAGTAACTGCCGCAGCAAGGGTAAATGCGGCCACCTTTTTAAAATTCATTTTTTTGATTTTCTTATTCATATTTGTTCTATTCTCCTTTCTCCGGCTGGCTTCTGCCAGTTTCCGAAACAGTTCCCTGCCGATCAGATTAGTCAGAAGGATCAGAAGCGACAGGACAAAGATTTCATTGTATTTGTTAAAATACTGCAGTTCTTTAATTTTTGTGGTGATCACCATTGTCCGGGCTCCCGCCAGGAAGATCACCGCGCTGACCGTTACCATTGCATTTACAAAATAGTAGCTGAATACCTCCAGCAGCGTGGATATGGCATTGGGCGTCACAACACGCATGATCGTCTTAATCCAGTTATCGCCCATCAGCATGGCCGTTGTCTCCCAGGAAGCATTCATCTTGGAGAGTGAATTCTTCATCATCAGATACGGCGTAGAGAAAAAATGGACAATATTACATATGATGAGAATGGCGAGCGTGTTCTGCAGGGATGTCCCCGTAAATGCAAACAGATAGGCAAGACCGATCACCATTCCGGGAATTGTATTTGTCACAAGGGCAATACTTTCAATCGCACTTTTGATCTTACCGCTGACCGTGCTTCTGGCTGTCACAAGAGCCGCCCCATAGGAGAGCAGCGTCCCTGCAAGAGCCGTGATCACCGCCACCATAAGCGAGTTGGTGTATACGCCGAACAGGGTATTGTCCTCAAACACTGCACGGACATGCTCTGCGTAGTTGGAAAACGTAATCCCGTTCTGCCCGTCCACCGTAAAGGACTGCCCCAGCACCATGATCATTGGCAGCGCCAGAAAGAGGGTAAAAAAGACTGCCAGCAGGATAAAAATCATTTTAATCTCTCTGTTCTTTCTCATCGTTCTCTCCTCTTCAGCAGACCTGCATCTGTTCCTGCATCTGCCCGGAAAACAGAGTATAGATATTATTTTTCTTTATCTCCAGCTGATTCAGGATAAATTTCCTTACAAAACCGTTCTGAGGCCGTTCTATGATTTCTTCCGGTTTACCATACTGTGCGATTTGTCCCTCATTGATGATCATTACTCTGTCAGAGAGGGTCAGAGCCTCCTCCGGATCATGGGTAACGATGATCGTCGTCAAATTGTACTCTTTTGCAATGGTCTTGATCCGGTCTTTGATAGATTCCTTGATCACACCGTCAAGGGCGCTCAGCGGCTCGTCAAGCAGCAGGATCTTCGGCTTCATCACCATTGTCCGGGCCAGCGCTACTCTCTGCTTCTGCCCGCCGGAGAGCTGCCCGATCCTTTTCTCCAGATGTTCCTCCAGACCAAGCAGAGCGATCAGATCCTCCACCTCTTCTTTTGAAGAAATTTCCGGCCTGTTCCTCAGTCCATAAGTAATGTTCTGATACACATTGAGATTGGGAAACAGTGCATAATCCTGAAACACAATATTAAATCCCCGCTTTTCCATCGGCACAGCCGTGATATCTTCCCCGTTAAAAATTATCTTTCCGCCGTCGGAATCCACAATTCCGAGAATCAGGTTCAGAAGCGTCGTCTTGCCGCACCCGGACGGTCCCAGGATCGACACGATCTCGCCGTCTTCGATATCAAGGGTGATGTCTTTGAGAACCGGCGTCCCGTCGTAACTCTTTTTTACATTTTTCAACTCCAGCATAATACTTACTCCTCTTTTACAGATCGATCAAAAATATCGAAAGATTCCGGGAGCCGCACGGCTTTTCTGCGCGGCCCACAGGAAGATTATATCCGGCCTTTTTCCGTCGTTTCTATCAAAAAAAAATAAGCCTCTGTAAAGGAAATGTAAACTTTACAGAGGCTTAACCTACTTTAAAATGTAGAAAATCTACCTTCTTTTTCTGTTGTCATATGCCTTCTCGCGCACGACTTTTTCGCACCGGTTCAGCTGCTCCACATACAGCTCATAATCAGATGCAATGATTCCCATATATATCATATCCACGATCAGCAGCTGAGTAGTTCTGGAAAAGATCGCGTCCCCGTAGAAAAACTGTTCCTGGCTGGTACAGATGAGAATATCTGCATATTTCGCGATCGTAGAATCTCTGAAATTGGTGATCACGATCGTGCATGCCCCGGCCTTTCTTGCCGTGCGCATTACATCCACTGTATCCTTCGACTCTCCGGAGTAGGAAATCCCCACCGCCACATCCTCCGATGTCAGGCTGCCCGCCGAGATCCGCTGAAAATAGTAATCACTAAAATGTCTGCAGGGCAGCCCCAGGTACAGAAGCTTGGTCAACAGATCCATTGCAGTAACTTCTGAATTCTCCACACTGTAAATATCGATCAGCCTGGCCTTTTTCAGCTTCTGGACCGCCTTTTGATAGCTTTTTCCAGAGAAATTCTTCAAGGTCTCTTCCATCATCCGCTGGGTTGTAGCTGCCATTTTTATTGGGATCTCCTCAAGAGTATCCTGCCTGCTCAGCATATATCCGTACATGATCTGATCCGGTTTTTCCCGGTCCGTCTCTCTGGCAAGCTCAGCTACAAGCTGGTAGCGAAAATCCTTGTAGCCGTTAAAACCCAGAGCTTTGAGCATCCTCAGAACTGTGGGCTGGCTCACCTTTGCGCTGTAAGCCAGCCGATCCAGCGGAAGATCTGCCGCCTCCTCCATGTGAGATAAGATATAGTCCGCCGCCTGCTTTTCCGATCTTCTCAAATCTCCGTAACCGGCTTCAATCTGTTTTGTTATATAATTCTTCATCTTCCGGTCTGTAGTATTTCTACAGATTTTCCTTTCCTTATTTCTGTCTGCTTCTGCTTTTCATTATAACAGACCCGAAAAGGCGGGCAGAAAGAAAAACTGTTAAATCTTTGTAAAAACGCCTGCCTTCCTTTCGGAAAGCAGGCGCATCAAATACTCTGTCAAATATATTTATTCTACTGTTACAGATTTTGCCAGGTTTCTCGGTTTATCTACATCCAGCCCCTTCGCCACACTGACATAGTAGCCCATCAGCTGCAGCGGCACGATCGCCAGGCTGGTCGTAAAATACTGTTCTGTCTTTGGCACATACACGGAGAAATCCGCGTTGTCTTCAATATTATAATTTCCGTAAAGAGTCAGACCCATCAGGTACGCGCCGCGGCTCTTTACTTCAACCATATTGCTGAGCGTTTTCTCAAACAGAGCTTTCTGAGTCATCACACCGACGACCAGAGTGCCGTCCTCAACCAGGCTGATGGTGCCGTGTTTGAGTTCGCCCGCCGCGTATGCCTCTGAATGGATATAGCTGATTTCCTTCATCTTCAGGCTGCCCTCCATGCTGATGGCATAATCCAGGCCCCTTCCGATAAAAAAGATGTCGCGTGCATTCGCATATTTGCTGGCGAACCACTGGATGCGTTCTTTGTCGTCCAATGTCTTCTGAATCTTTTCCGGCAGTCTTCCCAGTTCCTCGATCAGTTCAGCATATCTCTCTTCACTGATCAGCCCTTTCACAAACGCCGTCTCAATGGCGATCAGATACATGGCGATCAGCTGTGTGCTGTAGGCTTTTGTCGTTGCCACGGAAATCTCCGGTCCCGCATAAGTATAAAGGATATAATCGCTCTCCCGGGCTATACTGGAACCGACCACGTTGACCACGCCCAGCACCGGAACCCCCTTCTCCTTTGCCAGCCGCAGAGCCGCAAGACTGTCGGCCGTCTCGCCGGACTGTGATACAACGATCACCATGGAATTCTTCATAAGTTTCGGGTTTCTGTAACGGAACTCAGAAGCAAGATCTACTTCCACCGGAGTGTCCGCCAGATCTTCCATCACATATTTTCCCGACATTCCGACATGATATGCCGAACCACAGGCCACAATATAAACCCGGTCCAGGCTTTTCAGGAATTCTTCTGTAAGACCCACCTCTGAGAAATCAATATGCCCGTCTTTAACATACGCCCCCACAGTGTCCTGAACCGCTTTGGGCTGCTCATGGATCTCCTTGAGCATGAAATGCTCATATCCGCCTTTTTCCGCCGACTCGGCGTCCCATTTGATCTCCACCATATCTTTGTGGATCTCTTCCCGGTCAATATTGTAAAAATGTACTTCATCCTTGGACAGCTCGGCGATCTCCATGTTGCCGATATAGTATACGTCCCTCGTTTTATCCAGGATTGCGGGCACATCGGAAGCGATCAGCGCTCCATGCGCGCTCATGCCTATGATCAGCGGGCTGTCCTTTCTCGCTGCAAATATCCGTCCCGGACAGTCATGGAACATCACGCCAAATGCATAAGAACCCCGGATCCTGAGCATAGCCCGGGTGAGAGCCTCCAGCGGAGTGCCCGTCTTCTTGTAATAGTAATCTACCAGCTTCACTGCGATCTCCGTGTCTGTCTGAGAATAAAACGTGTAGCCGGATTTCAGCAGCTTATCCTTCAGTTCCTGGTAATTCTCGATTATACCGTTGTGGACCAGAACGACAGACCTGTCCTCAGAGCAATGCGGATGGGCATTGTTTTCCGACGGCTCACCATGAGTAGCCCAGCGGGTGTGCCCGATTCCACAGGTCCCCGGTACTGCCATGCCTCCATCTGTTTTTTCTGCCAGGATCCTCAGGCGGCCTTTTGCCTTCACGACCTCGATGTTTCCGTCGGATTCATTGCGGACCGCAATTCCTGCCGAATCATATCCTCTGTACTCCAGCTTTTCAAGTCCCGACAAAAGAATCGGGGCTGCCTGCCCTTCCCCTACATATCCTACAATTCCACACATGGCATTATACTCCTTTATCTCTTTTCTAGCTCGTAACACTGTAGAACAGCAGAATAAAAAGGGTAATAAAAGCTTCCTTCCTCATCGAAAGTTCTATTACCCCGTACCCGCCATTCCATCCTTTTTGCCAACTCTGCCGTTTATAATACCATCAGGAACCTGTTTTTGTCAATACAGCTGCACGGAGCGCAGAGCGCCTCTTCATTTTTTCATTTTAGGATCAAAGATCAGCGCCGCCAGATATCCAAAAACAAGAGCTGCGGAAATCCCTACTGCGCTGGCGGTAAAACCGCCCATAAAGATTCCGATAAATCCGTACTGATCCACCGCCTCTTTCACGCCCTGCCAGAGCGTATTGCCAAAACCGAGCAGCGGGACGCTTGCCCCTGATCTTGCAAATTCTTTGAAGGGTCCATATATGTTGCAGAAGCCCAGCAGAGCCCCTCCGCACACCAGAAGCACCATAACGCGCCCGGGCATAAGCTTTGTCCTGTCCAGCAGGATCTGGACTGCGGCGCAGATCAGCCCTCCGATCAGAAATGAATATAAATATTCCATAAGTTTCTCCGCCTTTCCTTTTCTTTCTCCGCCTGTCAGTCTGCCGTCAGAAATGTTCCAGCACGATTCCATGGGCAATCCCCGGTACGCTGGCTCCTTCGTTAAAACTGACTGTTGACATAAGAGCTCCGGTGGGAACAAAAAGCACCCGCCTCCAGTCTCCTTTTTCAATTTTAGGGAGGATAAACGAAGCGAGGGTAACTGCCGCACAGCCGCATCCGCTTCCTCCGGCATGGGTGTCCTGAGTTTCCTGGTCAAAAATCACCATACCGCAGTCCATATGTCTTTTCCGAATATCATAGCCTTTCCCTCTGACCAGATCAAACAGGATAGACTGACCCACATACCCCAAATCCCCGGTGATGATCCTGTCGTAGTCAGCCTCTGTCCGATCCATGTCTCTAAAATTCTGTACAATCGTGTCCATTGCTGCCGGCGCCATGCAGGCTCCCATATTCTGAGAATCTTTCAGGCCATAGTCCACGATCTTTCCGACAGTGACTCCCGCAATCCGAATATGGCGCCATCCCTCATTTGCTCCGCCTGCCTCTGGCTGGCCTTCCCGCACGTGTGTCCCGTTTGGCGCTACCAGAAAGGCGCCGCTTCCTGTGACAGTCCAGTGGGCCGACAGGGGACGTTGGCTGGCATATCCCAGAGGAAAACGGAACTCTTTTTCTGCGCTTCCAAAATGGCTGGACGTTACGGCCAGCATATACTTCCCGTATCCCGCTGCCGTGCTCATAGCGGCAAGAGCCAGGGCCTCCCCGGATGTAGAACACGCCCCGTAGAGCCCGAACATGGGAATCTGCAGCGCCTCCACTCCCATGGATGTAGCGACGCCCTGCCGGAGCAGATCTCCTCCGAACAGACAGCGCACTTCCTTTGGATCTACATGTGCTTTTCCCAGCGCCAGGACGCAGGCTTCTTTCTGCATATTGCTCTCCGCCTCCTCCCAGGTCTGAGCCCCGAACAGGTCGTCCTGATTTGTCATGTCAAACAGCTTTGCCAGAGGTCCTTCCGCCTCCTTGCTCCCGGCCACGGACGCTGCGCTTATGATGACCGGCGCTTCCTCAAATACCAGGCTCTGGCTCCCTTTCGTCTGATTCATACGCTTTCCCCGTTTCCTTTTGTTAATTTCATCTGCAGGAATAGTATCTGCCGGTATTTCCGGAATATACGCAGCTGCAGAACTTTTCCCCCGCAAGTATATTTTCAGGCTTTATTCAGATAATAGAAAAAACAGGCGCATGGCGGCGCCGGGTACGGCGTATCGCCCACACCGCCGGAAATGAAAGGAGACGCTTATATGGACAAAGTACAGCGTATGAAACAGGAACAGCAGTACGAAAAGTATGTCAAACAGAAAACCCCCAGGCATAATGTATGGCTTAATATGCTCAAGGCATTTCTCCTTGGCGGCACGATCTGCTTTCTGGGGCAGGTAATCTATCATTACTGCGAATACAGAAAGCTTTCCACGGATGACTGCAGTGCATGGACTTCCATGATACTGGTACTCATCAGTGTCCTGCTGACCGGAACCGGCATCTATCCGAAGCTTGCCAAATGGGGAGGCGCAGGAGCTCTCGTTCCCATCACAGGATTTGCTAACTCGGTCGCAGCCCCTGCCATTGAGTACAAAAAAGAAGGCCAGGTGTTCGGCATCGGATGCAAGATTTTCACCATAGCCGGCCCGGTCATACTGTATGGTATCTTTACAAGCTGGGTGCTTGGCCTGATCTACTGGATATGGGTGTCGGTCATATAGCAACTCGTACACCGCAGTCTGCCGCATAATATGCGATAACTGTAAGTAACACTCCTGCAGCGTACTGCGCAGATGATCCGGCAGAAGACTATAATGCGGCATGCTGACCTGTCGGCCAGCACGCCGCTTACCATCCCTGAAAAAAGAACAGACATGCGCCCAGTCCCTTACCCAGCGCAATGCTCAAAACAAATGCTGTCAGATACCTGACTACCCTTGCTCTTCTGATAAAAACCGGAAATACATTCAAGATTTCTGCCAGCGCCATTGCCCAGCATCCGGCAAAAATACCCGCCAGTATGCCGTATAATGCGAGAAACCAGGTTCCGGCCGGAAGATCGAGCCGGAAGACATAAAAGATATTTCCGAGTATCCCGCCAAGGGCGACACAGCTTTCATAAAACAATATCTTATCGGCTGTGTGCGTCCTGTCCGCAAAGTCGGCTACCACGCCAAGCTCTACGATAAATGCGAACAGGCCTCCTGCCACCGCAGCGCCCGCGCTAAGTCCGACTGCTGCCAGAAGTATCTGCGTTGTCCACATCAATCTCATCCCCTCTCCTGGAGGCATTCTCTACCAGCGTAGTCTGGATGTCATTTTCATAAAGCCTCATCTGAATTTCCATAGGCGTGGGATCTACCGTAAACTTTTTCTTGCCGAAATGGTTAAAGAAAACCAGGATTCCCACTGTAAGGCCCACCGAATATGAGATTTCCAGTATAGTAAAACCTGAGCTTTCCGCTCCTGTGGCAAGTTCATGGATCTGACTGAACAGACGGGTCACATCCACGTCGTTATTAAATGCCATGATCGTAAATGCCGCGCCAAAAAAGGTGACCGCAGCTACAAATGCTGTTTTTACTATGTGCCAGAATTTTGCCGGAGTTTTCTGGTCTTCACAGGTGACAATGATATCTGTTTCGCCAAGATTCTGTATCTCAATGCCGGGACAGTTTTTGTGTATGCAGGCGATGATCTCAAGGATAGAGATCACATATCGCTGGCGCCCGGGCTTCTGTATTTTCAGGATTCTTAAGGATTTCACTTTGGGGATCACTCTTTTGTCAGAGCACTCCATTGTCAGGATATCGCCCAGTGTCACCTCGTCTTTTGTAACTTCTACATCCCTGTTTCCCTTGATATAAAGAGTGACAGTATCAGACGACACGGCTTTCCACCTCCGTATCCCGGATTAAAAATCCTTCTGAGTTCTCCTGCTGCGGGTTGCTCAACCAATAAAGGATTCCCAGTGCAGCTGCGACTGCCAGCACAGTAAAAATCGAGTACCATATTTTTTTATGTCCGTCATCCATATTTTCACCGACCTTTCCACTCCTCCCGGACGTGCTGCACGCACATCCGGTCGCTGTATACTTTTTCAGAAATAGTATCTGGATTTTCGGCAGAAATATGTGTTTACAACGTCATTTTCCGCATATTTTGAAGTATTTTTTTCTCAAGCCTGGACACCTGGACCTGAGAAATCCCCATGATTTTTCCAACATCTGTCTGCGTCCGGTCTGCAAAATATCTCAGGTAGATCAACTGTCTCTCCTGTGGATCCAGTGTTTCCAAAAGCTGCCCCAGCATCATCCGGTCAAGGATCCGGTCTTCTTTTTTTTCTTTTTCTTCTATTTTATCCAGAAGCTGTATCTCGCTTCCTTCTTTCTGATGAATGGGGCGGTATAGAGATTCCACCTCGCTTCCGGCCTCCATAGCCTGCACGATTTCCTCCTTTTCTGTCCCCAGCTCGCATGAAAGTTCATCCAGGGTCGGTTCCCGTCCCAGCCGGTCCGTGAGTTTTTCTCTCGCCTGAAAGCTCCGGTAGGAGAGTTCCTTCAGAGAACGGCTGACCTTGATCATTCCATCGTCCCTGAGAAAGCGCTTGATCTCTCCCGATATCATAGGCACCGCGTATGTGGAAAACTTAACATCATAAGACAGATCAAATTTGTCGATCGCCTTGAGAAGGCCGATGCATCCGATCTGAAAGAGATCCTCGGATTCTGTCCCACGGCCACAGAAGCGTTTCACGACACACCAGATCAATCCGATATTTTCCTCCACAAGCTGTTCTCTCGCTTCTTTATCTCCGTCGTGCGATTTTCTGATTAAAGCGATTGTGTGGTCCATATCTCCCTTCCTTTTCCGATGGCCTTCTGCATTTTCACCGTGGTCCCTTTCCCAGGCTCAGATTCCACTTCCACCTGATCCATAAAGGCCTCCATAAAAGCAAAGCCCATGCCGGAGCGATCCTGTTCCGGTCTGGTGGTGAACATAGGGCGCATGGCCTCTTCCACATTTTCAATTCCCCTGCCCGTATCGCTGACTTCCACAAAGAAAATATTCTCCCGGATCCGGCAGCGGATATGTACCTTCTTTATCTCCTGCTCGTATCCATGGATAATAGCATTTGTCACAGCCTCCGAGACCGCAGTCTTAACATCTGCCACTTCCTCCACCGTAGGATTGAGCTGGGTCATAAACGCCGCAACTGCTACCCTTGCAAATCCCTCATTCTCGGATCTGCTGTCAAACCTGATCTCCATTTCATTCGTATTTTTCATGCCTCATCCTCCTCATATATCTGCATAATTTTCGTCACACCTGACAACATCAGTATCTTTTTAATCCTCGCATTCGCGTGGACTGCCCATATCTCTCCTCCGATCAGGCAGATCGTCTTATATCTTCCCATAATCACCCCTATGCCGGAACTGTCCATAAAATCCGTTTTCTCAAAATCAAAAATAATATATTTGATATGATTCCTGTCAATAACTGCATCCGCCTCCCGCTTCATCTCCTCCGCATTGTGATGGTCCACCTCGCGTGGAAGATAAATTGTCAGACAGTTCTCCTGAACCTGATATTTCATTTAACTCCTCCTCTCAGGGACAGGCCCCTTTCAAAAGGGGTCAGACCCCTTTTACACAAAGTTGTGCAAAAATAAAGGATGTGCCTCTTTGCACATCCTTTTCTTTCGTAAATTTTCTGTCTTTATGCGTTGTTTTTTCTTTTTTTATATTGTTTATTCCAATGATTGCGGTTTCCTCTATTCTCCGCTGCTGTCTCCGGTACCGGAAGAACTATCGGAAGTTCCGGATATCGCGGCCAGATTATCGGCGGCATCTTGTGCGTACCGGGAATCTCCGTATTCGTCCACAACTCTCTGGAAATATGCGGACGCGTTTTCATTGTCTCCGTTTCCCCGGTATGCTTCAGCAAGCCTGAAGAGCGCCTCGCCCTCACCGTAACCGGCATCCATCCTGACAACTTTGGACAGAGCCTCGATGGCATTCTCATAATTCCCGGCATTCAGAGCTTCCTGTCCTTCTGACATCCTGTTCTCACAGGCTCTGGGGTAGATCGCTCCTGTCAATTCGTCGTACTGAGCCTTCCCGTTATCACCAAGGTTGTCCCTGGTTATATTGAGAAGGGAATCCGCCAGTGCGTTTGATTCGTACGACCCCGACCTGTACTGCTCCATGACTGAAATAAGATTTTCATAACTGTCAGAAGTTCCGGCGGCTTTCTGAGCATCCGCTTCCGCGCTCTCGCTCTGTGCCCGATAATTATCCAATGTTCTTGTCTGGGCGCTGATCTGAGCCTCCAGCGTATCTATCTGCTCGCTGTACTCCCTCATCTGGCTGTTCAGCCGCTCTGATCTGAACTGATCTACCGCAGGAGCGACCAGAAACCAGATGATCGCAGCCCCGATCGCTGCTCCGATGAAGATATTTGCCACTGCAAGGTGCGACGCCATCTCCTTCACCGCTGAATGTCTGGGCTGGATGATGGTCTCGTTTCCCATGCTGTACTCCACGGCATCCTCTTTTTTCTTTTTCCCCGCTCTGCGGCTTTTTCCCCGGCGCACAGTCAGTTCATGCATATATCTCAGGGTAATCTCATTGGCTGTATCCAGCCGACGGGCAATACGCAGTATCTGCCTCGCTCTGGAATATTGTTCCGTGTGCAGATAAAGCAGAGCAAGCAGCTGATGCGCTTTCAGGAATGAAGGATGAGAGGTTATGACCTGCTTCAGCTGGATGATCGCCAGATCCTCCCCGTTCTGTCTGCAGTACCCGAGGCACTGGTTATATTTTTTCACGGCCTGGTTAATGGTCTCAAGCTCATTTGCCGAGGCCTGTACCTTTTTGATATAATAATCGGCTATGTTATCCCTGGGCCGGAGATTTTTACTGATGATCCACTCTACCAGAGCTTCCGCAACCTCTCCGATCCCATAATACACCAGTCCGAGAAGATTTCGCGCCGCGATATTTTCCCTGTTAAACTGCAGGCTTATCTTAAGTGACTTCACTGCCCCTGACATATCGCGGATCTGCGCTTTTCTCAGACCGTCATTGTACCAGTAATTAGACTGGTAAACGATCTTTTTCGCATAATCCATCTATACTCACCACAATCCTTCTGCCCGAAATCATTTTTTCTGATCCATGACCTGCTTCAGCAGATCTGTCATATCAGACAAATCTTCTTTGTAAACAGCTTCCTCTATCTCTTCCACCTCAAGGCTCGGCTTGAACTTTTTCAATTCTTCCTCATAATTGAGCATCCGTATTCCTCCTGAATCAGTTCTTTTATCATACCTGCAAGATACAGGGAACCAAGACAGTATACTCTCCGGCCCTCTCTGTGAGCCAGTATGTAATCAAACGCCTCTTTTACATCCACTGTAACAATAACAGGTTTATCTGTGTATCTCTCAAACAGCCTGCCCAGTTCCTCCGCCCGGGCCCCGCGGCTGTTTTCTATCATGGTTACCACATAAAAATCTGCCTGAACATCCCGGCACAGTCGGGATATCATCTCTGCATAGTCCTTATCCTTCACCGCCGAAAACAAGATCGCCCTGCCTCTTTCATCTGGAAGAACGCTCCTGGCAAAAGCCTCCACCGCACTTACATTATGTGCCCCGTCCACATAGACATCTGGAAGGATCTCCTCCATTCTGCCCGCCCATTTCACATCTGACAGAGCTTTTCTCCATAAATCCCGACGGCCGGAACTTCCAAAAAGAGAACGCATTACTTCCATTGCAAGGATTGCATTTGCCGGCTGATACACGCCGATATTGTTCAGTTTCCACGTGGTATTTCCATAATAATCACTGGCCGGGGAAAATGCAATACGTTTCTCTTCGATTCCAAGAATTTCGTACGCGTCTTTCCCGATTTTTTTACAGGAACTGCCGCATTTTTTTGCTGTACTTTCTATGATGCGGTCGCTTTCCGGGGAAGTCTCTGAAAAAAATACAGGAACGCCCGGCTTGATTATTCCGGCCTTTTCTCCCGCGATCTGCGCCAGTGTGTTCCCCAGATATTCCATGTGATCCATTCCGATGGAGGTGATCACGCTCACAAGAGGATGCGCCACTGTATTGGTCGCGTCAAGTCTTCCTCCCAGTCCTGTCTCCAGCACCACATAATCTGCTCCCGCCTCAGCAAAGGCAGTTAAGCCCATAACGAACAGGAACTCAAAAAACGTGGGATGAGGCATTCCTCTGTCCTCCATTTTTTTCACGCCGGAAAGCACTTTATCAAAAATAAAGACAAACGCATCGTCGCTGATGGGACTGCCGTCAATGACAATGCGCTCATTTATTTTTACCAGATGAGGCGAAGTGAAAAGCCCTGTACGCACTCCCTCTGAGCGGAGCATTGCATCCAGATATGCGCATACCGATCCCTTCCCGTTGGTTCCCGCAACATGGATAACTTTTACTGCATCCTGGGGATTTCCCAGAGAGTTGAGAAGGAATCCTGTATGCTCCGCACTGTTTTTTTTTGAAAACTTTGGAATGTCCAGAATATATTTTACTGCTTCCCCGTATGTCATTCTTCCATATCTTCCTCGCTCACGAACGCCTGCCTTCCATTTTCAACGGCATTTTCCTCTTCAGGCAGTTCGATCAGTGTCCCATCCCGGTACTCATAGGTCTTTGACGTCCGGAATATAGTGTTGCTCGAGCCCACCTGAGCCACCATGATCGTATCTCCATCTTCAAGTTCTGACTCTTTCAGATCCAGTCTTGTATTATTCAGGAAGCTGGTAGGCTGTTTATCCCCATTTATAAACACTTTGCTCTGCTTTGTAAAGTTCTCCCCGTATACACTGTAGGATCCGTCAAGCTGGCTGAGCACTTCCGTGATCTGCGCATCCTTCACTCCCATCACCATATGACCTTCCGTGATCGGCGCGCCGCTTTCCTCGTACACATACTGTTTACCGTACATGATATCATACTGGAGCAGTTCCAGATCCGAAAGGTAGTTCTTTGTCTCACGTCTCTGCTGATGATAGTTAAACACGGTGCCCGAGTGGATGTCCAGCCGCTCAAATACCTCGGCGATCAGTTGGTATGCCGCAAGATTTCCGTCTTTCTTCTCCAGACCGATGTTATCCCAGATCACATAGTTGGTATTATACAGATATCTGCTCTTCAGATCTTTTGCCTCAAGATCCATCGTCGGCAGATGATCTCCGTAAAATACCACAACTGTAGGTTCATTTCTCGCCTCGACCGCTTCGATCAGATCTCCCGCGAACTGGTCCATCTCGTATACAAGATTCACATAATACTCCCACGCGTTGCGCTCGCCCTCATCCTCAACGCCGCTGACTTTGATCTTCGGGTTGTCGAGCACCTTTTCCGTAGGATACTCTCCATGTCCCTCCACGCTGATCGTAAACACAAAGTCCTGACCCTCTGTTGTGTCCATAGACTCCATGATATTGGGCACAAGGATATCATCTGTTGCCCATCCTTTCGGAGTGGTCTGAAGGATATTCATAAACTCCTTGCTCGTGTAATGGTCAAAGCCCATATTGTTAAACACCTGGGCCCGGCTGTAGAAATTTCCGCCGTTGTTATGAAGAGCCTCCGTGCCATAGCCAAATCCAGACAGCGCTGTTGCCGCACTCTCCAGAACCTTCGTCTTGGCGTATGTCTTGTAAGGATATTCACCGGGACCGAAAAAACGCATACTCATACCAGTAAGAACTTCAAATTCCGTATTGGCCGTACCCGCACCCACAGAAGGGACTTTAAAATAGCCGGTAGAATATTCAGAGAACAATTTTCTCAGATTCGGGATCGGATCCTCCGAAAACTTAAGCCACTCCACTTCCGTGGGGTCAAAAAAGGACTCAAGCTGCACAACAATAATATTGGGCATCTCATCTTCTGACCGGCCGGAACTGCTCTCTGTAATGGTTCCATTATTGCTGATCTCCGCCATCGTCTGCTCACTGTAGCCCGCCGGTTTATTTATCCCTGTATTAAACAGGCTGGCAGAAAAGCAGTATGGAAATCCATAGTCTTCATATGCAAATGCAATATTGCCAAAATAATTGGAGATCACCCGCTTGTCAATGGCTTCATTTGTCAGCAGCACACAAAGGGCAAAAGAGACGACACTTCCGCAAAGAGCGATTATACGGTGCATTTTCCCCGTGTACTGTCCGCCTCTCCTCCACATGGATATCACCCAAAGAACCACTGCCGCGATTCCCACGATCAGAAGGACCAGTTCCACCGGAGTGAAATAATTGTTCGTCAGTTCCAGGGCGTCCGACAGGACTTTGAGATCCTGGGCATTAAAAGGCGTTACCCTCTTCAACAGCAGGTAGCCGTTGCATGTCCCCAGAAAAATCCAGAACACGCTTATGAGGATTCTGGCAAAAACCCGGCGCCGCACCAGATACACAAGCGTAAATGTAGCGAATATCAGACATGAATTATATAAAAATACAAGCGGCGTCTCAACAAGATAATCCCATGCCTGGAACAGGGAATGCCTGGAGATCAGCTCCACAAAGAAATTGATCACACAGGCCAGCAGATACTGCAGCGGCAGGGAAAAACGGTTCATCCATTTATAAACCGGCCGCATCTTTTTCGCAAACGCGCTGTTGCGGCGCTCTTCCAGAATCTGCTGGCGCCGTTCCTTCTTCTGCTGAAAATGTCTTTTTATATCTTCCTTTTTCAGATGTTTAACCTTAGAAAAGAACCCCTTAATATCAGGTTTTCTGATTTGAATGCGTTTCATCTACACCCTCTTTTCTTTTTCTGCGGCAGACAGCGTCCTTCTTCCGGGACGCGCCGTTCCATTTGCGGCAGGAGCTCTTCTACTTTCTGAGCCCTGCCATTCTCTCTTTTACCTGTGCAAGCATCTGCGTATATTTCTCAAGCTTATCCCTTTCTTCCTGAACTTTTGCCTCGGGCGCCCTGCTCACAAATTTTTCGTTTGCCAGCATTCCCTGCGCTCTTCTGATCTCACCGTTCAGTCTCTCTTCCTCCTGTGTCAGCCGTTTCATCTCCTGCTCAAAGTCCACCAGATCTTCCAGCGGCAGATAAACCACTGCGTCCGGCACCACAATAGAAACTGCATTGTCGCCTGCTCCTTCTTTGGAACTGCAAATAAAAATATCCGTCGAGAGCATCAGCGGCTGAGCAGACTCTTTGAATCCGTCGATCGCCTGACAGAGTTTTTCATCCTCTGAGACAATGTATACCTTTGTTTTCCTGCTGTTTGGTACGTCCATCTCGGAACGGATGTTGCGGATGCCGCGTATCATAGCCTTGACATGATCCATCACGTTTTCGTCGGCCGGGAAGTTCCAGTCCTCTCTGTACTTTGGCCACTCTGACATCATCAGAGACTCTTCCTCCGGCACAAGCGCGCTGTAGATTTCTTCTGTAATGAAAGGCATAAACGGATGAAGGAGCTTCAGTGCCTGTCCAAGCACAGTTTTGAGCACCCAAAGCACGCAGTCTGCCGCCTGTGGGTTTTCTTCTCTGTGGTAGATCCGGTATTTTGCCAGTTCCACATACCAGTCGCAGAACTCGTCCCAGATGAAATCATATACTTTCTGAACGGCAATTCCCAGCTCATATTTGTCCATATTTTCCGTCACATCTTTTGCCAGTGTATTGACCGCGGACAGGATCCAGCGGTCTGCCGGCGTCAGCAGAGCGTCATCCGGCTCCGCAGCAGCGCCCGCTTCCATATTCATAAGGATAAACCGGGATGCATTCCACACTTTATTGGCAAAGTTGCGGCTCGCCTCTACTCTTTCATTATAGAAACGCATATCATTGCCGGGAGCATTTCCCGTCACCAGCGTAAGCCTGAGAGCATCCGCGCCGTACTTGTCGATGATCTCCAATGGATCGATGCCGTTTCCCAGCGATTTGCTCATTTTCCGCCCCTGGGAATCCCGCACCAGGCCGTGGATCAGTACTGTATGGAACGGAGACTTTCCTGTGTGGGCATATCCGGAAAATACCATACGGATAACCCAGAAGAAGATAATGTCATATCCGGTCACCAGCACATCCGTGGGATAGAAATAATCCAGATCCTCTGTCTTATCCGGCCACCCCAGCGTAGAGAAAGGCCACAGTGCTGAAGAAAACCAGGTGTCCAGCGTATCTTCGTCCTGAGTGAAATGAGAGCAGCCGCACTTCGGGCATTTCTCAGGTGCGTGTCTGTCCACGACAACCTCTCCGCACTCGTCGCAGTAGTAGGCCGGGATCCGGTGTCCCCACCAGATCTGGCGGGAAATACACCAGTCTTTGATATTCTCCAGCCAGTGCAGATAAATCTTGTCAAACCGGTCAGGCACAAATTTCAGTTCGCCGGTCTTCAACGCATTGATCGCCGGTTTTGCCAGTTCTTCCATCTTTACAAACCACTGCTGCTTGATCAGCGGCTCTACCGTTGTGCCGCAGCGGTCATGGGTTCCCACCGCATGGGTATGGGGAACGACTTTTACAAGAAATCCCTGCTCTTCCAGATCTTTTACGATCGCCTTTCTCGCTTCATAGCGGTCCATACCCGCATATTTTCCGCCTTTTTCATTGATGGTGGCGTCATCGTTCATAATGTTGATCTCTTCCAGGTTGTGACGTTTGCCTACCTCAAAGTCGTTCGGATCGTGAGCCGGCGTGATCTTCACCGCTCCGGTTCCGAACTCTTGATCTACATAATAGTCCGCCACGATCGGGATCTCCCGGCCGACCAAAGGCAGGATTACATTTTTCCCGATAATATCATGATATCTCTCATCATCCGGATGTACCGCGATCGCAGTATCACCGAGCATGGTTTCCGGACGGGTCGTTGCGATCTCCAGGAACCGGTCAGTCCCCGCGATCGGATACTTGATATGCCAGAAATGTCCCTCCTGCTCCTCATGCTCCACCTCGGCGTCAGAAAGGGATGTCTTGCATTTCGGACACCAGTTGATGATCCTGGAACCCTTGTAAATATATCCTTTATTATACAGGCTGATAAACACTTCTTCTACGGCTTTGGAACAGCCCTCGTCCATTGTAAACCGCTCTCTGTCCCAGTCGCAGGATACGCCCAGCTTTTTCAGCTGTCCCTCGATCGTTCCCGCGTATTCTTCCTTCCACTGCCAGGTTCTCTTCAGGAATCCTTCCCTTCCCAGTTCCTTCTTGTCAATGCCTTCCTCTTTCAGCTGGTTAGTGACTTTAACTTCCGTGGAAATAGCCGCGTGATCCGTCCCCGGAATCCAGAGGGCATTGTATCCTTCCATTCTTTTGTATCGGATCAGGATATCCTGCAGCGTGTTGTCCAGCGCGTGCCCCATGTGAAGCTTTCCCGTAATATTCGGAGGCGGCATTACCGTAGTAAAGGGTTTTCTGCTCCTGTCCACCTCTGCGTGGAAATATTTGTTCTCACACCATTTCTCATACAGCTTTTCTTCAATCTCTTTCGGATTGTATGTTTTTGCCAGTTCTCTGCTCATACTCTTCTCCTTAATCTCCCTCATAATCTGCCTGTCTGTTTTCTGTTCACGGATTCTTCACAATTCCAAAAGAAAAGCCCTTTACATAATCTGTAAAGGGCGAAGTTTCCGCGGTACCACCTTATTTTATACAGTTCTGCATTTATCCGTACATTAATAAAATGCAGTCCATATCTCTCGGCCCTGTAACGTAGGCCATTCCGGGATGTCCTATCCACACTTTCCTTTCTTCTCAGATCAGCTGCCCGAAAGCCGAAAGCGTTCTTCAGTCATCCAGTTCGGAAGCTACCTTCCATTATCCTGACCCCGAGACCGTCTTTCAGCCGGAATGTTATACAAACTGTCCGGACGGCCCTCTCTGACGGGCGTAATAATGTACTCCTCTTCTTCAACACCTTTTCCAAATCATTACCAACTTGTTAACTAAAAATTAACTATCCAATACTATAGACTCAAGACTCCCGTTTGTCAAGACATTTAAAAAATCTTAAGAAGGATCCGCCTGTCACCCCTCCTGCATATCCTCTATCATCCCGACAATATCATAACCATAGTTGTCACCGGTTGCCCAGCCGAGTCCTTCCGGATTCTCCTGCTGCCCCAGCCATTCCACATAGGGAGCTGAACCCTTTTTAACATATGAATACCTGTCGTCCACACATTCCTGCTCCAGGGCATCCGCGGTGGCATATGCTTTCAGATGCTGGATCTGTGCCCGTATCCCGGTGCGAACATCCGGGTAGGAATTGCCCGGCACTCCGTTTCCCGTCGTCCCAAGGCCGGCAAAATTAAACTGTTCGATCGAGGCATCTCCTCCGTACTGAAGAAAACCTGTTTCCTTCATTGTCTGTGCAAAAGCAACCTCGGCACGCACCCCCTCTGCCTCTGCCTCTTCATAATACATCTGACAGAATGTCTCTATGGAATCTGCCCCTCCGGCCGCCAGATCTGATTCAGGATATTCCTCGCCGGAAGCCTCGAAATAGTCCACCATCTGCTGTACCGTAACGCCGCTGTCTCCGAGTATCGGATACTGGCCTTCCGCCACTGTTTCCTCCGCCTCATCAGCTTCCTGTTCCGCCCGGCGGTTCTCCTCAGCGGCTTTCTCGCTCAACTCTTCCGTACTCCCGGCCGTTTCCCCCTGCGCGGCCGCGTGAGCCGCCTGTCCCTCTCCGTCTTTGCTCTTTAAAAGCCCCGCTCTCCCCGCAAGGGCAAGAGTAAGCACAAGAAGAACGGCAAGTCCCGCCTCAAGGCAGAGCCGATATTGCTTTTTATTTTTTATCTTATTATTTATATCCACCTGGACGCCTCCTTCAAAGCCGGAAGTATATTTAAAGTATATTCACATATAATACACCAATATACAAACAAAATCGGAACATTTTCTGTGGGGTTGATTTATGGAAAACAGAGTTAAGAAATATTATGCTGCGGGAATTGTATTTACTGCAGTCCTGGGAACACTTTCCCATTTTTTCTATCAGTGGTCTGGAGAGAATCCTCTTGTGGCCTTTTTCTCCCCTGTAAATGAATCAACATGGGAACATATGAAACTGCTCTTTTTTCCCATGCTGATCTGTTCTCTTTTTCTGTCCGCACAACTGAGGGAATCCCTTCCGTCGTTGCCCGGCGCTCTTTTTTTCGGAAACATACTGGGGACGATGAGTATCCCCGTTCTTTTTTACACATACTCGGGCATCCTCGGCCGGACTGTCATAGCCGTAGATATCGCCATCTTTTTTGCAGCAGTCCTGACTGCGTGGGGAACCGCATGGAAGCTGAAAGAGTCAGACAGGGTATACCGCTGCCGGATGCTGCTGTATGGACTCACGTTCCTATTGTTCGCCCTGTTCGTTTTCTTTACCTTACGTGTTCCGGGGCTTCCTCTTTTTCAGGCCTGAACCGGAGAAACACTCTTTCCCGGCATCCAGTCTCTGTGGGCCGGACCCGGTCCGAAATTTTTGTCGATCAGGCTGCAGTACTCTTCATACGCCTCCACACCCGAAAAATTTTCTTTAAGTACATCGCGGATGCCTTTATAATACCAGGCCAGAGCCGCCTTGCTCTGCATACGGAATCTGCTCCAGAGCTGCTCTCCTGCGGCAGGATAATCCCTGTCGATATCACGCATGTTAGAAAGCTTGTCCGCGAGCCCGATCATCTGGACAGGAAGAGACGCCTCTTTGAGCCTTTGTATCGTTGCTCCCTTTCTCTCCTCCCAGGTCTGGGATTTATCCTCGCTCTCCTGCACGACCATATCTGCAACCCGCTCCCCAAACCTGAGTTTGAGCACATCCTTTGTAATTCCGCTGCAGTCCTCAATCGTATCGTGCAGTACTGCCGCGCAGATAACCTCCTCGTCTTTGGTCATTGTTGACACGATATCCATCACCTCGATCGGATGGACAATATACGGCCGCCGCGTTCCTTTTCTAAACTGTCCTTCATGAGCTTTTGTTGCAAATTCTATGGCATCATCCAGCATAGGCTTACCTCCGATCCGCTGTACTGCGCCCTCAGGACGCGTCCTGTGTGTAAAATATGTAAATTTCTGATTAAGTTACTGTAATTATATCAATCCAGACACAGAAAAACAATGTACCCTTTGCCTATTTTTTGTTTCCTAAATCAGAAAATCCATGCTATATTAGACATACATTCTCCCAAACAGAGTATTTAACGCAGATAAGAAAGGAATGCCGAATCGTAAAATCTCTGGATTTACAGTGGGTTTATGGCATAGAAAGGAAATTATGAAGAAAAAAAATGTTCTTATCACTGGATCTTCAAGGGGCATCGGGAGAGCCTGTGCCCTGGCTTTTGCCCGTTCCGGGTATCATGTGTTTATAAATTCGTCCAGTTCCCCCGGGCTTCTGTCCGGACTCAAAAATGAAATCCTTAATATGGGCGCTTCCTGCACCTGTGTCCCCGGCGATGTCAGCAGTTCCGGGCAGACGGCGCAGATTTTTGAAACAGTCCACAGAGAATGCGGCTGCCTGGATGTTCTGGTAAACAACGCCGGGATATCCCATTTCGGTCTTTTAAGCGAACTGTCCGACGAGGAATGGAGGAAAGTCCTAGACACGAACCTTTCATCCGCCTTCTACTGCTGCCGCGCTGCCGTCCCCCCGATGGTTTCCCGCAAGTCCGGCCGCATTATCAATATCTCCTCCATGTGGGGCGTCTCCGGCGCCTCCTGCGAGGCCGCCTATTCTGCGTCGAAAGCCGGCCTGAACGGACTTACAAAAGCCCTTGCCAAGGAACTTGCCCCCAGCAATATCCAGGTAAACGCTCTGGCCTGCGGGGTCATCAACACAGCAATGAACGCCCGCCTCACCCCGGAGGAGTCACAGGAACTGGCGGAAGAGATTCCGGCCGGACGGTTCGGTACGCCGGAGGAGGCTGCTCAGCTGGTCCTGATGCTGGCCGAAGCCCCTTCCTATATGACCGGCCAGATCATTGGCATTGACGGGGGATTTCTCTGATATCCCCCGCCGCAGGACCTTCTGTTCTTTCCCAGTCCTCCCCAGCGTCAGTGTACACTGACGCTATACCTTTCCGTAAATCTCCCCGGGCACATAGGCCTTAATGCTGATTCCCTCAGGCAGGTATTCTTCAGATACAAGCTGACCTCTGCTCCGTATCAGCTGAGTCTTCCATGCTTCATCAAAGGAATACAGCCGTTCTATATAAATCTGATCTCTCCTCAGGATTTCAAGAAGCGCTGTTCTTAACTCATCCAGCCCCTGACCGGTCCTGGCGGATGTCCCAATGGAATAATCCGCCCGGAAGTCTCTCTGTGTCCCATTCTCAGCCAACAGATCCTGTTTATTGAAAAGCGTGATTACCGGTTTGCCTTCGGCGCCCAGTTCTCTGAGCGTTTCATATACAACATGCATCTGCATATCCATATCAGGACTGGATGCGTCCACTACATGGATCAGGATATCGGCATACCTTGCCTCTTCCAGGGTGCTTTTAAAAGCTTCTACCAGATGGTGGGGGAGCTTGCGGATAAAACCTACCGTATCTGTGATCAATATCTCCTGCGTAGCGTCAAGCATCAGGGAGCGGGTTGTCGTATCCAGAGTAGAAAAGAGCATGGCATCTTCCAGAATGCCCGCATCCGTCAGCGCATTTTCAATGCTGCTCTTTCCCGCCGATGTATAGCCTACCAGGGCTGCCACCTTAAGACCGGACCGGGCTCGCTGTCCCCGAATGAGTTCCCGGTGTTTTTCTACATCTTTTAACTCCCGCTTCAGGCGGCTGATCCTCTCCCGTATCAGTCTCCGGTCCGTCTCCAGTTTTTTCTCGCCCGGCCCCCTGGTACCGATGCCGCCTCCGAGCCGTGACATGGCTCTTCCCATTCCCGACAGTCTGGACGCCCGATAGCGCAGCTGAGCCAGCTCTACCTGGAGTTTTCCCTCTCCGGTAACCGCACGCCCGGCAAAAATATCAAGAATGAGAAGTGTTCTGTCCAGCACCTTACAGTCCAGCGTTTCCTCGAGTCCTTTCAGCTGAGCGCTCGTCAGCTCGTCATCGCAGATGATCCCCGTTGCCTCTGTCTCCCAGAGAAGTTCCTTTAATTCCTGAAGCTTTCCCTTTCCTACATATGTGCCCGGATGAGCCGCGTCACGGACCTGGATCAGCCTGCCCGCCACGATGGCTCCTGCTGTCCTGGCAAGATCAGCGAGCTCATCCAGTGACCGGGAGGTATCCTCCCCTCCTGTTTCAATCCCTACAAGGATCACTTTTTCTTCTATACTGTTATCTGTCTTTTCCATAATACCTCCCTGGACTGAATAGGGAAGATGCCTTCCTTCCCTATCCGCCGCGATACCACGGGCAGCTCCCGGCAAAGCCGGCCGCTGTCCGTTACCCGGCAAATGTCTTCCCGCACAAGCGCTGCAGCCGCCTGCCAGGTGTATCGTGCAAAACACGGCAGCGCTGCAGCACTACCGTGTTTCTAAAAATTCTGCTTCTTTCTCTGCAGTTTCATCCCCGGGATAATCTGCCAGATATTCAGAAATTTTCTGTTTTGCACTTTCCCAGTCTGCAGTCTGTTCATAACACACGATCTCATTGTATCTCATTTCCTGGATCAGCCCGGCATCTGTATCCTCACCCTCAGACGTTTCCGCCATAGCAAGGCCGGACTGAAAATATCCCAACGCGCTGCCGTAGTCTGAAGTTTTCATCCCACAAATTCCCATAAGATTGTAAATCTGTACTGTCTGCTCCCCGCCTTTGTCCAGCGCAGTCTGAAAAGCTTCCAAAGCAGACGTATACTCCTCCTGCTCATAATACGCCATTCCAAGCCCTCTGTATGCCTCAGCCGCAGTCTTATCATCCGCATCCCCGGCTGCTTCCTGGAATAACTCCTGGGCCTCTTCATATCTTCCCTCCTCCAGTGCCTTTGTCCCATCCTTTATCGCGTCCGCACAGCCTGACAGCATATACCCCGCCAGAAGAGCCGCTGCGGCAACGCCTGCCGTTCTTATCTTTTTCATCATTCAAACCTCTCCTCTACTCTGGATATTTCATCATCCAGAACGAATTCAAAATGTTGATCAGCATCACAGCAACATCGGCGATGATCGCGTTCTGCATCGTGATCAGTCCGCAAAATGCAAGTATGATCAAAACTACCTTCATCCCGATGGCAAACGCCATGTTCTGTTTCACAGACCGCAGCGTAGCTCTGGAAATCCGGACTGCATTGATGATTTTGGACGGCTCGTCTTCCATCAGGATAATGTCCGCGGCTTCCAGGGCGGCGTCCGCGCCCAGTCCGCCCATAGCGATTCCTACGTCGGCCCGGGCCAGAACCGGAGCGTCATTGATCCCATCTCCGACAAAAGCCAGCTTTTCTCCTTCCATCTCGCTTTCACGGAACTCCTCCAGCTGCTCCACCTTATCCTCCGGCATCAGGTCTGCATAAACACTTTCTATTTTGAGCTTTCCAGCCACATCTTCAGCGGCCTCTTCATTATCTCCCGTAAACATGACGGATGCCATCTGGTGTCTGTGAAGCCACCGGATCAGCCGGCCCGCGTCTTCTCTGATCACATCAGAGATCATAATATATCCGGCGTACTCTTTTTCAACCGCCACATGGACCGCTGTTCCCGGCCCTGCCACCGGACGGCAGAACAAGCCCTGCCGGTTCATCAGCCTGTAATTTCCAATATATACACGTTTGCCGTCCACCTCAGCGCACAGTCCAAGTCCCGGATATTCTGTCACTTCTCCCACACGGGATTTATCTATCTCGCTTCCATATGCCGTCCGAAGCGACAAAGCAATGGGATGAGTGGAATATGCCTCCGCCAAAGCCGCCAGTTCCAGCAGTTCCTCTTCCTGGATCTTATGGGGGACTACCTTTTGAACATGAAAGACTCCTTCCGTCAGGGTTCCGGTTTTATCAAACACAAAGGTATCTACCTGGGTAAGAGCCTCAATGCATCTGCTTCCCTTGATCAGCACTCCCTGCCTGGAAGCCGCGCCAATTCCCCCCAGGAAGGCCATTGGTATGGATACCAGCAGCCCGGACGGACATGCCGCCACAAGAAGGATCAGTCCTCGGAATATCCATTCATCTCTCGTTCCCGGAAACATCATGGGCGGAAGGATAAAGGTAAGGACTGCAATAGCTATGACGATCGGCGTATAGTACCTTGTAAATCTGTCTGCCAGGCGCAGACTGTCCGATTTTTTTTCATTTGCATTTTCCACAAGCTTCATAACCTTTGAAGCCATAGATTCGCTGTACGCCTTCACCACTCTGGCCTCAAGCACACCATTCAGATTGATGCCTCCACTGTACAGCCTGTCGCCGATTTTTACAGCCCTGGGCTTTGACTCTCCGGTAAGCGCTTTCATATCCACCGTTCCGGTTCCCATTGTCACGACAGCATCAACAGGTATTTTCTCTCCCGGTTTCAGGACAATAATCTGTTTTGGCTGCAATTCCTGTGGTTCTACAACTCTTTCCCCGGAGCCTTCTTTGAGATTTGCATACTCCGGCCTGATATCTATAAATTTAGCGATTGATTTTTTCGTACTGCTCAGTGAAAGTTCTTCCACCAGCCTGCCCGCCTGATAGAGAAGCATAGCTCCCACCGCTTCTCTGTACCGTCCGACAACAAAGGCACCGCATGTAGCCACGATCATCAGCAGATTCTCATCCAGAAACTTCATGCTTCTGATCTTTTTGATCTGTTCCACATACGTTGTTGCTGACAGGACCACGTATGGCACCAGAAACAGGAGCGCCGCCTCTTGTCTGCCCAGATTTGCATAAAATTCAATCGCCCAGACGATCACGTAGGCCAGCAGACCTGCTCCAATTTCTATTCCTTTTCTTTTGGCTTTTTCAGACATGTCCCTCACCCCTCTGACTTATCCTGTAGTTTTTCCCATGAACTTTACCGCAGCTTTCAGCGCGCTGTTTTTACTCTCTGATGTGCTCCATTCCCTGGTTGACGATTGTTTTTATATGGCCGTCTGCCAGGGAATAAAAAACCGTTTTCCCCTCCCGGCGGCTTTTCACCAGCTTCATCTGCTTCAGCATCCTGAGCTGGTGGGAAATTGCTGACTGAGTCATATTCAGCGTCTGCGCCAGATCGCACACACACATTTCCGACTGGAGCAGGATGCAGAGTATCTTAATCCTTGTAGCATCCCCGAATACTTTGAAAAACCCGGACAATTCCAGCAGCTCCTCTTCAGCGGGGAGATGGCTCTGCACTTTTTCTGCCACATCCTTATGGACATGAATAAAGTCGCAGTTCTCTGCTTCTGTTCTTTCCATGGATCATTTCTCCCTTCAAATACTTAGTATACCGAAAAGAGGCAAAAGCATCAATATCTTTCGCCTCATTAAATCTTAATAGCGGTCTGAGCTGTTACAAATATAGAAAAAGGACTGAACTTCCCGATCAGCGGAGTCCAGTCCCTTTTCCTATTCAGTTTTCCTTTTCCATAAAATCCAGGGCTTTCTGTTCCGGCCCGGGGCCGATCACATTGTGCAAAACGTCGTTCATGTTATCTCTGTTGGCCTGATGCTCGATACACTCCTGGATCGCTTCATTCAGAGACAGCATCTTTTCATCAAGCTCGGATACCATCTTTGCACATTCCTTCAGATCACGGCTGATATAGTCCGGAGCATTTCCTTCAAATTTGTAATATATCTTATGCTCCAGACTCGCCCAGAAATCCATCGCGATCGTGCGGATCTGAATTTCAACCTTCGTATCTACCACGCTGTCCGACAAAAAGATCGGTACGGATACGAGCATGTGATAACTTTTGTAGCCGCTCTCCTTCGGATTTCTGATATAATCCTTAATCGAGAGTACTTTCAGGTCGCTTTGATTTCCTATCATCTCAGCCAGCCGGTAAATGTCGGATGTGAAAGAACAGATAAGCCTTACCCCGGCAATATCGTTCACATATCTGACCATATTTTCAATCGATGTTTCGTAGCCGTAGCGTTTCAGTTTTTTAACAATGCTCTCCGGCGTCTTAATCCTGGTCTTAATGTGTTCGATGGGATTGTACTTGTGCACATGCTGAAACTCGTCGTTGAGAATCTCAAGCTTTGTGCCCACTTCCTTCAAGGCTGCATTGTAAAGAAAAATCACAGTCTTCCAGCTGTCAACATCTTCGTAGCTCTTCAATGCTGCCTCAACCTGCTGCTCACTTTTCATCGCTGACATCCCCCATTGGTTGTTCTGTTCCTGCATAGTATACCATATTTTGTATTCTCTGTCACAGAGTTCACTCTTTTTTTAGAGGTTTTTAATTTTTAAAACTGGTCAAAGTTCCAGTTTCATATCACCGTAGCGGATCCATTTTTTCTTTCTCATAAACTCTGAGATAAGCAATGTCAAAACGGCCGGAAGGACAAACTGGATCAATATGATCTTAAACAGTACGATCGTTCCCGGCTCTGTCTGCGTCATTACCTGCCAGGTCATAAGGGGGCCTACCAGCCCCGCCGTCCCCATACCGGAACCCGTTGCATTATTCGTCATCTGGAAAAGCATAGTTCCCACCGGTCCCAGAATGGCGCTGGATAAAATCGGCGGGATCCAGATCAGCGGATGACGCACAATGTTTGGTACCTGCAGCATGGACGTCCCGATTCCCTGGGCCAGAAAGCCGCTGATCTTGTTCTCCCGAAAACTTGCCACGGCAAATCCGATCATATTACAGCAGCAGCCCACTGTGGCGGCTCCGGCTGCAAGCCCGGACAAATTGAGGATCACGCCCAGGGCCGCCGAGCTGATCGGAAGCGTCAGGATCATTCCCATAAGAACAGAGACAACGATTCCCATGACCAGAGGCTGCTGTTCTGTTCCCCAGTTGATCAGAGAGCCCAGCCATGCCATAAACCTGGAAATAGGCGGTCCTGCAAAAAGTCCCACCGCCGAACCGACCCCAATGCACACAAGCGGAGTCAGTATTATATCAAGTTTTGTTTTTCCGGAAATAAGGATCCCGATCTCAACGGCTATGTAGGCCGCCAGAAACGCGCCCAGCGGTTCCCCCGGCCCTGTGAGTACAAGGCTGTCATCCACAAGAACTTCTCCCGCCAGGATCCGTGAGGCAAATGCTCCGATCATCCCGACAACGGCAGCCGATACAACCACCAGATGCCCTGCGTCCAGCTTTCGGGCCACTCCGGCTCCGATGCCTGCTCCAGTCAGCCCTGCCGCAACCTTTCCCAGCAGATAGATCATATCTCCGGTTCCGCCAGGCACAAAGTTCCCAATCTGCTGGATGATCGTGCCTATGATCAGAGTTGCAAATAATCCGTGAGCCATTCCGCTCAGTCCGTCAATAAAAAATCGATCCAGTATACTTTTCATCTTTGCCGCTCTCCCCTCATCCTTCCTCTATGATCTGAATCTCCAGATAATCAAAGTCAATAGAATCCACAAAATTATCCTGATAAAACCGGGTCTTTGCATGACGCTTAAATTCTTCGATCGTGGAGTCGAGCCAGATCGGCTTGCTCAGGTCAAATGCATAGCATATCTCATCCAGCGCATGAAATATCTTGTGCGTTCTGGTATCTTCTGTCTCATCACAGATAACAATATCCCGGAGCATCCGGTTGTCTTTAAATTCTTTTCCCCATAAACGGAACATATTTCTCCCTCCGCGCAAGTTCAATTCCAGTATCAAAAAAAGCCGGGAATGCTGACCTGCATTACTCTCGGCTTTTTTCAAGCAGATGACGGGAATCGAACCCGCCTTCCCAGCTTGGGAAGCTGGTGTTCTACCGATGAACTACATCTGCATCTGTCACGCTATGAATTATAACGCTGATCCGGCAAAAATGCAAGAACTTTTCACTCAATCTGCCAGTCGACCGGCTCCACTCCGTGGCTCAGCAAAAATTCATTTGTTTTGCTGAAGGGCCTGCTCCCGAAAAATCCTCTATGCGCAGAAAGCGGGCTGGGATGCGGCGCGGTAAGTATCAGATGGTCCGGATTGTTCAGCATCGCCTTTTTTCTCTGCGCCGGACTGCCCCAGAGGATAAAGACGATTGGCCGTTCCTGACTGTTCAGAGCCATGATCGCCGCATCAGTGAACTCTTCCCATCCGATTCCCCTGTGGGAATTCGCCTGATGCGCTCTGACAGTCAGCACTGTATTGAGAAGAAGCACCCCCTGCTCCGCCCATTTAGCCAGACAGCCGTGATCTGGAATCGCACATCCCAGATCATCATGCAGTTCCTGATAGATATTCACAAGAGACGGCGGGATATCCACCCCCTTCTGCACAGAAAAACACAGCCCGTGGGCCTGCCTGTGATTATGGTACGGATCCTGTCCCAGGATCACCACCTTCACCTCCTTAAGAGGAGTGAGGTGAAACGCATTAAAAATATCATCCGCAGGCGGAAAGATCAAATGGGTACTATATTCCCTCCTTACAGTCTCAAACAATTTCCTGTAATACGGTTTTGAAAACTCTCCCTTCAGCGCTTCATACCAATCGCCGTTTAATCCTGACATATATGTACTCCTTTACAATTATCAGACGACTTGATCAAAAGGGGTCTGACCCCTTTTGATCAAGTCGTCTGAATATTCTTCTGAAATGCGACTATTTTTATAGTCAATTTATAGCCGAACCGGTACGCCTTCCTGAAGAAGGTACTCTTTGACTTCTCTGATCTCCAGTTCTTTGTAGTGAAACAGTGACGCCGCAAGTGCTGCATCTGCCCTGCCGACAGTGAGCGCTTCTTTAAAGTGTTCCAGTCTTCCTGCACCGCCGGATGCGATAACCGGAATGGATATGCTTTCAGCTATAGCGCAGGTCAGTTCCAGATCATATCCCGCTTTTGTGCCGTCGCCATCCATACTTGTCAGCAGGATTTCCCCTGCCCCCAGCGCCTCCACTTTTCTGGCCCACTCTACCGCATCAATCCCCACATCTATCCGGCCGCCGTTTTTATAGATGTTCCAGCCTGAACCGTCGGCCCTGCGTTTTGCATCTATGGCCACGACCACGCACTGGCTGCCGAATTTGTCTGCCGCGTCGCTTATCAGCCGGGGATTATTGATGGCGGATGAGTTGATCGATACTTTATCAGCGCCCTCTCTCAGTATTGCCCGGAAATCGTCCACTGTGCGGATCCCTCCGCCCACAGTAAATGGAATAAAAACGCACTCGGCCACTTTCCTGACCATGTCGGTCACCGTCTTTCGGGCATCCGACGACGCTGTAATGTCCAGAAAGACAAGTTCATCCGCCCCCGCCCTGTCATATGCTTTCGCGATCTCCACCGGGTCGCCGGCATCCTTCAAATCCACAAAATTTACTCCTTTTACAACCCGGCCTGCATTTACATCCAAGCAGGGAATAATTCTTTTTGTAAACATAACTGCCTGTCTCCTTTCACAGCCGGATTATATACCGGCACCTACAGTTCCACAAAATTTTTCAGGATATGAAGCCCTACATCACTGCTTTTCTCTGGATGGAACTGACAGGCAAATACATTGCCTTTTTCTACAGAAGCATGGATATGAATTCCGTATTCAGCAGACGCCTTTACGATAGACTCGTCTTTTGCCTTTAAATAATATGAATGTACAAAATATACATACGCGTTCTCTTCAATGTCCCGAAACAGTCTTCCATTGTTTTCAAGATGCAGAGAGTTCCAGCCCATATGCGGGATTTTCATTCCTTCCTGATCCGGGATGCGAAGGATCTCTCCTCCGAGTATCCCCAGACCTTCCACTCCCGGAGCTTCGTCACTCCGTTCAAAAAGAAGTTGCAGACCCAGACAGATTCCCAGAAATGGCGTTCCGTTTTCTACAACCTGGCGGATCACATGATCCAGGCCCCTGCTGCGGATCGTATCCATAGCGTCGCCAAACGCCCCCACACCGGGAAGGATGACTTTATCCGCCGCCAGGATCTCTTTACTGTCCCCGGTCACTATCGCCTCCTGCCCCAGAAAAAGCAATGCTTTCTCCACACTTTTTATATTGCCCGCATCATAATCAATGACTGCTATCATTTTCTGCTCCTTTCCGAACAGGCATGCCGCTGCCCGCTATTTTTTCCCTACTCCCGTCTCAACAACAGGAACCTGTGTATCGTCTACTTTATCCAGATTGTTTATGTATTTCTTCGTTTCCTTTACAATAACCGGAGAGAGCAGAAGCACCGCGATCAGGTTTGGTATCGCCATGAGCGCGTTCAGAATATCTGCAATATCCCATACAAGATCAAGCGCGAGGACCGGAGCGATCAGAGCAACTGCAACGTAGAGGATCCGGTAGGGAATAAGACCTTTCTTCCCGGAAAAATACTCAACACACCGCTCACCGTAATACGCCCATCCAAGAATGGTCGAATATGCAAAGGTGATGATGCCTACGACCAGAATGAACGGACCAAAATATGGGATCTGTGCAAACGCCCTTGTCGTAAGTTCTCCGCCGTTAGACGACATATCAACAACTATTCCGGGCTCTTTCAGCATTGTGGACACAAGGACCAGACCGGTCATCAGGCATACCACCACGGTGTCCCAAAAGGTTCCTGTAGAGGATACCAGTGCCTGACGCACGGGATTTTTCGTCCTTGCGGCTGCAGCTGCGATAGGAGCCGAACCCATCCCTGATTCATTGGAAAACAGGCCCCTGGCAACGCCGTACTGAATGGCACACCGGATGCCTCCGCCTATGACACCGCCTATCGCCGCTTGTTCATTAGAAAAAGCATATTGGCAGATCGTTTTGATCGCAGGCAGTACGAACTCATGATTTATTCCCAGAATGATCAGACACCCAATCACATAAAAGAGCGCCATAAACGGAACCAGCTTTTCGCATACGCTTGCAATCGTCCTAATCCCGCCGAAAATAACAAATGCTGTCAGAACCGCAACTACAAATCCCACGACCCAGGGTTCAATCTCCAGGTTGTTGTTGCACACCTCTGCAATGGCATTCACCTGGGTAGCGCATCCGATCCCAAAAGATGCAAAGCCTGCAAACACTGCAAAAATCATCCCCAGCCACTTCATATTCAAGCCCCGTTCAAGGGCATACATGGCGCCGCCCTGCATTCGTCCGTCAGCTGTTTTGACACGGTATTTTACTGCGATCAGAGACTCAGCATACTTTGTCGCAATGCCGAACACACCGGTCAGCCAGCACCACAGAACAGCGCCTGGACCTCCCAGTACAATGGCGGTTCCTACCCCAATAATATTTCCGGTTCCAATGGTAGATGCAAGAGCAGTCGCAAGAGCGCCGAACTGGCTGACCTCGCCGTCTGCTTCATCCTCCTTGGCCACGGAAAGGGGAATCCCTTTCGTTATAGTCTTGCGCTGGATAAATCCCGTGCGGATCGTGAGGAAAAGATGCGTCCCCAAAAGGAGCACGATCATTCCCCAGCCCCATACGACTCCCTGCACAGACTCGACTGCGTCACAGATCTGCTTATACATTTCAAGTCCCTCCTGTTTTCTCCCATTGATAACAGATAAGGCATACGCAATACCGACTGTTGCCAGTTGGCATACCGTATGCCTCATTATATTTTCCCTTAACAAAAATATTCTATCGCATTTTTCTTGTGATGTAAAGCAAAAATTTATCACTTTACCTCGACATAATTTTGCCGCTTTACTCCGGTAATGCAGCAAGTTCTGTATTCTCATCCGATTTTTTCTCATCGACATCCATATTCTTGGCATCCAGTTCGAACCAAAATTCGACCCCATTGTCAAAATTCATCACTCCATACTTCTGATGGAATGACTCCATAATGGCCTTGACAATAGAAAGGCCGATCCCATTCCCGCCATACTCTCTTGTATGTGCCTTATCCACCTTATAAAACTTATCCCAGAGTTTTGGCAGATCGTCTTCCGGTATGGGCTTTCCGCTGTTAAACACGGACACTCTGACCTTCCCGTCGTTTTCCAGAATTTTGACTTCGATACGTTTCTCATTTCCCACGTGGTGAATGGCATTGGTCAGATAGTTTCTCACAACCTGCTCTGTCTTAAATTCATCCGCCCACACAAAAACGGATTCGTCTGATACAAAACTCACTTCTGCTCCTGCATGCTGAACAAGAATCTCACAGCTTGCCAGCACACCCCGGACAAGTCCCGCTATATCAAACCGCTCAAAAACGACTTCATCCGAACCGAACTCAAGCTGGTTCAGCGTCAGCAGATTTTTGACCATCTGGTTCATTTTCCCGGCTTCATCCATGATAACGTCACAGTAGAACTCCCGGCTTTCGGCGTCATCGTTCACCCCTTCTTTCAGGCCTTCTGCATATCCCTGGATCAGGGCAATAGGCGTTTTTAATTCATGGGACACATTTCCCAGGAACTCATTCCGCATATCTTCCATTTTTTCTTTCTGCTCAATGTCTTTTTTCAGTTCATTGTTCGCCCGTTTCAGTTCAGAAACCGTCTTTTCAAGCTGCATGGACATTTTGTTGAAATTTTCTCCCAGAACGCCGATCTCGTCGCTCCCTCCCCGGGTATATCTTGCGTCAAAATTCAGATTTGCCATCTCTTTTGACAGGTCTGCCAGTTCCATGATGGGCTTCGTTATCTTTCTGGAGAAAAACCACACAAGGGCACCGCCGAAGATAATACCGGTCACTCCCAGATAAATGAGGAAACGATTGGCAAGGGCTGCACTCTCGCGAATACTTTCAAGAGGGCTCTGCATCATAAAGAAAGAACTGTCCGAAAAATACCCGTACATCTTTAAATATTCTGTCTCTCCCTGCCAGTCAGAAGTCCGGTAAAGAATATAGTCATCTGTCCGCTTCATCAGATACCCCGGGATCGAATCATTTTCTACGATATTCTGAAAATCAGACAGCATCTGAAGCATACGGGGATCCTGATCACTGATGGTAGAAAACGCGCTCTTTCCTCTGCTGTTTATAATGATCAGGTCAACATTCATCTTCTCTACCTGGTAGAGGATTTTATTCTGTACATCCTCATCCTGAAAGGTATCTTTTTGAAGCGCCTGGTCTACGTCATTGTAAGTGTCAAGCAGGTCTTTTGTCTTATACGAAAAATAGTACCGTTCCAGAAACCCCATATTCACAATAAACAGACAACCCAGAATAAAGACAAGCACACAGATAAAAATAACCGTTATCTGCCTTCGGATTGAATGTTTCATTCTTCCACCTCAAATTTGTAGCCCATGCCCCAGATCGTCTTAATATACTCGCCTTTGTCTCCCAGTTTGCTCCTCAGTTTCTTAACATGGGTATCGATCGTGCGGGCATCCCCAAAATAATCATAATTCCACACATTATTCAGTATCTTTTCCCTGGACAGAGCGATCCCCTGATTCTCCACAAAATATGTCAGCAGTTCAAATTCTTTATAGCTGAGGTCAACCGCTTTCCCGTCGATCTTTACAATGTGGGCAGCCTTGTCGATCACAATCCCTCCGGCAGACATTACATCTCCTCCATCTGTTCCAAGCGTCCTTCTCAAAATAGCATTCACTCTGGCCACCAGGATCTTCGGGCTGAAAGGTTTGGAAATATACTCGTCTACCCCAAGTTCAAATCCCTGAAGCTCATCCCGCTCCTCAGACCGGGCCGTCAACATAATAACGGGCACTTTTGAAGATTCCCGGATCTCTCTGCACACCTGCCAGCCGTCCATCTTCGGCATCATCACATCCAGTATGACCATTGCGATCTCTTTATCTTCATAAAAGATATCCATCGCTTCCACACCGTCTGCCGCCTCCAGAACCGTGTAGCCTTCCCGGCTCAAAAAATCCTTCACCAGTTTGCGCATCCTGCTCTCGTCATCCACAACAAGAATCTTTACTTTTTCCATCACAGTTCCTCTCCTTTACACCTTTGCTGTATATACTGCCTTTTACTGCTGTTTCGCCCATTTCTGCTTATTGTATCCTAATCCTAGCAGGAAAGTATGTCAATCCTGTGAACTTGACAAAATCTGGATTTGTGTGTGGAGAAAGTTTCGGACGGTTTACCTTTCAAGTTCGTTTCACTAAATCCAATTTTTTGTTGCAAAATCTCCCTCAAACTGATAATATATTCTCAGTTCGTGAGGGAGTAATTGGCGTATTCCTACGTGGTAAGTCAACATACTGGCCGTCCGGCCTGGCTTATCTTAAATAATGAGACTCATGTACAGTTTCTTTGTGTGCTGTACATGTATTCCGGCAGGTGCAGCAAACGCGCCTGTTTTTTATTGGCAGGAAATATGAACGAGTTTTGAATTTGCTAAGGAGGAAAGTTATGGGATTACTGGAATTGTTTATTTTAGCCGTAGGGCTGTCTATGGATGCTTTTGCGGTCTCTGTCTGTAAGGGCCTTGCCATGCCGAAAATTTCTGTGAAAAAGGCTGTCATAGTGGGGATATGGTTCGGGGGTTTTCAGGCTCTGATGCCTGCTCTGGGATATCTGCTCGGCTCTCAGTTCAAAGACAGTATCACAGCCGTGGATCACTGGATCGCCTTTATACTGTTGGGTATCATCGGGGGAAATATGATTCGGGAAGCCTGTTCAGGCGAATGCGAAAAGGAAAATGACTCTCTGGATATAAAAACCATGTTTCTTCTGGCTGTGGCCACCAGTATCGACGCTCTGGCTGTGGGGATCACCTTCGCATTTCTGAAGGTCAATATTGTGGCAGCCGTATCCTTTATCGGCGCAACAACATTTATCATCTCTGCCGCCGGTGTAAAGATCGGCAACATTTTCGGGACAAAATATAAAGCAAAAGCCGAACTGGCCGGAGGAGTGATCCTGATCCTCCTGGGACTCAAGATCCTGCTGGAGCACCTGGGTGTCCTGTAAGTTCTGGTGTATCCTGCAATATCTGCATATTTTCAACAGGCAGCAAAAAATACGCCGCAGAAGATTCCGGGAGAATAAGGGAGGATCCGGAATCTTCTGCGGCTTTCTGCTTAATTAACCACATTTAGCATTTCTTCTCCGTTTAAATAACGTCTCATATTTTGAAAAAAATATTGACAATTATGCTGAAATCGCATATAGTGATATCAAAGCTAGTTAGTTACTCAACTAACAAACCAGCAAGCAAAGGCGGTGATTTAATTGCACATTAATCCGAATATAGAGAAGCCGATCTTCATTCAAATTGCAGAACAACTGGAGGACTCCATCTTCACAGGCGTATTCCCGGAGGAGACAAAAATCCCCTCCACCAACGAAATATCCGCCCTGCTGAATATCAATCCACATACTGTTCTCAAAGGAATGAATCTGCTTGTGGACGAAGAGATTATATATAAGAAAAGAGGGCTTGGTATGTTTGTGAAAGAAGGGGCTGTTGAGAAAATACGCCGGAAACGACAGGGACTGTTCTATAATCAGTACATTGCTGCAATGATCGCGGAAGCGTCAAAGCTTAAGATGACAAAAGAAGAGATTATTGCTTTAGTAGAAAGGGGTTATGAAGATGAACGCAATTCAGATCAATAATGTCACAAAACGATACAGGGACGTTACCGCTCTCGACCATATTTCATGTTCTTTTGAGCACGGAAAGATCTACGGCTTTCTCGGAAGAAACGGCGCCGGGAAATCCACCCTTATCAACATTATTGCCAACCGCATTTTTGCCGATGACGGAACCATTCTTATCGACGGTCTTCCCGCAAAAGAAAATATGGATGTACACGAAAAGATTTTCTGCATGAGCGAAACCGATCTTTATGACTCAAGCCTTAAAATTAAAGATCTCTTTAAGTGGATCGACCGCTTTTACGACAGCTTTGATGCGGAAAAGGCATTTCAGATCGCAGATAAATTTCATCTTGATGTAAACAAACGGTTCAAAGCCCTGTCAAAAGGATACCAGTCCATTTTCAAACTGACGGCGGCTCTGGCGCTGAATGTTCCCTATTTGATTTTCGACGAGCCGGTGCTGGGCCTGGACGCCAACCACAGAGAATTGTTTTATGATCTTCTGCTGAAAAACTTTGAATCAAATGACCAGACAATTATTATCGCAACCCATCTGATCGAAGAAGTTGCCAATATTATCGAGGAAGTTGTTTTAATCGACGAGGGGAAACTTCTGCTCCAGGAGAGTGTGGACACACTGCTGGAAAGCGGCTACTGCGTCTCCGGTCTGGCTTCGGAAGTTGACCATTACTGCCAGGATAAAAATGTCATCGGGAACGACGAACTGGGCGGTCTGAAACTCTCCTATGTGATAGGAGAAAAAACGCAGCTTCCCCAGGGCAGCAATTTGCAGATCACCAGTATGAATCTACAGAAACTGTTCGTGAAACTGACAGAGAAAGGCGGGGAATAACTATGAAAAAACTAAACACACTCATTCAATATGAATGCACGACTTCATTTAAGTATATCTGGCTGTTTTACGCAATCGAATATGCTATTGTTCTGCTGATCTATGTTATCGTTGCCGTCCTGACAGGAGATCCCAAAAATGCCGGCACAAACTGTCTGGAGATGAACACCTTTATTTATGTTGGCATTCTCGGAGCATTGGGGTACAGTGAAGACTTCAAAATGATGATCCAGAACGGATTTACACGAAAATATATTTTTACGGCCTCGTTCGTTATGTTTGCATTTATTGGAGGGATCATGTCATTGGTAGATACCGTCACGGGAAATCTGCTGCACTATTTTCTTCCAAATTACTCCTCCCTGTTCGGCGTTATTTACGGGTACGGCGATATTCTCCCGAACTGGCTGTGGCTGTTTCTTCTCTATATGCTGACCTGCAGCCTGTTCTATCTGACTGTCCTTGCGGTACACAAGCTGGAAAAGACTTTGTCCCTCTGCCTGGGCGTGGTTCTTGTCGGCGTTATCCTGCTGGCAGTCGCACTGTTCCGGTATGTTTTGCCCCAAAGCCTGGTAGATGATATCAGTGAACTGGCCACCCGGGCAATGGGATTTATGGGCGGCGGAACTGTCAACTATCTGTTTCCTCTTCTGACCCTGTTTCTCCTGACTGCTGTTTTTAGTCTGGGGGCTTACAGGATCATCCGGCGGACGGAAGTGAAATAAAAGATATCTTTGGATTTGGCAGGGCACTGGATTGGCAGGGCTTACGAAAACAGACAATTACAAATTATCTTGAAAACGTATTCAGAAATAAGGAGTCTGGGGTTTCACTTCCGTTCCGCGGATGAAGAAAAACTATGAAACCTGGCGGCAGGCTAAGAACAAAATTTACAACGGGAAACTCGCGTTCCGCTCGGACAGTCCCGTTGTAAATTTTAACGCCTGCCGCCAGGTTTCAACTTTTTCTAACCTCCGCTCCAAAGTCAGCGAAACCCCAGGCCCCTTATTTCTGAAAGGCTCATCCAGCCGTCTGTAACCGCCTGTTTTCTAAGTTCATCCAATCGGCAGCCCCTCCGGCAAATCCAAATTCAAAAGAACAGGACGAAGACGGAACTTTATCTAAAATTGGCCTCATTTCAAGTTTTGACTTTCAGTGCCGGCCTAAAAACATCTTTTTTAAGACGGCAGATCGGAATACGGTTCCGTGTCAGCCGGGACAGATCCGGCCGGTTTCTTCCTGTTGGAATTCGGAATTGTGTGAGAGAGAAGTCAGCCGGGAGGGACTGGTGTGGTGATGGAGGACCGTAAAGCAGCGCCGGTTCTTAGAGCGCGTTTTTTGCGCTCTTAGCACCGCTGCGTCTGCGTCCCGAACGCAAGTGCGTCCTCCGGCGCCACACCAGTCCCTCCCGGCGCCCCCTTCTCACTCATACAAATCCAAATTTAAAAGAACAAATTTTGTTCCATTCGTATTCAGTTACCTGGGCCATCTCGCCCGGGCCGGAGGCAAATGTAAAAACGCCTCGTGAGGCTCCGTCTGATACCAGTATGCAACGGAAGAAACGTCATCCTGCCGTTCAAATATCCCGGCATGACAGGATCCTATCTGCTGTACAGTGACCTTTATATCCTGCTGAAAACAGACCGGATCCGGCAGATGAAAACGGTACAGAGCGCGCATGGGAGGGCAGTCATCATTGTGATAATCATTCTGTATATCATCATCTGTCCGGGAATAAAAAGGATATCCCAGATACGGAGTGCAGTATGTCTGTTCTGTCATCTTCCCGTTCACTTTCTTCCCGGCAAAACTCCAGGCGCCTCCGAAATAATCTTCCAGCCCTGTTCCGCAGATCGTCGGATATTCCTCATCTCCATCCAGATAAAATTTGACTTCTCCTTCTCCCCACCAGTAACGCTCCAGAGTGGAAACAGCCAGAAACGTCCCCACATATTTCCCCCGGCCTTTTACCCCATCCAGAATCGTATAATCTTTCCCCGGCTCCGTTATCCTGCTGCGTCTCCAGTGCGCATGGAAATACCCGGTCTCCTCCGGCAGGCTGTCATACAGGCAGTAATCAATCTGATAGAAAAAGGACGGAACCGCTTCTGCATTCTGATTTTCTATAGTTATCCTGGCATGTCTACGAAAGGGCATGGCAAAATAGCTGTTCATTCCGCTGCGGGGAAGAACTGCCACAGGAGCTGAGTTTACAAAATATGCCTTTCCAAATCCGCAGCAGAAAAAATCTCCCAGAGGGGATTCTACAGAAGGAATCTTCTCGTCATCCCAATACATCCGAAGCACCAGGTCCCGAAGTACATATCTGTTTTTCGGGCTGATCTGTTCCGTTACCGTAACCCATATATGCTGAATCACGCCGCATCCTGAAATATCTGCCAGTATTTTCGTCTCGCCGGGTTCGATCAGCGGGATACATGGCGAGCCTTTTCTGGACGGGCCTAAGCAACTGGCAGCTCTTCCGCCGTTTCCCTTTTCTCCGGTAGGATTTTCCGCGTTTATTGCTCTGCTTCTGCCGTCTGAAAGCAGGGCAGCCGAATTCAATTCAAACCAGTTCATTCTTCTCCTCCTTTCAACTCCACATCCCGCCAGTATACCTCCCCGCATTCCACAAAAAGGCCGATTCCTCCGTCCTGTAAGCTGTAACAGCGCGTGGTCAGTGCAGTATCATTTACATAGGCAAGCAGAATATTCCCGCTGACAATAAGCTGCACCTTTGCCTCGTTCTTATCAAAACGTATCCTTCTCTCGTCCAGATACATCTGGTCACCGTTGATCTGATCATACCGCTCCACAGCGATTCTGCCATGATACGGCTCGATTCTGAGCTGGCACCACTTTTCCAGATTCGGACCCGCTGTATGGATCATCAGTCCGGCCGCATGGGTTCCTTCCTCCCATGCAAGAGTTCCCTCAAATAACACGTTTCCCGACAGTTCTCCAAGTCTGGCCCAGCCAAATCCATTCATGCATTTCCCTCTTATAGCCTTGTCCGCCTGCCACTCTCCCAATTGGTTTTCAAGGACCACGGGAAGATATTTTTTGAAAGAATTTCTTATTGTAACCGGCATTTTTACTCCGAGTGTCTTATCCGATCTCTGGGCCAGTTCATGCACGATTACATTTCCGCCCCAAACAAACGGACTGCTGTCCAGGCAGTCTTTCCGTATGGACTGCCAGCCTACCAGAAACCGTTTCGTACCGTCCGAAACCGTCTTTGCCGCATAGAATTCCCGCCCGTCAAATCCATCGTCCAAAAGAGGAGTCTCCCAGGGGCCGTCAAATTGATCTGCCATCCTGTAACGTGTCTCCCACTGCCTGCTGTATGTGGAAAAGACCAGATACCACTTTCCGCCCATCAAAAATGCATCCTGACACTCATGGGTGGGAAAGATTCCCGGTGAATAAACCGTATCATAAAATTCCCAGTTCTCCGCGTCATCTGACATATAAACTGCCGTACAGCCATTTCGCATATAATTGCCTTCTTTTTCAGCAGCTGTCACAAGCATACAGATTTTCTTTTTTTCTTCATTCCAGAATACCTGCGGATCTCTCCAGTGTTCCCCGCTGAACCGCGCTTCATCAGGAGCAAAGTGAAAATCCTGATCTTTTTTCCATGTCTTAAGGTCGGTGCTGACCGCCCGGAGAATCGCCTGTTCGTGTTTTCCCGGAACTCCTCTGTTTCCCTCACAGAAACCAGTATAATAAAAATAGAATTTATCATTATAATAGAATACGCTTCCTGTAGCAGCGTGCCAGTCCTGTTCCTCCGGGCTTCCGTTCTGCAGAACAAGCCTGCATTCTCCATAATGAACAAAGTCCTCGGTTTCTACCGCGTAGATACAATATTTGTACAGAAAAAGCAATATGAATTTTCCATCCCGGTAAAAGGGCATCAGATCCCCGCACATTTCACCGTGGGGCATGCCCGGATACTGTTCTTCCGGGGTATAAAAAATATACCTGTTTCCTTTCAAAATATCACTCCTCCATTCTTACTTCCAGCGTCTGAAAAGGGCGCTCCGGGAAAAACTGAAATGTCCCCACAGCTTCTCCTCCGGCTGCAAAGATTTCTATGCTTGTCGTGTCCACTACAAGAAGGATTTTCCTGTCTTCCTTCATCCAGAAACGCATTTTTCTCAGCTCTGCAAATTCATCCCCGAGATTGCAGCAAAGCCCGCTTCTGTCAACAGAGATCCAGCCCTTTTTGTAATCAAAAGAGACTGAAAGCGTCTCATATTCATTTTTTATAAAAATTTCACCTCTGTCGCCCTGCGGTTCGATTTCAAATATCCCGTTCAGAACGTCCTGCACCACTTTATTCTCAGTCAGTCTTTGTATATGAATATTATCAAATATTTCTCTGGCCGGCTTCTGTCCCATGCGGGTTCCATTCGGAGTCTCCAGCAGGAACAGTTCCCGTGGAATGGTCATGCTTCCTCTAAATCCCTCTTCCGGCACTTTCTGCGCATATGCCCAGCAGTTCATCCATCCAAGCTGCACAATCCGGTCTTTCGTCTCCTCAAACGTAGCTGCGGCATAATTATCCCGGCCAAAGTCCATCCAAAGCCTGTCTCCTCCTGTCTCGTCCACAAAATGATTTCCGTCAAAATCACCGATAAAATATCGAATACCCGTTTTTGCATAATCCAACGTATTCTGACTGACAATCAGTACCCATTTTTTTCGTCCTTCGCCGTCTTTTAGGACACACAGATCCGGGCACTCCCATATTTCATTTTTCTGCATATCCTCCGTCGAAAAAGCACTTTCTTTTTCCCATTCCCTGAGATCCCGGGAACTGAAAATAAGAATTTTGTTCAACGCGGCCGTCAGCATAATCCACTTTTCTTCCCTGGCATACCAGAAGACCTTTGGATCGCGGAAATCCGAAAGGCCGAAATCCAACACAGGATTTCCAGCGTACTTTTTAAACGACATCCCTCCGTCTGTACTGTAAGCCAGACTCTGATACTGGATTTTTTCTCCGCGGCAGATCTGGTCATGGGTAAAAACAGCCACAAGCGTCTCCTTCTTCCCATTTCCGAATTTTCCTGTATTATCCCTGTCATATACAATGCTGCCGGAGAAAATCATCCCATTTTCATCCGGGTACAGAGCAATGGGAAGTTCCTCCCAGTCCAGCAGATTTCTTGAGCGTGCATGCCCCCAGTGCATAGGTCCGTGCGTCACCCCGCCAGGATAATGCTGATAAAACAGATGAAAATACCCATTGTAATAAATCAATCCATTCGGATCATTCAGCCATCCTTTTTTGCAGGAAAAATGATAGACCGGTCTATGTTCTTCAAAATAACGCATTACTTCTTTCCTTTTCATTTTATCCCTTCACAGCTCCCGCTACAACACCATTGATAATATGTTTCTGTAAAAATAAGTACAATACAAGAATCGGAACGATCATAAGCACCAGCGCAGCCATCAGAAGATTGAGATCAGAGGAAAACGCTCCGTAAAATACGCGGGTTGCAATGGGAAGCGTCTGCAGCTCGTTATCTGTAAGTATCAAACTTGGCAATAAGTAATCATTCCAGATATTCAGTGCGTTAATAATTATAGTTGTCGCTATCGTAGGCTTCAGCAGAGGGAACACAATTTTCCTGAAAATCTGGAACTGGCTGCACCCGTCAATACTGGCCGCCTCTTCCAGTTCCAGCGGAATCGTGGAACGGATTGTTCCACAGAAGAGAAAACAGCTCATACTGACACAGAATCCCACATGCATAAAAATCAAAGTAGCCCTGTGATTCAGAATGTGAAAAATCCCTCCATAGATGGAGACCAGGGGAATCATCAGCACCTGAAAAGGAATCGCCAGAGACAGGATCATCATAACGAACAGAGTTCTGCAGGCAAGCCAGTTTTTTCTTGTCATAATATAGGCGGCCATTGATGAAAAAATCACAATCAGAGCAGTGCTGACCACAGTGATCAGAAGAGAGTTCCCAAGCGCCCGGAAGAAATGCATCCTGTCCGCCGCCTCAATAAAATAGGCAAACGTCGCTCCCTGCTCTCCCACCAGAGCCAGAGGATCTCTGATGATGTCTGTTTTTTCTTTCAGTGCATTGATCAGGACAAGGAAAAATGGAAAAATATAAATAACCAGAAGAATGCCAAGCGTTATAAATCTGATGTTTATTCTTTTCTTTCTTTTCATTACGCATCCACCTCGTTTCTTCTCCCGATATATACCTGAAGCACGGAAACCGCCGCGCAGATAACAAACAGAACCACCGCTTCCGCCTGTCCCACTCCGTAATTATGAGATACAAACGCCTGCTGATATACATGCATCGCCGCCATTTCAGTCGTACCGAACGGACCGCCGTCAGTCAGCGACAGATTGAGATCATATGTCATAAAGCATCTTGTGATCGTCAGAAACAGACAGATCACAAAGGAAGATCTCATCTGCGGCAGGATAATATGCCGGAGCACCTGACCTTTTCCGCAGCCGTCTATAACTCCGGCCTCTATCAGTTCCTTCGGAACGCTGGTCAGTCCCGCGATGTATATGAGCATCATAAATCCCGAATACTGCCAGACCGAAACTATGATCAGCGCAGCCACGGCCAGTATCGGATCCGACAGCCACGATCTGGACAGCCCTTCTATATCAAACGCCGTCCCCACGGACACCAGAGCTCTGGAAAAAATGAACTGCCAGATATATCCCAGGACCAGCCCGCCTATCAGATTTGGCGTAAAAAATCCTGCGCGGAAAAAATTCTGGCTTTTTCCCCCTCCCGTCACACCATAGGCAAGTGCAAAAGCCAGGACATTCACCAGGATAACTGATATCGCAGAATAAATAACTGTCAGAAGAACCGACCTCCAGAATTCTGCCTCTGTAAATACCGTGTAATAATTTTCCAGCCCCACGAAGTCTTTAACCGCCGATATGCCGTCCCATCCAGTCAGTGTCAGATAGATCCCGTAAAAGAAAGGAACGATCATTACCATGATAAAACAAAACGCTGCGGGCCCCGCAAATCCTGTAAACAGCAGCAGTTTATGCCAGAATGTGTTCTTTTTTCTCATTGTGCTTCCCCATTTCTCTGTATATAAAACATCTGTGCCCGTATTTCCTTAGAAGAATACGCTGGCAGATCTCTCTGCCAGCTGCGATCCAACACTCTATTCCTGTGCAGTCCAGTAATCCTCAACTGCCGATGCAAATTCTTCCCGGTCCATATTTCCGCTCATATATTTCTGAAGCAGCGCGCCTACTTCTGTCCCGTGATCGCCCGGTATCGCCTGATACCAGTATGATGTCATTCCGTCCTGTATGAACTGCTGTACGGCAATGCTGATCGGTGTCGACACCTCTTTTGTTATGTTGGTAAAAGCGGGAACAATTCCGCAGTCGTCAACCATAAAGCTCTGTCCGGCCTCATCGTACACAAGCCAGTTCAGAAAATCTTTTGCAGCCTGCTGCTGTTCTTCTGTAGAATACTCTTTGTCGATAACAAATGTTTTGCTGGCGCCTGCGATCAGCCTGTCGTTTGCTTCTCCGTCTGCATCGCTCTGCGGCAGAGGCATGATCCCTATTTTATCCGTCTGGCTGTAAACATCTGTAACCCAGCTTCCGTTAAACCAGAAGGCCACCTCTCCGCTTGCAAAATATTCGTTATTCATATCATAGTCAGCCGCAAGCGGATCGGCGCTGTTTATGTTATACTCAAGAAGCGTATCAAAACTGTCCATCAGCGAGTTAAAACGGGCGTCGCCTGTAAGGTCAACCTCTCCGTTTTTCAGCGAGTCTACATATTCCTGTGAGCTTTCTTCTGAATTTCCCTGCTGGTCATAAAGCTGTCCGAAGAAATGATTGGCCAGCGACCAGTCGTCCTGGTTCACCGCCACAGGGCTTTCCATACCGCCGGCTTTCAGTTCTTCAAGAAGGCCTTCAAATTTTTCCGGCGTATTGTAGTCTGTCCAGTTAAATTCTTCTCCTGTAATATCTTCAATGGCCTGCGCATTATACAGGAGTCCTACCGCCTCGACCAGAAGCGGAAAACTATATGTTTTCCCATCAATATTCACTCCGTATTCGGCTCCTCCGTCGGCGATCCAGTCTTCATCGCTCAGGTCAAGAAGATAATCCTGGAAGGCATAAACATCCGTCCGGTCTACCATCATGATCGTGTACGGGCTGCCGGAGGCGTACCTTTCAGACAGATGTGTGCTCACTACATCACTGGTAAACTGTACTTCAATATTTACGCCCGTCAGTTCTTTGTACTCATCTGCCAGAGCGTCAAACTGATCCACAAGTTCGGATTTTGTATTCAGAAGAGTGATCGTAACTCCGCCGTTATCGTTTTCTGAATCCTGACCTTCTTTTCCGCCGGAGCATCCGGCTGCAAGCGTTGCCGCCATTACCGCTGTAAGTCCGATACTTACAAGTCTTTTCGTTCTTTTCATTTTCTTCTCCTTCCACAATAATATTTTCTCTGTCATAGTATCCGTATTTCTTACATTTCTTTTTCATCCACCTCCGAATTTGAACATTTGTTAACTTTTGTTTTTCGTAAATCCAAATTGACTTTACATTTATTAATCTATTCTTATCATTTTTATTAATTTATGTCAATATATTGCGGGCATTATTTTCGATTTTTGTATATTATATATAGTTTTATATATCAACATTTATGCAATTTTGATTTACAAATGTTCAATTTTCATTATTGATTTTCAGTTTGATATATCTTATAATGGAATCAATGAAAACAAAGGACGGTTATGAAATGATTAAAGAACGGGTTACGATACAGGATATCGCCAATGCGCTGGGGCTGTCGCGCACTACTGTTTCAAAAGCGCTTAACGGGGCGCCAAACATGCCTGAAAAAACAGTAAACAGTGTTTTACAGATGGCCAAAAAACTAAACTATAAGCAATTTTCTTATTTAAACCTCGAGGAATATAACGGGGTACCCGCGCAGGGAGGAACATTTGCCCTGTTTGCAAATTATATTCCCGAGCAATTCCACATCGCCACCTCAATTATGGCAAGCCTGGAACAGGAAATGCGAAAATATGGCTATTCCCTCACGGTGTATATGCTGAATCCCGACGATGTCCTCAGCCTGAAACTCCCGAAAAATTTTCGTCTGGATCAGACGGACGCAATCCTCTGTATTGAGTTATTCAACCAGAAGTATTCTGAAATGGTCTGCTCACTAGGCAAACCCGTTTTATTTTTCGACTCCTATTATGCACCGGAAAGGCCTCCGCTGAACGCCAATATCCTTCTTATGGAAAGCCGTTCCAGCACATTCCGCATGATAAACACTATCCTGTCCTACAGACCGCTTAAACATATCGGCTTTATCGGTGATATTAACCACTGTATCAGTTTTCACGAAAGGTACGAAGGATTTTTAAATGCGTTGGATGCAAACAATGTCCCATTCACAGAGTCTTACTGTATCAAAGAGGATGATTCTTTATTTCAGGATACTGCATTTCTGTATCGCTCGCTGTCAAATATGGAACATCTGCCGGAATTGTTCTTCTGTGCAAACGATCTTCTGGCATGGAGAACCCTTTCCGCATTAAAGCAAATGGGCGTAAAAGTCTCCCGCGATATTCTGCTCTGCGGCTTTGACGACACACTCAGCATGAACCCCATGGACAGCACACTGACAACTGTAAAAACACCCAGCAGAGAAATGGGGATCGCGGCGGCAAGAACACTTATGAATCAGCTGGAAAATCCTGATCTTCCCAGTTCTATCATCTATTTAAACGGAGAAATACGGATGCGCACTTCCACATTTTATGAAGATTGATCAAAGCCAAAAAGCATATCCGCTTGGCTCGTTGCCCGCAGAAATAAAAGAGAGGATACAACCAGTTGGCCATGACCGGCCAGCCGTTGTCTCCTCTCTTTACTTTTTCAGAAACACATACTCTTTCTCTGTGGACAGTTCCTCATAAAAGCAGTATCCCAACCGATCAAATTTCTTGATCTCCTCCGGATCGCCCACCTGGTTTTCCGCCAGATACCGCACCATTTCTCCTCTGGCCATTTTGGCGAATGTCCCCTTCTGCTTTACCTTCCCGTCTGTCAGTTCTCCAAATACAACTGTCAGATATATATCCTCCGGCGCAAGATACTTCTCGATACACCTGGAGTATTCCTTCGACGCCAGATTCAAAATAAAATTCCCATTTTCCGTCTCTTCCCGCACAATCTCCCTGTACAGCCTGTCGCCCCAGAACCGATACAGATCTCCGGCCTCAGACGCCCTTGCCTGCATCTCCAGGCGATAGGGAGCCACACCGTCAAAGGGCCTGAGCACGCCATAAAACCCTGAGAGGATGCGCAAATGCTCCTGAATATAGTCCGTCTCCTCTCCCCCGAACACAGCCGGAGCCATATACTGGTACTGAATACCCTCATAGGCGATAACCGCAGGGGTCAGATTTTTTCTCAGATCCATCTTCTGCACTCTTTTGTAATTCTGTTCAGCAATTTTGTCATTGCATTTCCAGACCGCTTTTGCATCCTCATAGGACAGCCGGCGCATCCACGCCAGAAGCTGTTCTGTCTCATTAAGGAAAACCGGTATACTCCGGCAGGCCAGTGTATCTGTATCAATATTCATTTTTTTCGCTGGTGAAATAATAATTTTCATGATGCCCTCTGCCGCCTATATCCCCAAGGACCCGAATATCTGTTGAAACTGCATTGCTTCATCCATTGTATTATGCCATCCGTCCTTTTTCCGGTCCACCTGCCATCCGTCCGGTGTAAAATGAACCATCACGCCCTCTTTCTCCAAAAGCCGCTTCTGCATATCCGCCGTCTCGAATGCCGCCGCCCCGCTCAAGATTCCTCTGGCATTCACCACCCGGTGAGCGGGAATGCCTTCTCCCAGCCTGCCCCGGTTCAGCGCATACCCGACCTGTCTTGCATTCTCCGGCTTTCCGCACAGAAGCGCGATCTGTCCGTATGTGGCAGTTTTTCCATAAGGAATGGCGCGGCATACAATAGCCGCCCGTTTATAGAAATCAAAACTCATATCTTATCCTGTCCTTTGCCGCAGTTCCTTACAGAACTTTCATTCTCAGCGGCCTCTGATATACTCCCGTGTTATCTTCATTATATCCTGCAGATTTTCCAGATCTTCTGCCACATTTCCCGTCTCCAGGGAATGGTCTGCGCCCCGAATAATATGCAGAGGGAAGCCGCCCTTCCCGCATCCGTCCTGAACCACATGCCAGTCAACCCAGGAATCCTCCGTTCCGGTAAATGCAATTCCCGGCTGTTTCATAAACTGAAAGGATGCCTCTACCGGAGTATAATAGATATTTCTTGTATTCAGCCCATGCTTGCCCGCATAGGCGGACGCCACCGCCGTTCCCACGCTCTTTGAGAGAAACAGAATATCTCCATACCCGGAAAAATCCACATCTTTCAGAATCTCTTCCGCCTGTTTAACTGCGCTGAAAAACGCTTCCTCCATCTTCTCTTTTGATCCTTTTACTCCTTTCGGGAAATTTCCATAAGTCACTTCCCGGATCTCATATCCGTTCTGAGCCGCAATTTTTTTGCTGTAGTAAAGGAGCGGCTTGTCTGTATGATATCCGACTCCCGGAAAAATCACTGCAAGCTTTCTCATATTTTCCATGTACGTTTCCTCCTGAATCTATATCATAACACAGACCCCGTATTTCAGATACATTCCCTGCGCGGGGCATCCCAGTCATTTTCGGACGTTTTACCTGTCAAGTTCATTTAGTCATTTAGGCAAGTCCAAATTACCCTTTCAGTTCTATAGCCTTTTTCGGGCACGCTCCCGCGCAGATCCCACATTCCACACATTTCTCTTCGTCCAGTTTCCAGACTTTTTCTTTCCTGTCCACCTGGATTGCCTCCTGCGGGCACTTCTTTGCGCAGAGCGTACAGTATACACATTTTTCCGCATCCATCACAGGCTTGCCGCCCGCCGCGGCTCCTGCGCCGTCCCCCGACGGTTCTTTCTTTTCTTCCGGCGGCTTTGTAAATGTCTCGCTCTTTTTCAGAATATCCGGCTCGGTATATCCCTTTTCCATCGTAAGACATTTCTTCGGACATGCGATCACACAGCTTCCGCACTGCACACAGTCAAACCGGCTGATCGTCCATGTCCCTGATTTTCTGTCCACCTGGATCGCAAGTGAGGGACAAGCCCTGGCACACAATCCACAGGTAATACAGTCTTCCATTTTTATTTCCACATGCCCGCGCATCCTGTCCGGATAATCGACAGGTTCGAAAGGATACTGTGTCGTCGCCGGCTTTTTAAAGAGATTTTTCAGTATTCTCCCGGCAAATGTAAAATATTTTGTCTTTTCCATACCGTTGCTCCTTTCCCTGTCTCTTTTAACGTTCCGTACAGCTCACGCACGGATCAATGGTAAGGATCAGAAGCGGCACATCCGCAAGCTGGCACCCTTTCAGCATCTCGACCATGGGCGGGATATTGCTCGTCGTGGGCGTGCGCAGGCGGAACCGGTCCAGATATTTCTTGCCGCTGCCCTTGACATAGTAGATTGCCTCGCCTCTGGGCTGTTCAATACGGACAAAGTATTCGCCGTCGGGATTGCCCTTTACCGGCACGCTGATCTCTCCCTGCGGGATCTTTCCGATCGCCTCCCGGATCAGGTCAAAGCTCTGGAACAGTTCTTTCATACGCACTTCGCACCTTCCATAGGAATCCCCGTCCTTGGAAATGATCGGTTCTACCGTCAGGTCTTTGTATGCGCCGTATCCCAGAAGACGCGCGTCATATTCCACGCCGCTGGCCCGGAGCATGGGGCCTACCGCCCCCTGAGCGATGGCGTCGTCTTTCGAAAGAATACCCACGCCTTTGAGTCGGCTCTGTACTGTATAATCATGGAGAAATGTCTTCACGATCGGTTTCATCTGCTTCTCGATATCGTCAACCGCATGAAGGATATCATTCAGCATCGTACTGTCCATATCTTTCTGCACGCCGCCCACCTGATTTACAGAATGGATAATACGCCCGCCGGTGGTTTCATCGAACATGTCAAGGATCTTCTCCCGCAGCCGCCAGCTCTCCATATGCAGGCTCTCAAAGCCCATTGCATCCGCCAGAAGTCCCAGCCACAGCAGATGGCTGTGCACACGGCTCATCTCCACCCAGATCGTGCGCAGATATTTCGCCCGATCCGGAACCTCGATATTCATAACCTGTTCCACTGCAAGACAGTAGCCCAGCCCGTGCCCGCAGCTGCAGATTCCGCAGATGCGCTCAGCCACGTAAGTATACTGTTTGTAATCTCTTTTATCTACCAGCTTTTCCAGTCCCCTGTGAATGTACCCGATACTCGGGATCACCCCGACTACGGTCTCATCCTCCAGCACCAGATCCAGATGCACCGGTTCCGGCAGCACCGGATGCTGGGGACCGAAAGGTATAATACTTCTCTTTGCCATATCTCCTACTCCTTATCCTTAAACGGCGCTACCTGGTCGATCCGGTATAACCTGTCCTGGTAGTCCGGCTTGATCCTTCCGATCTTTACGCCAAACAGTTCAGCCGCTTCATTCTCCTGTATATACGCGCACGGATAGATCTGTGTGATGCTTGCCACTTCCTCATCCTCTTTTGGCTCCAGTCGCAGCGTTACCATATCGTACCCCCTGCAGAAGGAATAACTCATCTCATATCCGCCTTCTATGGTCGTCGCACAGATCTGGACCAGCCTCCATTTATCTGTCTTCATATGAACGATCGCCGGAAAGAATTCCGCCATAGATATCTTTCTGATCTCACTCTTGTAATCGTCCATCTTAAGTCACCTCCCCTTTGCTTCCAGCGCCGCCTGTTTTTCATCCAGCACTTTCAGAGCTTTCACAACTCCGTCAATGATCGCCTCGGGGCGCGCCGCGCAGCCGGGCACATAGACATCCACCGGGATGATCGTGTCAATCCCGCCTTTGATATTGTAACATTCTTTAAAAACACCGCCTGTACAGGCACAGATCCCCACCGCTACAACAACTTTCGGCTCCGGCATCTGGCTGTATATCTGTTTTACCACGCTCTCAGTCTGGCTGTTCACACCGCCCGTGATCAGAAAGATGTCCGCCTGAAACGGATCTCCCGTATTAATGATCCCAAATCTTTCGATGTCATACTTTGGCGTAAGGCAGTCCAGCACCTCGATGTCGCATCCATTGCAGCTGCTGGCGTCATAGTGGAGCAGCCACGGTGATTTTGATACTTTTCCCATAATCGTCTCCCTCCTACTTGTCCAGCATTAAGATCAAAATGTTCACTCCGCCGGCTACCAGGGTCACGGCCCAGCAGCCATAGAGAACGGTCTTCCATTTCAGACGTGCGCTGATGTTGTCCCAAAGCGTCTCCATGAAGAAGAGCACAAGGCAGATCACAAACGCCACGATCCAGCTCCACCATGTACTGTTCACAAAGAACAGGAAGAAAATGCCGAGGAGCACGATCATCTCGTAATATTCTGCGATATTCATGATCGCAAGGGCAGAGCCGGACATTTCTGTAGTAATTCCCTTAACCATCTCCTGATGCGCATGATGGCTGGTGGAAAGATCAAAGGGCGACTTTCTGAACTTGATCGCCGCGGTAAACATAAAGCCCACCAAAAGCCCCGGCATCCAAAGAACCGCACTTACAGGCTCCTGAATGATATCCCCTACATGGAAAGATCCTGTCGTCAGGTAAAATCCGACCGCCACAAGCAGCGTCAGCGGCTCGTAGGCCATCATCTGCATCATTTCCCTGCTGGCTCCCATATTTGCGTAAGGCGAGGAGTCAGAAGAAGCAGCCATAATAAGAAACATATCTGCCGTACTCAGGATAAAAAGCACCATCAGCAGATCCGCGCCTGCGAAAAGCATGGCGCCCGCGATCATCAGGATCACCAGGTAACTCAGGTTCAGAAGGAGCTGCACGTTATTTACCGCGATAAGCTGCTTGGAGAACAGTTTTCCAAGATCATAAAACGGCTGCAGGATACTCGGCCCCTTCCTGCGCTGCATCCTCGCGCTGATGATGCGGTCCAGCCCGTCCAACAGTCCGCCGGCAAAGGGCGCCAGGATCAAATATGCCAGTACGATACCTACTTTTACAGCCATGACACACCTCCTATTACCAGACAAAATCCCACAACAAGCACTGCCGCCGCCACGATAATAGATGGAATACGCAGATGCCGGCGTCCGAACTCAAAACGCAGATACCAGTTGCTTAAGTAAAGATGATCCTGTCCCCCGAAACTGTTTATAAAGAAACGGTTATCCCCGTTGTTTACTCCGTTCATATAAATCGGCACAAGTTCCTTGTGCGACCTGCGGCTCACAAAAAACATGACCGCCGGAACGATAAAGATAGATACCAGCATAATAGCCATCGTTGTAAGCACACTCATAGAAATCACATCATGCGTATTTCCAAACAGATTTCTGACGGTCGGGTTTACAACATATATCGCAACTGCCGGCAAAAGCAGGCAAAGCAGAAGCATGGACGCTGCGTGAAAGAACATGGATACATACTCGTCTTTCCGCGTCACATCCCTGACTGTATCCCTCGGGATATGATAGCAGATGAGTTTCGCCAGCCATTTCGTCCAGTAAAACATGGTCGTGGCGCTTCCATACGCAATACAGAGCACAAGGATAACATTCCCCGAATCCACAAACGCTTTCAGCGCCACCCATTTTGATATGAGCATTCCGAACGGCGCCAGATACATTCCGGCGATCCCAATACCCATGATGTAAGCAAGCTTCGGCACCCGGATGATCAGTCCGTGCATATCTTCGATATCCCTGGAACCAAGTGTGTTCTCCGCGGCGCCCACCGACTGGAACAGCATGGACTTGCTGACCGAATGAAAGATCATCAGGAAAACAGCCGCCCAGACAGTCTCTTCCGCACCGATGCCCGTACAGCCTACGATCAGGCCCAGATTTGATATCGTAGAAAATGCCAGCACTTTTTTTGCGTCATTCTGTGCGATCGCCATCATACTTGCCATGATAAATGTAAAGCCGCCGATACTGGAAACGATCAGCCCTACCATATTTCCCTCCAGCGCGGGAGACAGCCGGATCAGCAGATATACCCCCGCCTTAACCATCGTCGCGCTGTGCAGCAGCGCGCTGGACGGCGTCGGAGCCACCATCGCCCCCAGAAGCCATGTAGAGAAAGGAAGCTGGGCCGATTTTGTCATTCCTGCAAGAGCCAGGCACATCAGCGGCAGCGCAGCGCCGATCTCAACTACATGCACAAGCTGAAGGCTTCCGCATATCTGCGCCATGATGGCAATCGCCGCAGCAAACCCCAGACCTCCCAGCAGGTTCATCCACAAAGCACAAAAGCTGTTATTCACTGCTTCTTCCGTACGTGTATAGCCGATCATCAGGAAAGAGATCACACTGGTGACCTCCCAGAAAAAGTACATCCAGATCAGGTTCTGAGACAGCACCAGCCCAAACATGGCGGCAAGAAACAAAAACAACATGGAGAAAAAGAACGGCTGCCTGTCCTTCACCTCTGTGTGATGTTTATGATATCCTTTCATGTAGCCCACTGTATAAATACAGATAAAACCTCCGATAAACGCGATAATAATACACATTAAAATTGCCAGCCAGTCCGCCATCATATGGGGAGCCTCAGCCACTTCCGCTGTAAACTCCGTATACAACACAACAGCCGTCTGCACGACCGAAAGGATAATCGGAAGTACTTTGCCGTATTTCACGCTCAGATAAATGATCAGACACATCAGAAAAATATCCCCCGCTGTCATCAGATGGTCGATCAGCTCTGTCTCAGGATAAAATGTCCACGTCTGCGCGCCGGCAGTAACCCAGCGGACGACAAATACCACTGTAGTGAGCATAATAATGCCGGCACCTGCATAGACGATGTATCCCCGCGCCTTCTCATTTCGAACAAACTGAAATAACACCGCCAGCACTGCCGGTATTCCGATCAGTAATGGTATCATTATCATAGTCCTCCTTTCACTTACTCTCTTCTTTATGTAATATAAACAGCATCATGCTGAAAAGTAAGAAAAAACCTATCGTATCTGTTATAATCCACATTTACAATTTTTACAATAGCCATATGCGATTTTTTGTGTTTAATTATGCAGAAATGTGCTAAAATGTAGGTTGTCGGATTACAGGCTGCCGTTATTTCTGACAGAAATTTACAGGCCGCCGGACATGAGAGGTACACTATGCACGAACTGAGCATTACAGAACATCTGCTGGAAGACTGCATCCGCAGCGCAGAAGAAAACCATGCGTCCAGGATCCGCGTCATCCATCTGTGCATCGGCCAGCTGCGCGGGATCGTCCCGGACTGCATCCAGATATATCTGGATATGCTCTCCGAGGGAACCATCGCAGAGGGCGCCCAGATCAAAGCAGAATTTCCACCTGTCAGAGTTTTATGCAGAGACTGCGGGAAAGAAGGAGAGATCACTCCTCACCATCTGCAGTGTCCCCACTGCGGAAGTCTGCGGCTGAAGCTTCTGTCCGGGAAAGAATTTTACATTAAAAGCATGGAGGTTGATTAAAATGGAGATAAAGGTACTGCACCAGATCATGGACTGGAACGAAGATGTAAGCGGAGAAGTAAAGGAAACGCTTTCCGCCCATCAGATCTGTATGATCAATGTAATGGGAAGCCCTGGGGCGGGCAAGACAAGCCTGATCACTTCGCTGATCGCCAGACTGAGAGAGGATTTCCGCGTGGGAGTGATCGAGGGCGATATCGCCGGACAGGTGGATGCAGAGCGCATTGCCGGTCTGGGGATCCCCACCGTACAGCTCAACACGGACGGGGCCTGCCACATCGAAGCCATGAGCATCCAGAACATCCTTCCTGAACTGCCCCTTGATGACCTGGATGTTATTTTTGTAGAAAACATCGGCAATCTGGTATGCCCGGCTGAGTTTCGGATCGGGGAGTCGCTGCGCATTACGATCTTAAGCATTCCGGAAGGCGACGATAAAATAGAAAAATATCCCCTTATGTTCACAGATACAGATTGTCTTGTACTGAACAAATACGATATGACGCCCTATTTTGACTTTGACGAGTCCCGTGTCTGCGCAAACTATGATACCGTCAACCCGGAGGCTCCTCTCTTCCGCGTCAGCAGCCGCACCGGAAACGGACTTTCGGAGCTTGCCGACTTTATCGCCGAAAATATCCGAAAGGCAAAGTTATGAAACGCTGCGCAAATTTCCCAGAAGCAGATGCAGGACAAGAGGGCGTTGTCCGCCGCAGAAATTATATCCGCCTTACAATAAGCGGGATTGTTCAGGGAGTAGGTTTCCGTCCTTTTCTGCACCGTCTCGCCAGGCAGTACTGCATCTGCGGATGGGTGCGCAACTCCTCTTCGGGCCTGGAAGGCGTCCTGACAGGAGAGCCGGAAAATCTGGAACATTTTCTTGCAGATCTGAAGAACTTCCCGCCGCCTATGGCGTCTGTGGAAATAATCCAGACAGAAAGGTTCACCCCTGAAAAAAGCGATCTCGCCGCCGCAGACTTTGCACAATTTACCATTCTGGAAAGCAGGAACGGCGAAGGATCCACCCTGGTCTCCCCGGATATTGCCATGTGCCCGGAATGCGAGGCAGAGCTTTATTCAAAAGCAGACCGCAGATACCGGTATCCCTTTATTAACTGCACAAACTGCGGTCCCCGGTATTCCATTATTGATTCCCTGCCGTACGACAGAGACCGGACGGTAATGAACGAATTTCAGATGTGCCCGACCTGCTGCCATGAATACCAGGATATTTCTGACCGGCGCTATCATGCTCAGCCGGACTGCTGTCCGAAATGCGGCCCTCAGATTTTCTATACGACACAGGACAGCCGCACCGTTGAAAAGGACGATGCCCTGCGGGCTTCTCAGGAACTTCTCGCGCGGGGCGGCATCCTGGCAGTAAAAGGGATCGGCGGTATACACCTGGCGTGCAGCGCTCTGGATTCCCATGCAGTAAAAAAACTGCGGACGCGGAAGCACCGGGCTGAAAAGCCTCTTGCCGTTATGTGCCGCTCTCTCGATTCTGTCCGCCGGATCTGCCGGATCACCCCTGAGGAGGAAAAACTGCTCACAAGCCCGGCACGTCCTATCGTACTGCTTGCGAAGAAAGATCCCGATTCGCTTATGGAACTTAGCTTCAGCCGGCGCCTGGGTGTAATGCTCCCCTACTCTCCCCTTCATACGCTGCTGATCGACGGGATGTACGGAGGCCCGGATATTCTTGTAATGACGAGCGGGAATCTCTCTGGATGCCCGGTCCTCACAGAAAATGAAGAGGCGATCCTGGCTTTAAAGGATACTGCCGACGGTTTTCTCCTGCACAACCGCAGGATCCAAAACCGCTGCGACGATTCCCTCGCAGCTGAATGGAGAGGCGCCCCTTACTTTTTGCGCAGAAGCAGGGGATTTGCTCCCCGGCCGCTGGAATTTACGCCGGACGCCGACGGCATTTTTGCCCTGGGGGCAGAACAGAAAGCTTCTTTTGCCCTGGGAAAATATTCCCACGTTTTCCTGAGCCCCTATATCGGAGATCTGAAAAACGCAGAGACCTTCGCACACTACACAGACACGCTGCACACTTATGAAAAGCTTTTTCGGCTGAAACCGTCCCTGTATGTATGCGACCTCCACCCAGATTATCTTTCAAGCCAGGAGGCCCGGCGAGTCGCCGGAGAAAAAGGTCTCCCGCTTTTGAAGGTCCAGCACCACTGGGCGCATATGGCCTCCTGCATGGCCGACAACGGGCTGACCGGCCCCTGCTTCGGCATTATATGGGATGGAACCGGGCTGGGCACCGACGGAAAAATCTGGGGCGGCGAATTTTTCACCGGTGATCTGGATGCATTTACACGAACCGGATCTATCCGTCCCGTCATGCTGCCCGGCGGTGACCGGGCGATCCTGGAAATCGGGCGTATCGCACTCTCCCTTGCAGCGGATGCCGGAATCACTGATTATTCCCTGATCCCCCTGCCGGAAGAAAAATGCCGGATGCTGTCCCGTCTCCTGTCTGCCGGATCCTCTCCTTCCGCCAGCAGTATCGGCCGGCTTTTTGACGGAATCTGCGCCCTGCTCTGCGGACGGAGCCAGGCCGACTACGAAGGAGAGGGCGCTGCTCTCGTAGAGGCTCTCTCCCCGATCGAGACACCGGAAAAAGCCGGAAGAGAGACGACATCGTTTCTCCGGGATCTCTCCTATCCGCTTTCCTTTTATGATCAGGACGACATGCGCATTTTTGACACCCGTCCACTTATATCCTATATTATAGAAGATATCAGGAAACAGAAGGACCGGGAGGAATACGGACAGATCGCCCTGCGCTTTATGTCCACTCTGGCCTGTATGGCGCTGGATCAGTGTACAGCCCTGAACACAAAACAGCTTCCCGTGGTCCTTTCCGGGGGCGTCTTCCAGAACCGCTTTCTTCTCCACGGCGTCACCGCCCTGCTGGAAGAAGCCGGTTTCCGCGTGTACACACATCACCGGGTAGCGGCAAACGACGAGGGGATCTCTCTCGGTCAGCTTGCCATAGCCCGAAAGAAAAGGAGTATGAATCATGTGCCTGGCACTGCCTATGAAAATCAATAAAATCAATGGAACTGTCGCACGGTGCGAAGCCGGCGGACTGTCCCAGGATATCCGTATCGACTTTATCACAGACGCAAAACCCGGCGATTACGTCATGGTACACGCCGGTTTTGCCATTGAACGGATGACGGAAAAAGAAGCTCTGGAAAACATGAAACTTCTGGAGGAATTGAAAAATGCTCTGTGACAGCTATTTTAAAAATCCCCGGGATGCCAGCCTGTTTCTGGAAAAAATCCGTAAATATTCAGACAGAACCGGCCCGGTCCGTCTCATGGAAATCTGCGGCACCCACACAATGGCAATCGCCCGCAGCGGACTTAAAAGCATCCTGCCGGAAAATGTACAGCTGCTCTCCGGCCCCGGATGTCCGGTTTGCGTCACGCCTTCCAATATGATCGATCTGGCTCTGGATCTTTCTCAGAAACCGGGTGTTCTGATCGCCAGCTACGGTGACCTTCTGAGAGTTCCCGGTTCTCTCCGGGGAGACAGTCTCCTGAAACGTAGGGCGTCCGGGGGGAACATCCAGTCCGTGTACTCCCCTGCAGATGCCGTTCAAATTGCCAGAGAACATCCAGAAATGGAAATCATTTTCCTGGGAGTCGGCTTTGAGACTACAGCTCCCGGCACCGCGGCCTGCATTCTCGAGGCTGCTTCCGAGGGGCTGAAAAACTTTTCTGTTCTCTCTTTGCTCAAGCGGACAGAGCCGGCGATCCGCGCTCTGATCGAGGCGGATGATTTCTCTGTCAGCGGATTTCTCTGTCCCGGGCATGTGGCTGCCGTGATCGGCGCCGACGGTTTTTCCTTCCTCCCTGAAGATTACGGGCTCCCGGGAGTAGTCAGCGGGTTTGAGCCGGCCGATCTGCTCTGTTCCGTACTGGAACTGACGAAAATGATCGCCGAAAACCGGCCCGCCCTGAAAAACGAATACACCCGTCTTGTGCGGCAGAAAGGGAATCCTGCGGCTCTGGCTCTCACAGAAAAAATATTTTCTTCTTCCCCGTCAGACTGGAGGGGACTGGGACATATTGAGGACAGCGGGTATGCCATCCGCCCGGAATACGCCCAGTGGGATGCTGCGGTAAAGTTTTCGCTCAATGCCGGGCCGGAAAAGGAGCCTCCCGGATGCCGCTGCGCCCAGGTGATCCGCGGCGTCCTGCGCCCTGCAGACTGCCCCCTGTTCCGAAACGTCTGTACACCGGAGAATCCTGCCGGCCCGTGCATGGTATCCGGCGAGGGCGCGTGCGCAGCTGCATATCAATATGAATAAAACAGAGGTGAATATCTTGAATGATACATTTTTGGACAACACAATCTCAGATGATAATATCACTCTGGATTACGGCAGCGGAGGAGTAAAGACTTCTGAACTGATCGAATCCATCCTTCTGCCTGCATTTGACAATCAGGCGCTCGCCCGGCTCGGTGACGGCGCTGTCCTGGACGGGAACGGGAAACTGGTATTTTCTACAGACAGCTTCGTGGTATCCCCCTGGAGATTTCCGGGCGGCGATATCGGCAGGCTTTCCGTGTGCGGGACCGTCAACGACCTGTGCATGGCAGGAGGACTGCCCAGATATTTGAGCGTCTCCTTCATATTGGAAGAAGGCTTTCCTTTCTCTGATTTCCGAAGTATCGTCTCTTCTATAGCCGAAGAGGCGAAAACAGCCGGCGTTACTGTTGTAACCGGCGATACAAAAGTTGTAGAGTCAGGTAAAGGCGACGGAATATACATCAATACTGCCGGGATTGGTTTCCGGCGCGCGGCTCTTCCCGGCCAAAGCGCCATACAGCCCGGAGACGCCATACTCGTGAGCGGAAGTATCGGCTGCCACGGCGCCGCAGTTATGATGTCCCGCTCAGGCCTGCTGGACGACAGGAGCCCTCTCCGCTCAGACTGTATGCCTCTGCATCAGATCGCTGCCGCCGCACTTGACGCCGCCGGCACGATCCGGATCCTGAGAGATCCCACAAGAGGCGGCGTTGCGACCACGCTCAATGAATTTACGGAAGGGCTGCCTTTCTCGATTGAAATAGACCAGTCCAGTCTGCCCATAGATCCGGCCGTAGAAGCCGCCTGCGACATGCTGGGCCTGGATCCCCTCTACTGCGCCTGCGAGGGACGTATGCTGGCTGTCTGCGCTCCCCAGGACGCGGAAGCCATACTGGAATCCATCCGCCGCACGCCCGGCGGAGAAAACGCCGCCCGGATCGGAACCGTCACAGAAGAAATGCCCGGCAAAGTCCTGTTGAGAACTCCCATCGGCGGCCGCCGCATCCTTCCCAAACTAACCGGCCTCCAGCTTCCGAGGATATGCTGATCCGGCAGCTTATTCCAGATCAACCGTTCCATAGATGCACTCCTCCACACTTTTATTGGAGTTTTTGTGTTTCATGAGCACATTTTTATGTCTATCACAGATAGCGGGAGTGTATACCGAAAAAGGCAGAACGCACTGTTTCAGCGCATTCTGCCTTTTTAGTGCCCTTATCAACACTAACCATAGTCTTACTCTAAACAAAATAATGCTTTCTCGTAATCCTGCACGTAGTATTTAATATTCTTGCGCCCTTTTTGAATAATTGTATGTCCTTCTGTTTCCAGCTTCTCTTTTTGAGACTCTATGCCACCGGGGTACTTGGCGTTCAGCTCGCCATTTGCTTTTAAAGTTCGCCAGTATGGAGTTTCATCTTCAGAGCGCTGGAAACTTGCCCATGCCGCGATAGATACAAATATTCCTGCCGTAATAGGCTCTGTAAAATCAGCCCCATTCTGCATGGCAAAATACTCACGGATATTCCCGACAGTAATAACCTTCCCATAGGGAATTTGTTTCATTACTTTGTCATAGTCGATTGGCGGGGCAAAATACATTTTGCTTCCACCATATTTTTCAATGCTTTTCTGATCAGTAATAGTCTGAAATTTTGGCATGTCTTTACTGTCATGCAGCATAGCATTAAAATCTTTTTTATCTTCGTTCGCCATGTTTTAACACCTCCTACCGCAATTATAAAGAAGTCAAACACTTCATGCAATGAGGCGGTTTTTAATAATCTTTCAAACAGCCGATCTGCGCTTGTTTTTCCATAACATCATAGCATAAGAAATTGTTGTCTCCCGTGGCTATGATGTTAAATTCAATGTCTCTGTAGCCTCTTTTGAGATACAACTTTCTGGCGGGCAGCGAAGCGTCCAGTATAACTTTTGAATAATGCTGAAAGATTGTTTTTTCAGCAAAATCAAGCATTTCCGTACCAAACCCCTTATTTTGATAAGACGGCACGACAAAAAGCCGACATATCTCATTATTCTTAATTGTGACTGTTCCAACAGCGTTTTTCGATGCGTCAAAGCAGAGATAGACAATCCCTTTTTTAATGTCATCCAGAATATTACCTTTGCTGTGATGTTCAAGAAAAAAGTCCACTGCGCCTTTAGGGTAATAATGTGGATAAATCTCAGATATTGTAACTTCTGAAATTCTTTTAATTATGCTCAAATCTGAGAGTGTGGCTTTTCGTATATCCATTTTCTACATCTCCGTAATTCAGAATTATCTCTCGTATTTCATAGGTGTATATCTCATACCATCAGATATCTGCTCGACATCCGTATCTACAAAGCCCAACTTGTGGTAAACTGGAACAGCATATGGAGAAGAATTAACGGTGATTGCAAAAAATGTTGTCCAAATAAGATCAATAGTTTCGCGGATTTGAGCTCTCTCAATTTTTTAATTCCCATACAAAGCGCCTCCTGAGATAAAGTCACTATTTCCGGTTGGGCTTTCTTTTAATAGCCAATAGCTTTATATAATCAGTAAATTCAGAAGTATCGGTCGGCTCAAACATCACCCATTTTCCATCTCGATATGTCTGGGCTTCATCATATCGCCTGCAGACGGAGTCAGAAAGCGTATCTCGTATATTTTCAAATTTTGCTCTTTCGTCCTTTCCGAGAATGATCATAAAACCAACGCAATTACTTTTTGCGTATAGACCGCAAAGCGTTTTACCACCTCTGCGGTACTTATATTCGTAAGTCCAGTTCTTACCGCCTGTGTTCCATAGCCGTTCCATATCGTATTTTTCTTCAATCACCGAACATAGCTCTTGCCAAACCTCAAACAAAGGTTGTCCGAGCAATTCTGTCATAGTTGATTGAGTAGGGGTGTTTTCAAGCATTGTATCTTCCTCCTCAACTGCTTATTTATCGCATATAATATGTGCCGGAATAATGGTATAACTATGTGAGTTGATAGTGATTCTGATATTGTCAGCTTCGCAATACCAGTTTTTCCCCTTTTTGTAAATGTTGCAGCTATTGTCTAAAATTCCATTTTTACAATACTCAACCACATCGGCCGAATCAATTCCTAAATTCCTTTTGATTCTATCGATCCCCATATCCGTTGTATGAATCTTATCTATATTATCAAGAAGTATCTTTTTATCTTCCATATTTCTCTCTAAATTAAAGTCAGTTAAGCTATGTATTTTATCCCTTTAAGTTTTCCAAAGCGGACAGATTATTTTTAAGGATTCCTCCAACAGTGGGACAGGTTTCTATTTCAGAGCAGTCACCGCAGGTGGATACGCCTTTTTCCAAAGCGCATTTCCGGATTTCGCACATATGCTCACAAAATACCGTTTTTGCTCCGTTCACGCGGCAGCCCTCGCAGTTAATATGTTCCGGCAGAATCGGAGCATTATTTAACTCTGCCCACAGTTTCGCTGTTTTCTCACGCAATGCCTGATCGTCATTGACGGTCGCAAGGTATGCATCGCACTTTTCGCAATCCAGTCCGCAGTATCCGATCATATCTTTCATGAGTTATCTCCCTCCCAGTATTTTTCTCATGTCCGCAACAAATTGTGCCTGCTGCTTTTTCAGATATAGCTTCACAAATGGCTTCATCAACAATTTCTTCGCTTCTACGAATTCTGTGAAATCTATCTCGGTCTCTTTGCCTTTATTAGTAAAAACACCGATCCAATGTCCTTTCATATTGCTGTTTTCCATATCGAATTCCCAGCGTCTGTATGGCTCAACAAGTGTTACGGTAAATGTCGTAGGATAGCCGCCTTTGGTGTATTCGATAAATTGCTTTTCATTTATGGTCTCTGTTTTACTCAGGTTGCTTCTCCAGGTGCCATAATTCTCGATATCCAAAACAAAATCCCACACTTTGCGAAGGTCACTTGGGATCATTGCTTTTATATTTGAGGTCGCCATCTGCACACTCCCTTTTCCAAAATCAATCGTATTTCTCGATATGTATCGTTGCAATCGCAGACCTGTTCGGCTCTCCGGTAACAAGGTCTTGCGGCGCAGGGATCAACAGCATAAAGCCGCTTTCGCCATATCGCTGCTTATACCCTTGTGCATAGGATTCTTCCACGGAAATATGCTGCACCTGTCCGATCACCATAGCCGTTATTCCCGCACCACTTAAGTCCTGTATTTCTTTCAACGTACATTCCATGCTAAGAAACGCTTCATTGATCACGGGTGCATGGATAGTTTTTGCCCTGGAGATTGTAAAGCCTCCGGCCACAAACTCATCGTCGTCAATTTCGTTGTGATGAATCGTGTTTACCAAATTGTCATAATAGCTGATCGGAAGAAAGTTAATACAAAAACTCTTATCTCTTCTAATATTGGTGTAGGTATGGGTGTGCTGATATAGATTTCCCATCACAGCAAAGAATGCCGTTTTGTCCCCATGAAAGCAGCTCCACGAGTGAAAGCAGACATTTGGCTTTCCATTTTCTTTCCATGTGGTAATCGCAAACAAAGCCGTTGGTATCCCTGCCGTTACTTCAAAATGAGAAAACAACTCGAATTCTTCTGGGTATAACGGCTTAAAATATTGTGGAAAGTCTTTCCCAATCTCTATTTTCATCACAGTACCTCCTGTGAAAAACCAATCTTTTTCCCTATTATACCTTTTCTACTTACCATTGAGAAGATGTTTTCGTTCCTGCTGCCCAAATATTCGCAGCGCCCTGGCAAGAACACGAAGCCTGGCAGTCTATAACTCCAAGAATCCCCAATACGCTAATCTATTGCAGTCAGGCAGTGTAGAACACGCGAACAAAAAAGGTGAGCAGTCCGCCCCACAAAATCGTACTGCTCACCCTATAAAAATTACTCAAACCACTAATTTTTTAGTGCGGGTTTAAGTATGGACATTCTGGTGCGGATAACAGGACTTGAACCTGCACGTCGTAGACACCAGATCCTAAGTCTGGCGCGTCTGCCAATTCCGCCATATCCGCATGATCAACACCATGGAACCATCCGAAGGACTTTCCACAGAATAAAAAAAGAACCGTCTCCCGGTTCCTTTTTGAGTGAGCGTGCGGGGATTCGAACCCCGGACAACTTGATTAAAAGTCAAGTGCTCTACCACCTGAGCTACACGCCCATATTCCTTTTACCGGCCTTCCCATGTAAAACTAACTGGGCTAGCTGGATTCGAACCAGCGAATGCAGGAGTCAAAGTCCTGTGCC
>ERZ1643250.209-NODE-209-length-71447-cov-28.722224_pt1 | contig 71447 bp, 73 predicted proteins | sample MGYA00579262_ERZ1643250 | MGnify/ENA primary metagenome ERZ1643250 (study PRJEB29033, sample SAMEA4952265) | chicken gut metagenome | biome: Broiler Chicken; feature: Gastrointestinal Tract; material: Caecum | place: Ireland | collected 2018 | study: Broiler...
GTAGCTCATCTGGTAGAGCGCCACCTTGCCAAGGTGGAGGTAGCGAGTTCGAGCCTCGTCGGCCGCTCCAACAAATAGTGGAAACCGGCTCCAAAAGCCGGTTTTTCACTCATTATGGTGACGTGGCCAAGCGGTAAGGCAAGGGTCTGCAAAACCCTCATTCACCAGTTCAAATCTGGTCGTCACCTCCAAAAAGCGTCACTTTTCAGTGACGCTTTTTTGTTTGACCGCTTATCGAATAAGGAGTCTTGTATGCTGCATCTTTACTGGGGCGATGGCAAAGGAAAAACAACCGCCGCCATGGGCCTGGCGCTGCGCGCTTTAGGGCATAGGCGTAAGGTAGTTATTGTACAGTTTTTGAAGGACGGTACCAGCGGCGAAATAGAACCGTTGCGTCGCCTGGGCGCGGTTGTCTATGCCTGCCCCAACGCTAAATTCACCTGGCTGATGAACGAAGCGGAAAAGGCGGAGGCTCGCCGCAACGCTACCGTCGCGCTGCGCCAGGCATTGGAACAGTCCTGGGATCTTCTGGTGCTGGATGAAGCCTGCGCCGCCCATGAAAACGATTTGCTGGATGAGAAATTGCTGCAGCAAGCCGTTGCATGCGCTGAGACGGGCTCTGAGGTGGTTTTAACGGGACGCACCCCCGCAGATTGGATGCAAGCCGCCGCAGACTATTCCACGCAAATGCGAGCCTGTCAGCACCCTTATACAAAGGGTGTGGCAGCAAGAAAAGGAATTGAATATTAAAAAGCACCGCTGCTTGGCAGCGGTGCTTTTCGCTTTTATTAAGACAAAGTGATTTGATCCAGCTCTGCCATCCACAAAGTGTTACAGGCGTCACTGGGCATACGCCAGTCCCCGCGAGGCGAGAGGGTCACAGAACCAACTTTAGGACCGTCCGGCAGGCAGCTGCGCTTGAACTGCTGCGCAAAGAAGCGGCGATAGAAATTCTGAAGCCAGTGAAGAAGAACTTCCGGGTCATACTTACCATCAAAGGCAGTCCGGGCCAGGTGATAGATCTTGGCAGGACCAAACCCGAAGCGCAACACGTAGTACAAATAGAAGTCGTGCAGTTCATAGGGGCCTACAAGCTTCTCCGTTTGCTGGGCAATGGTGCCATCCTCGGCGGTGGGTAACAGCTCCGGACTTACAGGAGTATCCAGAATGTCCAGCAAAACACTGCGCAGCGTATCGTTGCCACAGGTGTCCGCTACATATTGCACAATGTGCCGCACCAGCGTCTTGGGAACACCGGCATTTACGCCGTACATGCTCATATGATCACCGTTGTAAGTGGCCCACCCCAAGGCAAGTTCGCTCAAATCCCCGGTACCGATTACAAAACCACCGTATTTATTGGCGTAATCCATCAGTTCCAAAGTCCGTATCCGAGCCTGACAATTCTCAAAAGTGACATCATAGGTGTTGGGATCTTGGCCGATGTCCGCAAAATGGCTGTTGACTGTATTGGTGATGTTGATTTCATCAAAGGTAACACCCAAGGCTTCACACAAAATCTCGGCATTGGAGCGTGTACGTTTGGTGGTACCAAAACAGGGCATGGTCAAAGCCACGATTTCCTTGGGATCACGTTCCAGCACTTTGCAGGCACGTACCGCCACCAGCAACGCCAGGCAGCTGTCCAGACCACCGGAAATCCCCACTACGGCGCACCGGGCATGGGTGTGCTCCATGCGCTTGGCAAGGCCCTCTGCCTGAATGCGCAAAATCAACTCACAGCGTTCTGCGCGGCGGGTGGCATCCAACGGTACAAACGGAGTAGGAGAAACTTCACGTGTCAGAGAGAACTGACAGGGCATCATCTCAAACTCAACCGTAGTATATCCTTCCGTTTGGGGAACAAACGTGGTGTTACGCTGCCGCTCCTGAACCATACGGCCCAGATCCAGCTCTGTAAGCGCTTCCTCCGCTGCAAACGGCGCAGTTTCGGCCAACACAGTACCGTTTTCGGCAATCAGATTGTGCCCGGCAAACGTCATGTCGGTGGTGCTTTCGCCGTGCCCTGCATCCGCATACAGGTAACCGCAAAGCAGGCGTGCGCTCTGACCGGATACCAGCTCTCGCCGGTACGCGGCTTTGCCGATGGTTTCATCGCTGGCCGAAAGGTTGGCAATCACAGTAGCACCTGCCAAAGCATGGGAGCAGCTGGGAGGTACAGGCGCCCAAAGATCTTCACAGATCTCCACCCCCAGCACAAAGGAAGGCATCTGTTTGCAGGCAAACAGTAAGTGTGTGCCAATCAAGGTTTCCTGCCCGGCATATTCGATGACCTCGTCCTCTTCCATACCCGGCTGAAAATGGCGCTTTTCGTAAAATTCGCCGTAATTAGGCAGACAGGTTTTGGGAACCAGCCCCAGCAGCTCACCGCTACAGACTACCGCTGCGCAGTTGTAGAGTTTGCCGTTGTGACGAACCGGTAAGCCTACAAGCGTAACCAGATTGAGCCCTTTGCTGGCTTGCAAAATCGTTACCAGGGCTTTTTCGGCACCACGCAGCAAAGGCTCCTGCAAAAACAGATCGCTGCAGGTATAGCCGGTCAAGCTGAATTCCGGTAAACAGAGCAGATGAACATTTTCTGCAGAGAACGCCTGCATGGCTTCTACAATTTGCTCGGCGTTATAAGCGCAATCTGCTACCCGCAGGGACGGGCTGACAGCGGCTGCGCGAATAAAGCCGTTCTCAAAGGCTGGAAAGCTGTACTTCATGGCTCAACTTCCTTTTCTTTATAGAGTGTATGGCTATCATAGCACAGCCGGAACTTCTCCGCAAGCATGACGACTTTTTGTAAAATATAGTTGACATTATGTAATGTAGATGCTATACTGCACCTGTAAGAAAAAATCCCCGCCGGGAACGCCGAAGCAAACCGATATTTACAAAAGACGAGAAAATCCGCGAAACAGCGTCAGGTGATTTCCTATCTATGTGCAGTATATTTGCTGCGGTACATCCGTCTTTGTAAGAGGAGGGAGATATTTGCCCAAGAATTTGAAATTAAAAGCAGCCCGGGCCGAGAAAGATATGACCCAAGCGGCACTGGCTGAGGCTGTGGGAGTTTCCCGCCAGACGGTAAATGCCATCGAAAAAGGGGAGTACAATCCCACCATTCAACTGTGCCGAAGCATCTGTAAGGTACTGGGTAAAACACTGGACGATTTTTTCTGGGAGGAATAAAGGATGAAACTGGATTTCTATACCAGGCACAGCCAATTGGATGAAATGCAGGAGCAGAAACTCTGCAAACTGGAAAGCCGCGGATTTTGGTTGCTGTGGTGGGGACTTCTGGCGGCAATTATCGTGCAAAGCTTGGCGGGGCAAACCACGCAAGCCCCCACCGGGGAATGGGTGCTGTTTATGCTGGCCAGCCTGTACATGGTGGTGGAATGCATTCGCAACGGCATCTGGGATCGGCATGTCAAGCCTAATTTGTGTGCCAATATCCTTGGGTCGACTGTTGCAGGAATTGCCGTTTTTGCCTGGGTTTATCTGAATGGCAGATACTGGCCCGGTGCGCTGTGTGCGGGTCTGTGTAGCGCGTTGCTTTGTTTTGCTGTCCTGCAGTTTACCGCATGGCTTTACCACCTGCGACACAACCAACTGGAACATTCGGAGGAGTCTGAAGATGAACAATAAAATTGAAACCAACAAGCGGGAACTTGTCACATTTCTTCTGGTCGCGTTCGCAGTACCGTATCTGATGGGAATTCCTCTGGGTATCTGCCAGGCTGCCGGCAAGGACACCAGCCTCTTTGCCAACGCCCAGATGTTTTACCCGGCCGCAGGCGTTATGCTGGCATTCCTGCTGGCCCGCCGTCCAAACATACCGGTTCGTTTTTACATCTTGCATATTTTGATTACCGCAGTTTGCCTCGTTATGAGTTTGTTGTCCGCGTTTGTGGAGCTGCCTGACGGTCAGTGGCTGTTGGCTGTAAATCTGGTCATTATCGTAGGTTCCGTACTGGCATGGGTATTGCTGCTCACTGATAAGAAGGAAAAACGGGAAGCCTACGGTCTGCGTTGGCACGAAAAGTTCCTGAAAGCCATGGGCATCTGCGCACTGTTTTTGGTACTGAAAACAATAACGGTCTTTATTTCGGTAGCCATGTCGGGCGCAGAAGCCTGGAACGAATACCTGGCCTATTGGCAAAGCTATGTGCCATGGATCAATTTTTTGATGCTGATCCCCAATTTCTTCCTGTGCTTCCTGCCGTTTTTCGGGGAAGAATACGGATGGCGTTACTACCTTACCCCTGTATTACAGCAGCGTTTCGGCAAGCGCAAGGGTGTACTGTTGTTGGGTGTTGTTTGGGGACTTTGGCATCTGCCGCTGAACCTTTTCTTCTACAGCCCGGAAACCTCACTGCAGAGTATTGCTGCGCAGATTATCGTATGCATCACACTGGGGATTTTCTTTACCTATGGGTACGAATTGTGCGGGAACAACATCTGGGTTCCGGTGCTGCTGCACTACCTGAACAACAATATGATTATCGTGTGGAACGGTACGGCTGATATCAGCAATCAGGTCTACGCCTGGGCGGATGTAGGGATTTCGGCTGTATTGTATGGCTTGTTGTTCCTGCCGTTTTTGGCAAGCAAGGTATTCAAAGCCAATCAGGCGCAGAAGTAAGACGATACTCTTTCCGGGTAGCACGGTTTTTCGTGCTATCCGTTTTTCTTTGGCATAAAGTACTGTTCTCCAGAACCGTACTTCCTCAGAGCGTTGTACATACATGAGATTTTAACAAAAGGAAAGACCCGGTGTGCTGTTTCCTTACGAAACAACACACCGGGTTTGATTGGTAAATCAGGTGAAAATCAGACTTCAAAGGCTTTGTGCAGGGCTTCCAGCGCGGCGTCTTCGTCCTGTTGGCGGATCAGAAGGGAGATGTCCAGGTCGCTGGTTGTGATCAGTACAATCTCAATTCCGGCACCGGCCAATGCGGACAGCGCCCGGGCAGCCACGCCGCAGCTGGTAACCATCTCCTCGCCGAAAAGATTGATTTTACTGTACCCGCCGGACACAAGAGGCGGATGCTTTTTGGCGGCAGCAGGCAAGGCTTTCATCACAGCGGCGAAATTGTCGTAGCTGGTTGTAAAGCTGAAATCCACCGCTGTACCGCGCGGGGCACTCTGGCAGATCATATCCACCACAATACCGGCTTTGGCAAATACATCCAGATGCTCTGCCAGACTTTGAGCACTGTACTGAGCACCGGGAAAGGTTGTAAGCAGAATATTCTGCTCACTGCGGATTTTGCTGACGCCATACATAGAAAAACACCCTTTCTTATTCTTTATTCTAAGGTGAGAAACTGCTCGTCGATAGAGTCCCGTAGGGTCTGCTCAATCTGTTCGCGGGATAAAGTGAATTCCCCATGAGCAGCTCCCATTTCATCAGTGTAATCGCTGTAGGGATATACCCGAATATTCTTATATCCGGCCTCATACTGGGTGACAACACCATGCAGTTTGGGGTCCACCATTTCGATTTGAACGGTACCGTCCGGCTGAGTGGTCTTTTGGAAAGTGATATCCAGCACGGCACCGATCATATTATCGGGCTGCGACTGCGCATTGATGAAATTTCCCAAACTGTAAGCCACAAAGGTCTGGTTTCCGCCAGCACCGGTAAGCCACTGCGCAGTTTGAGTTACATGCGGATGTGTACCAATAATCAGATCCACGCCCTGATCGGCCAGCCATTGAGCGGTCTCGGCCTGGAAATCGCTGATTTCATGGCTGCCTTCTACACCCCAATGGCAGCTGACCACCAACACATCACAGTTGGGACGCATAGCCTGAATCTGCTGTGAGATTCGCTCCCGATCATCCAGATAAATCACTCCATAATCGGAACCATCCGGCGTAGGCAATCCATTGGTATATTCCGTATAGGAAAGGTAACCGAAAGTGATCCCGTTTACGGTCTGGTAGACGTATTCGTCGTAGGTTTCCAGATTATAAAAGCCCATGTACGCTACATCTTCCGGCAAGGAAGCCCAATGCTCCAAAGAAGATGCAATACCTTCGGCGCCTTTATCATAGCTGTGGTTGTTGGACAAGCTGAAAACCCGGAATCCCAGATCGTACAATGCGTCGGTGATGTCTCCGGGGGTTGAAAAGCGGGGATATCCGCTGGGTTCAAAAGCATCGTTTACCAAGGTTTCCTGGTTGAGCCAGTTTACATCAAACTGCGTGTAGAACTCACGCATAGGCTCGTATGCTTCCGAAAAGTCGTAATATCCGTCCTCTCCACGCTGACGCGCCTGTAAGAAGATTCCGTCATGAATCAAGTTGTCACCCGTGGCAGAGAACCGTACGGTCTCAACGGTAGGGGTAGGTTCCGGCGTGGGGGCGGGAGTGGGAGCTGGTGTAGGCGCCGGAGTGGGCGTAGGCAGCACCGCCGCTGCGGCAGCGGCCACCTGCGCCCGCAAGGGCTCCTGAAAAGCAGATCCTAACAGGACACCGCCCACACCCAGCGCAATGACCACACAGGCGGCAATTTCGTTTCCTCTCAGACGCATGGCAGTTTACCGCGCAGCAGATCTGTCATGGTATAGTAGCCGGGCTGCTGACCGGCCAGATACAGCGCCGCCTGAATGGCACCATCTGCAAAGACACCGCGGCTGCCCGCACTGTGCTGCAGGGTCAGAACTTCCTCCGGACCACAGAACAGAACTTCGTGCTCCCCGACAATGCCACCGCCGCGCACCGCACTGATGCCCAGCTCCCGGTCACCTCGTTTTTGACGCACCTGAGAGCGGTCATATACGTATTCGTACCGGTTATCGGCCTCGTCGTTGATAGCGTTGGCAATCATCAGCGCGGTACCGCTGGGAGCATCCAGCTTATTGCGGTGATGCTTCTCCACAATCTCAATGTCGAATTCGCCGCCCAGTACACGGGTGGCCTGGCGGGCCAATTCAATCAGAACATTAACACCCAGGGACATATTGGCACTGCGGAAGACAGGCGTTTTGGTGCTGGCTGCCTCCAGGGCCGCTTCATCCTCACGGGAAAGTCCGGTGGAGCAGATCACGCAGGGCAGACCGTTGGCAGCGCCATACTCAGCGGCAGCCACCGCACCTGCGGGAGAAGAAAAGTCGATGATGACGCCTTTGCAGGGCAGATCAGCAAAAGAAGTATATACCGGGATGTCTCCCACCTGACCGCTCTGGCAATCAATGCCTGCGACAATACGGCAGTCCTCTCGTCCGCCAATTTTTTCTACCAGTGTACGACCCATGCGGCCGTAAATCCCCTGGATGATGATATCCGTCATAATTTTCCAATTCCTTTCGTAAAAACGCAAAACCGGCCTGCGGTCAAAACCACGGGCCGGTTGCAATTATTTCAGCAATCCAAAATCCCGCATGGCAGTTTCCAGGCGCGCCTGCACGGCAGCGGAAGGTTCCACCAGCGGCAGACGGCAGGCACCAGCCTGCCAGCCCAGACGATTCATGGCCCATTTTACGGGGATCGGGTTTACATCGGCAAAAAGTGCTTTGCACAAGGGCAAAGCCTTCAGCTGCATTTCCAGGCTGCCTGCGGTATCGCCGGTCAGCCACTTGGCGCACAGGTCATGGGTGTACTGCGGCGCCACATTGGACAGTACGCTGATCACGCCCTTGCCACCCAATGCCAGCAACGGCACGATCTGATCGTCGTTGCCGGAATAGATGTTCAGCTCATCACCGCAAAGTTCGGCGATTTCTGCCACCTGAGAGATGTTGCCGCTGGCTTCCTTCACAGCGTTGATATTGGGCAGCTTCGCCAATTCGGCCAACGTAGCGGGCTGCAGGTTGCAACCGGTGCGGCTGGGCACATTATACAGGATACAGGGCAAATCAACCGCATTTGCAATAGCGGTGTAATGGGCAATCAATCCTGCCTGACTGGTTTTGTTATAGTAAGGTGTAACAAGAAGAAGGGCGTCCGCACCGTCTTCCTGTGCTTGTTGGGAAAGCTGGATAGCGTAACGGGTATCGTTGGAACCGGTACCGGCAATGACCGGAACACGGCCTGCAACCTTCTGCACGGTATAGCGAATACACTGCGTGTGCTCCTCATGGTCGAGAGCAGGGGATTCGCCTGTGGTGCCACAGATCACGATGGCATCTGTATGGTTGACAATCTGATCTTCGATAATACGCCCAAGTTCATCATAATTTACGCTTCCGTCAGCGTGCATGGGCGTGATAATCGCCACAGCGGCACCGGTAAAAACGGGCTTTTTCATAGGACGTTCTCCTTATTGTTGCTCAATCAAAGTAGCCCTTTGCCGCCAGCAATTCTGCCAGCAGAACGCCGCCACCGGCAGCGCCGCGCAGGGTGTTGTGGGACAGGCAGACAAATTTGTAGTCGTACTGGTTGTCAGGGCGCAGACGGCCGATGCTTACAGCCATGCCGTTTTCCAGCATGCGGTCCAGTTTGGGTTGCGGGCGGTCATTTTCCTCGAAGTAGTGCAGGAACTGTTTCGGAGCGCTGGGCAGTTCCAAATCCTGAGCAGGACCATGGAATTCTTTCCAGGCTTTCAGAATTTCCTCCTGCGTGGGCTTATTGGCAAAGCGTACAAACACAGCCCCCATGTGTCCGTCGGATACCGGAACACGCAGGCACTGGGCTGTAAAACGCGGAGCATCAGCGGAAACGATCTGGTCGCCTTCGATCTTGCCCCACAGCTTCAGCGGTTCCTGCTCACTTTTTTCTTCCTCGCCGCCGATGTAAGGAATCACATTGTCCAGAATGTCGGGGAAGGTTTCAAAGGTTTTGCCAGCACCGGAAATAGCCTGGTAGGTGCACACCAGCACGTCGGTGATGCCGTAACCCCGCAGAGGATGCAGCGCAGGAACATAGCTCTGCAGGCTGCAGTTGGATTTGACGGCGATGAAACCTCGCTTGGTGCCCAGGCGTTTGCGCTGAGCCGGAATGATCTCGATGTGATCGGCGTTGATTTCGGGCACGACCATGGGAACGTCCGGGGTAAAGCGATGCGCACTGTTGTTGGAAACCACCGGGCATTCAGCCTTGGCGTAAGCTTCCTCCAACGCCTTGATTTCTTCCTTCTTCATGTTGACAGCGCAGAATACAAAATCTACCTGCGAAGCCACTTCTTCCACGTTGGAAGCGTCCAGAACGATAAGTTTTTTGGCATTTTCGGGCATGGGGGTCTGCATCAGCCAGCGGCTGCCGACAGCCTCCTCATAGGTTTTGCCGGCGCTGCGAGCACTGGCTGCCACTGCCGTCAGATGAAACCAGGGGTGGTTCTCCAGCAACGTTACAAAGCGCTGTCCAACCATGCCGGTGGCGCCGATGACGCCTACATTGTACTGTTTCATAGTTACCAGGACCTTCCTTTCGCTTAAACCCTTCCTATTTCTATGCAGCAACATCCACCTGTGTGAATAATTTGCACAGATAACAAAAAAACCGGCTTGAAAACCGGCACAAAATGCAATATAATATCATATTGCATGTACACAGCGCAACACATTCTATCGAATGTGACAGTCTCGCTCCTTTTCGGCAACGAGCCCAGGTCGATACGTGCCGCGTACCGCCTTCGGCGAAGGACCCTTTCACCGCTCCATGCCCTGGCTGGGCTTGCAGAGCAAGCTACTGATGAACTTCGCGCCTCTGTGTTTGCGTTTATTATAGTATTCTGATAATAGATTGTCAACGTAAAAAGGAAGAAAACCATGCTGAAAAAAGATTTTTGGTACGACTTGCCTAAGGAACTGATTGCGCAGGAACCTGCCGATCCCCGTGACGCAGCACGTCTGATGGTTCTGAATCGCCAGAATGATACTATTGAGCACGCGGTATTCCACGACCTGCCCCGTTACCTCGAAAAAGGCGATTTGCTGGTGGTCAACAATTCCAAGGTGCTTCCTGCCCGTTTGTTGGGCACCAAGGTGCCGACGGGAGCCGTCTGCGAACTGCTCTTGTTGCGCCAGGTAAAAGGGGACACGTGGGAGTGTCTGGCACGTCCCGGCAAGCGTATGCAGCCCGGTACAAAAGTAGAATTTGGCGATGGCAGTCTTACGGCAGTGGTTGATGAAACCATGACGGATGGCAACAAATTCGTTACCTTTACCTATGATACGGAAACGCTGTACGAAAAGCTGGATGAATTCGGCAAAATGCCGTTGCCGCCATACATTACCAAACAGCTGGAAGATCAGAGCCAGTATCAGACAGTATATGCCAAGGAACTTGGCAGCGCAGCTGCGCCGACGGCTGGTCTGCACTTTACCCCCGAACTGCTGGATACGCTCCGTGCAAACGGCGTCAACGTTGCGGAAGTGACCCTGCACGTAGGTTTGGGGACGTTCCGCCCGGTGAACGAAGATGAGATTGAAGATCATCAGATGCACAGCGAGTGGTATTCGGTAAGTCAGGAAACTGCCGACGCCATTCAGGCAACCCGTGAAGCCGGTCACCGTGTGATTGCGGTCGGAACTACCAGCTGCCGGACGCTGGAAGCCGTTTGGGCCAAATATGGTAAGATCGTGCCTTGCAGCGGAAACACTGACATCTTCATTTACCCGGGAATCGATCTGCACGCCATTGATGGGATGATTACCAACTTCCATCTGCCGGAAAGCACGTTGATCATGTTGATTTCCGCGTTTTACGGATACGAAAAAACCATGGCGGCCTACAAGGTAGCTGTGGAAGAAAAATACCGCTTTTTCAGTTTTGGGGATGCTATGCTTATCCTGTAAAAACAGGTGTCGGTGTTGACTTCCCGCTCAGCTTCTTTTATACTGTAACAAGTAAAGGCGGTGCAGGGAATGCTCATTGCACCGCCGCTTTTTTACAACACACATTGGATAGGGAGAAACTTCCATGCCTTACCGTCTTATCAAACAGGAGGGCGCTGCCCGCCGCGGTGAATTTGTAACCGTTCACGGTACCGTTCAGACCCCCGCTTTCCAGAATGTCGCCACCGCTGCCGCCATCAAAGGCGGGCTTTCCGCACTTGATCTGAAAGAAATCCGCGCACAGGTCATGTTGTGCAACACCTATCATCTGCATCTGCGTCCGGGCGATCAGGTCGTAGCGGACATAGGCGGGCTTCATAAGTTCACCCGTTGGACCGGGCCCATCCTGACAGACAGTGGCGGATTCCAGGTATTCAGCTTGGCCAAACTGCGCCAGATCACCGAGGAAGGCGTCACCTTCAACTCCCATCTGGACGGCCATCGCATCTTTATGGGGCCGGAACAAAGCATGCAGATCCAGGCAAATCTGGGATCTACCATCGCTATGGCCTTCGATGAATGTGTAGAGAACCCTGCCACCTACGAATATGCTAAAAACAGCTGTGCCCGTACAGCACGTTGGCTGCTGCGCTGCAAAGCAGAAATGGCCCGACTCAAACACGAAAACAAAGCGGTAAACCCCGACCAGTTGTTGTTCGGCATCAACCAGGGGTGCACATTCCGGGATTTGCGTGTGGAGCACATGAAGCAGATTGCGGAGTATGATCTGGACGGGTATGCTATCGGCGGTCTCGCAGTAGGAGAGCCTGCAGAAGTGATGTACGATATCATTTCTGCCGTGGAACCGTTTGCCCCCAAAGACAAGATTCGCTACCTGATGGGTGTAGGTACACCCGGGAATATCATTGAAGGTGTCTACCGCGGTGTAGACCTTTTCGACTGCGTAATGCCCAGCCGCAACGCGCGTCATGGTCATCTGTTCACCTGGGACGGTATCATCAACATCAAGAATCTCAAATATGAACGGGATGAGTCGCCCATTGATCCGCATTGCGACTGCCCGGTTTGCCGTAACTTCTCCCGCGCCTATATTCGTCACCTGCAGAAAGCGGACGAAATGCTGGGGATGCGGTTGGCGGTAATGCACAACCTGTATTTCTACAATCATCTGATGGAGCGCATTCGGGAAGCACTGGACAACGGCACGTTCCAGCAATTCCACGATACTTATGTGCATAAATTGGATACCCGCATCTGAATTCTTCCGTTTTATCCTGTTGGAATTTGAGGGAAACCCTTGCGTTGCCTCTATAAATTCGATATAATAGAGAAAATCGTTTAATTTAAGGAGTATACCTGCTATGATCCAGTTCCTGAGCACCGAAACTGCCAGCACCGGCGAAATGATTATCAGCCTGTTGCCGATGATCCTCATTCTTGTTTTTATGTTCCTGATCATTTATGTTCCGCAGAAGCGTCAGGACAAGAAAGATGCGGCCATGCGCAACTCCATCGAAATCGGCGACAAAGTCACCACGATTGGCGGCATCGTTGGCATCGTGTTTGCAATCAGTGAAAAAGACGACACGCTGGTAGTAGAAACTGGCAGCGACCGTACCAAGATTCGTTTCCGTCGTTCTGCCATTTCTGCCGTAGAAAAGCTTGATACCGGTGATTCCAAAAATGTTCCGGCCAAGAAGTAAGGCAATCGTCTAACATATAAAAACGCCCCTTTGCATAGTTTTTACTGTGCAAGGGGGCGTTTTGTATGTCTAATAAAAGTAAAAAGATTCGTCCGGTACGGTCTGCCCGTACATCATCTCACTTTGTAAAAAAGCAGCCTGCGAACTCTTTCCAGTCGGTCCTGTGTGCCGCGCTGGTTTCTTTTGTGTGTGGCGTGGGGATTTGTGTTGCCTTACTGGCGGTATTTGCCTTGCTGCTCACGCATACGCCGCTGCCGTTAACAGCTGTCCGGCCTTTTGCCTGTGCGGCGGCAGCAGCCGGCTCCACGGTATCCGGCCTTGTTTTGGCCGGGAAGGTAGGGCGCCAACTGTTGCTGTGCGGTTTTGCTTGTGGTTGTTTCTATGCAATTTGTCAGATGACAGCGGCCTTTATTGTAAGTGGAGCCATCATGCTGCAGAGCGGAGATGTTATGCTGTCCATTGTAATGTTGTTTGGCGGTTTGCTGGGCGGGGCAATCGCCGCTTTGGGGGTGGCGCACTGATGCGTACTGTGCAGACGCCGACCCGTGTGCATGTTTTTACTCGCAAAACAAGAACAACACGTACATCTGCATTGCAAAAGGGGAGGATTCCTCGTACCACTTACCACTTTGCGGCCGTTTCCGGTATGGTTTTTCTGTGCGCTTTGTTTTTTATACTGGGGTACTTACCTGGTATTTTGGTGGGCCAAGGCGGCAAGTCGGAGCTGGGGCAACAACTGGCTGTGTATTACACAGACTCTGCAAAGGATATTTCGTGGGGAACTACCTTTTACAGTCAGATGCTTTCTGCCTTTTTGCAGCATTTTTCAGTGCTTTTGTGCGGTTTTTCGCCGTTTGGTATGGTACTTCTTTTTTTGCTTTTTTTGGCAAAAGGGAGCTTTCTGGGGTTCTGTGCCGCAAATGTTCTTGCAGTTGGCGGCGTAAAATCGCTGGTTGTATATTGGCTGTTGTGGTGTTTACCTAGTCTTGTAATTCTCTTTCTCAGTCTATGGCTTGCCGGATATGCAATCCCTGTCAGCCGCGGATTGTTTCAAAGCGCTTTTCAGGGTGGCGCGCCTCGGGGGCAATTGAATGCTGCTGTGCGGCGGTTAGCGGTTCGGTTTTTGACCGCGATGTTCTTTTCGTGTTTATTCAGTGGTATTTTCAGTGGCGTCTTCATCCTCGTCAACCGTCTTTTGTGGTGACGATTCTTGAATGTACTGTTGCTTGGCGAGGGGAGAGGACTGCACCGCGGCGCGGAGTTGCTGCTGATTAATGTGTGTATAAATTTGGGTAGTTGAAACACTCTCGTGCCCTAAAATTTCTTTTAGAGCCAGCATATCTACGCCGCCTTGATACATGAGGGTGGCCGCGGTGTGACGCAGCTTGTGGGGAGAAAAACCGCGGCCGCTTAACCCGGCACTCTGCAGACATCGTGCCACGATTTGTTCCACGCGGCGTGCAGTCAGTCGTTTGCCGGTACGTTTGGAAACGAACAAAGCGTTCTTGTCTGTCAGGTTCGGCAAGCCGGCGCGTGCCTTTTGATAGTATTCCAAAGCTTGTTTGCAAGCATCATTCAAATAAACAATTCGTTCTTTACCGCCTTTGCCGGTGATCCGGATGGTATCATCCCGGAAATCTCCCAGATTAATACCTACCAGTTCGGCCAGGCGCATCCCACAATTCAAAAACAACGTAATGATGCAAAAATCACGTTCGTAAAAGTCGCTTTGTATATTTTTTAACAAATCTAAACTTTCTGTTTCGGTGAGATATTTCGGGAGCGCTTTTTTGGGCGCTCCCAAATTTACATTTTCAGTGGGATTTTGAGAGATTTTGCCCACCTGTGTGTACATATAGCCAAAAAAGCCTTTAAGAGCACTTAATTTTCTGGCTCGGGCACGCGGTCCATTATTGGAACTTCGGGCATAATCCAAATAAGAAAAAATATCTCTTTTTTGTATGGATGCAATGTCCTTCGTGGTGATGTACGTTAAGTCAATGCTTTCCGGAGCGGCATCCTGACTGACACGCTGCCACTGTTTCATCATGTAGCGAAAGAAACCGCGCAGATCTAGGTAATAACCATTGACTGTCCGCGGAGAACGAAGTTTTACAAAGTCTAGATAATGCAGGTACTCGATCACATCATCCGGAATATCCAAATATGGTGCATGCTGTTCAGGGTGAACGGCATCAATATAACTGCTCAAATGAAAACACCTCAGACAGAAAAGTCGAAATTGCAGGAAGTGATCTTCGAATCATGAATTATAATGTACTATAATTATATCACAATACTTCCCATTTGTAAGCACCGGCAGGCGATCGGATTTACAGACAATATATGGGATAGTTTTATAAAAAAGACATTTTCACAAAGTTATAGAAATTTGAACCTTATTTGGATTTTACATCGCGTACACTTTTTGCATGCGATGTAATATTTATTCTCGCGAGGAGCCGGCCAGTCCAAGAGAAAACGCGCCCCGTCAAATCGGCGTAAAGCCGCCTCACGCCCCTCCCTATATTTCGCTAAATTTACATTTAGCGAAATTGTATCACAAGGTTTTATCAGTTCCCCATTCTTGGGAAATGTAAACTTCCGAATTATCTTTACTGCAAAAGTAAGATTATGGATGTCGGAGCCTTTCCGTTTATGTCCTCTATGCGCTCCTTTGCACCAGCGCATTCGGTAGATTCTTTACGGTAAAGTTACGTACACTTTTTACGTTTATGTACCGTTTTGACATAAGTGTTGTGCAAACTGCACATTTTAACAGCGTTGTTTTATTGCACATTGTTTTTTATGAATAATTTTTTCACACTTCTGTCGGTGAAATTCCCCCTTGTTTTTGCGGTCATTTTCTTTTACCATAAATAGTGTCAGGCGGGTCCGAACAAACTCCCGCCAATTATCAGAACAAAGGAGAAAAACTATGAAAAAAGCACTTGCATTGAGCATGGCTGCCGCGATGGCTTTGAGCCTGGCTGCGTGCACCAGCACCTCAAGCTCCACTGCTGCATCCGACAGTTCTGCTGCCGGCACCTCTGAAGCCGCCTCTACTGCCTCTACCGAGGGCGGCACTGTTGCCAACAAAGACAAGCCCCTCATCTGGTTCAACCGCCAGCCCTCCAACAGCACCACCGGTGCGCTGGATATGGAAGCACTGAGCTTCAATGATAACACCTACTACGTTGGCTTCGACGCCAACCAGGGCGCTGAGCTGCAGGGCAAGATGGTTGCCGATTACATCGCCGCCCACGCCGACACCATCGATAAGAACGGCGACGGCGTCATCGGTTACGTTCTGGCCATCGGCGACATCGGCCACAACGACTCCATCGCTCGTACCCGCGGCGTTCGCTCTGCTCTGGGCACCGCTGTTGAAGGCGACAACGGCATCGTTTCCGATCCTGTCGGTACCAACGCGGATGGCAGCTCCACCCTCGTCAAGGACGGCACGCTGGAAGTGAACGGCAAGACCTTCACTGTTCGTGAGCTGGCCTCTCAGGAAATGAAGAACTCCGCCGGTGCCACTTGGGATGCTGGTACCGCCAGCAACGCTATCAGCGCTTGGGCGTCCTCTCTGGGCGACAGCATTGATATCGTTGTTTCCAACAACGACGGCATGGGCATGGCCATGTTCAACTCCTGGTCTCAGGAAGCTGGCGTTCCCACCTTCGGCTACGACGCCAACGCTGACGCTGTTGCCGCCATCGCAGACGGCTACGGCGGAACCATCAGCCAGCACGCTGACGTTCAGGCTTACCTGACTCTCCGTCTGATCCGCAACGCCCTGGACGGCGTGGACATCAACACTGGTATTTCTACCGCTGACGATGCCGGCAACGTTCTGAGCGATGACGTTTACTACTACGATGAGGCCTCTCGTTCTTACTATGCTCTGAACGTGGCTGTCACCGCTGAGAACTACACCGAGTTCACCGACTCCACCAAGACCTATGAGCCCGTTTCCGCTCAGCTGGATGCTACCGCTCATCCCGAAAAGACTGTCTGGCTCGACATCTACAATGCCGCTGATAACTTCCTGAGCGCCACTTATCAGCCCCTGCTGGAGAAGTACGACGATCTGCTGAACCTGAAGGTCGACTACATCGGTGGTGACGGCCAGACCGAGGCCAACATCACCAACCGTCTGGGCAACCCCAGCCAGTACGATGCTTTCGCCATCAACATGGTTAAGACGGACAACGCCGCTTCCTACACTGCTCTGCTGAGCCAGTAATCCGGCAGCCTTTATATCTTTGAGAACCTGACCGCTAAGTAACACAACGCTATTAGGGAGAAGGAATTCTCCATTTGGGAGAAGGAATTCTCCCTAATAGCGCTTTTTTATGGAAACCGACAGGTGTTTAACCATAGAAACCTGTCAATAAGCAAAAACGGGAGTAACGAGAATGGCAGAAGCGAAAGATGATATCGTCTTGTCAATTCGCGGTATGTGCAAGTCGTTCGGTCGTAACCGAGTGCTTGATCATATCAATCTGGACGTAAAGCGCGGTACTGTCATGGGACTTATGGGTGAAAACGGTGCCGGTAAGTCTACAATGATGAAATGCCTTTTTGGTACATACCAGAAAGACGAGGGCAAAATCTTCCTGAACGGAAAAGAAATCAGCTTCTCCGGTCCTAAGGATGCCCTGGAAAATGGTATCGCCATGGTCCACCAGGAGTTGAACCAGTGCCTGGAGCGCAGTGTTATCGATAACCTGTTCCTGGGTCGCTATCCGGTGAACTCCATGGGTGTAGTTGACGAAGGACAAATGAAACGTAAGGCGGCCGACCTGTTCCGCAAACTGGGTATGACCGTAAACCTGACACAGCCGATGCGGAATATGTCTGTTTCGCAGCGGCAGATGTGTGAAATTGCCAAGGCAATTTCTTACAACGCCCAGGTCATTGTTCTGGACGAACCCACCTCCTCCCTGACGGTGCAGGAAGTAGATAAGTTGTTTGAAATGATGCGGATGCTGAAAGCGCAGGGCATTTCGCTGATTTACATTTCCCACAAGATGGACGAGATCTTCGAAATCTGCGATGAAGTCTCGGTGCTGCGTGACGGCAACTTGGTCATGACCAAGAGCACCAAAGACACCGACATGAACGAGCTGATTGCCGCCATGGTCGGTCGTTCCTTGGAAAGCCGCTTCCCTCCTGTGGATAATACCCCCGGCGAGCCGATTCTGTCGGTACAGCATCTTTCTACGAAGTATGCTCCCCATCTGCAGGACATCACCTTTGATGTTCGCGAGGGCGAGATTTTCGGCCTATATGGTCTGGTTGGTGCCGGCCGTACCGAACTGTTGGAAACGATCTTCGGTGTACGTACACGCGCGGCAGGACGCGTGTATTTCCGCAACCGTTTGATGAACTTCAACGATGCACACGAAGCCATTGAGCACGGATTTGCACTGATTACCGAGGAGCGCAAGGCAAACGGTTTGTTCCTGAAATGCGATTTGACGTTCAATACGACCATTGCCAACCTGAACCAGTACAAGAACGGTATGGCGCTGTCCACCCCTAAGATGGTCAAGGCCACCAATAAAGAGATCAAGATCATGCATACCAAATGCATGGGTCCGGATGATATGATTTCCAGCCTTTCCGGCGGCAATCAGCAGAAAGTAATTTTCGGCAAATGGCTCGAGCGTGAACCGCAGGTCTTTATGATGGACGAGCCTACCCGCGGTATCGACGTTGGTGCCAAGTACGAAATCTACGAACTGATCATCCAGATGGCGAAGCAAGGCAAAACGGTTATTGTTGTCTCTTCGGAAATGCCCGAGATTTTGGGTATTACCAACCGAATCGGTGTTATGTCCAACGGACATCTTTCCGGTATCGTGAACACCAAAGAGACAAATCAGGAAGAGCTTTTGAGACTGAGCGCCAAATACCTGTAAGTGGGGGATAAAACAAATGGCTAATAGTACAATTCTTTCTGCGGAGCGAGAAGCCGAACTCCGCAAGCCGATTGACGATTATGTCGGCAAAATTCAGGCTCAAATCGATGAGCTGCGTGCCAATGGTACGGATAAGGTCGTCAATATTACGAACGACCTGGACAACCTGAAGCGCGACCGTATCTATACTGCCCAGGAGAAGGCAGAGCGCGAATCCCGTATGAAGGCCGAGCTGGAAGCCGCCAAAGCAGTTGAGGCCAAAAACAAAGATCAGGTTTCCAAGCTGATTGCCGATGCGGAAGCTTACCTGAAGGCACATTACAAAGCAGATTATTATCAGCATGTTGTTGCCAGCTGCAAGCTGGAAAAAGTTGTAGCACAGCAGAAGTACCAGGCAGCTGTCGCAAATTTGGAAAAGGAGCACCAGGCTTCTATCGCCAAGCTGACGGATCATCAGGAAATCAAGGACGAAAAGTACGTTCACAAAAACCGTCTGTTCGACGCCAAGATGCAGCGCGACAAAGACCTGCAGGCTGTCAAGGATCGTCAACACGCAGCCTTTGATCATGAGTATCACCTGATCGATATGCTGCGCATGTCCAAATTCACGTTTGGCGAAACGATGGCGCAGCGCTGGGAAAACTACAAGTACACCTTTAACCGCCGCGACTTCCTGTTGAGAAACGGTCTGTACATTGCAATTATCGTGATCTTCATTGCGCTGTGCATCATCACGCCGATTGTCAAGAATGTGCCGCTGCTGACGCTCAATAACATCTTGAACATTCTGCAGCAGGCGTCTCCCCGCATGTTCCTGGCCCTCGGTGTTGCCGGTCTGATTCTTCTGGCCGGTACGGACCTGTCTATCGGCCGTATGGTCGGTATGGGTATGACCGCCGCCACCATCATCATGCACAAAGGCATCAATACCGGTTCTGTCTTCGGTGTTACCTTTGACTTCACCGGTCTGCCCGTTGTCCTTCGCGTCTTCATGGCATTGATTGCCTGTATCGTTCTGTGCACGATCTTTACCACCATTGCAGGTTTCTTTACGGCCAAGTTCAAGATGCACCCGTTCATCTCCACCATGGCGAACATGCTGGTAATCTTCGGTCTGGTCACCTACTCTACCAAAGGTGTTTCCTTCGGTGGTATTGAAACCGACATCCCCAACATGATCATCCCCAAGATCGGCGGCTTCCCCACTATTATTCTGTGGGCCATCGCAGCTGTTGTAATCGTCTGGTTCATCTGGAACAAGACCACCTTCGGCAAGAACCTGTTCGCTGTTGGCGGTAACCCTGAAGCAGCTTCCGTTTCCGGTATTTCCGTCTTCCGTGTAACCATCGGTGCGTTTATCCTGGCCGGTATCCTGTATGGTTTCGGTTCCTGGCTCGAATGTATCCGCATGGTAGGTTCCGGTTCCGCCGCATACGGCCAGGGCTGGGAAATGGATGCCATTGCAGCCTGTGTTGTCGGTGGCGTTTCCTTCACCGGTGGTATCGGTAAGATTTCCGGCGTTGTTGTCGGCGTCTTCATCTTCACCGCTCTGACTTACTCCCTGACCACCCTGGGCATCGATACCAACCTGCAGTTCGTGTTCTCCGGCATCATCATCCTGGTAGCCGTTATGCTCGACTGCTTGAAGTACGTCCAGAAGAAGTAATATTATGGCTTCAACCTAATCCAGTCTAAAAAATCCGCCACAAGAAAAAACTTGTGGCGGATTTTTTCTTTATAACAACAGCGGCACTGCCAAGTGGGCAGTACTGCTGTTGTTTTTATTACAAACAGGAAAGAAAATTTTATGTCCTCTCCCCTTTTTATTCGTCATCATCCTCGATGACTCTACCGATGCCTTTCCTGTAGAACGGTTCACTGCCACGCATTCCCTGCTGGCCGAGGGGCGAAACGGATGTGGTAATATTCAAATCCATTTTTTGCTCGCGCCCGGCCAGATAAGGACGAGCCGCCTGAGCCACGGCAGCAAACAGCTTTTCATCTTTGGGTCCGTCCAGAATCAGCAAATAGCTTTTGCGGGTATCGTTCACGATCATGATCTGCAGGTATGCGGACCCAACCCCTGGGGCATCCGCAAGCAATGTGCAGATGGGGTCTACCAGTTCATCAGGCAATACGGTCGGCTCGACGATCGTCACCTTATCGCCAGGATGAATCTGCGCTGCCTGACGTTCTTTTTGCATCTGCAGCATGGCATCTTTTTGCTTCTTGACCGACTGGATCAGCGCAGATTCCAACCGCAGGCTGTTTTCTCCGGGATTCAAAACCAAACCGGAAGCTTCCTGATTTTTCTGAAGCATATTGGCAAAATCGTCAAAGCGCAACATCATGATCTGACGTCCCTGACCTGCCGTTTTTTGCCATGCATGTACTGCATCCCAATCGCTGAAAGCCAGATAATAATGTTTATCATCTTTGCTGTTCAGCATGACCAAACTGATTTTGGTATCTTTGGGCAGTTGTACTCTTCCATCGGGCCCCGGCTTCGGTGCAGGGGCTCCCTTGATATCGAACACTGCCGGGGTGAGCAAGGGGGACTTTACCAGTTCATTGATAACTGCGTTCAGGTTCTTCGGGCTGTTTTCTTTCCTCAATACAGCGATAGTTTCTTTCAGGGCCGGATTCAAAGCCGGAGCTTTTTGCTCATTGCGTTCAGGCATGCTTCTTCCTCATTTCAGTTTGATGGTATTGATGGCTTCTCGCAGATAAGATACACCGACCAGCTTCAAGCCGGGAAACTGTGCCGGATCGATCAACTTCAAATTGTGTTTGGGAACTATGGCAGTATCAAAGCCAAGACGCTGGATTTCCCGCAGGCGCGCTTCCAAATGCGGAACACTGCGTATTTCGCCCCCCAGACCTACTTCCCCTACGGCTACGGTCTTTTCCCCTACCGGCAGATCCAGCAAGCTGGAGGCCATAGCAATGCAGACCGGAAGATCGCAAGCGGTTTCGTCCAACTTCAAACCGCCAATGATATTCACATAGACGTCCTGATTGGAGAAAGTATACCCGGCGCGACGCTCCAGAACGGCAAGCAGAAGGTACATCCGATTATAGTCAAAGCCGCTGGCAGTCCGCCTTGGACTGGGGAAGCTGGTTTTGGCTACAAGGGCCTGAATTTCACTCAGAACAGGACGGGTTCCTTCCATAACACAGGCCACACAGGTGCCGCTGATCCCCAAGGGCCTGCCCTCCAGCATGACTTGAGAGGGGTTTTCGATTTGTGCCAATCCTCGGCCGGTCATGTCAAACATACCGATTTCATTGGTGGAACCGTATCGGTTCTTTACCGCGCGTAAAACGCGATAGGGCAGCGTCTTATCGCCCTCAAAATACAAAACGGTATCCACAATATGTTCCATAACTTTGGGGCCTGCAATAGCACCGTCTTTATTTACATGGCCAACGATAAATGTGGGAATCTCCAAGGTTTTGGCCACATTCAAAAAGCGAGCGGTACTCTCCTTGACCTGGCTTACGGTTCCGGACGAAGAAGAGATGTCCGTACACCGCATCGTCTGGATAGAATCGATAACCACCAAATCCGGCTTCATAGATTCAATCAGACCGCAAATCTCGTCCACATCGCTTTCGGCCACCAGAGAGATATTATCCTGAGGAACATCCAAACGAACAGCCCGGAGCTTGATCTGACGGACAGATTCTTCGCCTGTGACATATAGAACACTCTTGGTTTTGCTGACCTCTCCGCAAAGTTGCAGCAGTATGGTAGATTTGCCAATGCCCGGTTCGCCACCAATCAAAGTGACACTTCCTACTACAATGCCACCGCCCAAAACACGGTCCAGTTCGCTGATTCCTGTAACAATCCGGCTCTTTTCTTCCGTTGTACTGATGTTTTTCAGTTTGTGCGGCACCAAAGAGGTTTGCCCGGGAACGCGGGCCGGAGCTGCACTCCGGGTGGTAGTTGCTTTAGCAGGTTCTACCACAACGTCCTCTGTCATTGTATTCCACGCCCCACATGACGGGCAGCGCCCCAGCCAGCGAGGACTGGTTTCGCCGCATTGGGTACAGACATATACCGTTTTCATTTTGTCTTTAGGCATATTTTCTCTCCCTATTTACAGGCTTCTTTTATTATATCCTAAATGTGGCGCAGGAGCAAGGCAAACCGCATAAATCTTTGACCTTACAAAAAGTGCCGGGCATATCCGTACTCTTTGGCGGATACAGCCCGGCAACTTTTTTACAGCATTACTTTGTGGTATACTTTCTTGCCTTTTTTGATTACAACGCCATTGCGAAGCGCATCTTCCGACAAAACAGTTTTGGGATCGGTCACTTTTTCACCATCTACCAGGACGCCCCCCTGCTGCACAAGCTGCCGTGCCTCACGGTTGGAAGCACACAAACCGGCAGCCACCATAGCAGCCAGCAGACCAACGCTGCCGTCCTTTACCAAAGAGGCATCCAGCGTCGTGCTGGGCATATTCTCGTGGTCAGCAGCACCGCCAAACAGGCCGCGCGCCGTCTGCTGGGCCTTCTCGGCTTCTTCTTCACCATGAACCATCTTGGTCAGCTCGTAGGCAAGGATTTCTTTAGCCTGGTTCAGCTGCTCACCCTGCCAGTTTGCCATTTCGTCGATCTGCTCCAGCGGCAGGAAGGTCAACATGCGGATGCATTTCATGACATCTGCATCTCCCACGTTGCGCCAGTACTGGTAGAATTCGAAGGGGCTCGTCTTGTTGGGGTCCAGCCAGACAGCATTGCCGGCAGTTTTACCCATCTTCTTACCCTGAGAATCCGTCAGCAGAGTGATGGTCATAGCATAAGCGTCTTTGCCCAGCTTACGGCGAATCAGTTCGGTACCGCCCAACATATTACTCCACTGATCATCGCCGCCGAACTGCATGTTGCAGCCGTAATGCTGGAACATGTAGTAGAAGTCGTAGCTCTGCATGATCATGTAGTTGAATTCCAGGAAGGAGAGACCTTTCTCCATACGCTGCTTGTAGCACTCGGCGCGCAGCATGTTATTGACACTGAAGCAGGCACCAACCTCGCGCAGCAACTCTACATAGTTCAGGTTCAGGAGCCAGTCGGCGTTATTCAGCATCATAGCCTTGCCATCGCCGAATTCGATAAAACGCTCCATCTGACGTTTGAAGCATTCTGCATTATGCGCAATGTCTTCCTTGGTGAGCATCTTGCGCATATCCGTACGGCCGGAAGGATCGCCGATCATGGTGGTGCCACCGCCAATCAGGGCGATGGGACGGTTACCAGCCATTTGCAGACGCTTCATCAAGGTCAAAGCCATAAAATGGCCCGCGGTCAGACTGTCCGCGGTGCAGTCAAAGCCAATGTAGAAGGTTGCTTTACCATTGTTGATGACTTCTTTGATTTCTTCCTCGTCGGTCACCTGCGCGATCAAACCGCGCGCTTTCAGTTCGTCGTAGATCGTCATAAAAGTTCCTCCTGATTTGCGGCAAGGGCAAAATAAAAAGCCCCTGCCAAATGTAAATTTGGCAGAGGGCGAAAATTCGCGGTACCACCTCTGTTTGCCCGAACCTCGCGGTAGCAGGCCTTCGCAGGTGCAGCAGCCAAAGGGACGCCACAACACCCAAGCGCTATAACGTGCGCACACGGCTCAGCTTACTGGTTTCACGTTCAGCCTGCTGCTCCGGGCTGTATTCCCCATTGCAATGGGCTGTCAGTTCCTTTCACCAGCCGGAACCTCTCTGTGGCAGCTTCACTGCGGGTACTTGTGCCCCTCAACGCATTTTGTAAATATAACTGTATCATACTCAAAAAGGAAAGTCAAGCCGGCAATGGGCAATAGATTATCGGGACTTTTCAATCAGTTCCCGTGCGTTGGCCAGGCTGAGTTCTGTGACTTTATCGCCGGAAATCATCCGTGCCAATACCTGCACACGCCCATCCAGATCCAAGGTATGAATCTCGGTATAAGTCCGTTCCCCACGGACATTTTTCTGGATCAAGAGCTGATTGTCTGCAAAGGCTGCCACCTGAGGTGTGTGGGTAATGCAAAGCACCTGATGCCCTTTGGCAGTCTGGTGCAGCAACTGCCCGATACGACCGGCTGCCAGTCCGGAAACACCGGTGTCGATTTCATCGTAGATAACAGTGGGTAAGGCATCCCGATCTGCCAGCGCGCTCTTGAAGGCCAACATAATGCGGGACAATTCACCACCGGATGCGATCTTTGCCAGTGGTTTTGGCTCCTCACCCGGATTCGTAGAAATCAAAAATTCCACGTTATCTTGTCCGTGAGAAGACAAAGGTCCTTTTGCGTGCCGCAAAGTGAAGCGTATTCCCGGCATATTCAGGAATTCCAACGCTTTGCGCATCTGCTGATTCATGGCCGTAAAGGCTTTCAAGCGTGTTTGTGTCAATACTTCGGCAGCATCTCTGGCTTTGGCATAGAGTTTCTGCATTTCGGCTCGCAGTTCTTCAATTTTTTCCCCCGAAGATTGCAGACTTTCCAGCTCCGCTGCGGCAGCTTCTCTTCGCGCCAGAAGTTCTTCAACTTCCATGCCAAATTTCTGCTTGATTCGATAGATCGTATCCAAGCGACTTTCAATCTGGTTGAGTTCACCCGGATCGAAATCATAGGCGTCAAGGCGGTCAGCCAAATCGGTTGCCAGTTCCCGAGCACCGTAATAAAGTTCCTGCAAACGTTCCGCCAGGGGCGCCAATGTTTCGTCCAGGCGCGCGCTGTTCTGTAAGGCATCTACCGAGCTTCCCAACAGGTCAGCTGCGCCGGATTCTTCTCCGTCCTCATCACCGGCAAGTGCCAGATGGGCCGAAGTAATTCCCTGCAGGATGCTCTGCGCATGGGCAATCACGTTTTTGCGTTCCTGTAACGCTTTGTCTTCCCCAGGCTGCAGTGATGCCTCGTCGATGGCGTCGATTTCTGCCGATAAGATTTCCATACGGCGCTGTTTGTCAGCCTCGCTGGTGTTCAGGGCATCCAGTTGCCTTTTTACAGCAACAAGATCCCGGTAACACTGATAATACTGTGCGAACTGTTCACGATTCCGGGCGTATTGATCCAGCAGGCCCAAATGCAACGCCGGGTTGGTAAGCCCCTGGCTGTCGTGCTGCCCGTGGATGGAAAGCAACCCGGCGGATATATCCCGCACGACGCTGGCAGTGGCGGGCATCCCGTTTATGCGGCAGCTACCCTTTCCCTCCGCGTTTATTTCCCGGTATAGCAGCAAATCGTCAGATGCTTCATACCCACACTTCTCCAAACGCTTTTTTACCGAGTCCGGAATGGATTCAAAAGTGGCCCAGATACTGGCTTTGGAAGCACCACTGCGAACCAAATCCCGGGAAGTACGATTGCCCAGAATCGCATTGATGGAATCAATAAGAATGGACTTGCCGGCGCCGGTTTCACCTGTGAGGACATTGAAACCTTCGGTAAAATTCACTTCCGCTTTTTCGATTACAGCAACATTTTCAATTTTCAGGTTTGCCAGCATAGGCCAGCCCCTCCCCTGTTTTTGTGCAGCTGCGCTCAACCGCGGCGTGCATACTGTTGTAAGGCTTTGCAGATTTCTGCTGCGTCTTCCTCGGTGCGCATCAAAATAAAGAAGGTGTCATCACCGGAAAGTGTTCCTACCACATTGTTCCATTGCTTTGCGTCAAAAACTTCGCAAGCAGCATTGGCCATACCGGAGAAGCATTTGACCAGAACCATATGGCCCGCGTAGTCCACCTTGAGGACGGATTCCCGGAAAATCATTTCGAAACGGCTGGGAGAATGAGTCACTTTCCCGGATGCTGCTGCCGGCATGTAGCGGTACCGCCCTTCGGCATCGGCCACCTTTACCAGTTGCAGATCGCGAATATCACGCGAAACCGTCGCCTGTGTTACATCAAAGCCCTCTTCTCGCAGGTGTGCAAGCAGATCCTCTTGCCGATCAATCGGATGCTTCTCTATCAGATTTAAAATTGCCTGATGACGTGCACTTTTCATTGGAATCATCTCCTCATGAGCTTATTCTCTATTGCGCAAAACTGTTCGGATTCTTGAAAGGTAATCAACTGTAATTTTTCAGGGGCGGCGGTAACCTTCATTTTCTGCCCCGGCAAAAGAATGTTCTGCGGTCCGCTGTCGGCACAGGCATAACAGCGATCGCGGTTTTCGCTGTCCGCAACAATTTCCAAGGTGCGGCTGGCGGCAAAAACCAAAGGTGCGGTATGTACGTTATGCGCACATACCGGCGTAAGCGACATTACGTCAGCAGCACCATCCAATACCGGACCGCCGGCAGAAAAAGAGTATGCCGTGGAACCGGTAGGCGTGGCCAAAATCAACCCGTCGCTCCGGTAGCTGCTGACAAAAGCACCATCGCAGTAGACCCTATAGTCCATGGGGTGCATACGAGTCTCGCCAAACACCACAATATCATTGATGGCCCGCATCTGCCACGCGCCGTCAGCGGCAACAGCACAGAGCAAACCGCGTTTTTCCAGGGAGTAGTCTCCCTGTGCCAAAAGCGGCAATTTGTCCGGAAGTTCTTCAACTTCACAGGTGGCCAAAAAGCCGGTTCGCCCCAAATTAACTCCCAACACAGGCTTTCCATAACGGACACAGGAATGTCCGCTGCGCAGCAATGTGCCGTCACCGCCGATGGTAAGTACCTGATCTGCCTGACGATAAGCCTGCTCCTCAGGCAACACGGTGACACCTGACAACTGCCAATGAATGCCATAATCCGGAACCAGGACTGGAACATGCAACTGCTGCAGGATTTCTGCAGCACGTCGCGTAACAACCAGTCCCTGATCTTTTGTGATATTGGGAATCAGCAAGACCGCCATGTACGGGTTCCTTCCTTTAGTGTAGATTGGGAGCTTTATCCAATGCGTTATGTGCGGCCCGGACAACGTCCAAAAGCGTAGCTTCCGGCAAAATTTGCGGGTCGCTGCAGTGCTGCACATACATTAGAAATTCGATATTTCCTTCCGGGCCTTTGATCGGTGAAAAATCCATGCCGGCAACGGTAAAATGATTGGCTGCCGCATACCCTTGGGCCATTTTCAGAACTTCGTAATGGGTATCCGGTTCGCGCACAACGCCTTTTTTGCCAACTTTTTCCCGTCCGGCCTCAAACTGAGGTTTTACCAGGCAAACGCCTACCGCATCCCCGGTGCAAATCTGATCTGCGACCGGGAAAATATGTTTGAGCGAGATAAACGAAACATCTACGCTGAAAAAGGCAACCGGTTCTGTAAGGTCTTCCGGTTTTACATTGCGAATGTTGGTACGCTCCATATTGACTACACGAGGATCTGTGCGCAAACTCCAGGCCAACTGCCCGTAGCCAACATCCACGGCGTACACTTTGACGGCACCGTTTTGCAGCATACAGTCGGTAAAACCGCCGGTAGAGGCGCCGATATCCATGCAGACTTTTCCATCCGGTTTCATCGGGAACACCTGCATAGCTTTTTCCAGTTTCAGACCGCCGCGGCTGACATAGCCGATATCATGCCCGCGAACTTCCACCTTGGCGTCGGGCGAAATCATCTCGCCGGCTTTATCGGCTTTCTGTTCATTTACAAAAACGATGCCTGACATAATCAGCGCCTTTGCCCGCTCACGGCTCTGCACAAGACCGTTTTGGCACAAATACTGGTCCAAACGGATTTTGCTCATAGGTGTTTCTCCTTTACATAACGCAAAACATCTGCAGCAAGTGCGGCAGCGTCCAATGCCTGATCGCGGCGGAGCTGCGGTACATTGGCATGCAGCAGGTGGGTATTATCTACAGCGTGAAGCAAATAAGTTCCCCGCCACCCGGATTGCTGCAAGGCAAAAGCCAACTGTTCACCGATTCCTCCGGTACGAATAGCATCTTCTGCAAACAAAATCATTTCATAATTTTGCAGCGCTTCACAGATTTTTTCCGGCAGAGGGTACAGGCGCACCAGCTTGTAACAGTCGGCCGCAATCCCCTTCTGTTGCAACAAGTCGCACGCTGCAATGATTTCTTCCGCTTCTGCGCCATAACTTACCAGCGCAATGCGCGCAAAAGGGCGTTGTTCAACCCGGTCAAAGGTATTACCGCTGCACCCAAGGGCAGCCAGGGCCGGCTTTTCGTCACCACGGGCATATCGGATAGACCTCGGGCCACGCTCTTTTTGCACCAGATAGCGCAGCCAGTATTTCAGTTCTTCGTAGTTTGCCGGTGCATATACGGGAATCCCGATCTGGCTGAAGAAGGCAGTATCATAAATGCCCTGGTGTGTTTCGCCATCGCCCGGGACCAGGCCGGCACGGTCAACCGCAAACAAAACATCCAGCTTCATCAGGTTGACATCATGAATGATCTGATCGTAAGCGCGCTGGAAGAAGGTAGAGTAGATGGCTACTACCGGCAATAGCCCCTGGCTTGCAAGTCCCGCAGCAAAACTGACCGCATGTTCCTCCGCCATTCCCACATCGAAAAAGCGATCGACGTGTGCATGTTTAAAAAAGTTAAGCCCTGTGCCATATTTCATGGCCGCAGTAATGGCACAAAGACGCGGCTCCTCGTTCCCCAACTGGGCCAACGTAGAACCAAAGGTAGTGGAGAAAGAATCCTTGGGGGAAAGTTCCGGATTTGTCAGATGGTTCAAATCGATAGAAGAAACAGCGTGGAACTCACCGGGGTTTTCTTCGGCAGGTTTCAGTCCCTTGCCCTTTTGCGTAACAACATGAAGAAAAATCGGCGCAAACTGTTCACGCAGGTTATTCAACATTTGTTCCAGCATAAAAACATCGTGGCCATCTACAGGCCCGATATACTGGAACCCCATTTCTTCGAACATGGTCGAATGATAGATGCCGCGACGAACCAACTGCTTGCCGTTTTGCAGTCCCTTTACAAGGGCATCACCAACCAGCGGGATGCTTTCCAGAACCGTTTCCATATGTGCCTTGGCATGGAAATATTTGGGATCTGTGCGCAGCTTGGTCAGATAGTTGGCCATCTGCCCCACGTTCTTCGAGATCGACATTTTGTTGTCGTTCAGTATGACAATCAGGTTATTGAGTTTACTGACATTATTCATGCCCTCGTAAACCATTCCACCGGTAAAAGCACCGTCACCTACAATCACGACTACTTTGCCGGGCTCATTTTTGATTTTCTTGGCGCGGGCAATTCCGATGGCTGTAGAAAGTGCTGCGCTGCCATGACCGGCCACAAACGTGTCACAATTACTTTCTTTCGGATTGGGGAACCCAGACAGCCCCTCTTTTTGCCGCAGCGCGGAAAAGCCTGCACGCCGCCCCGTCAGCAGCTTATGCGTATAACACTGATGCCCAACATCAAATAAAATTTTATCTTGCGGCAAATCCAACGTACGGTGCAGCGCAACCGTAAGTTCCACCACGCCCAAATTGGACGACAAGTGACCGCCCGTAGAGGACACGCTTTGAATCAAAAACTGCCGGATTTCCTCGCACAGATTGGGCAGATCCTTTTCTGCCAATAATTTGACGTCTCCAGGCGCTTGAATGCGCTCCAAAAGCGGATAAGTCATTACATAGCACCTCCGCGGTAGTTTTTATACTTCATACAAGGGGCATCGGCATAACAAAGCCCAAAATGACACCCAAAATGGCACCGGTCAGAACCTCGATGGGGGTATGGCCTACCATTTCTTTCAGCTTTTTATCGCGCAAGAACGGAAAAGAAGCTGCACCCTGATCCATCCACTCGGTAAACAGTCGATTGAGAAGTTTCGCCTGTTCACCCGTTTCATAACGCACACCCATGGCATCGTACATGACAATAATCGACAAAACAGCCGCAATTGCAAATTCAGGGGAACTCACGCCGCAGAATCGCCCAGTTGCCACTACCATAGCGCAGACTGTAGCCGAGTGGGAGCTGGGCATACCGCCTGCACCCCACATGCGTTCTGCAATAAAGCGACGAAACGTGATCAGATTGAGCAGCACTTTAATAATTTGCGCCGTAATGGAAGCGCAAAGCGCCGTCACCAATACAAAATTCCAGCTCAAGGCAGTTTGTAAAAATGTCATAAGCTACATCCTTATTTTTTCCGCTGCAGCAATTCAACAGCCAGCAACCGCAGAAAATCTGCAGACTCACCCAACTTTTGCAGTGCGGCCAAGGCCGTTGTATTGTGCTCATCGGCCAGACGGTGTGCACCTTCCAGTCCATACAAAGATACAAAGGTGGTTTTGTCATGCGCCACGTCACTACCCACAGGCTTGCCAAGTTCTTCCGTTGTGGAAGTCACATCCAGAATATCGTCCACGATCTGGAATACAAGCCCTACTTCGGCAGCATAACAGTTCAAAGCCTGCCGGACACTCGGAGCAGCACCGGCAGCCGCACACCCCAAATCCGTAGCAGCAATAATCAGCGCACCGGTCTTATGGGCGTGCAAACTCCGCAGCTGTTCTTCTGTTGCGGGTTCCTGTTCATATATTTTGTCCAGTTCCTGCCCGAACAGCATTCCACGGGCACCACCGGCGCGGGACAACACAGAGGCCGCCTGAATGCGGCTTTCCGCCGGCAGCGCTGCATTTGCAATGACTTCAAAAGCAGCCGTTACCAGAGCATCCGCAGCTAACAGCGCAATATCCTCGCCAAACTGCTTGTGGCAGCTGGGCTTTCCTCTGCGGAAATCATCGTTGTCCATGCAGGGCAGGTCATCATGGATCAATGAGTAACAATGCAGCATTTCCAGCGCACAGGCATAATCCAGAGCGGACTCAGCCGAGGCACCTGCAAGTTCACAGGCAGCCAGCGTCAATACAGCACGAATGCGTTTACCGCCACCAAGAAGGCTGTACCGCGCCGCCTGACCAATACGGCTTTCTGCCGGCAAATAGGCATCGCAAAGCTGAACCAGGCGTGTTTCAGCAGACTCCGCCCAGTGCGTGAAAGTAGTCGAATATTGATCGTGCGTCATGCGTTGTCCCCTGCCTTTTCTGCCAATTGCGCGTCGATTTCTTCAATTTGCAATTTTGCATTATCCAGCGTCTGTTTGCAGTAACTGATCAGATTGGCAGCTTCTGCATACACCTTTACAGACTGCGCCAGCGGCGTTGCATCATCCTGCAAAATATTCAGCAATTCCTGCAGGCGCTGCATTCCTTCTTCAAAAGATTTTGGCTGCCTCATTCCTGTGTTGCTCCTTTTTCCGTACCGGAATTTTTCCGGACGGCTTGTATCGTACAATCCGCCTCGGCTTTTGCACCGCAGATTGTGATTTGATCTCCTACCTGAAGGTGTTCCACCGTTTGTACGCTGTTCTTCTGCTTGACGATCGCATAACCGCGGGCAAGAACCTCATACGGGTTCAACGAAAACGCGAGGGCAACAACCGACTGCAGTGCCTGATCGGCCTGCTTATAGTGTCCTTCCTGGGCTTTTACCACAGCTTCCTGCATTCGGGTCAATTCCTGAATCTTGCGATTCATGGATTGCCGTTGCCGCTGCATTCCCTGTTGCACAGCTGCCTGCTCAATTTTATTATAGCATATTTGAACGCGGTTCTGTATATTTTTTTGAATATTATCCTGTAAAATGGATAATTTTTGCAGAACCTCCATCCGATCCGGCACGCAGAGCTCTGCGGCCGCGGAAGGTGTCGGTGCACGGAGATCCGCTACATAGTCAAGAATGGTGGTATCAATTTCGTGGCCAACAGCCGATACCACCGGTTTGCTGCAAGCAGCTGCCGCACGGGCAATACGCTCGCTATTGAAAATCCAAAGATCTTCCTTGCTTCCACCGCCTCGGGTAACCAGAATCAGCTCCGGCCGCTCATCCCGATCCAGGGCATGAATTCCTTCGATGATACTGCGTTCGGCTTCCAGGCCTTGTACATTGACCGGAGCCAACAGCAATTTGACCATGGGCCAGCGCCGCCCAATAACATTCTGTACGTCCTGCCAGGCTGCACCGGTTTTGCTGGTCACCACACCAATGCAGCGCGGCACAGCGGGCAAAGGCCGCTTGCGTTGTGGCGCAAACAAACCTTCTGCTTCCAGCTTTTTGTACAAGGCATCAAAGGCCATCTGTGCCGCACCGGCACCAAAAGGCCGCATATAATCCACATAGAGCTGGAAAGCACCGTCCCGCTCATAGATCGTAGCGTGACCATAGGCCAGTACCAACATACCGTTTTGCGGTTCAAAGTTCAGCAATCGTGTTTGACTGCGAAACATTACACTCTTTACGCTTGCGTTTTCGTCTTTTAAAACGAAATACATATGACCGCTTTTGTAATGCCTGGTGAAGCCGGAAATTTCCCCGCAAACGATCAGATCGTTTAAAGGTTCGCATTGCGCCAACACATCCTTGGCCAGGCGGTTCAAGGTCGTTACATTGATGAAGTCGGCCATACATGACTCTCCCTGGCAGCCAAAATGGAAACACCAATCGCGTTATCGCTGGCAAATTTTCCCGGCACAAAGTGCGCACCGGGAATGCGCTTTGTGACGTATGTGCGAATCAATTCGCTGCTCATAACGCCACCGGCAAATACAACCGAAACGCCCCTATGCTGTTCCAGTGCGGCGTTTGCCATACGCACCAACGTTTCAGCGATGCACAAAAGGCAGTACTTGCACACATAAGAAGGCGTTTTTCCTTCAGCCAGAAGCTTTGCACACTGATTCTCCAGACCGGACAGACTGCAAGTCATCCCCCGCACACTTGTTTTGGGGCGGATATCGTCCGCACACAGAGCGGCTTGCTCACTGACGTATTGTCCTGCCGGAAACGGAAAGCCCAACTTCACACCCAAACGGTCTACAGCCTGCCCCGCATAGAGATCACTGCTTGTACCTAAGGGGGTGATTGTATCGGCGCCATGGCAAAGCAGCAGGTCGGTTGTTCCGCCAGATACATGGAACACAAGAGATTCCGTATCAAACAGGCAGCGGTCGCCTGTTGCATACAGGGCGGCCGCTATATGCCCCTGCTGATGGGTTGTTTTTACAAGCGGGATTCCCTTGGCCACAGAGAACGAAGTGGCCGCAGAGATCCCGGCCAGAAAGCACGGCATATAAGACCCTTCCACAGGGCGCGGCTTTGCGGAAACACCAATTGCACCCACGGACGAAAGGTCTACTTTTTGGGAAAGTTCTGCTATCATCTGCGGCAGCGCCACGGTGTGCTGGAACAGTGCATCGCTTTGGCGCAATCCCAGCTGTCCCGGTTTTACGGCCAAAAACTTTTTGCAATCACAAACAACCTCTCCGGCGTTTGTGTCAAACACAGCCAGAGAGGTTGCATAATTGCTGGTATCGATTCCCAGCGTCAGCATTGCGGCTCAGCGCTTTCTTCCCGCTCACGGGCCACAGTGCCAAGCAAACCATTTACAAACTGGTAATCATTATCAGCACCGTATTTTTTGACCAATTCTACCGCTTCGTTGATTGCAACACCGGGCTTTTGTTCCTCGCCATACAGCATTTCTGCCAAGGCGAGCCGTAATGCCACCAGACTTACCCGCGGCACACGGTTGAGAGTCCATCCCTTCAGATGGTCTTCAATGATCGAATCCAGCTCTTCGGCATGGTCATTCATTGCCGCCAGCAATCGGCGTGCAAATACATCTTTTTCTGCCTGTTCGCTATCGGACGGCAAGCTCGGTGTCTCCGGTTCAAACGTCGCGGCAAAAGCCGTCAAAAAGGCCGCCTCGCGAGCTTCGCGGCGGGTCAGCTTTTTCTCCATATTTGGTTTCCAGTCCCTCTCTTTTTCAGTTCTGTGCTTCGGGCTGCGCCAGACCTACCACCAGAACATCTACGCGCGAAACCGTAATTCCGGTCATGTTCTGAATGGTCTGCTTTACATTTTCCTGCACTTTTTCACACAACGGCATAATTTTTTGCCCGTAGTCTGCCGTCAATTGTACCGTTACGGTCGCAACGCCATCTTCCAGTACAACGCCAACAGGCTTGCGCAAACCCGTACGGCCCAACAGACTGCGTACATTCTGGCTGTTTCCCGTTGTCACTTCCGCGACACCGCCTACTTCCAATGCGGCCAGCCGAGCAATTTTGGCCAGAACATCGGTCGAGATCTGTAAGCTGCCCCCGATGGTATTCTGCACATCCATGTTGTGTACCCTCCCGTTGCATGTGGCTTTTTCGGAAGCCACTATTTCTTATAGTATAGTTTAGTTTACCACAAAACCATACCGTTTGCAACCAATTGATCGGGTTATTTTACCTCCACGATGGTGATGTCCTGGGCATCCAGGCCGGTACACTGGCCCATAAGTGCATCCCGGATCTTCGCCACTTCGTCCGCTGTCAGGGTGTCGTTTTCCGTCATAACGGTAACGTTGGCCTTCTCGCCTTCCAGATTGACCACACAGTCCGCAAAGCCCTTGGATTTGATCAACGTTTCCAGCTTTGTTTCCAGTGTAATATTATTGACCTGTGTGCTGAGTTTGTCGGTCAGCTCCTTTTTTTCAGCGTCGCTGACGGTTGTATCTTTCAATGCATCATTCAGCGCTTCCAACGCTTCGTCCCGGGCTTTGCTACGCGACAGACGTGCTTCTTCAAAAAATTCCGTGCCCGAATCCTGCAGCACACTGACCATCTGGGCTTCGCCGTAATTTTTGTTGACCTGTTCCTCCTCGGCGGCAGAGGCAGCCGCGTCAACGGCTTCTTCCAGCGGGTCCAACACAGCGGTTGTTTCGGCCGAGGCCGCGGTTTCCACCGCAGCCGACGGTGTATCGGTTGTAACGGTCAAGTCCTGGGGGGCTTCTTTGGCGAAAGACCAGTTCAAATAGACCGCCGCGCCCAAGGCCAGAACCATCACCGCAGCTGTTGCATTGCGGTTTTTCTTCTGCTTGCCGTTCGATGCATTCTGCTTCATAGGAAACCTCCCTCAATTCGATGCTGCCATTTTGGCTACCGTGATATGGTTGCTTCCCACACCGGTCAGGGCGGCAACCAGCGCACTGACCTGATTCTGTACAGAAGGCTTTTCTCCTCCCTCACAAACCACAGCCACTCCTAGGATTTTTGGTGTATAAACCGTTTCCAATAGACCGCTGTTGCCAACCAGGACGTGATTTCGAGTATACTCCCCTTCCGCGTCAGATTGGGAGTCTGTTGCGTAAGCGTTTTGTTCGCCGCTTTCCAGGGTCACCATGACCTGCACAGCCCCCACGCCGTCCACCTTCCCGATCAGCTGCTGAAGTTCCTTTTCAAGCTCTGCGGCATAATCCTGATAGCTTGATTGCTCAGATGGTTGGACTGCTTCCGGCCGTTTTGAATCTTCTTGCGGTATCCATTCGGAAAACGCCAGAAGAATCAGCCCGGTCAAACCGGCTACAACCAAAACATTGACCCGCTTTTTTTCATCAGACAGCACTTCTTTGCACCGCCGCATCCATTGAACCCACAAAATCTTCGCATTTTTCACGGTGCATCACCCCCAACGGCAAGTTCATACGGTAATGTTCCACAGCTTGATGCCAACAGACTTTCTGCCCGCTCGTAATCATCTGCATGAACAAGGGTGACGCAACAGGTGTTGTTATCCAGTGTGACAACGGCTTCCACGTCTGCATTTTCCAGTACTTCACGTACTGCATCGGCGGAGGCGGCAAGTCCAAGCTGTCTGCCGTAATCCGAATAATCAAGGGTGTTTTCTTCTGCTGTTGCCGTAAGATCATACAGCTGTGCGGTCAACATTTGCCAATCTGTCCCACGCAGCAACTGCAGACCTGCCGTTATAATATACAGCACCAAAATGGCATTTATGACGGAGGTGAAACTGTTTTCCGGCCAAAAAATCCGGATTACACCGGCAATGGTAGAAATCACACAAAATCCCAGTGCCACATGGCGAATTGCGTCCATCGTTATGATCCTCCGCTTCCGGAAATCAAAAGTAAGGCGGTTGATAAAAATACCATAAAAAAATACAGAATCAGAACAGAGGTACAAAGCCCCGCCCCCTCATAATAAAGCCGGCAAAGCCTTCCACATTGCTTTTGTCCTTCTGCCGAAGCCAAAATGCCGGCACCTGCAAAGGCAAGGCCGTATAAAAAGCAGTGTACAAAAACCGGAAGAAACGCCGCTGCCAATGCCAACAATGCAGCCAATGCCAAAGAGCCTTTTAGCAGCTGGACCGCAGCGGCCGCACCGGAAAGCGCTGCCGCCGCCGCATCCCCCACCACAGGAATCGCTCCCTGCAAGACGCTTTTTCCGGTCTTCAGCGCTGCGGTATCCACCGTGCCTGCCAGTATGTTCTGCAGACCCAGCACCACACTGAAAAGAAGCGCGCAACCTTTCAAAAGCCCCCGCAGACATTTTGCAAAGAGTGAGGCAGCTTCTTCAACACCCGGGTTGCCCCAGATACAGGCACATGCGGCAAAGCAGAAGTAAATTTGCATAACCGGGAGCAATATCTTTTGGATTGCGGCGGCCAAAAAATTGGACATGGTAAAAAACATTCCGCTGTATACCAGGGAACCGGCCGTTTGTCCGCCCATTGCCGCCACTCCGCTGAACACGGGGACAAAAGAAATCAGATAATTCTGGCAGTCCTGCGCAGCGGTTCCCACTGTATCGGTCAGCGACATCATAGCGGTAAGACTCAATGTTCCAAAGCCAAGCACTGCGACCGAATCTATACAGGCTTTCCAGGAAGAGTTTCCGGCAAGGATTCCAAGGACTCCCGCCAAGAGCAGATAACCGGCAGCTTGCAGACCAAAACGAAAGGGCGCCTGCAAGTTCTGCCCCACCGTTGTTCCCAACCAATCAAGAACATCTTGCAGCTGCCATTGTGCAGCGTCCTGTAGATTGCCGGACTCGTCCTGTAAGAGTGTTTGTACAGAATCGGGCGGTTCTTCCGCAGCCATATGCGGTGCAGCCAAAAGGCACAAAACGATCACTGCAAATAACCCGCATAGGAGTCGAGCAAGTCCTGTAAAAGGGGCAGCGCCTGAAAAAGTGCACATATTCGCCCGCAAAGTTCGGTAGCGGTTGCGGCGGCAGACATACCGGCTTCTTTGCAGATATCCGATGTCAGCTGCGCAACAATTGCAATGCCCAGAACCCGCAGCAGGCAGGAAATCTCTTTGCCGGAAAAAGCACCGGCAAGAGCCTGCAGCCACTCCATTACCGGGCGAATCTGCTGAATAACAATCACCAGGACGCCGCCCACCGCACACACCGAAACCAGAAAAGCGTAAGCCGGCTGATCTTTTTTCAGCGCCAGGCTTAATACGGCTGCAACGAAAGCTAAAACAGCCAATTTGAATACCAGCATAGTTCTCCATCACAGTTCAAACAGTGCTTTTATCAGCACAAATAAGTCACTGATTTGCCGAACGAGCATGCTTAATACAACGATCAAACCTGCAAGAGTTGTCATCATAGCCTGATCCTCACGGCCGGAGCGTATGAGCAGCTGGTTCAGCACAGCCACAATAATACCGGTTGCTGCTATCTTGAAAACCAAATCAATATTCATGGTGCTGTATCCTCACCAAAGCAAAATTGCGGCAAAAACGCCCAAACAGGCGCCCAGACGCGGCCAAAGTTTTCGTGCTGCACTCGCTTCGGATTGCTTTTCAGCTGCCGCGTCTTCACAAAGACGCGCCATTCGCTGCAAAGTTGAACAAGCAGACGTGCGTGATTCAAAGGCCAGCTGTTCCAGGTTGCTTCGAACTTCCTGCCGCAGCGGCTCAGGCATTGAAGCAGGCAGGGGTACATCGGTCAATTCACTGCACCGGGCCAGGCCAATCTGTGCAAATTCCGGGTAACGTTCTGCTCTGCGCAGCAGCTGTGTTCCCGTCAGCGCCTGATACGTCAGGGTTTCTTCTAAGTACTGCAGAAATCTGGAAAAGGTATACAGCTGACGCCAACAGCTGTATTTGTGACTATATACCGCCATGCCGCTGCCTGCTCCCGCCAGGATCAGCAAAAGCGCTCCCACAAATCGCAAAACCTCTTTCATAGCAAATCCACCCATTGCTCGATGGTTCCCGGCTTTTCCCTCCCGGACAGAAAGGCCGCCCGTGGGAAGGCGCCTGACGTCCAAAGCCGGCTGAATCGTATTTTTTGACGTAAATTTTCGGGATGATCGCAGTGAACGGAAGCCAGAAAGCGTACGCCGGAAGCAATCCCCCTCTCTACGGCAGCAACGTCTTCTTCGGTACCCAACTCATCGCAAACGATAAAAGCCGGATTCATACATCGCAGTGCCATGCAAATTCCTTCTGCCTTGGGGCATCGTGTGTATACATCGCAAGCAATTTGCCTTGCCTGAGGCAACGAATCGGCTTCCCCTGCCATAAGTTCGCCGCGCTCGTCCACTACACAGACAACAGCATCAGTCTGCCCCAGGTACTGTACCAAGGTGCGCAAAAAGGTGGTTTTACCACTGCCTGGAGGGCCGGCGATCAGTAAACCACCGCAGGCATTCTCTGATAAATAGGTTATTACCGGTTGTGGCAACTGGCAGGTCACCCATCGTGCCACACGAAGATTGAGAGATGTAATGGCAGAAAAACCGTTCCCGTTCCAGCTTCCTGCCACACCGATTCGATTACCGCCTGCGACCGTGAAAAATCCTTGCCGCAGTTCCGATTCGTATGCGTAGACGGAACGCCGGCATAATTGCAGAAAACAATCCTGCAATAAGCTTGTCCTTATATGGGACAAGAGACTGTTCCGGGGTAAATATTTTTGGCAAGGCACAAGTTTTCCGTTCATCGTGAACTGTGCCGGCTGTTCTGCACGGAGTCGGATTTCCTGTACACGGGAAGCATAGCAAGATGGCAAACCGTTGAGTTCTTCTGCAAGGGCGGGTGGCAATGCTTGTATCAGTCTGTAGTACTCGTCCATGATTTTCGTCACCTCACATTGCCACTGTATGAAAGGGTACAGGATTTTAGAACTGAAAAAGGCACCCTCCAAGAGGGTGCCTTTACGATTTTGGGTGCGTATTCAGGATTGTCCGGATTCGATCAATTCATACAACCCGGCTTCGTCGATCACCGGAATTCCCAGCGTTTGCGCTTTGGTCAGTTTGGAGCCGGCGGCAGTTCCCGCCACCACATAACTGGTCTTTTTGGATACGGAACCTGCTGCCTTACCGCCATTTTGTACAATCAGGGCTTCGGCTTCCTGCCGGGACAAAGTCGGCAAAGTTCCTGTTACCACCAGGGTCTTGCCTGCCAGCGCAGTGCCCTTTTTGGTGCCCGTCCACTGCATATTGACACCGGCTTCTTTCAAGCGTTGCAGCAAGTCTGTCGTTCCGTCTTTTGCAAAAAATTCCAGGACGCTTTGCGCCATGACGGCACCAAAGCCATCAATTTCGCACATTTGTTCTGCGGTTGCTGCCTGCAACGCGCCCATACTGCCGAAATGCTCCGCCAACAAAGCCGCTGCTTTGTCGCCTATATTTCGGATACCAAGCCCAAACAGTAATTTGTCGAGATTGTTGTTTTTGGAGTTTTCAATGGAAGTCAGCAGATTTTGAGCGCTCTTCTTTTTGAATTTATCCAACGTCAGCAACTGTTCTTCCGTTAAGGTATACAGATCCGCCACTGTATGCACAAGCCCTTTATCTGTCAGCTGAATGGCCACCGCTTCTCCCAGGCCATCAATTGCCATAGCATCCCGGGAAGCAAAATGAATCAGGTTGCGCAGGCTTTGGGCCGGACATTCCGGGTTCACGCAGCGCAAAGCAGTTTCGTCTTCCAGGTGGACTACAGGTGCACCGCAGCTGGGGCAGACGGTGGGCATCCGGAAAGGCTGGCTTTTCGGACCGTGTGCTGAAACCGCGATCACTTCAGGGATAATATCGCCTGCTTTCCGAACCTGGATCGTATCGCCAATGCCAACCCCCAAACTGTCGATGATATCGCCGTTGTGCAGGCTGGCACGGGAAACGCTGGTTCCCGCCAAAAAGACGGGATCGAAAACAGCAGTGGGCGTTAAAACCCCGGTCCGGCCCACGGTTACCTCAATGTCCCGTACAACACTTTCTTTGACTTCCGGAGGATATTTGAAGGCGATGGCCCAGCGAGGAAATTTATTGGTGCTGCCGAGTGCGTTACGCGCCGAGAGATCGTTCACTTTGATTACGGCGCCGTCAATGTCGTATTCCAGTGTGCCACGCAGCTCACCGATGGTTTGAATTTCCCGAATCGCCTCTTCGATGGAAGCAAATACACTGTAACGTGGTGATACAGGGAATCCCAACGCTTTGATATAATCCAGCGTTTCGTGATGAGTAGTAAAAGTTTTTCCCTCACACTGCTGCATGTTGAACACAAAAATCGACAGACCTCTTTCGGCCGTGATTTTGGAATTCTTTTGCCGCAAAGACCCGGCAGCTGCGTTCCGCGGATTTTTAAACGGTGTTTTGTCTTCCAGTTCCTGTTGTTCTTTTAACTTAAAAAAGGCACTGTGCGGCATGTATACTTCTCCGCGAACTTCCAGATATTCCGGCGCATCCTTCAGTTCGGTAGGAATATCCGCGATAGTCGCGAGGTTTTCGGTCACATCCTCCCCCACGACACCGTCACCACGTGTGGACCCACGGACAAAACGACCGTTTCGATATTCAAGACTTACAGAAAGGCCATCGATTTTGGCTTCTACCACATATTCCGGTTCGATACCGGCTTCTCGGACGCGAGTGTCGAAATCTCTCAATTCATCAAAGGAAAATGCGTCCTGGAGACTTTCCATTTTGACGCGATGGGTCACCTTACTGAATTTGCTGCTGGCGATACCGCCCACATGCTGCGTAGGTGACTCCGGCGTAATCAGTTCGGGGAAATTCTTTTCAATTTCCTTTAACTCTCGAGTTAATGCGTCATATTCAAAATCTTCCAGTTCGGGCGCGTCCTGATCATAGTACAGCCGATTGTTTTTATCAATCACTGCACGCAGTTCTTCTGCGCGTTTACGTGCCTGATCCAGTTCCATAGTTTCCTTCACCCCATTTTTTATCTGGGGATATTATAACACAACCGGCCCTTTTTCATCAATCCAATGCGGCGGCATAAATTTGTGGCGTTTCACCCGCCAGTAAAACACTTATCATGGGGATGGTATCTACTACAGTAAGGGTTTCTGTTCTTCCGTCCAGGATCATATTGACAGTGACCCGGATTTCCAGCTGGGCGGTATAGCGGGTAGTGTTAATGGATAAGGATTCACAGGATTCTGCCCACTCGGCTTCTACATAGCCCTGAGGCTGCAGTTCCATTTTCCAACAGGGCCCATAGCCGCTAAGTAAGGAGTTACCAGTCAAGCTTCCAAAAGGGATATACTGTACTTGATCAGGAAGCGATTCCATTCGTTTCTGTACGGCCTGAATGAGGTTATTTCGGATGCAATTGGCCGATGAAGTATCAATCTTCATTCCGGTATCGGTAACCGTGTAAAGTGTAGCATAGCGCGCAGCATCGGCTTGTTGTTGGTTACCAACCGCCTCATGAATAACCTGCGTGGTAACCGTACGGGCGGTATATTCAGCCAGCTGCATAAGTGTCGGCCTGATTTTGCAGTTGATGTAAGCATTAAAACCCAGGATTGCGACAACAAAAAAACACACTGACAGTTTGAGCCAAAGTTTTACTGGCCATCGCCTTTTGATGTATGGCTTAATACACCGCATAACCATCCCTCCTCTCAGGACATCTCTGCCATATTATGTTGAGAAGAGTATCTACGGTTCTTTGCATGCACTACTGTTTGCCGGACATTAAAGGATTTTGCACTGAAATTCGACTTTTTTGAAAAAATGTGTTGACATTCCAAAGTTATTTCGCTATAATATAAAACGTCGCCGAGATAAGTCGAGTTCGGCAAAACATATGGGGGTGTAGCTCACCTGGGAGAGCGCCTGCATGGCATGCAGGAGGTAAGGGGTTCGATCCCCCTCATCTCCACCAAAAAATCCGAACCATTTGGTTCGGATTTTTTCTTTTGTTTTATTTTCGCTTTAACACAAAAAGCAGCTACCTGTATAAAGGCAGCTGCTTTTGTTCTTTATCGGAGTCAGGCTTCTTTTTTCATAGCGCAATATCCGATTACAATGGTCCACACGTACGCGCAGTTTTTCGGAATCATCAACATACCAACTAGAGGATATTGGTCGGCGAAGATCACCACCGGAATGTAAAAAGCAAAGCTTAATACAATGGTAAGCCACATCCAGCGGAACGCCTTGTCCGTTGCTTGCTTTGCGCTGGTATAAAACAGAACAATCACTACCAGGCCCAACAAGGCGAAAGGAATGTTTCTATAAACGCCCCAGGAAAGCGGCGCCTCCGCACTGAGCCACTGGTTTTGCGGCATCATACACAACAGAATACGCAAACCCGCCAATACGTATACAGCGGCAGTTATCATATTTCTGCCCTGCACACGGTAACGCAGCCGCCATACATAGTAAAGAAGAACATAAAAAACCGTCATGGTAATGGAAGTGATCCATTTTCCCATTCCCAAAGCCACCGTGTAATTCTCGAGTCCGGTCGTGCAAAGAGCCCATGCCCGGGGAATCAAATGAAAGGCATCACCCGCCCCCAGTACGACCGCCATCAATCCAAATAGACGAAACTGAGAATTTCCTTTGCATGTAACGATCATCTTAATGCCCAATGTAATTACCGTCACAAGGTATAGGGCATCAAAAGCAGTTTCCATAATAGCCTGCATAATAAGTCTGTCTCCTTTTTATAATTTATCCACAAGAGCTGATGAGCTCTTTACGGCTGTTACATAATTTTTGCCAAACAAAATCCCCGCTATCAAGAGCGACGCTCCCAGCCCGGAATAAAACACCGCAATAAAGCGAAGCGGCGCTATGCCCGAGGCTCGCAATCCAATTCCCCCGCTCATCATAATAGCCATGATCAGAAAAGATTTCACATCAAAGAACTTGAGAAAGAATTGCTTCTCTTCTTTATAGGATTGGATTCTGGCGGTGTGCTTGCGCACAAGTTTTCCAAAAACCAAATACTGAAACACCGTAAATACCAACACGGACAACAGAATATTCAGTGGAGTCAGATACATGGAGTAGGACAAAATGCCGATACGCAGGATATTGAATCCGGCTGCACTCCATACAAGACAAGCGATAAGCAGTAAATTTCTACGAGCTACTTTCATAAAATTCCCCCTTCTTTTGTGAACAACGTTCACTTTGAAAAATATAAATCACCCGAACCCTTAAACACAGGCGCTTGATCTGACGGTCCGGGTGCTGAAATATTCAGTAAAGTGTTCTGCGTGCAATCTGTAATACAGCATCACAAGAAAAGTCACATCGCATGGATGCAGCCAACAGCAGTGAAAACAAAAGGTCTGCCATCATTTCAGGCGTAAAACTGTCATCAAAAGCACCCGAACGTATGTTGGCATCGTTGCGCAATACCGCGCATAACATCTCGCACATATGCTGCCATGTTTTCTGCATACGTTGTTTTCCATCGCTTTTTCCTTGCTGAGCAAAGCTCATGGAATGTAGCACAAAAAAACCAGGATATTGTCTGCTTCCGTATTCCATGCGCGCAAACATCCATCGAATACAGCTCAATATATCTGAAAAGGAATCATCTTGCTCTTCGCAACGAAAAATATCATTCCAGACACTCTCTACTGCAGCGCCTACCAAATCCGCCTTGGAATCGAAATAATTGTATACGGTCCCCACAGAAACACCGCAAGCGGAAGCAACTTGGCGCACATTTAATGTAGTCCCCTTCTGTTGACGAATCAACTCCCGGCAGGTTTGCAGAATCTCTTCTTTGGATGTTGCAATGATATTCATAGGCCCTCCCAACTTGAACAACGTTCATTATATGCGCAGAATACATATTTGTCAAGTATATCCTCTCCATTTGAAAAATTTGTATTTTTTTCAAAAAGCATCTTGACATTTTCTTCAAGCACTGATATAATAACAAAGCTTTCTGAAATATACATCAGAAAACCTTATGGGGGTGTAGCTCACCTGGGAGAGCGCCTGCATGGCATGCAGGAGGTAAGGGGTTCGATCCCCCTCATCTCCACCAAAAAAGATCCGAGTCGCTGGCTCGGATCTTTTTTTATGCACTGATCTGTGCCGTCTTTAAAATCCACAATATAAAAAGAGTATCGTAAGAATTATCTGCGGTACTCTTCATTATATCAATCGCCGATTCTTATCCAGAGCCTTCATGCATTTATGGGCACAAATGATTTTTGGAAAGAAATAAGTAGTCAATGGAATCTGGTAATAGCATCTGAAAATTCACCTGACAATTTCCCTAATTTCCTGCCCCTTCCGGAGGGGTTATGAGAGGAATCATCAGAAGAGCACTTGGAGGTTATCCGCTGCAAAAAGAGTAAAAAAATAACGGAGCAATGCGAGTGAAAACTCCACATTACTCCGTGTATTTTTCAGTTCATTGACAAATCAACTTGCCCTTTTGGACAAGATAAATTGCCCCAAAACAAGATTGTCAGGGGGCAAAATAATTTGTCAATCGAGCAAAAATAACTTGTCAATGGAACTTGAGAACAGGACCTGAGAAATTACTTGGGGTACCCGGCCGCTTTTTCGCGTTTTGCAATCGTAATAGGATGAAATGAAAGGATATAGAGAGGTACCCGGCAGTCATTGACGCGCAAAATATTTTGCGATAATTCGCGGAAAATCACCCGCATTTCTGATAATGTCCCTCATTCCCTGCCCCTTTCGGAGTGGTTATGAGAGGAATCATCAGGAGAGCACATGGAGGTCATCCGCTGCAAAAAGGGTAAAAAAATAACGGAGCAATGCGAGCAAAAACTCCACATTACTCCGTTATATTTCACTTCATTGACAAATTAAATTGCCTTTTTGGACAAGATAATTTGCCCCAAAACAAAGATTAGTGCTTCATGGCAGCAGCAACTTCTGCCGCGAAGTCCTCGTTGCGCTTCTCCAGGCCCTCGCCCTTGACAAAGTGAGTGTAAGCAACGATCTGAATATCGCCGCCCAGAGCCTTGGCAGTGTCAGCAACGTACTTCTTAACGTCCATGTTGCCGTCCTTAATGAAGGCCTGATCCACCAGGCAGTTCTCCTTGTAGAACTTGCCCAGCTTGCCAATAGCCATCTTCTCTTTGATAGCATCGGGCTTGTTGGCAGTCTTGGGATCGTTGGCCATCTGAGCGAGGATGATTTCCTTCTCCTTGGCAATGGTCTCAGCCGGAACAGCAGCCTCGTTCAGATAGCTGGGGTTCGCAGCAGCAATCTGCATGGCAATGTCCTTGCCGAAAGCAGCAAACTCAGCCTTAGCAGCAACATCATCGCTGGTCTCGAACTTGACGATGACACCATGGGTGCCGCCGCCATGGACGTAAGCGGCGCAATGGCCCTCGTAGCGAGCAAAACGGCGAACCTTGATGTTCTCCTTGATGACCAGGATCAGAGCCTTCAGAGCGTCGTCAACAGTGCCCTCACCCATCTTGCAGGCCATCAGGGCCTCCACGTCGGCGGGGTTCTGGTCGGCAACAACCTTGGCCAGTTCCTTGGTGAATTCAACAAACTTATCATTCTTGGCAACGAAGTCGGTCTCGGCATTGACCTCAACCACAACAGCGCAGTTGTCGAAGGAAACAGCGTAAACCATACCCTCGGCAGCGATACGGCCAGCCTTCTTGTTGGCGGTAGCCAGGCCCTGCTCACGCAGGATCTCGATAGCCTTTTCGAAGTCGCCCTCAGCCTGAGTGAGAGCCTTCTTGCATTCCATCATGCCGCAGTCGGTCTGACGGCGCAGTTCCATAACGTCTTTTGCAGAAATAGCCATATTCTTTTTGTCCTTTCTGTCTTTACGCTTTAATTATGATCAAGCCTCGGTGCTCTCAGCGGCTTCAGCAGCGGGAGCTTCCTGAACGCCCTGCTTGCCTTCCAGAACGGCATTGGCCATGGCGCCAGAGATCAGCTTGACGGCACGGATGGCGTCGTCGTTGCCGGGAATCACGTAATCGATCTCATCGGGATCGCAGTTGGTATCGACGATGGCGACGATGGGGATGTTCAGCTTGCGAGCCTCAGAAACAGCGATACGCTCCTTGTGAGGGTCAACGATGAACATAGCCTTGGGCAGGCTCTTCATGTTCTTCACACCGCCGAGGTACTTGTCCAGCTTTTCCATCTCGAGCTCGAGCTTGACAACTTCCTTCTTGGGCAGCAGGTCGAAAGTGCCGTCAGCCTGCATGTTCTTCAGCTGCTCCATACGGTCGATACGCTTACGGATGGTGCGGAAGTTGGTCATCATACCGCCCAGCCAACGAGCGTTGACGTAGTGCATGCCACAGCGGGTAGCCTCATCGCGGATGGACTCCTGAGCCTGCTTCTTGGTGCCGACGAACAGGATCTCGCCGCCTTCAGCAGCGGTGTCGCGAACAAAGTTGTAAGCCTCGTCCAGCTTCTTTACGGTCTTCTGCAGGTCGATGATGTAGATGCCGTTACGCTCGGTGAAGATGTACTTCGCCATCTTGGGGTTCCAACGACGGGTCTGATGACCGAAGTGAACGCCGGCCTCCAGGAGCTGTTTCATAGATACGACTGCCATAATTTGTTTCCTCCAATAAATTTAGTTTTACCCTCCGCATTTCGTTTTATGTTTTCTAACCCATCTTTTTGCAAAAATGGGCACAAAAAAACAACGCAATGCGTGTGTATTGCCGTAGTATAATACCACACGTTTTTTCAAATTGCAAGGGCTTTTTTTGCAAAAACGTGTAAAAAATGACCTTTAAGCAAAGTCTTTCCCCTGCTTGGTATATAAATGGGTGCGAAGCACTTCACATTGCCATGCAGGAGCGCCACCGTGTTCGTGCAGATATTCCATCAACAGAGAAGGGTTGATGTTCAGAGCTTCACCAGAGCCGCAGGGCAGAAGAATATCAAACTGAAGTTGTTCATCCAGGACAGCATATTCGATGCGCGGCAAATATTGTTTCAGATCCAGGGTTTTCTGGCCACGCTTTGTTTTTTTGACAACTTCGGCACCGGATGCATTGTTGTACCCATCAATTACAAGGGCGCTGTCTGCCGGCATCAAAATCTGGTACGCAGCGGTTTCGATCTCCCCTACTTTTTCGATTGCGGGCGCCACCTTGGTAACGGTGATCCCCCGCGGCATCAAAGGCTGCAGTGCGCTTTGCCAGGCAGCGGCATCGATGGTTTCAGCCTCTGTTTTCACCTCACAGCTTTCGCACAGACTTTCCTGCCCCAACGACAACGGGCAGGAAAAAGAAAGGTAAATGTGCGGGTTGAATCCCTGGGTGTACCAAACAGGGAGGCCGCTGATCTTCAGCAGCCGATGGAATACGCGCTGCAGGTCCAGCAGCGAAATATATGCGGCTTCGCCGCGCTTTTCAAAGAAGATCCTTACTGTAGTCAAAACAAGGCCCTCCCAGCAGTTTATTGGCGCCGCATCCGCTGCACTGGCGGTTGCAGGGCTGCGTTGTTTCGGCTTTCAGCGCTTTCTGGTACTCACGCACCAAGTGTGCATGGCTGACGCCCACATCCAAATGGCTCCATGGTGTCACTTCATCCAGTTCCAAAGAACGGTAGTTGTAAAAGTCCGGATCAATACCGCAGGCCGCAAAAGCGTCCATCCAGCGGTCATAATCAAAGTACTCTTCCCAGGTATCAAAGAAAGCACCATTTTCAAAAGCGGTTTCAATCACACGTCCAAGACGCCGGTCACCTTTGGCAAAAACACCTTCCAGTACACTGGTGGCACTGTCATGGTAATTGACTTTGATCTTACGGGAATGCACACAGCTGAGCAGGTACTTCTGCTTTTCCCGCAGCGTTTCGCGCCGGTCCTGTGCGCAGAACTGGAAAGGCGTGTCCGGTTTGGGAACAAAACAGGCCACACTGATGGTAACCTGAACGCCCTTGCCTTTTGGGCGATCCGGAATCTGATAGAACAGATCGACGACCTTTTGGGCAGTATCGGCAATCCCTTTGATGTCCTCCATCGTTTCGGTAGGCAGACCCATCATAAAATACAGTTTGACCGAGGTATATCCTTCTGAGAAGGCGATCCGGCAGCCGCGCTCGATCTGCTCCCAGGTAACATTTTTATTGATAACGTCCCGCAGACGCTGAGTGCCGGCCTCGGCGGCAAAAGTAAGGCCACTTTTGCGCACCTTCGTGGTTTTCTCGACCATAGACTGAGAGAAGTTATCTACACGCAGCGACGGAAGCGACAGACTGACGTGGTCGGCTTCTGCCCAGGAGTTCAACTCATCCAGAATTTCTTCCAGGCGGGAATGGTCGGAGGTCGACAAACTGGTAAGGCTCAATTCGTCATAACCGGTGTTGCGGCAAAGTTCCCGGGCGCAGTCACTGATCATTTTCGGGGAGCGTTCCCGGAACGGACGGTAGATCTGACCCGCCTGGCAGAAACGGCAGCCGCGGACACAGCCGCGCAGCACCTCTACGCTGGCCCGGTCCTGTACGGCTCCCACAATGGGAACCACAAAGTTTTTGGGCGGTTCGTAGTCATCCATGTTTTTGACAATGGCTTTGCTGACTCGCTCCGGAACACCGGGGTGATTCGGGGTAATAGCCTTGATACGGCCATCTTCCTCATAACTCACATCATAGAAAGACGGAATGTAAATACCGGGCAGTTTGGCCAATTCCAGCAGCAAAGTTTCCTTGTTCCAGCCCTGCTTTTTCCCCTTTTCTACAGCGGCACAGATATCCTGCAGCATCTGTTCACCTTCGCCAAGCTGCATGACATCAAAAAAATCCGCCATCGGTTCGGCATTGCAAACGCAGGGGCCGCCGGCAATAATCAGGGGCCAGTGTTCATCACGGTCCGCCGCACGCAACGGAATTCCGGCCAGTTGCAACATGGCCAGAATGTTGGTGTAGCACAATTCGTACTCCAGCGAAAAGCCTACAATATCAAAGTCGGTAAGCGGGTCTTTGCTCTCCAGGCAATACAGAGGAATCTGCAACCGTTCCATCTGTTCTTTCATATCGGTCCAGGGCATGAAAGCGCGTTCGCACCACCAGTTTTCGTGGCGGTTCAAAAGATCGTAGAGGATCTTTTCGCCGAGGAAGGACATGCCGATCTCATACGTATCGGGAAAGCAGAATGCCATGCGTACATCTACAGCATTTTTGTCTTTGTAGACACAGCCGGGTTCGCCGCCCGTATACCGTCCCGGCTTTTGCACCAGACTGAGAGCTTCTTTGAATTTAGGGGAAAATTCCGCCATAATGGTGAACCATCCTTGTCGATTTTGTTTCATTTTATTGTACCCTATGCGCGGCGGAAATGCAACCGTTTGCGTTTACCGTAAAAAAGAATGGAGAATTCTTGCCCCATCCAATCCGGGCAGCGGCAGAAGATTGACTCCGCCCACAAGGAGATTGGTGCTGGCAAACCAATAGCCCGCGTAGCTGTACTGCCCGGTAATATTCATATAAAAAAGGACCAAGCTGCACCCCAGCAGATTGAAGGTCGGACCAGCTGCAGCCAGCAACAGTTCCTGACCGGAAGACAGGAATTGTCCGCGCAGAAGCAGGCAGATCCCAAAAGGAGATAATTGCAGATCCGGCCAATAGTGCCATTGAATGCGATAAACCAGGACATGCCCCATTTCGTGCAGCAAAGCACAGAGCAGCCCGATTCGCAGAATGCCGGAAGAATCAAAGGCGAGTGCAAAAGACAACGCAAAAAGGGCCACCGTGGGCGCACGGAGACGGATTCTTGGATCACGATGCCGCTTGCAGCGCGTCGGACGGGTCATAGCGAATCCCCCTGTGCAGCAGTTCAAAGTGCAGATGCGGACCGGTCGCATTGCCGGTCTCCCCTACTGTTCCCAATACAGTACCGGCAGATATAGTTTCTCCTGTGTGAACAAACAGGTATTGCATGTGGGCGTACAGCGTTTCGTCCCCATTTTGATGAAGGAGACGCACATAGTTACCGTAGCTCGGATGTGTGCCTGCGTAGCGAACCATACCATCAGCCGCCGCCCGAATTACGGTTCCCTCTGCTGCAGCAAGATCGTTTCCCAAATGAAAATCAGAACCGGAACCACCCATAGGGTCTGCCCGCCAGCCGTACCCGGAGGTGCGCGTGCAATAATCAGGAAGTGGAAAAACCAGCGAAAAATCCGGGAGATAACTGTCATCCGATGCCCCCGAAGGAGGAGCACTCTTTCCATGTACAGGACGCGTGGCGGTCTCCGGCGTAGAAACCTTGGTTTCCAAAAACAGATTCCCGGTTACATTTTCTACAGCCTGCGCAGCCTTTTCAGTGAATTTACTCAGCATACGAGAGTCGGACAAGAAAAGTTCCTGTGTAGGACGCATGGCATCGGCAAAGGCAACGCGTATTGAGGGAAACAATGGCCAGTTCATGTTTTTTGCCAAAAAGACGAACGCCAAAATCAGCAGGCACAGAAGAATCTGTCCATTCAAGATCGCATTTCCTTCCGGCGGAGGAGAGTCCTTCCGTTTTGACACATCGTCTTTTGGGGGCATGGGGGTTGCGTTTTCCCACATGAGAAACACCTCCTTCATGCCATTTTACGCGGAACGCACAAAAAATATCCGCACCGAAGCCAGCGCTTCGATGCGGATAAGCGTTTGATTAAACACCCAATGCGGATTTCAGCATTTGCAGGCGTTCTTCCAGCAACTTCTTAGGTTTGGCAAACAAACCCAAACCGTTGATTTCCATGGTGCATTCCAAGCTGGTAGAATCACCACCGCCCAAAAGGATTGCCGTAAAGGTCCCGCTGACTTTGCCATTCTGGAAACTGCAGCTCAGGCAGCGAGGCTTTTCCCGGCGGGAAAAGTGCATCTCGGTAGTGCTGCCATCGGTATGATGTTCAATGACAACAAGGCCATCATCGCGTTCCTCATAATCGCGCACATCCTTGCGCCAACCGTTGAGGGTAGGCTTGGTCAGATACAGCCAGACTTTATTGGGGTCGCATGCATAATTTGCTGTTACAACACATGTTTTTCTCATGGTAAACTCCTTTTATTTTTTACCTCGGCCGAACAGGTTCTGCCAAAGGCCGGGACGGGCAGGACGCAAAGACGATGCCTGACGGCTAACCGGTTTTGCAACAGCCTTTTTAGCAACCACTTTGGTGGTGGTCTGTGTTTTGGGTTTTTCTGCTTCCATTTCGAAGCCATCCTTAAAATACCCGAACATGGCCATCTGACTGTCAACCGGCGGCTGACCTTCAGCGGGTTTGACCTTGGTATAGGTACCATCGGGCTGCATCTCCCGCGCGTTTACGGTATCCCGCAGCTGCAAATCCAGTATACCGCGCAGCTTTTTGGCAATAGCGGGATCATCAACCCGGACGCCTACCTCAACACGCCGTTCCGTATTGCGGGTCAGGAAGTCTCCGGAAGCAATGTAGATACGCATGTCTTCCCCATTCCCGAAACAGTAAATTCTGGAGTGTTCCAGGTACCGCCCCACAATGCTGCGAATGTGAACGTTCTCGGTACGTCCCGGTACACCGGCACGCACACAGCAAATTCCGCGGACAATCATATCGACCCGAACGCCGGCACAGCTGGCCTCGCTGATCTTTGCAATGATCTGAGGGTCGTTGATGGAATTGTTTTTCAAAATAATGGAAGCCGGTTTCCCCTGCATGGCAAGGGCAATCTGGCGGTCCATTTCGTCCAAAAGAACCGATTTGAAACGCAGCGGTGCCACCAGCATGGTATCGGCTTCGCTGGTCAGGCGCTGCAGTGCCATATTATTGAATACGGCGCTGGCTTCCTCGCCAATATCCTGGCGGGTCGTAATAAAGGAAAGGTCCGTGTACAACTCACTGGTTTTTTCATTGTAGTTGCCGGTACCAATCTGGGTAAGATAACGGTATTTGCCATCCACACGGCTGGTGATCAGGGTCAGCTTGGAATGGACTTTGTAATCATCAAATCCGTACAAAACCGTGCAGCCGGCATCCTGCAGCTGCTTGGACCAGTCGATATTATTCTGCTCATCAAAGCGGGCGCGCAGCTCCACCATGGCGACGACTTCCTTGCCGTTCTCGGCGGCATTGATCAGCGCGCCTACAATCTGGGAATCGCTGGCCATACGGTAAAGGGTCATCTTGATGGAAACCACGTTGGGGTCCGCACCGGCCCGCAGCAGCATCCGGATAAACGGACGGATGCTCTGGTAAGGATAAGCCAGCAGCACATCATGCTTGCGGACTTCGGTGTACAAATCATACCCGGCGGGTGCCTGCATCGGCTTGGCGACCGGATAGAACATTTCCGGGTGACCGCCGTCGTTGGCAATCCGTCCGGACAGCTTGAACAGGCAGCCGGTGTCCAGCGGAGATGTCTGTGCGTAGCAACGGGATGCCGGCACTACCAGCTTCTCACGCAGGAACTTGGCGATTTCCTGCGGTGCCTCCGGCCAGAACTGCAGGCGTACCGCCGCCAACTTTCTGCGCTTTTTCAGCAGTTCGCTCATGACATCACGGAAATCAATATCATGATCCATCATGCCCTCATCCACGGTGATATCCGCATTTCGGGTCACACGGAACAGGCACTGCTTCTGAACGGTGCTGGTTGCAAAAATGGTGGCGGCGTAATGAGCCACCAGCTCTTCGATGAAAGCGAAACAGGTCGTCTCGCCGTCCTTGACAAAGAGAACGCGTTCAAAACGGCTGCTGACCGGAACGATGCCGAAGCTGACCCCATCCCCTTTGTTGTACAGCTGTGCGATATAGTAGATCTCTTTATTGCTCAAGAACGGGAACGGATGGCGGGAGTCCACAATCTGCGGGCTCAGCAGCGGCAGAAGTTCCCGCTGGAAATAGGTTTTCCAGAAATGCTCCTGCTGTTTGCTCAGGTGATTGAAATCTACTTTTTTGTATCCGGCATCCGCCAGCAGGCCGACAAGATGCTGAAAATACTTGTCACACTTGGCTTGCAATTCCGCCACCCGGGGCGTGATAGCTGCAATCTGTTCGGAGGCGGTCATGTGGGTGACGATATCGGGCTTGTTGTTTTTCAGCAGCGTCTGGTCATACAAGGACCCTACGCGAACCATGAAAAACTCATCCATATTACTGCCGAAAATAGCAGCAAACTTGAGCCGTTCACCCAGCGGCAGATTTTTTTCTTTGGCCAATGCCAGCACGCGGCTGTCAAAGTCCAGCCAACTCAATTCGCGATTGATAAAAATGCTTTCCGGCTTTTCCAAAATCCTGTTCCTCCCGTCAATGTATATCTTCATCGCCATGTTCGGCAGAGCCGGTCGTTGCCAGACCGGTCCAGGACGCAACCATGCGCGATGATATCCCCTTTACATTATCCAGCTCTTCCAGAGATGTAAAAGGTCCGTTTTCTGTGCGATACGCTACAATAGCAGCCGCTTTGGCCGGGCCGATTCCCGGCAAGGTTGTCAGTTCTTCTTCGCTGGCGGTGTTTACGTTGACCAGCGTACCGCCGTATGCAGAGCCAGGATTCTCGCTTTCAAGATCTGAAATCACCGGCACATACGATGCGGACCTGGTCGGGAACTGCCAGACCGGCGCAATCAAAAAACACGCTCCCCAAACAATAACCACCATTGCTACTGCGGTTGCTGCCACCAAAGGACGGAATCTCCCCTGCTTTTGCACGGTGATTTTCCCTCCTTTTCTATGCGCTCTCATTATAGCATGGCTACCGGAAAAATGCACCCAAAATCTTTCCTTTTACAGAAAATATATCTGTTCCTGACATTACCGGGAACGACGTTGAACCGGTAATGGTTCCGCATCCACCATAATGACATCCGTACCAATGGTTTTCAAAGCTTCCCACGGGATGATCAGGTCTTCATCATAGCCCAAAAGGCCGAAAAGATGGCTTCGCCCATGCAGCACCACAGACTGGAGTTTGGCCGCCCCCTCATCAAAAATCACATCATCGATCCGGCCCAGGTTCTCCCCTGTTTTGATCTGAATCACATCTTTCTCACTCAATTCATGCAATGTCATTACAGACACCTCCTTTGCGGCGGATATCGATTTATTGTATGCTTCGAAAAAGCAATTGTTTCTTGTCCGGTTTGCGTGTATAATAGAAAAAAATCTTGCAGACCATCCGGGAGGGTTTTATGTATAAAAACGTGATCTTTGATTTCGGTGGTGTAGTGGTTGACTTTAACCCCCGCAATTTTTTGATGGATCGCTTTATGAACAAGCACGCGGAGGAAGTGGTCTACGATCTGACCTTCGGCAGCCAGGAATGGCAGGATCTGGACCGTGGTACCATCACCCGCGCCGTGGGGAACCGAATCATGCTGGAGAATGCAGCACACGTCAACCGCGTGTTTGAGGTGCAAACAGTGATCGAAGAGTGGGCTTCCATGCTTCGCACAAAAAAAACAACAGTAAAAACCATGCGGGACCTGAAAGAAGCCGGATACAGGTTGTTTTACCTGACCAATATGGCATCCGATATTATGGATGAACTGCGGCAGCGGGAATGGTTTGCGCTGTTTGACGACGGTGTAGCCTCCTGCGACGTGCATCTGTGCAAACCGGAACCGGAAATCTACACGACCCTGATGCAAAAATGCAATCTTGCCTATGATGAGTCGATTTTTGTGGATGATAACAAGATCAACGCGCAGGCCGCCTACAATCTCGGGATTACCGGAATTTTATATAAGAACCCTAAGTCTTTCCGCCGCGCATTGGGGGCCTGCGGCATTGAGTTAGGATAACTTTCCATAAACAAACAAAAGAACAACCGCCCGATATTTGCATTACGCAGATGCCGGGCGGTTGTTTTGCTATGAATTCATTTTTTAGAGAAAGATTGGCCAAAACGGCGGAAGTGAAAAACTGATTGGCACAGTAACATTTTCAGCAGCTGGAGGAAATTTGTTCTTTGATGCGGTTCAGGGCGCCTTTTTCCAGGCGGCTTACCTGCGCCTGGCTGATTCCGATTTCTCTGGCAACCTGAACCTGGGTCTTTCCGTTAAGGTAGCGCATGGCAATGATCCGTCGTTCCCTTGGGGTAAGGGATTTTACCGTATCACGGAACATGATGTCGCTTACCCAACTTTCCTCCCCGGTGGGATCATGCAGCTGATCTACAATGGCAAAGCTGTCTTCTCCATCCGAGTAAACCGGTTCATATAAACTGGCCGGTTCAACCACGGATTCCAGGGCCACGGCGACGTTTTCGGAAGACGAACCGACCCTTGCGGCAATTTCGGAAATTTTGGGTTCCCGTCCGTTTTCCTTTTGCAGCGCTTCCCGGGCTTTCATGGCGCGGTAGGCAAGGTCACGAATTGAACGGCTTACCCGCACAGCATTGTTATCGCGCAAAAAGCGACGGATTTCCCCTACAATCATCGGAACACCGTAGGTGGAAAAACGGACGTTCAAATTGGGGTCAAAATTATCGATGGCTTTGATCAACCCGATGCACCCGACTTGAAACAGATCGTCCAGATTTTCTCCCCGGTTCGAAAATTTTTGGACCACGCTCAGCACAAGACGAAGATTCCCCTGGATCATCTTCTGGCGGGCATTTTTATCTCCGGCACGCGCCGCACGGATCAAGCTGCTTTTCTCCGCTTCGCTCAATACCGGCAATTGCGAAGTGTCAACACCGCATAATTCTACTTTTCCTGCGTACATTTTGCCATCCTCCTTCATCGTGTTTAGGAGTATGGCCCATCTGTCCGGCAGACAAACAGAAGCAGAACTGGTAAAATCTTCATCACAGGAGCGGTTCCCTCTGCATAGCATGAGCACAAAGGAGGGTCGCTCTATGGTAGAGGCCATTTGGTTTGTAATCGCCCTGGTTATGCTGGCGGTGGTATCGGTAGCACTGATTCTGATGATCGTTCTTCAACGCGACGTAAAGGCAACCGGTCGGGAAACGCGGACCCAATATCTTTCGCCGAACTATTCGCAGTCGGCGGGGTTCCGCCTTACGGCGTATCCGAACAACGAACTGATCATCCTGCAGCGTTACTGGCTCATTGATGAAAGCATTGCCGCGCTGGACTATACAATCGTGCCGGGACGCTTTATGACACTGTTTATCGCCAGACGCGGCAGGATGCGCTTTCCTGACAATTACTACGCAGATGCCTTTGAAAGTGTTGAGCAGTATGACATCAATGGACTTACGGTCACGCAAAGCCAGAAAGCCGGTCGCCGTGCCGCGGTATATTGGGCGCGGGGAGATTTCGAGTACCTGATCTACTCAGAAGAGCCGGAAATGAATATGATGAACGGCCTGGCGGTATACTTTGTCAACAACACCCGGGCCGAGCGGTCTTAACCAACAATCTCTAGCTCACGGCGAAGCCGTTTGATGATGCGTTTTTCCAAACGAGAAATGTAACTTTGGGAAATGCCCAATGTATCGGCCACTTCTTTTTGCGTATGTTCAGACTCATGGTTGAGCCCAAAACGCAGTTCCATAATGCGCCGTTCCCGCGGTGCCAGCCGTTCAACGGCCAGCCGCAGAGCGGCGCGTTCTGCGCTGCGCTCCAACTCTTCCCCAACCTGCGGCTGATCACTGGTCAGCACATCCATAAGGAGCAGCTCGTTGCCGTCATTATCGGTGTTCAAAGGCTCATCGATGCTGGCATCCTGGCGGCGATTGGAGCTTTTGCGCAGATACATGAGGATCTCATTTTCGATACATCGGCTGGCATAGGTGGCCAGTTTGATATTTTTGCTGGGTTCAAAGGTATTGACGGCCTTGATCAGTCCAATCGTGCCAATGGAGATCATGTCCTCGATCCCTGCGGAAGGCGTTTCAAACTTTTTGGCAATGTACACTACCAAACGAAGATTGTGGGTAATCAACAAATCCCTCGCAGCAGTTTTCCCTGCGGCCAGATCCGCCAGTGCCTGCTGCTCCTGCTGTGCATCCAGCGGCGCGGGCAGAACATCCGTACCATTGATGTAATGAAATTCCCGCGGGGACAGTAACCGAAGCCATAAGGCGGACAAAGACTGATTCATCTGTTGCAGCATGTTCATATGCAAGTGTTCCCCCTCTTATAAAAAATCATTTCCATATAAAGCTTCATAACTGTCACTGCCAAAAGATTGCGGCGCAAAGGCCACAGCGCTTCGGCCAAGCGCCAGAATTCCATTTTGGGTAATCAAACCGATGTTGTTGACAGCAAATCCGGGAAGAAGGCTGCGCTGTGCCGCGGTTTTGCAGGGAATGACGCGTAGTTTGATCCCGGCAGGCGGTTCACCGGGCGAGTTCCCGGCAAACCAGGAAGAAAGATATTCCCGAACAGATTGAGGCAACCGATTTTTTGCATCGGGGAAACTGACAACCAGGACCGGCAGACAAGTAATCGGATCGGTCAGGTGGCAGCCGGTATCCAATGTGGCGCGCAGATGGATGAGCATATCCGCCAGCTCCAGCTCAAGTCCAACGGTTTGCGTGGCAGGTTTTCTTCTCTCCAGAAATCGAATGGCGATTTCGACGGCCACGCAGCACACACCAGACAGGACTACCAGCAGCAAAGGTGAGATACGAAGATAAACCGTAAGATTTCCGGTCTGAAGAATTTTAGTGCCGGTATGAAGAATCACCAGCAAAACCAGGCCCGCCAGGGCGATGTTCAATGCTGCGTACCAGCAGGCCGCGGTAAGAAGCCGCAGCTTATTGCTGCAGCCAAAAGCCACTGCCGTAATCAGCAGCGCGGTTGCAATTTTGTAGAGCAGCTGAACCGGATAGGGCTGTTCCGGCACAAAAAGAATCAAAGAAGAAAGAGCAGCAACAAGACTGCCCAACACCAACCGGCCAAAACGGGTACGCAGTCCGCTGAATGCTGCGGTTGCCAACAGCAGAAAATACGCAGCAAGAAAATTGGTAAGCAAAAGCACGTCCAAATAGATTACCGTTTTCATGCAAACCTCCCCCTCTGCCGTAAACCGTTTCTAACAGTGTATTGGCATAAGTAAGAAAAAATGCGCAAACGGTGAAAGGTGCAAAAAAGCGACCCGCATAATACCATGCGGGTCGCTTCTTGACACTTTTGAGGGATTCGATGCTTTTACTTAAGTTCCACAACCGTCACGCCGCTTTCGCCCTCGCCATAACGACCAAGTCGGAAACTTTTGACGGCTTTATGGGTACGCAAATGCTTTTGGATAGCGCTGCGCAAAGCGCCGGTTCCATTGCCATGGATGATGTACAAGGTCTGCTGCCCACGCAGCATCCCGCTGTCCAAGAATTTATCCACCTCGGCCAATGCTTCTTCAACAGTATATCCGAGGAGGTTGATCTCCATGCTGGTTTTACGGTTTTTATCAAGCTGTACGCGTGTGCTGGAACGGCGCGGCTCTCTCTGCGGGCGCTTTTCCATTTTATCCGGGGCACGCAAACCGGAAAGCGGCACTTTGGTCTTCATAATGCCTGCACGCACTTCCACCATCCCGGCCCGGTCGGGGCGGGCAGTAACCGTAGCCGTCTGGTTCAGCTCCGCAATGACAACTTCCTGACCGATCTGCACCTCTTTCAACGGCACATATTCGCGCACAGCAGGTTTGGCATCTGTGCGCTTCAGGAGCGTTTCGGTGTCTTTGCGCGCAATCTCACGGGCGCGCACCGCACGCTGTGCGGCACTGGTCTTTTCGTCCTTTTGAATCCGCCGCAGCTCATCCGTCAAGGCATAGGCGTCGTTTTGCACCTGCTGCATCAGGTCATGGGCCTGACGTCGTGCATTTTCCAGTTCCTGCTTGCCCTGATCAATCAGTTCCTGCCGCTTTTTCTCCGCGCTTTCCAGGGCGTGTTCCGCTTCATATCGGGCTTTTTCCGCTTCTCCCTGGGCAGCTTTCAATTGCAGTTTCAAATCATCCAACTGTGCAAGAACGCTGTCCAGGCGTTTATCATCGTTGGACATATGGTTTCTTGCCGCCGCAATGATTTCTTCGGGAATGCCAAGCTTGGCACTGATAAGAAATGCGTTAGACTTGCCCGGAACACCAACACTCAGTTTATAAGTAGGCATAAGCGTTTCCACGTTGAACTCACAGCTGGCATTGACAACGCCCGGAGTTTCCAGCGCGTATACCTTCAGTTCGGCGTAGTGTGTAGTCGCCATCAAAAGGCTTCCCTGCCGGCGCAACTGTTCCAGAATGCTGACTGCAAGTGCAGCGCCTTCCGCAGGGTCTGTTCCGGCGCCCAACTCATCAATCAAGGTCAATGTGCCGTGTTTGGCACGCTGCAGAATCCCGCTGATGCGCTTCATGTGTCCGGAGAACGTAGACAGGCTCTGCTCAATGCTTTGCTCATCGCCGATGTCTACCAGATACTCATCAAAATGGCAGACAACGCTGCTCTCATGCGCAGGAATCAAAAAGCCGTATTGGGCCATAGCATTCAGAAGGCCGGCCGTTTTAATCGAAACCGTTTTGCCGCCGGTATTGGGACCGGTTACAACAAGGGTATCGTACTCTTCTCCGAGAGAGATGTCTACAGGAACCACCCGTTTTTTGTCAATCAACGGGTGTCGTGCCCGGTTCAGGCGGAAACGGACCGTGTCGCTGACCGTGGGCATAAACGCATTTTGTTCAACAGCCAGACGCGCCTTTGCCAGCAGCAGGTCAATTTGCAGCATGGCATCATAGCTGTAAGAAAACTGCGGCTCCAGCGATCCAACCTGCGCAGAAAAAGCAGAGAGGATACGGGTGATTTCTTCCTGCTCCTGGGCACGCAGCTGCATAATCCGCGCATTTGCTTCCACCACAGCAGTGGGTTCCACAAAAATCGTAGCACCGGTAGACGATACATCGTGAATAATGCCGCCGACCTCGCCGCGATATTCCGCGCGGACAGGTACAACATAACGCCCGTTACGCAACGAAACCACGGCATCCTGCAAAAATTTGTTAGTGGTGGAGTTTTTGATGATGTTGTCCAGTTTGGTCCGGATGGAATCCTCTGTCTGCCGGATTTTACGGCGCAGGTCATGCAGCGTCACACTGGCCGTATCTGCCATTTCTTCCGGCGAAAGAATACTTTCCGTTATCTGCTTTTCCAGAACAGGCTGGGGTGCCAGTGCGTAAAACAGATCGTCGGTCGGCAGCATATCATGATCGCTCAATCCGTACCACTGGGACAGACCGGCGAAATTCCGCAACGTGGCAGCGATTTCCAGCAGCTCCCCCATGGAGAGAATGCCGCCTTTTTGTGCATGGGCGGTGATACGGCGAACATCCGATACACTGCCAAAACGCGGGCTGCCGTTTTGAATCAGCAAAGTATTGATCGCGTTTGTCTGCGCCAGGGCATAACGCTCTTCTTCGGTTGTAGGATACGGCTCCAGAGCAAGCATCGTTTCTTTGGTTTCCCGGCAGGTACACAACTGCACAGCACGGGCCAGAATCTTATCCAGTTCCAGAGTCGTTTTATAGGCGATATCCATACAGAGTATTGTTTCTCCTTATTCCAGTACAGTTTTTAAAAAATCAAGGCTTTTTAATCCATGCTCCAAATGCGCCAGCAGATATTGCTCGCTAACGCGGGATAAATTCTTCAAACTTGATGGGGATAACGTAAAGGAAAACAGCTTTTTGTCCTCGGCAAGGCAGATATGGCGCAGCGCATACAAAGCGCCCGCATCCAGATTGGGAATGTGACGCGCTTTGTCGGCACAATCAGCGCACAAAAGATTGCCCTCAATCGGGTCAAAGTAGAATTCCCCACCATCGTAACGGCCGCAGCTCACACAGGCCAGCAAATCCGGCTGATAACCGGCCATGCTCATGGCACGCAACTCGTAAATTGTTTTCAGCTGGCGCAGGGGCAGACGCTTTTGTCCGATCATATACAGGCTGTTGAGCAACAGACGCAGCTGCGCATCGGCTTCCGGTGGTGCCGGCGAAAGCGATAAAGCAATCTCCGCCATGTAGGTAGCCAAACACATAGCTTCCACGCTGTCGGAGATTCCGTGAAAGACCTTTTTTACCTGTGCCGAATCCACAAAATAGTGGCTCCGGCCGCTGGTCAGGGTAAACTCCGAATAACAGAACAGGCCGGAGGCACTGAACAACTTGTTTTTCAATCGCAGGCTGCCCTTGGCGGAGGCTGAAATGACACCCAGATCAGGTGTCAGCAGCGTCAGAATCTGGTCGGCTTCCCCCACTTTGACCTGGCGCAGCACCAGCCCCGTTGTTGCCACCTGCATATCGTTCCTCCTGCAGCAAACACTGCTGCGATTTATAATTCAGATAATCATAGACACTGCCGGTTTGTATAAACTTTGCCCAATTCTCTGCCGAACAAGCCATGGTGGCGTCCCCCTTTCCCAATGCTGTCAGCATAGCATAACGGGAAAGGAAAAGTTGTCCAAGAGGGGCGTACAGATATTTGTCAGGGTTTGGAGAATCCCAGCGAATTCAAAAGCTGATCATTGTCACGCCAATCTTCGCGCACTTTTACCCAGCACTGCAGGTTTACTTTTACCCCCAGCAGCTCTTCAATATCCATACGGGCAGCAGAGGCAATTTTTTTCAGCATCTGCCCGCCTTTGCCGATAATCATGCCCTTATGGCTTTTCCGCTCACAATAGATATCCACATCAATATCGATCAGATCTTTGTCGGGGCGTTCCTTAAAGCGCTCCACAACCACCGCAATGCCGTGCGGGATTTCTTCCCGCATAAAGAGGAGGGCTTTTTCGCGTACAAGTTCCGCCACCAGTTCTTTCTCCGGCATGTCGGTAAAGGCATCATCATCAAAGTAGTGCGGCCCTTCATTGCCGTAAGGCTTCAGCAACGCGAACAGGTCATCGCAGCCGGTTCCATCCTTGGCGGATATGGTAACCACCGCATCAAAGCAACCAAAGTCTTCAATCTGCCGTTTGCGCTCCTCCAGGGCTGCAAAGCTGTCCAGCAAGTCCACTTTGTTGATTACCGCAATGGCCGGGCCGCCTTTTTGAAGTGCCTTGACCATGGTCAGCTCCGAGTCGGTAAAGTCCCCGGCCGGTTCAAACAGCATCATGGTTACATCAACATCTTTCAGGCTGGCTGCGGCCGTCTGGGTCATGCGGGTATCCAATTTGTTGCGTGCGGCATGGATGCCGGGGGTATCCATCAGCACATACTGTACCGGCCCTTTGGTGATAATCCCGGTAATACGGCTGCGCGTAGTCTGTGGCTTCTGGGTAACAATGGCGACTTTCTCGCCTACCAGATAGTTTGTCAGACTGGATTTTCCCACATTGGGACGGCCAACCAATGCCACAAAGACACTGCTGGGCATTTCAGGAATTGCTTTTGCCATTCGTTGTTTCGCCTTTCTGGTTCGTTTGATGGTAACGGAAAGTAAAAAGATACGCGGGAATCAATCCCAGCAGACACAACACACCGGTCACCGGCACCGTGCGCAGATGGTCAACAATCACGGACAGGCGGGGAATCAGCAGGACACAGCCGATGCACAAAGCCCCTAATGCGACAATCAAAACCGCGCCGGCAGCCATGTCCTTGGCAGCACCAGCACTCCACCAGTGGGTGGTGTCCGGCTTGTCCACAGCGCGTTCAATGGCGGAATTCATAAGTTCCATTCCCAGAACGGCTGCAATGCACAAGATGATCAGCGCCCATTCTACCGCCGAAACTTCCGCCAAACAACAGGCTGCAATAGTGTAGCATGTGGCGCAAAGATGAAACCGAAAATTCCGCTCCTGCTGCACAGCCGCCCGGATTCCGTTCCAGGCGTACACAAAGCCGCGGCCGAAGCGTTTGATTTCAGATCTCATCGCTGGTGTACGAAACAGTGCGCGGCAGACCCAGCTTGATCAGCACTGCTTCCTCCTTTTCGCGCATTCGTACAGCCTCCAGGCCGCTGGTTTCGTGATCATAGCCCAGCAGGTGCAGCATGGAATGTACCGTCAGATAGGCCACCTCACGCTGAAGGGTGTGCCCGTACAGTTCAGCTTGCTCCATAGCACGCTCCATGGAGATGACAATGTCGCCCAGAATCTTGCAGCCGTTATCCTCATCGATGTCGTATTCGCCGTTTTCTCCCATCGGGAAGCTCAGCACATCGGTGGCAGAGTCTTTATCACGGTACTGCTTGTTGAGTTCGTGGATTCGATTGTTATCTACAAAGGTCACGCTGATTTCGGCGGAACCTTCAAATTTTTCAAAATCCAAAACAGCGTTGCAACTGCGGCGAATCAAAATCCGCAGCCCGGACGGGATCTTAACAACATTTTGTTCATTGGTGATCAGCACCTTGTTGGACATAGGGCATCAACCTCCTGTACCTGAAACTTTTTATTGCTTTGCCGAACGCTCGGCAGCTTTTTCATAAGCTTTTACGATTTGCTGCACCAGACGATGGCGCACCACATCTTTTTCCGTCAACCGGACCTGGGCAATTCCATCCACATCACGCAGAATCTGCAAAGCGTCCACAAGACCGCTGCGCACTTTATCGGGCAAGTCCACCTGGGTGACATCCCCCGTTACCACAACCTTGCTGCCCACGCCCATGCGGGTAAGGAACATTTTCATCTGTTCGGGCGTTGTGTTCTGCGCTTCATCCAAAATGATGAATGCGTCATCCAGCGTACGGCCGCGCATGTAGGCCAGTGGTGCCACTTCGATGATTTGCTTTTCAAACAGCTTTTGGAATGTTTCCGCCCCCAGCAAATCGAACAGTCCGTCATAGAGCGGACGAAGGTAGGGATCCACCTTGTTCTGAAGGTCGCCGGGTAAAAATCCCAGTTTCTCCCCCGCCTCCACGGCGGGGCGCGTCAGGATGATCCGGCTGACGTCTTTGGATTTAAACGCCTTGACTGCCATGGCAACCGCAAGGTAGGTTTTACCCGTGCCGGCGGGGCCAACGCCGAAAGTGATGGCATGACTGCGAATGGCGGCGAGATATTCCCGCTGCCCCAATGTTTTGGGATGAATAGGACGCCCCTTGGCGGTGACAGCGACAAAATCATCGGTCAGTTCACGCAGCCGCTTTTCTTCACCATCTCTGGCCAGACTGATGCAGTATCGGACGGTTTGCTCTTCCAATGGCGTGTGATTCTCCATCAAGGTAACCATTCCATCCACCGCGTGTACAGCTGCCGCCACATCCTTTTCGGCACCGCTGAAACGCAGTTCGGAACCACGGCATACAGCCGTGACTCCGAATTCTTTTTCCAAAAGATGAATGTTCTGGTCGCAGTTGCCAAAAATAGCCGCTGCAAGTTCAATACTATCCAGTTCGACGGAACGTTCAGCCAAATTTCATATCCTCCAATAGTACAATGTCATACTAACCCATTCAGATTATATCACAATTATTTCCAAAAGAAATTGTCTATTATGCACAAAATTTTAAGGTCTGTTTTGGCACAGTGTCCCACTGGATTTATTTCCAGTCTTCATAGGAAGCAATATTGGCACGAAATCGGTAGGTAACCGTACAAACAGCCCGTTCCCCTTCCACAGTTGCTGCGCGCTGTTCGCTTTCGATGACTGCGTCAGGATATTCTGCATAGAGTTGCTGGCGGCAGTTGCGAAGCGCCAATGACTGTGCTTGTTCCTGTGAATACACGATTGTTTGTTCCTGCTGCAGCCAAATTGTTTCGCACCGGATCATAGCAGGAAGATTCAAATGTCCCAGGTGTAACGGCAACCAATCCACCTGGCTCAATCCCTGCTCCCCTTGATTTTCGTGTTGCTGTGACCAGACACGCCCCAGACAGAAGAGCTGCTGCTTGATCTCTGACGCCCCTGTCAGAATCAGTTGCTGTACCCGGAGTGGTTGGGATGCGGTATAGCTTTTTTCGACCCTGCCAACGATTCTGCCGGAAGCCCCTTGCCGTATTTCGTTTCCATCACGGTCCAGTCGGACCACATCTACCAGCAGTTGTCCTTTCTCAACGGATTGCCCCGGAACCGCAAGGGAAAAACCGCTCTCGGGTTCCACCGCGACGATTTCACCGCTTTCTTTGGCGTATAGCGGCTGCATCGGAGCTTCCTGCTTAATGTTCTGGTATTCGGCATCTGTATTTTCGATGAATAGACACCCATCCGTAAAATTCAAGGTTATCCAACCGAACACATCGCTTTGTTGGGAAACAGTATCTTGTGCTGTTTTCAGTTTTGAGTCATCAACCCAGGCACCCTCGTAGATTTGGCAGTCATACAAAAGACTGCGCATACGGTTTTGCGTTTCCACGTCCATGGAACCGAAGTCGATTGTCCATATAAAGCGACTCATCAACCCCAAAAGCAAAAAAAAGAGAACGCCTCCCAAAAGGATTCCGGGATGATCCAAAAGTCGTTCCAAAGGAATTCCAGGTCCCTTCCTTTGGAACACAGAAAATGTCCAATTCCCTTTTTGGGCCAGATCTTTAAGTTTGGAAATATCCCGACCAGCCCCACGTGCGGTAAATCCATCGGTTTCCCACCGCAGGTGATCCAAACGAATTCCTTGCTCTACGGAGGTATTTAAAAAGCGTTGGACATTTTTTCCCTGTACACGAAAAGAAATCCGATCGGCCATCCATACATTAGGTTTCATGCTTTGGTTTCCCCCACTTGTTTTGAAAGGCAATCGTTTCGATCTGACCGGCAAGCACAAGCCTTTTCCCCGCATAGGATTCTATTCGAAGTTCTGCGCCATAGAATGTTACTGTAAAATCGCCCATATCCAGGCAGACTTTTTCCGGCTCAAAATTCAAAACACGGCGGCAGCCATCTGTGGTAAGGTATCCGCCCCGTAATTCAAAATCCGGCAACCGATAAAATTCGCGGGGAAGCTGCAGCATCATCCCACGCAGGGACGCCTTCGCGGTGCGATTGTGATTCGTTTTTCGATTCTGTAGCTTCATGGGCATATCCTCCCCGCAAGAATACCGGTCTACCCAATATACGTCTGTGGAGGTAGATTCTATGAATCGCCAGCGGAAAACAGCCTTTTTGCAAGGTGGCATCGCCATCGTACTTGCGGCACTCCTGCTTTGTAATCCCAAACTTTCGGCGGAGGGTTTTCTTGATGGCATCCAGCTCTGTGTGCAAACGGTTTTACCCGCTTTATTTCCCTTTTTTGTTCTGTGCGAAATGATGATGAACGTACCGCTGCCGGGCCGATTCCTTCGCTATCTGCAGAATGCATGGGGGTTTTGCAGCGAAAAATCTGTTTTTGCTGTGCTGGTTTCCTGGATTGGCGGTTACGCAGTTTGTGCACAGCTTACGGGAAATCTGTATTGCGAAGGCAAGATAAGCCGTCGGGATGCGTTGCTTATTACCATGTTGGGATGCTGTTCCAGCCCGGGGTTTGTCATTGGTTGTGTAGGTGGGCTTTTGCTGCAAAACGTGCGTCTCGGTGTATTGTTGTATGGATTGCAGATTGTTGCCAACTTGCTGAGCACAGCACTCTGTGTACCGTTCCTATCATCCGTTAAAGGCGACAAGCAACCACGAGAAAATCTCTCCGGCTTTTCAAGAAACGCCGGGTTGTCTCTGGCCATTGGAAACGCAGTCAACAGCAGTTTGAATGTCTGCGGATGTGTACTCTTTTTCCGGACGGTGGGCGCTGTATTGCGCCCCATCTTACCGGAAACGCCATGGTCTGCTGCCACGCTGAGTATGCTTCTGGAGATCAGTGCCGGATGCGCAGATTTTTCTGCGTTAGGCGGTCGTGTGGCATTGTATGGATGCTGTTTGTGTTTAAGCGTGTGGGGATGTTCTGTCTGGGCGCAGCTGTCTCTACTGCTGCGCAAATCCGTTCCACTTCCCGTTTTGGCTTTGCAGCGTATATTTTTCATGATCATCTTTATCTTTTTGGTGGCTGCGGCGGTCCGATTTTTGCCGGGAACACTCACCGTTTACAGCAGTTTAACCGGACGTGTTGTTCAGAGTTCCCGCCTGCCCGCAGATGCGGCTGTTGTAGTTTTTTTGTTCGTATGTGCTACACTTTACAAGGTTCGGCAAAACTTCTATAATAAGTAGGTATATTTATTGCTTTTGGGGTGAGGCTATGTTCAAAAAGGCATATTATGGCAGTAAGATTGCACCGGCGTGTGCCTATTGTCTGCATGGCACACCGGCATCCGATCCTAAAATGGTACTATGCAAATTGAAGGGCGTCGTATCTCCGTATTATTGCTGCCGCCGATTCAGCTATGATCCGTTGATGCGCGTCCCCCACCGGCAAGTGCTGCCTGAACTGGACCCAAAAGATTTTACGCTGGATTGAAAAGGAGTTTTCTATGGAACACCCCAAGCGCACCCGAAGAGAAACCTTCCGCGCCCTGTGGAAGGAAAAGAAAGCCGTTACCATTGTCTATATTTTTCTGCGCACTTCCGTTGTTCTGGTAATGCTGGCGCAAATCTTCAACCGCAATTTTGAAAATGTCTTTCTTTGCGTATTAACCCTGGTGTTGTTTGCAATGCCTTCTTTGCTGGAACGCAAACTAGACATCGACTTGCCTAACACCCTTGAAATCATTATCCTCCTCTTTATCTACGCCGCAGAAATCCTGGGAGAAATTGGCGCGTACTATGTAACCTTCCCCTATTGGGATACCGTGCTGCATACGCTGAATGGTTTCCTGTGTGCGGCAATTGGATTTTCGTTGTTGGATATCCTGAACCGGCATAATCGTGCCCGTTTCCATCTGTCACCTTTGTATCTGGCCATCGTTGCTTTTTGCTTTTCCATGACGGTAGGCGTTGTGTGGGAATTCTTTGAATGTGCGATGGATCAGTTTTTCTTTCTGGATATGCAGAAGGATTCGATCGTACAAAGAATTGGTACTATCATGCTGGACCCCACAGGCGGAAACCACCCCGTTGTACTGCGCAACATTACAGATGTAATCGTGGTACAATCCGATGGCACTCAAACGGCGTTGGGGCTGGGCGGGTATCTGGACATCGGCTTGCTGGATACCATGGAAGATTTGTTCGTAAACTTTATCGGCGCACTTCTGTTCTCCATTATCGGGTATTTTTATGTGTTGAGCCGTGGAAAAGGAAAGTTTGTAAAACGCTTTATCCCGGTGGCGAACGATCACCCGACATCCAACGAAACAAACCATGAAGCAGACGAAGCAGAGTCGTAAAAGCTTTGCACTCCCGGTTTGTGATATGGTAAAGTGCATATCTGCCAATCGGTTCGAAAAAGAAACCCACCACTCCGCTGTTGTATCAAACAAACAGATAAAAAATTCCCGGAAGCTGTATAGCTTCCGGGAATTTTTTATTCAGTATGAAGTGAAGGTTTCAAGCGGAATTAGTACATGCCGCCCATGTCACCGCCCGCAGGAGCAACCGGAGCCGGCGGTTCCGGCAGATCAGCAACCAGGCTTTCGGTGGTCAGAACCATCGCAGCAACGCTGGCAGCATTTTCCAGAGCAGAACGGGTAACCTTGGTCGGGTCAACGATACCGGACTCGATCATATCCTCGACGTACTCTTCCTTCTGCGCATCAAAGCCATAGTTAGCCTTGTTCGCCTTCAGGATGTTATCGATAATCACACTGCCTTCCAGACCAGCGTTGGCAGCGATCTGGCGCAGAGGAGCCTCCAGAGCCTTGCGGACAATCTTGGCACCGGTACGCTCGTCGCCTTCCAGTGCGGCAACAACCTTGTCAACAGCGGGAATGGCGTTGATGGTAGCGGTACCGCCGCCAGCCACAATGCCTTCCTCAACAGCAGCCTTGGTAGCATTCAGAGCGTCTTCGATGCGGAGCTTCTTGTCCTTCATCTCAACTTCGGTAGCAGCACCAACCTTGATGACGGCAACACCGCCGGCCATCTTGGCCAGGCGCTCCTGCAGCTTCTCACGGTCAAAATCAGAGGTGGCGGTGGAAATCTGGCTGCGGATCTGCGCAACGCGCTCCGCAATAGCGTCCTTGTCGCCGTTGCCGCCGACAATGGTGGTGTTCTCGTTGGTGACCTTGACCTGGCGGGCAGTACCCAACAGCTGCATGGTGGCATCCTTCAGCTCGTAGCCCAGATCGCTGCTGATCACGGTACCGCCGGTCAGGATAGCGATATCCTGCAGCATTTCCTTGCGGCGGTCGCCAAAGCCGGGAGCCTTGACAGCAACAACGTTCAGGCCACCACGCAGACGGTTGATGATCAGGTTGGACAGCGCGTCGCCCTCAACATCTTCGGCGATGATGAGCAGCTTACGGCCAGACTGAATCACCTGCTCCAGCAGAGGAACGATATCCTGGAACACGCTGATCTTCTTGTCGGTGATCAGAACGGAGCAGTCGTCGTAAACGGTCTCCATCTTCTCGGTATCGGTGACCATGTAGGGAGTCACATAGCCACGATCAAACTGCATACCTTCCACGACTTCCGTGTAGGTCTCGGCAGTGGTCTTGTTTTCTTCGATGGTGATGACACCGTCGGCAGTGACCTTCTCCATGGCATCGGCAATCAGCTGGCCGATCTCGGCATCACCGGCAGAAACGGTACCGACACGGGCAATGTCCTTGCTGCCATTAACCTTCTGGCTGTTGGCCTTGACGGCTTCCACAGCGGCGGTAACAGCCTTCTGCATGCCGCGCTTGATATCCATCGGGTTTGCACCGGCGGTAACGTTCTTCATGCCTTCGTTGACCAGGGCCTGAGCCAGAACAGTGGCGGTGGTGGTGCCGTCACCGGCAGCATCATTGGTCTTGGTAGCAACTTCACGAACGAGCTGAGCACCCATATTCTCGAAAGCATCTTTCAGCTCAATCTCCTTGGCGATGGTCACACCGTCATTGGTGATGAGCGGGCTGCCAAACTTCTTGGCCAGCACCACGTTGCGGCCCTTGGGGCCCAGGGTAACTTTGACGGTATCCGCCAGCTGATCGATACCGGCGCACAGCGCCTTGCGGGCTTCAGCGCCCTGCTTAATCTGTTTAGCCATAAAGCATTACTCCTTTTTTATAAAAAGCGACAGGATCAAAAAATCACTCCACCACAGCGAGGATATCGCTCTGGCGAACGATGGTGCACTCTTCACCATCGACCTTGACTTCGGTGCCGGAATACTTGCTGGTCAGCACTTTATCACCGACCTTGACAATCATTTCGACTTCCTTGCCATCAACCATACCGCCAGGACCAACGGCCAGGACCTCGGCAACCTGCGGCTTTTCTTTAGCGGAACCGGACAGGATCAGCCCGCCTTTGGTGGTTTCTTCTTCTTCGACCAGCTTGATCACAACGCGGTCTGCAAGAGGTTTGATTTTCATAATGAAAGATCCTCCCTAATAAAAGATTTCTCTTTGTAGATTCTGTTTAGCACTCTGTTCTCTTGAGTGCTAAACATATAATAACCACTTTCTCACAAAAAATCAAGAGGTTTGGATATAAAATTTTTATGAACAAGCCCCCATTATGCAGAACACCCCGAGACATGGAAATCTCGGGGTGTTCTGTTGGGAGCCCGAAAGGTCACTTCCGAACTGCATACAATTTTATAAAGACTTCGTACAGATAGGAGATCGCAAATCTCCCGTTCCGCTACAACGCTCTGCCGGCGGAAAGATTATTTTCTCTCCACCGGAATCCAGATCTCGCAGTAGTAGTCCGAATCCTGGGTCCCCTGTTCAAACTTACTGGCGTCGGTGTACATCTCCACGTTGATACCGGCGGCAATCTTATAGTCAGGGTTCGTGGGCAGCCATTGAGAAAAAATCTGTTGGTTCAGTCCCTGCAACGCCTGGGGCATCCGACCGGTGCAGGGAAACACTGCCCACGTGTGGGCCGGAATGGTACGGGTGGTAAAGCCATCGGGAATCTCTCTGGTGGGGTTGTAGTTGTCTGCAATAAGATATTCAAACTCATTACCCTCCATACTCTCGTCCAAATTGATGCCGTACATACCGCATACTACCTCTCCGCCGCCCGTAGCGAAATGCTCAGCCCAGAACCGGGGCACCTCCACCGCGCCGTCTTCATATTTAAAGGTTTTTGCCCGGCAGAGTACCGTGAACGCTTCTTTTTTCATGATCTTGCAATCCATGTTTTGACCACCTTCCAATGTCACTTTGATCCGAAGCGGAGCAAAGGAACG
>ERZ1643250.211-NODE-211-length-70751-cov-6.030596_pt1 | contig 70751 bp, 64 predicted proteins | sample MGYA00579262_ERZ1643250 | MGnify/ENA primary metagenome ERZ1643250 (study PRJEB29033, sample SAMEA4952265) | chicken gut metagenome | biome: Broiler Chicken; feature: Gastrointestinal Tract; material: Caecum | place: Ireland | collected 2018 | study: Broiler...
TCATTTCCTACCAGGGCTCTTTTTTGTACTGTATGCACAATCTGGAGCAGTTCAGCTCCAGATAGGGCCTATTTTTATCCCTCTCGCTCCCGGTTCTTGCGGGCCTCCTCGTACCAAGATAGGATATCCGGCAAGTTATCGATCAGGAACTGTTGGGCATTTTGATCGTACAGCACGGCCACATAGGCGCCGCGCTGGCTCATACGCTCCTCCTCGGTCAAGCCGAGGGCGTGCCCGCGTGCGGTCGGCATCCGGCGGTTGTGCCCGCTGCCCTGCGCGACCGTCTGCAAGATCCCATTCTCCTGCATCCACGCTGTCAGCGGGGTGCTGGTCAATGGTTTCATGGCCTCCGGGTCGATCTCGGCGTTGCACAGAGCCACTACCTGGGTGATGGTCAACGGTATCTCCGCAGGGGTGATGCGCGCATACTGCTCGGCTGTCAGCGAAAACGGCTGCCGATGCGGCCGTTTTTTTGCCCCGACCGTGCCGCCGTTGTCAATCACCTGTCCGAGCACCCCTGACACGTAAAAGAAGCAGCGAGACAGCCGCACATTGTTGAGCACCGAATCCTCCGGGAGCTCCTGTCCGGTCAGCGGGTCGATGCCGTTGGCCAGGTTATCCATATATCGCTTGGCGCGCTGCATAATTTCAAGTTCGGTCATCTCTATCTTCCTCCCTACCGGCGCGTGCGGGAACCTTTCCCCGACCTGCCTGATAGGTTTAGTGTAAAACCCGATGCAGCATTTGTCAATGCCCGGTCAATCCTTCTTGTCCACTTTACGCTCCAGCGCCTACAGGGCGAATTCACGGGCACATAGCCGGTCCATCAGGGCTGTGTTATGGCTGACGATCACAAGCCCCAGCGCGCGCTCCTGCGCCTGACGCAGCAGGAATTCCCACATCTGCGCCTGGGTGACCAGGTCGAGCATCGCGGTCATCTCGTCGCACAGCACATAGCGCGTCTGCGGGCGCAGGGCGCGCGCGATACAAAAGCGCTGCAGCTCGCCGCCTGACAGCTCGGCCGGATAGCGCTCGAGCCAGCCTGGCGCAATGTGCAGCGCGTCGAGCACCCAGTCCTCGACCGGCCCGGCCTCATACAGCGTCTCGCCCAGGCGCAAAAGCGGATCGACTGCGCTCTCTGGATGCTGCCAGATGAGCTGTACTGGGCAGCAGCCCGGATAACTGTCGAGCGGCTTGCCGTCTAGCAGCACCTGGCCGCCGGTCGGCTTCTCGTAACCCGCCAACAGCTTGCACAGCGTGGTCTTACCGCGCCCGCTTGGCCCGAGCAGGCCTACCCGCTCGCCGCGCTCTATGGTCAAGTCAATCTGATCGAGCACCGCCGTACGCCGCCGGCCGCGGTAGGAAAAAGACAGGCCAATCGCCTGCAAACTCATGTCGTCCAACCTCCTTCCGGGCGCAGGCAGCGCACATAGCCGCCCTCCGCCGGCCGGTATGGGATGCTCGCCTGGGCGCGGCACGCCGTCCGGCAGTGCCGGCAGCGCGGCGCAAACTGGCATCCCGCCGGGATATCCCCGGGATAGGGCTGCGTGCCCGGGATGGGCGTAAACCCGTTCTGCGGCAAGGCCGCCCACAGCGCCTGGGTATAGGGATGGCGCAGGCGGCCGGCCGCAAAGTCCTGGGCGGCTGCCTCCTCGACGGTCTCCCCGGCGTACAGGACGGCCACCCGGTCGGCAACGGTCAATGCAAGCTCCAGATCGTGCGTGATGAGCAAAATGCCTGCGCCCGCATCGGCCAGTTCCCGAAAATGCCCCAAGATCCGCGCAGCGGCGCGCGCATCCAGGCCGGGCGTGGGCTCGTCCGCCAGGATGAGCCTGGGCGTTTCCATGACGGCGGTCGAGATGAGTACCCGCCGCGCCATGCCGCCCGACAGTTCGAACGGATAAAGATCCTCGGTATCCGCATCCAGGCCGTACCGCGCAAAGACCTCGCGGCATTTTGCCCGTGCCCGCGCCGTGCGCTGGCCCCGACGCACTTGCGGCCCGACCCGCATGAGTGGGTCCAGATAGGTCACGCCCTGAGGAACCAGGACCATCTCCCTGCCGCGCAGCGAGGCAGCCCGCTCCGCTGTCAAGGGCATCCCACAAAAGCGCATCTCGCCCTGCATGCAGCTGTTATAGGGCAGGATATGCAAGATACCGTGGGCAAGCAAACTCTTTCCCGAGCCGCTGGAGCCCACCACCGCAACGATCTGCCCGGCCCCGACCGTGAGCGACAGGTCGCGGATGACCGGCAGGCTGCGCTGCCGCGTGCCGGCCTCATACTGCCGGAACGCGATCGACAGCCCGCGCACCTCTAAAATCGGCGTCATGGCGCCACCTCCCAATCAAAGATTTTATTCATGTACGCTTGCCGGGTCCAGCAAGCTGCGCAGCCGGTCGCCCAGGGCTGCAAAGAGCAATACCACCAGCACAAGCGCCAGCCCTGGGAACAGCGCCAGCCACCACTTACCGGTCGTCAGATACTGCATGCTCTCGGACAGGATGACGCCGATGGCCGGCTGCTCGGGCGGCAGGCCAAACCCCAAAAATGTCACACTGGCCTCGTGCAAAATGGCGTGCGGGAACTGCAAAATCAGCCCGGTCAAGAACTGCGGCAGCAGATGAGGCAGCAAGTGCCGCCGGATGATGCGCCCGCGGGATACACCCAGCTTGCGCGCCGTGCGCACATAGGCGGCCTGCCGGAGCTGGATGACCTCGCCCCGGATCACCCGGCTGAGCGAGGGCCAATGGCTGAGCGAGACGCCGGCGACCACGCCCACAAAACCCTTCCCAAAGGCCAGGGAGATGAGCATGACGAGCAAGATATGCGGAATGCCCATAACGAGGTCGATGCACCAGGAGATGACGGCGTCCACCTTGGGCCCCAGGGTGGCGGCTGCTACACCGAGCAGCAGCGCGATCACCGCGCTGACCACGGCCGTCAGCGCGCCGATGCGGATACTCAGCGACAGGCCGGCCAGCGTCCGGGCCAGCATATCCCGTCCCATCCAGTCAGTGCCGAAGATAAAATCAGCACATGGCATCCAATTCTTTCGCGCAAAGTCGGTCTCAAGCGCCCGGTCACCTAGGAGCATACCGCTGACCAGTACCGCGCACAGCAGGGCGGCGGTCACGGCCAGCAAAATCCGTGCGCGCAGGCGGCTATTCCAATGCCTCATGTGCCTCTCGCCGCCCCTCTCCGAATTTTGGGATCGACAACGCCGTACAGCAGGTCGGCCGCCAAGTTGCCCGCAAACACGATGGCCGCTGTAATCACCGTGATTCCAAGGAGCAGCGGCAAGTCGCTGCCCAGCCCTGCGGTCACGGCGGCCTGTCCGAGGCCGGGATAGGAGAATACCTGCTCAACCAGGACCGAGCCGCCAATGATCTCGCTGACCGAGGTAAACTGTAATGTGATTGCCGGGAGCGCTACATTGCGCAGTCCATGCCGCACGACAAGGGCCAGGCCCGACTCGCCCCGCGCCCGCGCAAACAGCATGTAGTCGGACGTCATGACTTCCACCATCTTTTCGCGCGTGTGCAGCGCAATGCTCGCCACGCCGGTCATGCTCAAGGTCAGCGCGGGCAGGATGGCGTGCTGGAACCGGTCGGCCAGCGTTACACTGTCCGCCGTAAGCCCGATGGGGACGGCCAGGCCAATGGGCAGCCAGCCCAGCCAGACCGAAAAGAAAAGAAGCAACAAGAGCGCCAGCCAAAAGGCCGGCGTGCTGGAGATCAGCAGGCAATACCCGCGGATGAGCTTATCAGGCAGCCTGCCGCGCAGGGCGCCCGCCGTTACCCCCAGCGCGACGCCGAGCAGCCCGCTCAGCAGCCACGCTGCGGCCAGCACACCGGCCGAGTTCGCCAGCCGCTGCCCGATTATCTGCAAGACAGGCTGGCGATAGAGCAGAGACGTACCGAAGTCGCCGTGCAGCGCGTCGGCCAGCCAGCCGAGGTACCGCTCGGCAAGCGGCGTGCCGACGCCCCAATATGCCTCCAGCTTGCCGATCTGCTCCTGGCTCATGGAGCCCAGGGCGGTCTGGCCTACGTTGGTCTGCAAGGGATCGAGCGGCGAGGCCGACATGAGCAGAAAAGCCGCAAGGCTCACGCCCAAGAGCAAAAGCGCCATCCGGATCAGCTTTTTCCCCGCAAACTGAAGCCGGTGTTTCATTTTGTCCTCCCTCCTCTATCTTACGCCTGCGCCCAGCTCCACTGGTCTACATTGTTGACAATCGACCAGCCATGGCCATGCGGATGGATCTTCTGTTCAGCGATCTGCAGGCCGTCACGCACCCAATAGAGATGATCGACATTGACCAGCCAGATCCAGGGGATGTCGCCTTCCTGGGTGACACCGGTCTGCCCGTCCCATTGGGCCTTGCGCCACAGGTCATAGGACGTCTCGAGATCGGTGCTGGCGAGCGCGGCATCCATGTAGGCATCCACCGTGGGGTTGGCATAGGGCGAATAGAGGGCCGAGCCGGTGTCCCCATCGGTGTGATAAATGTTATAGAGCTCCATGGGCGTGTGCGCGCCCCATCCCCAGATCAGCGGATCGGACAGCGCGCGGTCATAGGCCGTGTCCCAGCCCACGCCCTCAATCACGGCGTCGATCCCAAGCGCCCCGAGCTGGTTTGCCAGGTCGGCCGCAAGGGCTTGGCGCACCGAATCATCGCTCGCATAGAGCAGGGTCAGCTCCGCGCGCACGCCGTCCTTCTCCCGGATGCCGTCCGGGCCCATAGCCCAGCCAGCCTCGTCCAAGAGCGCCGCGGCTGCCTCTGGATCGTAGGAGACCTCAGCGGCCTCGTTGTACCAGGGCATCTGGTCGCAAATGCTGTAGGCCGGCGTGCCGTGTCCGTTCAGCACATTGTCGATCATCTCCTGCCGGTCGATGCCGATGTTGATGGCGCGGCGCACCTGCACATCGGCGGTCAGATCATTTCCGATCGCCCGGCCCTGTGCATCGGTCCCGGCCGGCACGGCGGGCAGGTTTACGCCTCGGTTATCGACCGACTGGTACGCGGCCAAGCGATAGCCGTCTATGTCCTCCCCAGAATATGTCGCAGACGTGTAGGCGACGTCCACCTGTCCGGCCTGCGCCGCCAAAAAGGCCGCATCCTCCTCCATAAACAGGATGGTGACCTGCTGCATCTTCGGCGCCTCCCCGTAATAATCCGGGTTGGCCTCCAGGATGACCTGCTGCCCCTGGTCCCACTGCTTGAGGATGTAGCGTCCCGATCCGATCGGATTGCGTCCATACGTCTCGCTGTCATAGGCATGTTCGGGCACAATGCCCACGACCGCCATGGTATAGGGCCAGATGGAGAACGGCCGGTTCATGTGGAAGGCCACGGTTGTGTCGTCCAGGGCCTCTGCACGGTCCAACATGGTGAAGTCGTTGACCGAGCTTGCCGCCTTGACCGTGTTATAGGTAAAGGCGACATCCTGCGCAGTCAGCGGCTGTCCATCGGTGAAGGTGACATCGTCCCGGATGGTGACCGTCCAGGTCAGGCCGTCGTCCGACACCGTGTAACCGGTGGCAAGGTCATAGCCGATGGTCAAGTCGGGATTCGTGACCGTCAAGGTGCTCTGGATCAGCGGCTCGTGCACGTGTTCGCCCGCACCCCAGCCATAGGCCGGGTCAAATCCGGCGGCCGGCTCGGAGTTCACGTCCATCGCAATCACGACCGAATCGGTCCGGTTGGGCTGGGCCGCCTGTCCGCCGGCCGGCTGCTGCCCGCCGCAGCCGGCAAGCAGGCAGGCCAGGAGCAGACAGGCAAGCAGGGAACGCAGTCGACTCATGCATCCGCCTCCCCGTCTGCCGCCTGCAGGGCCGCCTGCCAGACTGTCTCATAGGATACGCCCTGCGCGCGGGCCAGCGCCGCGACGTCCTCAAATTCGGGTTTTTTGTGGGTCACGCCGAAGCCTTCGGCCGTCTTGACACGCACCTGGCCCCAGGGTGTCTGCACGGTCTGGCTGCCCGGCGTGAGGAAATACTTGCCGCAGCGGCGGGCGCGCAGGCCGTTGGTCGTGGTCTCGGCCAGGACATGCTGCGCCATCTCCCCTTCGCGCGCGGCCGCGCACAGCACGGTCAGCACTTGGCCGGGGCGCCCCTTCTTCATGGTGCCGGGCGTCGTATAGACGTCCAGGGCGCCTGCATCCAGCAGCCGCTGGCAGGCGAAGGCCAACGCCTCGGGCGTCATATCATCCAGGTTGCAAACGAGCTCGACGATCTCCCCGTTGCCTGCCTCTGCGGTCTCGCCCAGGAAAGCGCGCACACAGTTGGCTTGCTCGAATGTTTTGGTCCCGATACCCACGCCGACCGCCTGCACGGTCATGGCCGGCATCGGGCCAAACGAATCGGCAAAGTGCGCCAAGAGCGCCGCCCCGGTCGGCGTACACAGCTCGCCCTGCACCGCGCCGCCATAGACCGGCACACCGGCGAGCAGGTTGGCCGTCGCAGGCGCGGGCACAGGCATCACGCCGTGTGCACAGCGCACCGTGCCGCTGCCCACGTGGATGGGCGATACGACAATGCGGTCCGGGCGCAGAAGCGACAGGGCATAGCACACACCGGTCACATCGGCCACGGCGTCGAGCGCGCCGACCTCATGATAGTGCACGTCTCCCACCGGACAGCCATGCGCTTTGGCCTCGGCCTGTGCGATTGCGTCATAGACGGCCCGTGCCTGTTCCTTGACCGTTTCGGGCAGCGGCAAGCTAGCGATGAGATCGGCAATGTGGCCGGGCGTCGCGTGGTGATGATGGTGTACATGCCCGTGATCGTGGTCATGCGCATGCGGGTGCGGATGTTCCTGCCCATGCGCGTGGTCATGTCCGTGTACGTGTCCCTGGCCGTGGTCATGGCCGGGCGCATCCGGCTCATGCTCCTCCGCGCCATCCACGGTCACACGCATGTGCGTGCCCGCAATGCCGCAGGTGGTGGCCGGGCAGGCCTCCAGGCGGACGCCGGGCAGGCCCAGACCGTTCATGGCCGCGACAAAACCATCCTTGTCCTCCAACAGTTCATACAGGGCGGACATGAGCATATCGCCCGCCGCACCCATGTTGCATTCAATATACAGTGTTCTCATTTGGATGTCTCCTCCAGTCCTTCCATCTGGTTAATACGGCTGGCCAGATAGCCTGCGCCAAAGCCGTTATCGATATTGACCACGCTGCACCCGGAAGCGCAGGAATTGAGCATGGCCAACAGGGCGGACAGACCGCCGAAGTTGGCCCCATATCCCACGCTCGTCGGGACGGCCACCACCGGGCAGTCCACCAGCCCGCCGATGACCGAGGCCAGCGCCCCTTCCATACCTGCCACCGCCACGACGCACCGCGCGTCCATCAGCTCGTCCAGCTTGGACAGCAGCCGGTGCAGCCCAGCCACGCCCACGTCGTACAGCCGCACAACGCGGTTGCCCATGACCTCCGCCGTCAATGCGGCCTCCTCGGCAACCGGCATATCGCTCGTGCCGCCCGTGGCGACCACGATCTTGCCGCGCGCGGGACGCTCTCCTGGGAAGGCGATGCCCAACCGGGGCAGCGGATGATAGTCCAGCGGCACGGACGCCGCGACCGTCTCGGCCGCCTGTGCGTCCAGCCGGGTGATAAGCACATTTCGGCAGCCGCGCGCGCCCATGGCCGCGGCGATGCCCGCGATCTGCTCCGGGGTCTTGCCCGCGCCGTAGATCACCTCGGCCGCGCCCTGGCGAATGCTGCGGTGAAAATCCACCTTGGCATAGCCGAGATCCTCAAACGGCGACTGCTTGAGCTGCAAGAGCGCCTGTTCCGGCGTAGTTTCGCCCGCGGCCACGCCGCGCAGCAGGTTTAAAATATCATATTTATTGTCCATGCCTCGTGCCTCCCTCATGTCGATGCCGGACGCGCCCGCAGGTCGAGCAGAACATCCGAAAAATCAGGCTGCAGCGCCTTCCGGATCGCGCCGCGCAGGGATACCGCGCGCGCCATCTGTTCCTCCGTCAGCTCGAGCCGCGCCGCCTGTCCCAGGATGCGCACGCGGAAATCAGAAAATCCCAGCGCGGCCAGCGCGGCTTCCGCCCGCTCGACCTTTTGCAGCAGACCGGGCACGATGGCCTGGCCGGTCGGAATCCGGGTGGCCAGGCAGGCGTACGCAGGTTTATCCCAAGTGAACAGGCCGGCCTCCCGCGACCGGCGGCGCACCGCATCTTTGGTCAAGCCACAGATGCGCAGCGGCGAGCGCACGGCCAGCTCGCGCAGGGCGCGCATGCCCGGCCGGTCGCCCGCGTCATCCGAAGCGTTGGTGCCATCCAGCAGGACGGTATAACCGTCGGCCCGGGCGCGCTGCCACAGCGCGGAAAACAGCGCTTTTTTGCAGTGGTAGCAGCGATCTGGCCCGTTCTCTGCCGCGCCGGGCACGGCCAGGATATCGACCGGGACCTCGGTCATCGGCACGCCGAGCGCATCCGTTAGGCGCTTGGCGTCCTCCCTCTCAAATGCCGGCTGGAACGCCGTGCGGACATAGTAGGCGCGCACGGCACAGCCATAGGCCTTGGCCGCCCACAGCACGAACGCCGAGTCGGTGCCGCCGGAAAACGCCACAGCCGCCCTAGGGGTCTGCGCAAAAAACTCTTCTAACGTCATCTCATTCCTCCCACACAAAAAAAGAAGGCATCCGCTCGTCTGTCAGCAGATACCTTCCTGGTACCAATTGTCGCAAAACAGGCCGCAATGGGCCCAAACAAACTGTGTCACCGCGCGGGCTGTCTGCATTTCCGGACAAGCGCGGCTTCTGCCGCGTTCCCCGGCTTCCTGCCGGAGATTCCAGGAGGGACATCCCGCGTCTTCTGTTTTAGTATAACAGTTGGAGTGCACTCCATGTCAAGCGCCCGGCCGCATTTTTTTGCGCAGCCCGCCCTCCGCGCCCGTAGGCCAGACGGCAAAGTGCCGCCTCCACGCGATACTTTTGCCGCTTTTGTTGTCAAACCGTGCGCTATCGGGTACAATAGAATCAGATTCTCCAAATTTTGCCAAAATCCGCCACAGGGCTGCCTGTGTGCGTTTGTCCCCCCCCTTCAGGAGGCCTGTTATGCTGCAAAATCTGTTCAACTATTGGTATGATCTGGAATTTTTCAGTCCCTGCTGGCCGGTCGACCCCTCCCGGGACATCGACCTGGCCGGGCATCCCCTGCCCTGGCCGCGCCCGGCCGACCAGGCAGTACGGTACAGTTACGACATCTATCTCGGCAAGGCCAAGGCCTGCCGCTTGGTAGCCAAGCTGATGGACACGCTCGGCATGCGCGCAGAGGACCGCGCCCCAGAATACGACAATGCCCTTGTGTGCCTGTGTGCGCTTAAAGTGGACCAAGCGGGGCAGTATGTCGCGGGGTCCTTTGGGCTGTCCAGCTTTGCCTGGGCGATCTCCTGCCTCATGGCCGCGCACCGGCTGGATGCCCGGCTGGACCCGTCTGCACTGGAAAAGCTGCAAGCCCGCACAGACGGACAGCTCTGCGAGGCCTATGCCCTGCCCGGCAAGCCGCCTTTTTGCAAGGCTGACCTGATCCGGCTGTACCGCACCCTGCTCCGGCAGTTGGGCTTTGCGCCGGAAGTGTTTTTCGAGGCGCTCTGGGCGCGCCCCAAAAAGCAGCACGCCAATAAAGACGGCTCCTTCCCGCCGCTCGACCCGTCGACCGAACTCGTCCAGAGCTTTTACCTGCGCGACCTGGCCCGCATCCGGCAGGCGCCCGGCCCGCTGGTCGAGCAGTATGCCCTAGCCCTGCAATCGCCCTGTCCTACCCGTATCCAGATCGATTGTGACGTCCAACAAATGCAGCGCTGGCTGGATGCCGCCGCCTTCCCCCTCGGGTTGTGGCCAGCGGCACACAACCCCTGCCTGATGCAGCAGCTCGCCGTCAACCTCGCCATCGCTCCAGATGCGCCGCCGCTGTTTTCGGTCAATGGCCCGCCCGGCACTGGGAAGACCACGCTGCTCAAGGAGATCGTGGCTTCAAACGTCGTGCAGCGCGCCATACACATGGCCTCCTATGACAAGCCGGACGATGCATTCACCGCCGAGAAATTCCAGACACCGCCCGACCCTTATACCCAGAATTTTTACCGGCCCGACCCTGCGCTCACGGCCTATGGCATCCTGGTTGCCTCCAACAACAACGCGGCGGTCGAAAACATCTCGGTCGGCCTGCCCGAATCCATCTCCAAGGATCGCACCGGGCGTTTTTCCGGTGCCGATGCCGCAAACCCAGGCCCGACCTATTTTGCCGATCTGGCTTCAGCCCTGCTCGGCAAGCCTGCCTGGGGCCTTATCTCCGCCCGGCTGGGCAAGCGCAAAAATATTGCCGATCTGCGGGAGCGGCTGTGGTGGGCTGGGGACGGCTTGACCCTCAAGGCCTACTACGAGCAAGAACTGCCCGACTGGCAGGCCGCCCGGCAGGCGTTCCGATCTGCACTGGACGCCGTGCAGCAGGCTCGGCAGGGCCTGGTCCAGGCGCAAGCTGACCTGCGCGCACAGCGGGACGCCGTGCACCGGCAGGCTGCCGCCCTGGCCGCCCTACAGCAGGCGCAGGACGCACAGGCTGCCGCACAGCGCGCATGGGAGGCCGGTAATCAGGCCCAGCAATCGCTCAAGCGCACACTGGCCGCGCAGAACGAGGCCGCCGCACTGCTCAAAAACCAGCTTTCGTTCATAAAGCGCACCTTCCCCAAAAAATTTGCCAAGGATCCCCTGGTCGCAGGCTGGCTGGAAGCCCAGCAGACGGCCGACCAGACCGCGCTGCAGCTCAAAGACTGCGCGCGTACCCTGCCCGCGCTCGAACAAGCCCTCGCGCAGGCACGCGCGCGCACAGACCAGGCCGCGCAAGAGCGGGCGCAGGCTGACACGGCACGGGCGCAGGCTGACCGCGCGCTGGCGGTCCACCGCGAAACCCTGGGTCCCCAGCTCCCCGGCCCTGCATTTTGGCAGGACATCACGTCCAACCAGGAGGCCCAGACGGCCTGTCCCTGGACTTATGCCGCATACGACCGCCTGCGGGAGGAACTATTCTATCAGGCGCTCATGCTGCACAAGGCTTTCGTCCTGTCCAGCAACCGGGTCAAGCAGAACCTGATGCGGCTCTTTGCCCTCTGGGGCGGCAGGCTGGAACCCACCGACCGCAAGGCGGCTTATGGTGACCTGCTCAACACTCTCCTGCTCATTATCCCGGTTCTGTCCACCACCTTCGCCTCGGTGCAGACATTCCTGGAAGATGTGCCGCCGGGCGCCCTCGGCCTTGTCATCATCGATGAGGCAGGACAGGCCACACCTCAGAGCGCGCTGGGCGCGCTCTGGCGCACCCGACGCGCCGTCATCGTGGGCGACCCGCTCCAGGTTGAGCCCATCGTCACCGTCCCCAAGGAACTCATCCGCCGCTTTGCCGCCGAACATGCCATCCCGCCCGCCTATCAGCAGGCCGAGCTGTCGGTGCAGATCCTGGCCGACCAGTGCAACCCCTTTGGCGGCCTGCGGCAGATCGGTGGGGAACCGGTATGGCTCGGCTGCCCCCTGGTCGTACACCGGCGCTGTATGGATCCCATGTTCCGCATCGCCAATCAGGTTGCCTACAATGGCCGTATGTTCTCAAAAACGGTGCCGCCGGACCCCGCGCGCGCCTTCCTGCTGCCGCGCTCGGTCTGGTTCGATATCCGGGGTGCCGAGCACGGCGACCGCAATCACACAGTAGACGCCCAGATTCAGGCTGCCGCGCAGCTTTTCGTGCGCGCACTCGCCGTATACCACGGCCTGCCTGACCTGTACCTCATCACCCCCTTCACCTCGGTTGAGCAGTCACTGCGCGAGACGCTGGACGCGCTGCTGCAAGCCCATCTGCCCGCGATGTCCCGCCGCGATATCAGCGGCTGGCTGGACACCCATTGCGGTACCATCCATACCTTCCAGGGCCGGGAGGCCAGTGAGGTGCTTCTGATCCTGGGCTGCGACGCAAACAGCGGCAAGAGCGCAGCCCTTTGGGTGGGGCAAAAGCCCAATATGATCAATGTCGCCGTTTCCCGCGCAAAATACCGCCTGGGTGTGATCTGCGACCTCGACCTATGGCGCCATGTCCCCTATGTGCAGACCGTATGCCGTACGCTGCCCGCACAGGGACAAATCTTTGACGCCGTGGATTGACGCCGTTCCCACACCGATGTTATGATACCCTTGTTGTATGTCTTATCGCCCCCGATAGAAAGGATGTTTTTCCCATGGGCATGTTTATGCAAACCTTTCACACCATCACCCCCGAGGATGCAAAGAAGCTGATGGACGAGAAGCCCGTGACGATCTTGGATGTGCGCGAGCCGTCCGAATTCGCCTCCGGCCATATCCCCGGCGCGCGCAACCTGCCGGTCGGTTCGGTCCGGCGGGAGGCTGCGCAGGCCCTGCCCGACTTAGATGCTACCATCCTGGTCTACTGCCTGACCGGCGCGCGTTCCGCGACTGCCTGCTCGATTTTGACCGAACTTGGCTATACCGCCGTATACGACTTCGGCGGCATCGCACTCTGGCCTTATGAGATCGAGGACTGACGGCGCTGTCCGTGCAGCAAAGACAAGCTCAAATTTTTTCCACAAAATACGGCAAAAACTGTTAGTTTTTGCCGTATTTTTAACTTTTCCGAAAAACCATTTTCTAATAGTAATAGGCGAAATTGCTAAAATGTTTCCGGTTTTCTTGCACTCCCGCAAAATAACATTGATTTAAGCCTGAAAAAGTGTTAAAATTGTCCCATCGTACAGGGTTAAAATTGGCCGCACAGCGGCTATATTTCGTAAAAATTGTTGACAAAGGGATGGTTTTTTATGACTTACACGATCACCGGCTATCAGCCCGAGCGGCTATTCCACTTTTTTGAGGAGATCAGCGCAATCCCGCGCGGCTCGTCCAACGAAAAGGGGATCAGCGACTATCTCGTGGAATTTGCCAAGGCGCGCGGCCTCTGGTGCCATCAGGACGAACTCTATAACGTCGTCATCAAGAAACCTGCCAGCGCAGGCGCCGAGAACAAGCCCGCCGTCATGCTGCAGGGCCATCTCGATATGGTCTGTGAAAAGCTGGCCGGCGTCGCGCATGATTTTGAGAAGGACGGCATTGACCTGATCGTGCAGGACGGTGTAGTCACCGCAAACGGCACCACGCTCGGCGGCGACAACGGTGCGGCCGTCGCGCTCATGATGACCGTCCTGGATGACGACTCACTCACCCATCCGGCGCTCGAGTGCGTCTTTACCACCCAGGAGGAGACCGGCCTGACCGGCGCATCCGGCCTGGACAAGTCGCTCATCTCGGCGCGCACGATGATCAACCTGGATTCCGAGGAGGAAGGCATCGCTACCGTCAGCTGCGCGGGCGGCATGCGTTTCACCATGACCCGCCCGGTGACCCGCCGCAGTGTTTCGGGCAAGCTGCTGCGCGTCTCGGTTGCCGGCCTGTTGGGCGGCCATTCGGGCACCGATATCGATAAGGAACGCCAAAACGGCATCATCCTGCTGGCCCGCCTGGTCAACCGTGTGCTGCACAGCACCCAGGCGCAGCTTGCCCTGTTCCAGGGTGGCTCCAAGGACAATGCCATCCCGCGCGAGGTGGAGGCCGTTCTGGTATGCTCCCCGGCCGAGATCGAAAAGGCAGAGTCCATCGCGCGCAGCCTGGCCGCGGATTTTGCCGACGAGCTGCTGCCGTTTGAGCCCGATTTCACCTGCGCAGTCTCGGTCAGCGACGGTACGGCTGAGGTCGTATCCGAGGCCGATGCCCGCGCGTTCATCAGCGCCATCTGCCTGGCCCCCAACGGCGTCCGCCGCCGCAACATCAAGCAGGACGGCTTTGTCGTGACCTCGCTCAATCTGGGCGTCGCCCGCCTGGGCGATACCGACGCCGTGCTCGTGTTTGCGCCGCGCTCGTCGGTGGCTTCGCTGCAGGAGGACACCAAGGACCGCCTGTACCTCTTGGCTGAAACCTTTGGCTTTGACTGCGATATCTCGGGCGCATACCCCGGCTGGAGCTTTGCCGAGCATTCGCCCATCCGCGACACCTTCGTGGCCAGCTATCACGACCTGTTCGGCACCGAGCTCAAAATCGAGGCGCTGCACGCAGGCCTTGAGTGCGGCCTGTTCTCGGATGCGCTGCCCGGCCTGGACGCCATCGCGGTCGGCCCGACCATCCGCGGCTGCCATACGCCGGACGAATATCTGCCGCTCGACTCCTTCGCGCGCTTCTACACGCTGCTGACCGACGTGCTGGCCCGTCTGGCAAAGCGCTAAAAAACGGCCCCCACCGGCAGGCTGTTCTTCCGGATTGCATAAATTTCCATTCCTGTCATTAAAAAACCTTTCCTTTTGCTGACAGGGATGGTATAATGGCGAAGTTTGTCAAACATTTGCTGCTTTCTCAGAGCATCGCACAAAAAGAGGAATTAGAAAGGAAAACGCATTCATGCCAAACAACAAGAATGATTTCAAGCCGTATATCCCGGCCGACCGTGTGGTCCCCGAGTTTACGGTGACTTCGATCTTGATTGGCGTCCTGCTGGCAATCATTTTTGGTGCTGCCAACGCATACCTCGGTCTGCGCGTCGGTATGACCATCTCCGCATCCATCCCTGCGGCGGTTATCTCGATGGGTATCATCCGTATGGTCCTGCGCAAGGACTCCATTCTGGAAAACAACCTGGTCCAGACCATCGGCTCAGCCGGTGAGTCTGTTGCAGCCGGTGCGATCTTCACCCTTCCCGCGCTGTTCCTGTGGGCCAAGGAGGGCCTCATTGATTCGCCCAGCCTGATGACGATCTTCCTCGTCGCGCTGGTCGGCGGCCTTCTGGGCGTGGCCTTTATGGTCCCGCTGCGCCAAGCGCTCATCGTCGAGGAGCACGGGACCCTGCCGTTCCCGGAGTGAACGGCGTGTGCTGAGGTCCTGCTTGCCGGCGAGCAGGGCGGCGCAAAGGCCGGCACGGTCTTTGCGGGCCTTGGCATTTCGGCTATCTACAAGTTCGTCACAGACGGCGTCAAGCTCTTCCCGAGCGAGGTCGTCTACAACGTGCCCGGCTATGCAGGCGCGGCGGTCGGCGTGCAGGTCCTGCCTGCGCTGGCCGGCGTCGGCTATATCTGCGGCCCCAAGATTTCGAGCTACATGCTGGCCGGCTCGACCCTGAGCTGGCTCGTGCTCATGCCGATGATTGCCCTGTTTGGCGGCGACGCCATCGTCTTCCCTGGCGACAAAATGATCTCGGCGTTGGCGCCGAGCGACCTGTGGGGCACCTATATCAAGTATATCGGTGCAGGCGCGGTTGCTGCCGGCGGTATCATCAGCCTGATCAAGAACATCCCGCTCATCGGCCGCACCTTTATGCAGGCCATGCGCAGCATGAGCAAAAACCACGCCGCGGCAAAGCCCCTGCGTACCGAGCAGGATCTGCCGATGCCCTTCCTGCTGGGCATGGTCATCGTCATTGCCATTGCGATCTGGCTGCTGCCGGCCTTCCCGGTCAGCCCGGTCGGCGCACTGATCGTCGTCATCTTCGGCTTCTTCTTTGCAACCGTCTCCTCCCGTATGGTCGGCCTCATCGGCTCGTCCAATAACCCGGTTTCCGGCATGGCGATTGCAACGCTCATCATTGCGACCCTGCTGCTCAAGGTCACCGGCACCGACGGCACCACCGGCATGGTCGGCGCCATCGCCATCGGCGGTATCATTTGCGTCGTCGCAGCCATCGCGGGCGACTGCTCGCAGGACCTCAAGACCGGCTTCATCGTCGGCGCAACGCCCAAGTGGCAGCAGATCGGCGAGATGCTGGGCGTCGTGGTATCCGCTGCGGCCATCGGCGGCGTGCTGTACCTGCTGGACCAGGCCTGGGGCTATGGCTCCGACCAGATCCCGGCCCCGCAGGCAACCATGATGAAGATGCTGGTCGAGGGCATCATGAATGCCGAGCTGCCCTGGGCGCTCATCCTGACCGGCGTATTTGTCGCGATTGTTGTTGAGATCCTCAAGGTCCCGGTCCTGCCGTTCGCAGTCGGCATGTACCTGCCCTTCAGCCTGAATGCGGGCATCATGTGCGGCGGTATCGTCCGCTTCATTATGGATCACCGCAAGGGCTCGGAGGCTGAAAAGAAGGAGTCGGTCGACCGCGGTATCCTGTATACCTCCGGCCTGATCGCAGGCGAAGGCCTTGTGGGCATCGTGTTGGCTGTCCTGGCTGTCCTGGGTGTCGATAAGGTCATCGACATCTCGGAAAAGTTCTCGCTCGGCCGAATCGGCTCGCTCATCTTCTTCATCCTGCTGCTTGCCTCGCTCGCAAAGGTGTGCCTCGGCAAAAAGAAGCGTAGCTAATCTGCAAACTCTGAGATACAGCATTTGCCCGATGCAGCCCGCCCGAATCCCGGGCCGGCTGCATCTTTTTTCCATCCCCTGAAAGGAGCAACGGCTATGGCCAAAAAGAAGGACGCCGGGAACTATCTGGAACTGATCCCGGTGCGCAACCCTGCATTCCCCTACACCGTCGCAGACGACGGCATCGTGACCATCTCGGTCGAATGGCAAGGCTTTTATCACCGCATCGCCCAGCGCTTTTTCCGGCGCCCGCGCGTGAGCGACATCAAGCTCGACGCCTACGGCAGCTTCGTCTGGCGCACCATAGACGGCGAAAAAAACGTATACGCCATCTCGCAGGCGCTGGAAGCGCAGTTTTCCGGCATGGACAAGGCGCTCTCCCGCCTGATCAAATTTCTGGAGATCATGCGTGACCATCATATCATCTCGTGGAAAGGGCAGACCAAATGACCTATTTCGACTACCTGCGCTATATCCCGTACGTGCTGCTGTTCGCCTTGGCAACCGCACTCATCTATGGCTGGGGCCTGTGGCGCGCCCGCAACCAGGCGCGTGACCTGGAAAGCATGCTGTCGGCCAAGGGCATTGGCCGCATCCGCCGGGCGCTCAAAAAGAACGGCCCTATGACCCGGAAGGAACTGGAATCCGTCGTCCAGGGCCTGACCGCCAGCCAGCCCTTTTCCCGCAGCCGCGTCGGCGTGACCGACCCCAAAAAATTCCTGGATTCGCTGCTGCCCTACATGCTCAAACAAAAGCTCATCGAGGAGCAGACACAGGGCAAAAAAACCGTATATCTCTATCGGAAATGATCCCAACGCATGCGCCGCCTGTGAAAGCACCAGGTCGGCGCACTTTTTATGGCCAAGCGCGGCCCGCATAAAAATTTCCGCAGTTGTCACCGAATTGTAAGTTTGGCCTGCTATCCTAGAGGCAAAGGAGGGAATATCCTATGGAAATCCTACGCTGTGAAAACCTGACCAAAATCTATGGCACCGGCGCGGGCGCGGTCACCGCGCTCGACCACGTGAGCCTGGCCGTACAAAAGGGCGAATTCGTCTCCATCGTCGGCGCGTCCGGTTCGGGCAAGTCCACACTTCTGCACCTGTTGGGCGGCGTGGACCGCCCCTCAAGTGGTGTCATCCGCATTGAGGACACCGATCTATCCGCCCTAGGCGAGGAACAGCTCGCCATTTTCCGCCGCCGCAAGGTTGGCCTCATCTACCAGTTCTACAACCTTATCCCCACGCTGGACGTGCGGCAGAACATTCTTCTGCCCTTGCTGCTCGACGGGCGCAAGCCGGATGCATCCCATTTCCGCTCGATCGTGCACACACTGGGCCTGGAGGACCGCCTGTCCCATCTGCCGAGCGAACTGTCCGGCGGGCAGCAGCAGCGCGCGGCGATCGGCCGTGCGCTCATCTACCGCCCGGCTATCCTGCTGGCCGACGAGCCGACCGGCAATCTGGACCGCAAGAACTCCGAGGAGACGGTCGCGCTGCTCAAGCTGTCCAACCAGCGCTTTGGGCAGACCGTGCTGCTCATCACCCATGACGAAAAAATCGCATTGGAGGCCGACCGCATCATCACCCTGGAGGATGGCCGGATCGTGAAAGATGAGGCGGTGCGCGTATGAACATCCTGCGCATCTATACCCTGGACTACCTGCGGCACAACCAGCGCATGGCCTGCGCAATCATGGCGGCCATCCTGCTGACGACCACCATGCTGTCCGCCCTGTGCGGCCTGGTCTACACCACCTGGTCGGACAATGTGCGCCTGACGCGCGAGGAGGATGGCAACTGGCATGGCGAGCTGTTCGACACCACCTATGCCCGCGACCTGGACCTCATCGAAAACTACGCCTCGGTCGAGGCCACACTCATCAAGGGCCCCTGGGAGGTCGCGCAGCTGACACAGTCCACCGAAAAGCGTCCCTATCTGATCCTACGTGATGCCAATGCGGCATACTGGGATTCCATGCCTGAGGGCGGGCTCATCACCCAGGGACGTGTCCCGCAAAAGCCGGGCGAAATCGCGCTCTCCAAGCAGTACTTTGACGATTTCCCGGACACCCAGATCGGCGATGTGTGGACGCTGCCGGTCGGCGACCGCATAGCGGGCGGGACCGCCTTGGCCGAGACTGCTGCAAAGGCCGCCGATGAGACCTTCCAGGAGACCGGCACCAAGACTTACACGATTGTGGGCGAACTGGACGCCGTGACCCCCTCGACCACGCCGGCCTACACCGCGATCGGCTATCTGGACGAGCGCACGCTGCTGCCGGACGACCAGATCACGGTCTATCTGCGCTTTTCCAACATGCGCGACACCTACAAAGAACTGCCCAAAATCGCGGCGGCGCTCGGCTGGCAGACCGACGAGTACGGCGACTACAACCTGCGTTACAACGCGACTTATCTCGGCCATTATCTGGTCTTTCCCCCGGATGCATTCTCTGAGATCCGGCTGCAAAACCTGGAACTTCCGCTGTCCTTCCTGACCTTGGCAGTCCTTGTGGTGGGCGTGTTCGTGCTCATCATTCACAACACCTTTGCCGTGTCGGCCTCGGCCCGTCTGACACAGCTCGGCATTCTGGCAAGCGTTGGCGCAACGCCCCGACAAATCAAAAAATCGGTTCTGTTCGAGGGCCTTATCCTGACCGTCATCCCGCTGCCCATCGGCCTGTTCCTGGGTTTTGCCCTGGACAAGGGGGTATTCTGGCTTATCAACCACTCCAATCAGTCGCTGCGCGATGCCAACGACGTCATCTTCACCTTTGGACTGCCGTCGTGCATCCCGGCCATCATGCTGACCGTCATAACCGTCTATCTGTCCGCCCTCATCCCCGCACGGCGGGTCTCCAAGATGGCGCCGATCACAGCCATCCGGCAGGGGGACGGCGTGCGGCTCAAAAAGGCAAAAAAGCACCGTCTGCTCGCGCGCTTTTTCGGGCTGGAAGGCGAACTGTCCGCCCGGGCGCTGGATGCGCGTCGGCGTGCTTACCGGACCGCAACCTTATCGCTCATCTTGTCCTTTGTGACGCTCACCAGCCTGTTTTACATCATGTCCATCCAGACAGCCGCCGAGTCGGTCTATCCCGATCCCTATCTGAACGCACGCCATATCTCGTTTGCCTCTCAAAACGGGGTCCCGCTGACCGCAGCGCGGATGGACGACCTGCGGCAGACCGACGGCGTCTCTCATATTTTGTTCTGCAGCGATATCTCATTCTCCACCCTTGTCCCCGCCGAGGCACAGGACGCTGGGCTGCAGCAGGCCGACGGCTCCTTTGCCGACATTGTCGCCACGCACCAGTTCTACCCCACCGCGCAGGCCGATGGCTCCTTCCGTCTCCTGGTGCAGGTCATCGGCCTGGACGACCAGAGCTTCCGTGACTACTGCGCCGCGCAGGACATCGACCCCACGCCCTACTACCAGGACCCCGATCTGGCCATCTTTTATAATCAAACCGAGTCCCGCACCCAATCCACCCGGCGTGATCCGGTCTACTATCCTATCCTTGACTTGTCCGCGGGCGACACGCTCACGCTCCATGAGCGGGTATACGACGAGGACGACACCGACACCTTCCAACCGTCCCTGACCGTCGGCGCATTTGCCGGCACGCTGCCCGCCCTGGGCGAATCCCTGTCGCACTACACGATCGCTGCCATTGTTCCGATGCAGACCGAGCAGGCACTGGCTGCGCAGAATCACAACCGCTCGGTGCGCGGCCTGTGTACGACCGGCTACGCGCTCGTGGATACCCCTTTGGCAGACCCAGGATTTTATCCGGCCATCCATGCGGTGTCTGACCGGATCGAGCAAAAGCTGGACCGGCTGTACGGCGCGGGCGACTATACCATCGTCAATATCGCGGACCAGCATGATACGTCGGTCGACGGCCAGCGCGTCATGCAGATCTGCATCTGGTTCGCCGCGGCGCTCATCGCCCTGATCGGCCTGTCCAACATCGCATCTACCGTATCCGGCAGCCTGCATCAGCGCCGACGTGAGTTTGCCATGCTGCGTTCAGCCGGCCTGTCGCCGCACGGCCTGCGCCGCATGCTGCTGCTCGAAGCACTGTTCCTCGGCCTGCGGCCGGTCTTGTGGAGCCTGCCCTTCCAGGCTGCGGTCATCGCCGCCTTCCTGTCTATCACCGAGATCACCTTCTGGGAGTATCTGCCTTACTTCCCGGTGCTGCCGCTGGCCGCCTTCCTGGCCTGCGTGCTGGCAGCCATTGTGCTGTGCTACTGGCTGGGCGGCCGGCGCCTCATGCGCGACAATATCCTGGACGCCCTGCGCGACGACACGCTCTAAGTACATCTCTCTTGCATTTTGTCCCGATACATGGCATAATAGTGCCCTAATATCTGATTTCAGGAGGGATATAACATGGATCTTGACATGCAAAGCTGGATGGCGGCGCTGACCGCGGCTTTGCGCCAGGCCTTTGGCGCAAGGCTAGTCTGCGTGGGCCTACAGGGCAGCCGCGCGCGCGGCGAAGCTGGGCCGCAGAGCGACATCGACGCGGTCGTGCTCCTTGACCATCTGGCCATGGCCGACCTTGACACCTACCGTGCCATTTTGGACGCCCTGCCTGCCCGCAGCCTTGCCTGCGGCTTTGTCTCGGGTGTGGATATCCTGTGCGCCTGGGACAAGGCAGAACTGTTCCAGTTCTGCCAGGATACCGACGTCGTGTACGGCAGCCTGGAAGCGGCCCTGGCCGTGATCCCGCCGGATGCCGCCCGGCAGGCCGTCCACCGCGGCGCATGCGCGATCTACCACGCCTGTTGCCATAACTATCTCCATGCGCAGGCTGCGCTCGACGGCCTAACCAAGTCGCTGTGGTTTACGCTGCAGGCCAAGTATTTCTGCGATACCGGCCGCTATATCCGCCGCCACCGCGATCTGCTCCCCGTCCTGCCGCCTGCAGAACAGGCGCTCCTGACCGCGCAGCCGGGATGTCTGCGCGAACATACGGCACGGCTCTTAGATTGGGCCGCCGCCTGTATCCAGGCATATGCCACGCCTCACTGAAGCATAAAAAAAAGCGCCCCAAACGGGGCGTTTTTTTGCACGGTGATCCGCCAGCTGCCGGGCGGCCCGTTCTGTTGTCATGAATCGGTGTGTTCCCGAGGGCAGGTGATCTCTACCAGGGCCTCGATCATACGGTGCAGCAGGTTGGCTTCCCGGGTATCCGCAGCCTTATAGTAGACTTCCTTGCCGTCACGGCGGCTGACGATCAGCCCGCTCGCCTTGAGCTGCCGGAGATGGTGCGAGACCGCCGGGCTGCTCATCTCAACCAGCGCCGACAGATTCATCACGCACTCTTCGCAGTGGCACAAGATCCAGAAAATGCGGATGCGGCTGCTGTCCCCAAGCTGCTTGAAGATATCGGCCACTGCCTGAAATTCTCCTAGGGCTGGCATATGGTCAAACAGGATGGCGTCATCCTGTCCATGGTTGTGCGGCAATTGTATCTGCGACATAGAATGCCCCCTTTTCTTGCTGTATTCCTATTTTAGCACAGATCACCGCCAAGCGGAACCGAAAATTTACCAAAGCGGTCGATTTTACCCCGCAAAAATTTTTCCGAAATGCCGTAAAAAAAGTCCCGCCCCCTGTTGACTTTGCCAGGCGCTGCGCGTATAATGAAAGCATCCTAAATGATTAAATAAATGTTTAATTGTTTAAATGTTTTTTCTGAGAGGAGCACGCATCATGAAAAAGACCTACAAGATCGATGTGGACTGTGCCAACTGTGCAAACAAGATGGAAGACGCCGCCAAGAACACCCCTGGTGTCAAAAGCGCGACCGTCAACTTTATGACCCTGAAAATGATCGTTGAGTTTGAGGATGGTCAGGACCCCAAGGCCGTGATGCAGGCAGTCCTCAAAAACTGCAAAAAAGTCGAAGACGACTGCGAGATCTTTCTCTGATCCCAGACCACAGCAGGCAAAGCACCCTCCACAAGGGCGGGTGCTTTCTCAAAGGATAATATATGAGCATTTATTCATATATCGTCCGCACCGCAAGGAGGATAGGACATGAACAAGAAGCAAAAAAAGATGCTCACGCGGATCATTGTGGCCGCTGTTCTGCTGGTGGCGCTGCGTTTTGTCCCGGCGTCCGGCATTGTACGGTTCGTGCTGTATATGATCCCGTATCTGATCATCGGCTATGATATCCTCATCAAGGCCGGCAAGGGCGTCAGGAACCGGCAGGCCTTTGACGAGAACTTCCTGATGGCGGTTGCGACCGTGGGCGCCATCGCCCTCGGGCTGACCGGCAGCGGGGATTACACCGAGGCCATCGGCGTTATGCTATTTTACCAGATCGGCGAATGGTTCCAGAGCTATGCCGTCGGCAAAAGCCGCCGTAACATCAGCGAGCTCATGGATATCCGGCCCGATTACGCCAACATCGAGCAGGACGGTACGCTCACGCAGGTAGATCCTGATGAAGTCGAGGTTGGCACGGTCATCGTGGTGCAGCCCGGCGAAAAGGTCCCGATCGATGGCGTGATCGTCTCGGGCGCCTCCAGCCTGAACACCAGCGCACTGACCGGCGAAAGCCTGCCGCGCGACGCCGCCCCGGGCGACGAGATCATCAGCGGCTGCATCAACCTGACCGGCGTGCTCAAGATCCGCACGACCAAGGAGTTCGGCGAGTCCACAGTCTCCAAGATCCTGGACCTTGTGGAAAACGCCAGCTCGCGCAAGTCGCGCTCTGAGGCCTTTATCTCCAAGTTTGCCAAAATCTACACGCCTGCGGTATGCTACAGCGCCTTGGCTCTGGCTGTCCTGCCGCCGCTCGTGCGCATGCTGGGCCTGGGGCTTGCAGCCGAATGGGGCGTCTGGATCTACCGCGCGCTCACGTTCCTTGTCATCTCCTGCCCCTGCGCCCTGGTCATCAGCATCCCGCTCTCCTTCTTTGCTGGGATCGGCGGCGCAAGCAATGCAGGCGTGCTGGTCAAGGGCTCAAACTACCTGGAGATCCTTTCGCAGGCCAAGTATGTGGTCTTTGACAAGACCGGCACCCTGACCCAGGGCGTCTTTGAGGTCAGCGGCATCCATCACAATGCGCTCGAGGACGAAAAGCTGCTCGAGTATGCCGCCTTGGCCGAAAGCGCCTCCTCCCATCCCATCAGCAAGAGCTTGCAGCGGGCCTACGGCAAGGAGCTCGACCGCTCCCGCGTGACCGATATCCAAGAGATCAGCGGCAATGGCGTGATCGCCACGGTGGACGGCATCCAGGTCGCGGCAGGCAACGACAAGCTCATGAAGCGCCTCAACATCGACTGCATCCCCTGCCACCATGTCGGCACGATCATTCACATGGCAATTGACGGCAAGTATGCCGGCCATATCCTGATCTCCGACGTCGTCAAGCCCCATGCCAAGCAGGCCATTGCCGCGCTCAAACAGGCTGGCATCCAAAAGACGGTCATGCTGACCGGCGATATCGACCGCGTTGCCGAGCAGGTCGCGGGCGAGCTCGGCATCGATACGGTCTACAGCGAGCTGCTGCCCGCCGATAAAGTGGAAAAAGTCGAAGCTCTGCTGCGGGAAAAGCCCGAAAAGGCCAAGCTGGCCTTTGTCGGGGATGGCATAAACGACGCGCCTGTTCTGTCCCGCGCCGATATTGGCATCGCGATGGGCGCAATGGGTTCGGACGCCGCCATCGAGGCCGCCGACATCGTGCTCATGGACGACGACCCGCTCAAGATCGCCAAGGCCATCAAGATCTCCCGCAAATGCCTGCGCATTGTCTACGAAAACATCATTTTCGCCATTGGCATTAAGCTAATCTGCCTGATTCTCGGCGCCCTGGGGATCGCCAACATGTGGCTGGCTATCTTTGCCGATGTTGGCGTTATGATCCTGGCCGTACTCAACGCTATCCGCGCGCTGTTCGTCAAAAACCTGTGACCATCGCGCAAAAAAGAGAGCGTACCCTGCGGGGTACGCTTTCTTTCTGTTTTCCGTTCACGCCCCGTCCTGCCCCTCTCGCAGCGCGCGGCGCAGCCGGCTGAGCGTTACCGGCGTAATCCCCAGGAAAGAGGCGACATATTTATTGCTGATCTGCTCGATCAGGCCAGGATATGCCCGCAGGAACCACTGATAGCGCTCCATCGCATTGTGCTGGCAGAGCATGTTCTTGATCTCCCAATGCACCTGAGAGGACTGCTGCAAGAGACGGTTGTACAGGCTCATCGCCTCCATATTCTGTCCGACCAGGCGCATAGCTTCCTCAATCGGGATGCACAGCACGCGGCAGTCGGTCAGCGCCTCGATGCTGATCGGCGAGGGCGTGTCCAGCGTAAAGCTGGACATGGCCGGCGTGCCGCACTGCACAACAAAACAGTCGGTGATTTCCCTGCCGTTCATGTCGAGGTAATAGCCGCGCAGGACACCCTCCAGCACAAAGACAACTTCCTGCTGCCGGGCACCGGTCTCGACAAGCACTTCCCGGCGTTTTAGGGCGCGCACTTCGGTGAGTGCGGTGAGTGTCTTGAGCAGCCCCTCGTCGGTCAGGCCAAGTACGTCCGTGTAAAACTTTTCGACCTGCACCTCAAGTTCCAAATTTCAATGCCCCTTTCGCGGGCGGTCCCGCATCCTACACGCAGGATCATCCCTCAATTGCATATCATATTTATTATACCATGGGGTATCCGGACGCTTCATTATCTTATGTTAATTTTTCCTATTTATTTCATAATTTCCTCTGTTTTATAGGATATTGTGGGCACAACAAAAGGCGCCCGGCCATCATGGCCGGACGCCTTTTGCCGTGGATTCCGTGAAACCCAGCCGGGCGGCATGCCTGCGGACGTCATTTTTCCGCATCCAAATATCCCGTTGCATGAACCTTGACGTGCTTTTCGGCAAAAGCAAGGCCCGTCGCCCCGGCAAAAATAAGAGAAGAAAAGAGAAGATCGGTCAATTTATGGGGTGATGAGCTGATACTTTCCCGTGCGCAGCAGGTCGGCGAACGCGAAGCCATCTTCTGGCAGGGTCTCACTCAGGATGCCGCCTTTGGCCTCGTCCCCGGGCCGGTGACAGTCCGACCCCGAAGTCATGATCAGCCCATGCTCCTCGGCATACGCCCGCGCCAGGTCGTTGCGGCTGTCATGCCGGGGATTGAGGTTGAGCACTTCCACGCCGTCCAGCCAGGCAGCCGGTGCCGGCGTACATTTTTTGCGGAATGGATGCGCCTGGATTAGCAACGCACCGTCCGCCCGGTAGGCGGGGACAAACTGCTCCAGTCCACCGCGCATCAGCCGGTCCGGGTCAGCCAGCAGGTCATGATGGAAGCCGTAAATCAGATAGTCATTTTCCGACTGATCAAAGCGCAGCTCGGCGCCCTCGTAGATTCGGATGCCATATTTCTCGGCCTCTCGGTGCAGCCGGCGGTATCCGAGCAGGAATGCCTCGGTCTTGCTGCCCGGGGTGGTCAGATCAATATCGGCATAATCAAAGCACGCCCGATTGTAGTGATCGGTCACGCAGATCGCCGCATACCCGGCCGCCGCATAGGCTTTCAGGATCGCCTGTGCACCCAGCCAGCCGCAATGGCTGATATATGTCGTATGTAGATGGGTTTCAATCTTGTACAAGAACATTTGCCTCCTTGCCGCCGGGCAATTTTTTACAGGGCATCCTCACGGGCAGAGAGTACGTCGAGCAGATCTGGGATGCGCGTGATGACGGCGTCCGGCTGCCACATGGGATCGGTCGCCGCGTCCTTCTGGTCGGTCAGTGCCGAGCGAATCTGCACTGCCATGCCAAAGCCTGCCTGCTTGGCCCCGCGGATATCCCGCGAGCGTGTATCGCCCACATAGATGCAATTCTCTGGCTTTGCCTGCAGCTGCCGCAGCGAGATCTCAAAGATGCCATGGTGCGGTTTGCGATAGCCGGTCACGCTGGACAGGGTCACGTCCTGGAAATAGTCCCGGATGCCGTAGTGCTCCAGCACGTTAAAGACCGAATAAAGCGAAGCCGTATTGGAGATGACACCCAGTTTGTAGCCGCGCTGCCGCAGCGCTTCCAGGGTTTGCTGCACGCCCGGCCGCAGCTCTCGGTGATAATAGGTGACCTCCCAAAAATCCGCCAGCTCCTCAGCGATGGCGCCCACTTTGCCCGGATGCAGCCCCAGGTTTTCAAGATAATACATCGGCCAGATTTCCTCGGGCTTTTTTTCCAGGGATGCGGCCTCGCTCCACGCCTTATAGCGGCTGACGCCCTGCATGACGCTGTCCCAGAACGATTCCTGCCCGCACGATACGGAAATCCCATGCCGGGACAACAGCGAAAGCAGCCCTTGGGCGGTCTGCTTTGCAGTCTCATCGCTGTACCAGATGTCCTCCAGTGTGCCGCCCATATCAAATTGTATCGTATCGAGCATAAAATCCCTCCTTATTTCTTAAAACACCAGCCGCGCCCACACCACATTGTGGTCGCTTAGCTCCTGACCCTGGAAGCCGGCCAGCGCGCTGCCCGCACGGGCAAACGTGCAGTCCGCCCGGCGCGTGGACACCACCCGGCTCTCTTCCAGCCGCAGGCCGCGCTGCAAAATCCAGTCCAGCTGCAGTTCCAGCGTCCGCCCACCCGGTAAGGGCTTGCGCCGGGTCATCGGCCCTGCATCCTGCCAGCGGTACCCCGCCGCAGCGGCCGCCTCAAACAGGGGCTCATACACGGCCATGCCGTCCAGATGCGCCCGGTAAAACACCAGATCATCGGCCATTTTGCCAATGATATCCCGATCCCGGCCGTCAAATGTATTGGTATTGAGGTCGCCGCCGATGATAACGGGCAGGCCGGCAAAAACACGCTCAGCCTCATCCAGTACCGCCTGCATCTGGCGGCGTCTGCCAATGCCATCCGTACGGTTTTCCAAGTGTACCGACACCGCGCCGAGTGCCCTGCCGCCCACATCCAGGCGGGCGAACACTGCACATCGGCCGCCGATGCGCTTCTGCCGGTCAAAATACCAGTTGTATGCCTCGGGCAGGCGCAAAACCTCGGCCCACGTGATGGGCCAGCGGGACAGAAGCGCATTTCCATGGTACCCTTTTTCGTCCGGCCCGGTATTGAGTTCGATAAACTCCAGACCGAATACTGCATACATGCCCAGCGCCTCGGCCAGCAGGCGGGTATTGTCCCGCAGGCCGGACCTTGCGCAGCCGTCATCCAACTCGTTGGCAAAAATAAGGTCCGCCGGCTGCAGGGCCGGGCAATCTTTCAAAAAATCAATGCTTTCATATAGCTGTGCGCCGCGTTCCATGTTGAACACAGCGGCGCATAGCCGGTCTGCCGGCGGCGGTGCCGCCCGGCCTGCGATGCACTTGGCTTGTGAAAACTGGGGCAGATCATCCATGACCTGCGCCTGGCTCTCGCACTCCAGCCGCCTGCCCAGCGCATTCCTTAACACCCAATCTATTTTCTCCATGTTTTCCGCCTTTCAGCGCGCTGCACGCCGGTGGCACGTGCCGCGGATGATAAGTTCCGGCTGTAAAATGTCCACCGTCCGTCCAACCTTTCCCTGGATCTGCTCGAACAGACGCAGAACGGCAGTCCGGCCGACCTGGCGTTTGTGCTGCGATACGGTGGTCAGGTTGATGCGCGGCAAACTCGCGTACGAAATGTTATCGAATCCCACGAGCGAGAGCTGCTTTGGGATATCGACACCGCATTCGTCTGCGGCCTGCAGCACCTGCAGCGCGATGCGGTCCGAGTAGGCGAAGACCGCATCCGGCAATTCCCTGCGCCCGAGCAGGGCGCGGATCATCCGATAGGTCTCCTGCGCACAGTCGCACTCGATCTTCTGCTGCGCCTGCGCCCCCGGCACCTCTTCCATCGCCTTGTAAAACCCGCTGACGCGGAACTGCCGTGTCAGCGAGCCTTGCCGCCCGCCCAAATATAAAATATTGCGGTGGCCCAGGCACAGGAGGTACCGTGTCGCCTCGTATGCGCCGCGCTTGTTGTCGATGACCACATAGCTACAGTCATCGCCATGGTTATTGCCCAGATAAACGTGAGGCAGGCTGTGCAGGCTGTCCTGCAGGCTGTCCGCCGACGCCGCTGAAACCGGCGCAACAATCAGGCCCTCGACCTGCTGCGAAAGCAGGGCATCCACAGCCTCGGCTTCCCGCGCGCTGTCACGCAGAGAATTGCACAACAAAACGCGGTATCCATTCTCCCGGGCGGCCTCCTCGATCGCCAAGGCGGCCCCGGCAAAGTAGTCGTTTGAAATGTCGGGCACGAGCAGGCCGATGGTCCGTGTCCGGCGGCTGACCAGGCTGCGCGCCGCAATATTGGGGATATATCCCAGCTCCTTGCACGCCGCGCGCACCTGCGCCTTTGTCTCGGTGCTGATTTCCGGGCGGTCATTGAGGGCGCGGGACACCGTGGAAAAGCTCACGCCCGCGCGCGCAGCAACGTCTTTGAGCGTTACCCGCTTCATCAAACCGCCTCCTTTTTTGGGGTTATATCCGCCTGCTGGTCTTCCAACCAAGCTTCCAATAAATCGTCCAACTAATCAGATTGCCTACGACAGCCGGCCCCAGGCCGTACATCGAGATGAGATAGAGCATCGTCGGACGGACTGCGGCATCCAGCGCGAAGGCCGCGACGTAGAACATCGCAACGATCACCGCCAGGCCCACAAAACTATACGGCACAACGCTCTTGTCCGGCAGGAAAAACAGCAGGCAGCAGCCCGCCGTCCCCACAAGTGCGATCAAAAGCGTCTCGACCGCACTCAGGACGGTCTCGTTTGCAATCGGCAGGTTGTGCAGCGGCGTGGTCAAAAAGGCATACGCCGCGACAAAAATCACTAAGAACAACAGCGCCCCGAAGAAATAGGCGAGTATTTTCGGACTCTTCCGTTTGCCTTCCTTGGTCAAAAACAGACTCATTTTGGCTCCTCCTTTGCCTCAAAACTCCCGGCCGCTGCCGCGGCAGGTGGCGACCGCCTGCCGCGTATGCCAAGATTTGTTATCCAAGCAGCGTCCAGAAATCACGTACTGCGTTGATGTTTTCGTAAATGGCCATCGGGTCGAAGTCGGATACATTCAGCTCGTCGTACGGGGTGGAACCTTCCGCAGGCTCGATGTCGTCGCGGACCGGCCAGCCGCCCAGCGTGTTGAATTCATTGTATCCGCTCAGGTCGCCGTCGGTGCCGCCCAGCATAAAGCGGATGAGCAGCTTGGCAGCGTTCGGATGCTCGCAGCCTTCTACGATGTACAGGGTGTTGATCGCCGGGATACCGGTGGTCGGGACCAGGTTGATGGGTTCCAGGCACCAGTCATTGTCCGCGTTCTTGCGCAGCTTGGACGACGCGCAGAAGCCGAGTGGCGGGTTGGTCTGGCCTCTGGTGCCGACCGACTCCGCAATCTCATCCGAAGACGAGGTGTAGATCGGTTCATTGTCATGCAGGCGCTTGAGGAATTCATAGCCCGCATTCTCGCAGCCTTCGCTCAGGACGAGTTCCTCACCGGTCAGATCCTTATAGGCCTGTGCCAGCTGATCCGGCACATCGCCCGTGCAGAAACCGGTGATCCAAGAGCCCCAGGATACGTTATCCAGCGGGTTCTGCATCATGATGCGGCCCTTCCACTCCGGCTGGGTGATCTCCCAGATGTTGCTGACCGGCGCGCCGTCCGGATAAGCTTCCGAATTGTAGAAGAGCTGGGTCAGCTCGATATAGAGCGGGACCTGGGTCTCAGTGTACTTGGGATCGATGTGCTCCGCGATGTCGGAGGGCAGATAGTTATAAAAGATCTTGTTCTGTACGTACTCGTTCCACAACGAACCATCCTGGTCCTTGATGTGCACAACGTCCGCAACGTTCTGGCCGGCCTCGTGCTCGCGCGTGACCTTCTCGAGCAGCTCATTGGTCGAGATATCGAACGGCTCGCACTCAATGCCCGGATATTTTTCCATGAACGCCTCTGCGATCTTGGTGCAGCGGGAGGAGATCGAATAGAACGTGACCGAGCCTTCCTCCTTGGCCAGCTCGTAGAGTTCCTCCTCGCTCTGATCCATGTTGAAGATGTCTGCCGAGGCTTCCCATTCGGTCTCGCCGTTTTCGTTGACTTCGGCTGTCTGCTCCTTGCTGCCGCACGCAGTCAATGACAGTGCCATGACTGCCGCCAGTGCAGCAGAGATCCATCGCTTATGCTGTAACATTTTCTTTTCCTCCCTTTTCGGCATAGTATTTGTTTCTATCGTCAGGCATACGCCTGTATTTACCGGGAATACTTGATGAGCCGCTGGCTCTCCTTATCAAAGACATTCATCTTATGCGGGTCCAGGGCCAGATAAACCGTCTCGTTCGGGTTGTAGTGCGTGATGCCGAGCGCCTTGATGACCATGCTGGTGTCCGCGGTCTTGACCGTGATCAGCGTCTCAGAGCCTGCAGGCATTGACGTGTAGATCTTGGCCTCGATATCACTCGGCGACATGCGCCCGGTGCCAATGGTTAACTGCTCGGGGCGTACGCCCAGCACGACGGCGCCAGAGCCGCTTGTCGGCGCATCCTCGGTCATATCGCTGCGGGCAAAGTCCAGCTTGCCCAGCGGGCCGGCCACATGCATGCCGCCCGCGTCGTAAGTGGCCTCGGCCTCCACGAAATTGATCCGCGGGTTGCCGACAAAGTCCGCGACGTAGAGGTTGCAGGGGTTGTTGTACATCTCGAGCGGCGGCGCGACCTGGATGATGACGCCCTCGCGGAAGATCGCGACCTTGGTGGACATGGTCAGGGCCTCGGTCTGGTCGTGGGTGACGTAGATCATGGTTGTCCCGGTCTCAATGTGCAGGCGTTTGAGCTCGCTGCGCATGTCCACGCGGAGCTTGGCGTCCAGGTTGGACAGCGGCTCGTCGAGCAGGAGCAGATGCGGTTCGGAAGCGATCGCGCGGGCGATTGCGACGCGCTGCTGCTGGCCGCCGGACAGCTCGGATGGATAGCGATCGATATACTGCGCAATCTGCATGCGCTCAAGCGAGGTCTTGACGCGGTTTTCGATCTCGGCCTTGGACAGCTTCTGGATCTTGAGTCCGAACTCAATGTTCTCGCGCACGGTCATGTGCGGCCACAGGGCGTAGGACTGGAACACGAGGTTGAGCCCGCGCTCGCTCGGCGGGGCAAAGTGTGCTTCCGCCGCGTTGACAATCTCCTTGCCGTCGATGTAGATGGTGCCATTCTGCGGTTTCTCCAGGCCGGATACCACGCGCAGGGTGGTCGTCTTGCCGCAGCCCGACGGGCCAAGCAGCGTCATAAAGTCGCCGTCCTCAATGGTCAGGTTAACATCCTTGAGGATATGGTTTTTGCCATAGAATTTATCAATGTGTTTCAGTTCAATCTTGCTCATAGTCGGTTTGCACCCTCCCTATCTGTCAGTCTTGCCTATTGTTTCTGCTTCCCTTCTCAAATCAGCCGCCCATGCTCTTGGCCAGGTCGGCGTCGCCAAAGATATTTGCGATCGCGTAGACCAGGAATACGATGGAGAACATGACGATTGCGACACAGTCCGATGCCTGCGGCGAGTTGCCATTCGAGTACTGGAATGCCAGATACGGCAGTGTGGTGGTTTTCGGGGTCATGATCAGGATGATCAGGTCCAGTTCCTTCATAATGGAGACGAAGATAAGCATGAAGCCCGAGATGAAGCCGCCCTCCGACAGCGGGAATACGATGCGTGCAAAGCGCTTGAAGAAGCCCGCGCCTGCAATCGAGGCTGCCTCCTCCAATTCGCCGCCAATCTGCAGCATGTTGCTCGTGCCGGCGCGCGACGCGAACGGCAGATGCTTGACAACCGAGGTCAGGGAGATCAGAGCGAACGTGCCATAGAGCGAAGGAATGATCGTGACGCCAAAAATAGTCTGCGGCGTGGAGAACATCGACAGGAAGATGCCGCCGAAGGCAACCGACGGGATCAGGTAGGGGATGAATACCAACTGCTCGACAATCTTGCCGTACAGCTTGCCGCGGCCCTTGGCGCAGATATAGCCGATGATCTGGCCGAAGATCGTGCCGAAAATACCGGTGACGAAGGTCAGCTTGATGGAGTTAATCAGGGCGTTGATGAAGTCATCGTTCTTGAAGATACCCGGCAGGCCCTCCATGATGGTCGGGTCCGGATCGCCGATCCAGTAGTGCAGGGTGAAGTTTGAGAGCGAATAGCTGCCTTCGCGGAGCATGAAGGATTCCAGGATGAGCAGCAGGATCGGCATCATGATGCCGACGACGAAGAAGATAAACAGGACGATGGTGATGACCGGCTTGTGCGCGCCCAGACGGATCTCGGTCGAACGGCCGCCCTTGCCGCCGATGGTCGCATAAGATTTGCGCGAGCCGATGAGCTTCTGGTTCATGAAGACCGAGATCGATGCGATACAGATGAGGATGAGCGCCATGGCGAAGGCGGTCTCGGTGTTCTGGGATTTGTTGTTCATGTAGAGCTGGCTGGACAGGGTCACAAAGTTGACCGGGTTGCCCAAATAGTTGATGACGCCAAAGGTGCCGATGGCCTTAGAGAAGGTCAGGATGACCGCCGACAGCATGGCAGGCAGGACCAGCGGGAAGGTGATCTTGCGCAGGATCATGACCTTGCCGGCGCCCTGGATTTCACCCATCTCCTCAAGCTCCGAGTTGATGGAGTTGAGGGCCGCCGAAACCAGCAGGTACGCATAGGCGTAGTAGTGCAGCGAGAGCACCAGGATGATGGCGACCGGCCCGTAGGCCAGCCATTCCGGGACGTTCACGCCCAAGCTCATGAGGAAACCGGGCGCACCACCGATACGCTCTGTCTTGAACATCGTCAGCCAGGCCTGCGATTTACACCAGGACGGAATCATGTACGGGATGATAACCGCCAAGGAGAAAAACTTTTTGAACGGCAGGTCGGTACGGACCATCAGCCAAGCCAGGACCGAGCCGATGGTAATCGCCAGAACCGAAACGCACACGCCGATCAGCAGCGAGTTGAGCAACGGCTCAAGCAGCAGCTTGCTGGTCAGTTCGCTTGCCAGCAGGCGGTGCCAGTAATACAGGGTAAAATCGCCGGTCATACCGCCGGCCGACCGCGCGTCGCGCTGGGCCAGGATGAACGTGCTGGAAATCATGTCCAAAAGCGGCAGCACGATGAGGTAGGTCAGCAGGATGATCGCAATCAATACAATGACGTTGTACGGGTTTGTGACGACCTCTTTGATCTGGTTTTTGATCCGTTTGGACTTCGAATAACTGATATCGCTTTTCACTTGTGCGCGCATTCTCATCAAGAATCCTCCCCTTTCCTAATTTGTGTTTTGGGCGGGTCCAGCGGCGCCTATGCGCCGTAAGCGTCCAGGACCGTGACGATCTCCGGAAGCTCCCGGACCCGGTAGTCCGGCTCATACCCTTGGCCCAGGTAGGCCTGGTCCTTGTGGTAGGTGCGCGGATTGTCGATTTGTATCATGAGCGGCCATTCGGCAAAGCGCGCCCCGCGCACATCGCGCGAAATCGTGTCACCCACATAGCAGGCGGCCTGCCGGGGCACGCCCGACCGCTCCAGCGCCAGATCGAAGATCTCTCGCCGTGGCTTGCGGATACCGCATTCACTGCTGAGCACCAGGGGATCAAAGTATTCCCGGATGCCGTATGCTTCCAGGATGCGCGGCACGAATGTCAAACTCATGATATTGGAGATCACGCCGAGCTGGTAACCACGCGCTTGCAGCGCGTCCAGCGTCTCCCGCAGGCCGGGGCGCGGTGTGATTTTTTTCCGATACCGGTCAAATAGGTAACACAGCTCTTCGCCCAGCCCGGAAAGCTGTGCCGCCGGCACGCCTTCCAGCATGAAATCGGTCCAGATCTCATCGCCGGGCAGCTCAATGAGCTTGTCCTCCACATATTTTTTGTACTTGGACGCCCCGGCGTCAATGCGGGCAAGCAGCTCCTGCGGCTGCCCGGCGTCAATCCCATGCGCTGCAAGCAGTTTGTGCACCATGTCCGCATACTGTACGTCCTGTTCCGGGGTGGCCTCCTGTACATGGATGGTTCCGCCGATATCAAAAAATACCGCTTTAATCTTCACACCATTCCTCCTTCTCCTTGTACAGCTTCTTCCGTAAACGTTTTCAATAATCTACATTCACATCTTAGCACCACTTTTGTTTCCTCGTCAATCTATTTTTATATTTTCTATATTTTAGCAAAAATATCCTGCCATATTTTGTGTTATTTGTACAATAGAATTTCTTTTATCTGCCTGTTATACTGAATTCTATAGACCGTAAACGATTTCGTAACTCATCTTTGGTTCCACAGTACGTGTTCCCCATCGGAAGAAAGGAAGGTCTATTATGCAGTTTGACATTATGTTTATCGGCCCAGCTACCCGCGACATCAACATCGATTATACCGGCCAGACCGTGCGGGAGATCGGCGGCGCCGTCTATTTTTGCACCTATGCGGCGCGCGCCGCCGGGGCCAACGCCTTTGCCGCGGTCAAGATCAGCTCGGAAGACCACGACATCCTGGACGCATTCGAACTCCCCGCCGGCCAAGCGGCCCTGCTCCCCGCAGCGCACACCACACTGATGCGGAACACCTATTTCACCGCCGACCGTGAGCGCCGCAAGGCCGAATGCCTGGCGCAGTCCGGCCCGATCGAACTGTCTGAGATCCCGGCAGCCGATTGCCGGCTATACCATTTGGCCGGCCTGCTCTATGGAGATTTCCCCGCTTCGCTCATCACCGGCCTGCACGAGCGCGGCATGGTCTCTGCGGATATCCAGGGATTTTTGCGCCACAATGAAGATGGGCAGATGAATTTTCACGACTGGGATGCCAAAAAGGAGTTCCTTCCCTATTTTGACTTCCTCAAGACCGACGCCGCAGAGGCCGAGATCCTGACCGGCACCGATGACCGCCGCCGGGCGGCACAGATGCTGTATGACTGGGGCGCAAAAGAAATCCTAATTTCCCATAACCAGGAGATGTTGGTCTTTGACGGCGCAAAGTTCTACACCTGCCCTGTCAAATCCCGTAACCTTTCCGGGCGCACCGGGCGCGGCGACACAGTCTTTGGCGCATATCTCGCCCAGCGTGTGCGGGGCGTCCCAGCGGCCGAAGCCCTGCGGTTTGCAACGGCAGCGGTATCCCTCAAAATGGAATCACCCGGCCCGCTGCGCGCGTCGGCGCAGGATATCCAGGCATATTTGGCTGAATTTTACCAGTAAATCGCCTTATCTCCGATTTCTTCTCCCAAAAAAACTTGTATTTGTCTGCTTTTTTCAGTATCATAGTAATAAGAAGATCAAAGTTAGGAGGTTCGGGAGATGAAACGCGTTACGATTAAGGATATCGCCCGGATCGCAGGCGTATCTTATGCAACAATTTCCCGTGCGCTCAGCGGCTCCCGCGAGGTCAGCGAGCAGACCCGCGCACGGATCCTGGAAATCTGCAAACAGGAAGGTTACCGCACCAACGCGCTCGCACGTAGCTTATCCTGTAACAAAACCAATGTCATTGGCCTGGTTGTGCCGGACATCACTAACCCGTTTTACGCTGAGCTCGCGCTAGAAATTGAAACCTCCGCCCGTCGGCTAAACTACAACGTGATGCTGTGCAACAGCGTCCACTACGAGGACAACATTGGCGAACTGATGGACTTCCTCATCAGCCACCAGGTCGATGGTATCATCCTGGCCAGCTCGCACAACGAGGCGCGTGCTTGCCTGCACGAATACCGGCAGGTCATCCCGTCGGTGCTGGTGGGCGCCTCTGTCTCGGACAACGACGATTTTTGCGTCAATGCAGTCAGTGTTGATAACCGGGCCGGCGGCCGCATGGCAGCCGAGTATCTGATTGGCCTGGGCCACCAGGACATCGTCTATCTGGGCTTCCGCCCGGCCAGCATCACCCACCAGCTACGCTTCAGCGGCTTTCAGCGCGCCATGCAACAGCGCAGCCTGACGCCGACCGTGCTGGAAAACCACGAGAGCAGTTCCTCGCTGCAAATCGGCTACCAGCTTGGCAAGCAGCTCTTTGCACAGGGCACCAGCAGCACCGCAATTTTTGCCGCGACCGACTCGCTTGCGCTCGGGGTCATCCAGGCCGCGGATGAGTTCAACCTGCGTATCCCGGAGGACATCTCCCTGCTCGGGTTCGACAATATCTCCTACGCCGCCCTGCCCAAGATCACCCTGACCACCATCGACCAGCGCAAACCCGTACTGGCAGAAACTGCGGTCAAACACCTGGTCTCTGTGATCGAGCACCCTGACGATGACGGTTATGCACACCACATGATCCGCCCGGCTTTGGTGGAACGGCGTTCCTGCTGTGCCCCAGGCCGGCAGCCGGATTAGTCCCCTCCTTCAAACGGGGCCCAAGCCAATATGGCTTGGGCCCCTATTTTTATCCACCTCACTTGGACATTCTGTACAAAGTTCCTTTTCGGCTTTTATGCATTTCGTACACGTTTACGATTGCATTTTATCCGAATTTGCCGTATTATAATGGCAGAAAATAAAAGCTTAGGAAAGGTTGATCCCAAATGAAAAAGAATTTCTCCAATTTTCTAAATCGTATGGCCATGTTTGAGTTGGGCTGCGATCCCGGCCTGTCCCATATGTTCCATTCGGATGCTCGCCGCAGCAAGTAAACATTCCTGCAAAATCCCCCGCAACACGCGCTGCGGGGGATTTTTTCCTTTTATTTTCGCCGCTTCTGTTGACAGCCCCTGGCAAATGGGCTATACTAAAAAAGACCTGGTTGGGATTCATCCAGGTGTTTTTTATTTCCTTTTACGTAAACGTTTTCACTACCTTTGACTCTCGTAAAAGGAGATGACGCAATTGTATCCTGTTTTTGTCCTACTTACCATTTTAGTCTTTTGTTTTACCTACGTAAACGGTTTTCGGGATGGCTGCAACGTTGTCGCGACCCTGATCGCCAGTCGCGCCATGAAACCCACGCCGGCGCTGGTCTTTGCAGCGGTCGTTGAGCTGCTCTCCCCGTTCACCGTACTTGTGATCGGCTCGAGCGTATCGGATACCATCCAGAAGCTCGTCGATGCGTCAGCCTACACCGCGCCCGAATCCCAGACCATCGGGCTATTATTCCTAACGGCGGGTATCATTGCCGCGATCGTCTGGAACCTCAGTACCTGGTTCTTTGCCATCCCGTCCTCGTCCTCACACGCACTGATCGGCGGCGTGATCGGCGCAGGCATTATGGCCTTTGGCTGGCGGACCATCTCCTGGGGATATTTCTGGACCCGCGTCGTGCTGATGATCTTCCTGACCCCGCTGCTCAGCTTCTTGGTCGGCTGGCTGCTGATGAAGGGGCTGCTCCTGCTCGCCCGCAATCTCTCCGCGCGCGCCGCGCCCTTCTTCCGGTACGCCCAGTATGTCAATATGGTATTCCTGGCGTTTAACCATTCCTTTAACGATTCTCAGAAATCGACAGGCATCCTCATGATCCTGATTGGGATCTGCTTTGGCGCCGCGCCGGCACAGATCCCGCTCTGGGCCATCGGCGCCGCCGCATGCGCGCTGGCCCTGGGCATCTTGACCGGCGGCCTGAAGATCATCAAGACCGTGGGCACCGGCATTTACCGGGTGCGCCCGATCCACTCGTTCGCCTCCCAGCTCTCGTCCGGCATCGTCATCCTGGGCGCGTCGCTGGTCGGCGCACCGGTCAGCGCGAGCCAGATCGTCAGCTCGTCCATCATCGGCGTGGGCTCGGCCGAGCGCTATAAGGGCGTCAAGTGGAATGTCGCCGGAAAAATCCTCATCTCCTGGATCATCACCGTCCCGATCGCCGGGGCCATTGGCGCGCTGCTACTGGCGGTCCTGCGATTCATCTTTTTATAACATCGGAGGGGAAAGATCATGCTGCGCAAAAAAGAGAAAGTAAATTTTTATACCCTGCTCATCCAACAGGCTCAGTGCACCGTGGATGGGGTCAAGCTCCTCTGTGCCTACTGCGCCAACCCGGACGAGGCCTGCGGGGACCAGATCAAGGAGCTGGAGATGCTCGGGGACCGCAAACGGAGCCACCTGATTGCCGAGATCAACAACTCGTTTATCACGCCCATTGACCGGGAGGACCTGTTCCGCCTGTCCGGTACCATTGACGATGTGCTGGACTACGCCTGGTATACGGTCAAGGAACTGCGCATCTATCACATCGATCCGGACCGCGCCATCGGCGATATGGCCGCCCTGCTGCTTGAGATGGCGGAGAGCCTGCGCGACTGCATGCGCATGCTTGAGCACAACCCGGCACAGTGCAACGTTCACGCTGTGCAGGTCAAGAAGCTGGAAAACCGCCTCAACGCCCGCTTCCATCAAGCCATGAACGACCTGTTTGAGCAGGAAGACCTGCGCGCGATCCTGAAATACCGTGAGGTCTACGCGCATTTCAACCACGCCTCGGACAAGGGCGATCACGCCGCTGATATCCTGCTGGATATCCTGGTCAAGAGCTGAGCGGTCTCCCAGCCCTTTGCCTGCGGCTGTCTCGACAGATAGGCAAAAAAAAGACCGTCCACCAGGGACGGTCTTTTTGTATGCTTACTCGGACAGCAGCATGCGATCGTTTTGGATATTGAACTTTTCCAACAGGTCGCGGACCGAGAGGTTCTTTTTCTCCTCGCCGCGGATATCCACGACCACCCGGCCTGCATCCATCATGATCAGGCGGTTGCCATACTGGATCGCGTTCTTCATGTTGTGCGTCACCATCAGGGTGGTCAGGTGATCGCGCGCGACAATCTCCTCGGTCAGCTGCAGCACCTTGTCGGCGGTCTTGGGGTCCAGCGCCGCCGTGTGCTCGTCGAGCAGCAGCAGGTCGGGCTTTTGCAGGGTCGCCATCAGCAGCGTCAACGCCTGGCGCTGGCCGCCCGACAGCAGGCCGACCTTGCTCGTCAAACGGTCCTCCAGGCCAAGGTCAAGCGACTTGAGTTTTTCGCGGTACATCTCGCGCTCCTCACCCGTGATGCCATGGCCCAGGCCGCGCCGCTTGCCGCGGCGATAGGCCAGCGCCAGGTTTTCCTCAATGCCCATGGTCGCAGCCGTGCCGCGCATGGGGTCCTGGAAGACACGGCCCAGGAAACGGGCGCGCTTATGCTCTGGCAGGCCGTTCAAGTTGAGGCCGTTGAGGATGATCTTGCCCGAATCCACCGGGAAGACGCCGGCGATGAGGTTGAGCATCGTGGACTTGCCCGCGCCGTTGCCGCCGATAACGGTGACAAAGTCGCCGTCCTCCAGCGTCAGATCCAAACCGTTGATGGCGACCTTCTCGTTGACTGTGCCGCGGTTAAAGGTCTTATAGACATCTCTGATTTTAAGCATGGTTCGCCTCTCCCTTCTTGCTGGCCTTGTTCCAGTACTTGCCCTTCCAGTAAGGCACCGCAAGGAAAATGGCGACGACGATGGCGGACAGCATCTTCAGGTCGTTGCTGTTGAGGCCCAGGGTCAGGACGATCTGGATGACCAGATAATAAATAACCGCGCCGAAGGCCACGCCCAGCAGTTTGAGCGCAAAGTTATGGAAGATGCGGCTGAAGACAACCTCGCCGATGATGACGGCTGCCAGGCCGATGACGATGGCGCCGCGGCCGGCGTTGACATCGGCAAAGCCCTGGTACTGCGCGTAAAGGGCGCTGGCCAGCGCGACCAGGCCGTTCGAAATCATAAGGCCCAGAATCTTGTTGAAGTTTACGTTAATGCCCTGCGCACGGCTCATATCCGGGTTCGCGCCGGTCGCGCGGATGGCGCAGCCGAGCGAGGTGCCGAAGAACCAATACAGGAGCGCAATGATAATCACAGTGAAGATGACTGCGACCACGATCGGGTTGCCGATGGCAAACTCCTTGACATTGCGCAGCGAGACCAACATGTCGTACTTGTCCGGGTTAATACCCTGATTGGCCTTGTTGCCCAGGATGCGCAGGTTGATCGAATACAAGGCGAGCTGGGTCAGGATGCCGGCCAGGATCGCCGGGATGCCCATGAAGGTATGCAGGATGCCGGTGATGGCGCCCGCCAGCATGCCCGCGATGAACGCACATAGCAGCGCGACCCATACGTTTGCACCGCTGATCATCATCATGACGCACACCGCACCGCCCGTGCTCATCGTTCCGTCGACGGTCAGATCGGCCAGGTCAAGCACCTTGAAGGTGATGTAAACGCCAATGGCCATCAGGCCCCAGATGAGGCCCTGCGCGACGGCGCCGGGCAGGGCGCTTAGAAATGTCGCAAAGAAATCCACTATAGATCCCCCCATAAGTTAAGTTGTTCTCTGATAAAGTACAGAAGCACCTATTTATTATAGCAAAATAAGGCGGAAAAGGGAAGCCTTTTCCGCCTTATTTTTATCCAGCCCCGATGGGAAATTTATGCGCCGGCAATCGGCTCATAGCCCTCGGGCGGGGTGATGCCCATTTCCTGGCAGATGCTCTCGTTGTACATCTTGGCCACATTCGTCACAGACCTGACTTCCATGTCGCCCGGGTTCTGGCCGCCGACCAAAATGTCATACGCCATCTCGGCAGTCATCTCGCCGAGCTCGTAGTAGTCGATGCACAGGGTAACGACGCCGCAGCCCTCGCAGATGCCCTCAACGCTGGCAACAACCGGGACGCCTGCCGGGACGACCACGTTGCGGATGGTCTCGGTGCAGGAGGCGGCGGTGTTGTCGGTCGGGATGTAGATGACGTCGCTCGCTGTGCACGCATTGGCGGTGACCGATGCGATATCATTGGAATCTGCAAAGGTGTACTCGGTACAGGTGTAGCCCATCTCTTCCAGGATCGGCTTGATCACATTGATCTGATAGGCCGAGTTGGGCTCTGCCGAGCAGTACAGCAGGCCGACGTTCTTAGCATCCGGGAAAACTTCCTGCAGCATCTCTGCCTGGCCGTCCAGCGGCGCAAGGTCGGTCGTGCCCGAGATGTTAGTGCCGGTCTTGCCCGTCCAGTCACTCATGTCCAGGGCAGTCGCGTAGTCGGTGATCGACGTGCCGAGGATCGGGATATCTGCCGTGCCCGACTGAGCCGCCTGCAGGGCCGCCGTGCCGTTGGCCATGATGAGGTCATCGCCCGCCGAGACAAAACCATTGATGATGGTGGTGCAGTTTGCCGAGTCGCCCGAAGCATTCTGCAGGTCAAAGTTGACCGTATTGCCATCGGCCTCCATCAGCTCGGTCAGCTTATCCTGAAAGCCCTGGGTCGCCGCATCCAGCGATTCGTGCTGCATCTGCTGACAAATACCAACGTCAAAGCTCTGCCCGCCGGCCGTGCTCTCCTGTGCGGCCGAGGTATCCTCGCCCGCCGGCGCGGTGGTGTCTTCCTCCGTGCTGCCGCAGGCCGTGAGCGAGAGCGCCATGACACCTGCGAGCAGGGCGGCAAGCAGTCTTGTCTTCTTCATGTTTAAAACCCCTTTTTTAATTTGTCCTTGTGCGCAGGCAGCGGGAAAGCTGTCTGTTTTTTCATTTTAGCGCAGAAAAGCGCCGCGGTCAAGCCGTACAGGAAAATTCCTGCGGCTTCCTGTCCAGGGCCTGTTTACTCGCTCTCGATGGCTTCGTAACCTTCGGGCGGGGTAATCCCCAGCTCCTCGCAGATGGTCGGGTTATACATCTTGGTAAAGGTCGGCGCGGGCTGGATCTCCATGTCGCCCGGGTTTTCGCCACCGACCAGGATATCGTATGCCATCTGTCCGGTCATCTCGCCGAGCTCATAGTAATCGATCGACAGGGTCGCAACGCCGCACACAGCGCACGGGCCCTGCTCACCCGTGATAACCGGGACGCCCGCCGGAACAACCACATTGCGGATGGTCTCGGTGCAGGTCGCCGCGGTGTTGTCGGTCGGGATATAGATGACGTCGCTCGACGCGCAGGCATTGGTTGTGACCGATGCCACGTCGTTGGAGTCGGTGAAGGTAAACTCGGTGCAGGTGTAACCCATTTCCTCCAGGATCGGCTTAATGGTATTGATCTGATATGCCGAGTTGGGCTCTGCCGAGCAGTACAGCAGGCCGACATTCTTGGCGTCCGGGAAGATCTCCTGGATCATCTCGGCCTGGCCCTGCAGCGGCGCAAGGTCGGTCGTGCCCGAGATGTTGGTGCCGGTCTTGCCCGTCCAGTCGCTCATGTCCAGGGCGGTCGCATAGTCGGTGATCGACGTGCCGAGCACCGGGATCTCCGTGGTGCCCGACTGAGCCGCCTGCAGGGCCGCCGTGCCGTTGGCCATGATGAGATCATCGCCCGCCGAGATAAAGCCGTTGATGATGGTAGAACAGTTGACCGAATCGCCCGAGGCGTTCTGCAGGTCAAACGTGACCGTGTTGCCGTCGGCCTCCATCAGCTCGGTCAGCTTGTCCTGAAAGCCCTGGGTCGCATTGTCGAGCGCCACGTGCTGCATGAGCTGGCAGATGCCGACCGTATAGCTCTGGCCGCCGGCGGTATTCTCCGCGGCGGTATCCTCCCCGGCCGATGCCGGCTCATCCTGCGTATTCCCGCATGCCGTCAGCGAAAGCGCCATCGCGCCAGCCAGCAAGGCGGCAAGCAATCTTCTCTTCTTCATGTGAAAAACCCCTTTTTTAAAGTTATCCTTGTGGGTAGGTCTCTTGCGATATCCACTTTGTCATTTTATCAGCTAAAAGTAACAAGGTCAAGCAATATCTGCAAATTTTTGTCGCAGATTCCAAAAAATCCCGTCTGCGCAGGACCGTTTCTCCAGGAGGGCGGCACAGGCCGCCGGCATACGCACAAAACCGGGCCCCGGCACACGGCCGGGGCCCAATGTCTAAGCGTGCCATTCAGGGTTCCGGTTCCAGCTTGGCCCGGAACGTGATGGCGCGCGGTGTCTGCATTTCATCAAACTGGATGTGGTAGACCGCCCGCTCGCGGTCGGCCTGCACGACGGTCCCAGGGCCAAACACGCCGTGCACCACCCGGTCGCCCGGGCCAAACGGCAGTTCTTCCGCCTCCCCCAACAGATAGCGCTCGCGCAGTGCAAAATAGTCCTTGGCCTCGGCCAGCAGGCCGGCCTTCGGCTGCTCGGTATAGGTCAGGTATTCCGGCCCGATGTCCAAAAGAAAGCGCGACGGATAGCGGGGGGAACCGTCAAAATTGCGTCCTTCGGCCTCGGACAGGTACAGCCTGTCCTGCGCGCGCGTCATGGCGACAAAGGCCAGGCGGCGCTCCTCCTCCATGGCCGGCCAGGTATGTACCTTTTTGGACGGGAAAATGCCGTCGGTCATAGCGCACAGGAAAACATAGGGGAATTCCAACCCCTTGGCCGTGTGCACGGTCATCAGACGCACCTGATCGCGTCCACCGGCGGCATCGCTGTTGGTCAGCAGCGCCACGCGGGCCAGGTAGTGCTCCAGGGTACTCTCCTCGCCGCAGGTCGTCTCATACTCGTAGACCGACTGCTTGAGCTCGGCCAGATTGTCCAGCCGTTCCTGGCTGCCCTCGGTGCGCAGCATCTGCTCATAGCCGCTGCGGTCGAGCGTCTCGGACAGCACTTCCGAGATCGGGCGGTCGGCATAACCCGCCGACAGGGATTGGATGAGCCCCACAAACTGCCGGGCCTTGGTGCCCTTGAACAGCTCGTCGTCCAGGTGGGCGCACAGCGTCTCGTAGAGGGAGCGCCCCTCCGCCTGGGCCGCCTCGCGCAGGAATTTCATGCGCCGCTCCCCGATGTTGCGGCGCGGCACGTTGACGATGCGCGCGAAGGAGAGGTCGTCCCGGTAGGCCAGCATGCGCAGATAGGACAGGGCATCTTTGATCTCCGCGCGGCCGAAAAACTGTACCCCGCTGTAAATGGTGTACGGGATCTGCTCGCGCAGGAAGACCTCCTCGATTGTGCGCGTGACATAGTGGGCCCGGTACAGGACCGTAATATCGCGGTATGCCACGCCCGCCTTGTGCAGCGCGGCGATCTCCCCAGCAATCCAGGCGGCCTCTGCCTGGACCGTGCGCGCATGATGGCAGACGACCGGCGCGCCGTCCGGCCGGGTCGGCTGCAGCGATTTCTGCATCCGAGTCCGGTTGTGCGCGATCAGCGCATTGGACGCCGCGAGGATCTGCGGCGTGGAGCGGTAGTTCTGCATCATCAGGATGGTCTGCGTTCCGGGGAATGCCTTGTCAAAGTCCAGTAGATAGCGGATATCGGCCCCGCGCCAGGTGTAGATGGTCTGGTCGGGGTCGCCCACAACGAACAGGTTCTTGTGATAGCCGCACAGCACGGTCATGAGCTCATATTGCAGCTTGTCGATATCCTGGAACTCGTCAATCATGATGTATTCCAGCCGTTCCTGCCATTTGCGGCGGATGGCCGCGTCCTGCGCAAAGATATACAGTGTAAACTTGATGAGATCGTTGTAATCCAGGCCAAAACACTTCTTGGCCTGGTAGAGATAGCCATAAAAGATGATGTCCGAGACTTCCCGCGCCTGGCGGTATTTGTCCTCAAGCGCGGCGAGCGGCATGGCGATCATATCCCGGTAATAGTCCGGATCTTTGAACAGCTTCCGGATCTCAATCATATCGCGCGCCTTGCTGAAGGTCATGTGGCGTAGGGTCAGGCCGCGCTCCTCATAAATGATGCCCAGCATGGCGTCGATGTCCGCATTATCCAATACCAAGAAGTTTTTGGGGTACTGCACCGCGTGGCTGTCCTCCTGCAGAACGGACACGCAGAAGCTATGAAAGGTGCAGATATAGCCGGTATCGTTGTCCCCGGTCAGCCGGTGGATGCGCTGACGCATTTCGGCGGCCGATTTGTTGGTGAACGTCACGCACAGGATGTTCTCGGGCAGGATGCCCGCCTCGCACACCAGATAAGCAAACCTGCGGGCCAGCGCGCGCGTTTTGCCCGAACCCGCACCTGCGATCACCCGCACATAGCCCTCGGTGGCGGTCACGGCCGCGCGCTGCGCTTCATTCAATCCCTGTAAGATGTCCTCCATAACTGACTGCCCTCCCTGCCGCGGCGATACCGATAGTTTGTTCGATGGTAAAAGTATACCACAGTTTGATGCGTTCAGCAATCTCCGCCCACCCGGAACTCCCCCCTCAAAAAGGACGATCTTCCTGTTTTTGGCAAGATACTGCAAGACAACCGGCGCTGCTTTTTTTATAGTAGAGATAACCAAAGCTGGATATCGATATCTGAAAGGTGGTAACATCCATGCATCCCTTATTTGACGACCTTCTTGGCCGCCGCCAGGCGGTCCCCTGCCTGTTCTATCCGGTTGTGCGCGAAATCGGCCTGACGGTCTCGCAGGCGCTGACCGATCCTGCCGCACAGGTACGTGTGTTTGAGCACACGGCCCGGGCTTATCCGGTCGGCGCGGTCGTGCGCATGACCGAACTGTGGTGCGAGGCGGCCGCATGCGGCATGGCGTGCGAAATGCCAGACGGCGGCTTTCCCCAGTTGGGCAGCCCGCTCTGCGAGGAAGCCGATGCACTGGCCGGCCTCGCGTTCCCGGATGTGGAAAACGCGGTCACCGCGCCGCTTTTGGAGGCCGTACGGCGCGGCGCACAGGTACTTGACCGGCCGCTCATCGCCGGCATGACCGGCCCGTATACACTGGGCGCTGTGCTGGGCGGTTCTGAAGATTTTATGATGAACTGTATGACCGATCCCGAACCCATCCATGCATTCCTGTCGCATGCCACCGCCTTTTTGACGGCATATGCACGCGCATACCGGGATGCCGGCGCCGCCGGGATCTTGATCGCCGAGCCGTCCACCGCCATGATCTCCCCCGATATGATGGCGGAGTTTTCCAACCGCTATCTCAACCAGGTGATCGAGGCCGTCCAGGATGACACCTTCGCCGTCATCTATCACAACTGCGGCGCAGTCAATCCGCATCTCGAGACGATCTCCACGCTGCAGGCAGCCGCCTTCCATTTTGGCAGCGACGTAGACCTCAGCCGCGCTGCGGCGGTCATTCCCGACCGTCCGATCCTGGGCAACCTGGACCCGCGCCGGTTCCTGGCCACAAACCCGGATATCCCGGGTGAGACCGCTGCCCAGCGCGCACGGTATGGCGGGCTGGCCCATTGGATTCCCTCGACCGGCTGTGACCTGTCCCCCGCTGTCTCCCCTGAGACCGCACACGCCTTCGTGACGGCGATGTCGGCAGATTGACGCTCTCTCGTCCATCTCAGAAAAACCCGGAGCAACTGTGCTCCGGGTTTTTCTTATCCATGGTTCCAGCGCTTGAGGGTCGGGAAGTAGGCGCGCATCTGCCGGCGCGCCTCGTCCGGGTCGCCGTAGGCCTCGGGTGCATAAGCCAGACAGCCCTCAATCATCTCCTCCATCGTGCAGTCCTGTACAAACGCCCCGTCTTTGCGGCAATAGCGGCAATACTCTGGGCTCTTCCGGCCGTCCTGCTCGGTGCCATAGTCCTCCGGCCGTGTCATGGGCATACCGCATGACTGGCACAGGTCGGCCAATGCGATATAGAGGTTGACCAGCCCATTCCCTTGGGCGTCCACCCCCACATACTCCTCCCAGTCAACCGTGTAAGCACGGGGCAGCTGTATGCCCCAAATCTGATGCCACAGGTCGCCGACCGCTGCACCCATCACCTGTCCGGTCATGGTGAATTTGGCATAACGCCCTGCCGGGATCTCCACCGTTACGCAGTCCGCCGGGCAAATATCGCTCTCACAGCCGACGACGGCCAGATAACTCATCTCATCGCGGGCATACTGGGTGTACAGGCCATAGCACACGCCGCGCGCCGGCGCCCCAAGCGCCTCGCGCACCCCGCCCCGCAAATACCGCTGCCACAAATCGCCGATCTTCTGTGCACAGTCTGGCGCTGCGTTGGATGTGCGCACAGCGATCCCGGTGACACGCCGTGCGGGCAGGGTGACAATCTCATACATCTGATGGTTCATAGTACAGCATCCTTTCTCTGTTTGGATGCTCCCATCATAACAGCAAAAACCGGTCAAGGTATGACCGGTTTTTCTTCTTTTTCCCTGTACTGCTCGGCAATCTTTTGCGCTTCCTCCTGCACACAGGCCCGCAGGCCGGCGGGCTCCAACACCTCGGCCGCACGCCCATAGGAGAGCACATAGGAGACGCCCCAGGCGCCCGGCGGCCATGCCGTGCGCACGATCAGCGCGCCATCGGACATCTGGGCAATCTGGGCACGGTCAAACTCATCGTACACGCGGTATGCAGCCTCCGGCACAAACCGCAGGGTAACTGGCTGGACAGACGTCTCCAGCGCGGCCTGCTCGGGCAGCGGCGGCATCGGCCGGGGCGCAAAGGTCTGGCCGGCGCACAGCCGCACCTGTGCCATCCGCGAGAGTTTGAAGGTGCGGAAGGCCTGCCGGGCGCGGCACCAAGCCTGTATATACCAGGACATCCCCTTGAAACACAGGCGTACCGGCTCTGCCGTCCGGGGCGTTGTCTTCCCGCTCGCACCGTAATAGAGAAAGGTGAGCGGGTGCCGCTCCAAGATCGCCCGGCGCATCAGATCGAACAGGTCACGGCCTGCGCCGCTGTTCCAGGGCGAAAAATCCGCATCGATCCAGTCGTATGGCGCAGCCCGGCGGAATAGGCCGGCCAGCTGCCGGACTAGGTCGCTCTCCGATGCCATTCCGGTCGCGCGCAGGGTCTGTAGCCCATATAGGATCTCGTCCTGCTCTTTGCCGGACAGCAGCGACCGGTCCAGCACGAACCCCGGGAGCAACCGGACGCCGCCGCCCCGTCCCTGTGCGGTATAGACCGGGATACCCGCGGCGCTCAGCGCGTCCAGGTCGCGCCGCACGGTGCGCTCAGACACTTCCAATTGCCGGGCCAGCGTGCCCGCCGTCCAGCCCTCCCGCTCGATGAGCAGGTAAAGCAGCCGGAACAGCCGTCCGCCCTGCATATAACGCACCTCCTACCATCAGCAGTGGTTTTCATAATATAAAGTCGTACACAGCTCGCAGATGGCCGATATGGTGAACATGAGGCCCCAGGCCACGCCCATACCCGTGATAAGGGGCACATTCCGGACCACACCCAGCACGACAAACAGCAGCATCAGCACAAACTGGATGTTCTGGATCAGTCCGAACGATCTGCTGCGCGCCTTGAGCTGGACAAACTGATTGCGCTCTTCCATCTCCGCGATCTTTTGACGGCGCGTTTCCTCCCGGGAAAATGCAATATGCAATTCATTCGCCTCGATCAGAACCCCCAATATAATCAGGATTACACTTTTGACCGTGAACCCCTTCCAAACACCGGTCACGATGAGCGCAAGGGTGATGGCGATTGAGACGAGATTGCGCAAGAGCCGCTTCTTGTCATAGATCTTCATACTTTTTGTCCTCCAATTGCTTGTTCTCCTGTAAACAGTACAGATCTTCTATGGTCGTGCCAAACACGAGCGCCAGGCGGTAGGCCAGCATCAAAGACGGGTTATACTGCCCCTTTTCCAGCGAGATGATCGTGCGCGCGGATACATAGACGCGGTCGGCCAGCTGCTGCTGGGTCATCCCGGCGGCCTGCCTGAACTCCCGTACCCTGTTTTTCAATCCTCTCCCACCCCTTTCGCGCGAGCATGAAGCTTCCTTCATGTGAAGTTTACTTCATATTATATCCTGATCTCTGGCCCTGTCAAGTGTCTCCTGGCTTTTCACACACTTTTGACCGAAATCTTTGGAAATTTGCACAGTTTTTACACAGCACTTTTGTGTAAAATTTTTTTGACCAACCGTCTTTACACTTTTACAAAGGATTCACCCGAACGTGCTAGTGGATTTTGCAGCGCTCCATTATACTAGGAACCGTTCCAAAATCACAGCGGACAAAAAAAAGCGGAGGGTGCGGTCCCGGTGGGCCGGTGAAAACTCCCTGTCCCAAAACATCAAAGGAGACATTTGTTATGAAGCTGAAACGTTTATTTGCTCTGTTCACTGCCTGCGCGCTGGCGGCGAGCCTGACCGCCTGCGGTTCTTCCGACGACACCCAGGCGGCTGACAACACCCAGGACGCGGCGCAGACCGAGGAGACTTCCGAGCTGAGCGGTTCGGTCGCCACCGGCGGCTCCACCAGCGTCGAGGCAGTCATCGGCGCGCTGAGCGAATCCTTTATGGAGCTCAACCCGGACGTTGACGTGACCTATGACCCGACCGGTTCGGGCGCGGGCATCACGGGCGCTGCGGACGGTACCCTGGACCTGGGCCTTTCCAGCCGTGACCTGAAGGATGAGGAGATTGCCGAGGGCTTAACCTCCACCACCTTCGCGCTTGACGGCATTGCCATCATCGTAAACAACGAGAACCCGGTCGCTGACCTGTCTCTCGAGCAGATCAAGGGCCTGGCAGACGGCACCATCACCAACTGGAGCGAGGTCGGCGGCAACGACGCCCCGGTCGTCCTGATCGGCCGTGAGGCAGGTTCGGGCACGCGCGACGGCTTCGAGAGCATCGTTGGCGTTGAAGATGCCTGCAAGTATGAGCAGGAGCTGACGAGCACCGGCGCAGTCATTGCGGGCGTCGCGGCAAACCCGAATGCATTCGGTTACGCTTCGCTGTCTGCTGTGGACGACACCATCAAGGCTGTCACGGTGGATGGCGTCGCGGCCTCTGAGGAGACCGTCCAGGACGGCACCTACAAGATTCAGCGTCCGTTCATCTTCGTCACCAAGGAGGGCGAGGAGCTGAGCGAGCCTGCGCAGGCGTTCCTCGACTACGCGACGAGCGCTGAAGTCGCTGACCTGATCGCCGACGCTGGCGCTGTCCCGCTCCAGTAATCCGGCTTTCCTCCCTGTCATCCGCTTTTCTCTTCTTCATTCCAGAAACCCCTATCTTTTCCATTCTTTCTCTCTGATTCCTTCGGAAGCCGCGGCGATTTTCCCGCGGCTTCCCCCATGCTACCAAGGAGTACTCTATGAAAGTAAAGCATTTGATCGAACGCGTGATGAACACGGTATTCTTTGTCTGTGGTATCGTCTCCATCGCCGCTGTTCTGCTGATCACGGTCTACATGATCATCGCCGGCCTGCCTGCCATCATTGAGATCGGTCCCATCGATTTCCTGCTCGGCCAAGTGTGGCAGTCCACCGCCGCCGATCCCAAATTCGGCATTCTGCCCTTTATCATGACGAGCGTCTGGGGCACCCTAGGCGCGGTCATCATCGGCGTGCCCATCGGCCTGTGTACGGCCATCTTCCTGTCCAAGCTGGCGCCCCCGAAGTTCGCCGCCATTGTTCACCCGGCAGTCGAGCTGCTGGCCGGTATCCCGTCGGTTGTCTACGGCCTTATTGGTATGATGGTCCTGGTCCCCGGCGTCATGAACCTGTTCAACCTCAAGAGCGGCAGCACGCTCTTCACGGCCATCCTGGTCCTAGCCGTCATGATCCTGCCCAGCATCATCTCGGTCAGCGAGACCGCCCTGCGCGCTGTCCCGCCCGAGTATGAGGAGGCCAGCCTGGGCCTGGGCGCAACCTGGATCGAGACCGTGTGCAAGGTCAGCGTCCCGGCGGCCAAGAGCGGCATCGCCGCGGGCGTCGTCCTGGGCGTCGGCCGCGCCATCGGCGAGGCCATGGCCGTCATGATGGTCGCGGGCAACGTCGCCAACATGCCCAGCCTGTTCACCAGCGTGCGCTTCCTGACGACGGCCGTCGCCAGCGAGATGAGCTACGCCGCCGACGGCAGCCTGCAAAAGAACGCCCTATTCAGCATCGGCCTTGTCCTGTTCGTCTTCATCATGCTGATTAACCTGCTGCTCGGCCGTTTCCTGAAGAAAGGAGAATCCGCGAAATGAGTCAAGCCGCATCCACCATCCAGGCCAAAACCCACGAAAGGAGCAGCCTCATGAACCATGACGTCAAGCGCCGCATCAAGGGCAGTGTGATGACCGGCATTATGTATGCCTGCGCGGCCTTCACCGTGCTGCTTCTGGTCGGCCTGCTCGGCTATATCTTTGTCAAGGGCCTGCCCGAGATCACCTGGCAGCTGCTCTCGACCAAGCCCAGCGTCCTGCGCGACACGATCGGTATTTTACCCAACATTCTGAACACCCTGTACATCATCCTCTTGACCTTGGTCATCGCCCTGCCGCTCGGCGTGGGCGCGGCCGTCTACCTGACCGAATACTCCAAGAACCCGCGTTTTTCGGCCATCATTGAGTTTGCCACCGAGACGTTGGCCGGTATCCCGTCCATTATCTATGGCCTTGTCGGCATGCTGGTCTTTGTCCAGATCCTAGGCTTCGGCACCAGCCTGCTCTCCGGCAGCCTGACCCTGGTCATCATGATCCTTCCCACCATCATCCGTACCACCCAGGAAAGCCTCAAGACTGTGCCCCAGAGCTACCGCGAAGGCGCGCTGGGTCTGGGCGCGACCAAGTGGCACATGATCCGCACCATCATCCTGCCCTGCTCGCTGCCCGGCATCGTGACCGGATGTATCCTATCCATCGGCCGTATCGTCGGCGAGAGCGCCGCCCTGCTCTTCACCGCAGGCAGCGCCACCATCATTGCGGACAACATCCTCGAGGCTTTCACGCGCGGCGGCGGCACACTCTCGGTCGCGCTGTATATCTACGCCGGCGAGCGCGCAGAATTCGAGGTCGCCTTTGCCATTGCGGCTATCCTGCTCATCCTAGTCTTTATCCTCAACTGCGCGGCCAAGCTCGCCCAGCGCGCACTGTCCCGCAAGTACAACTAACCCCATACCTTCAGCTAAAGGAGCCTGTCCCATGCTTGATACTGAAAAGCAGCAACCGATTATGGAATCCAAAGACTTGCACCTGTTTTATGGCGAGTCCGAAGCCCTCAAGGGCATCAATATGGCGATTGGGAAGAACGAGATCACCGCGCTGATCGGCCCGTCCGGCTGTGGCAAGTCTACCTTCCTCAAGACGCTCAACCGCATGAACGACCTTATCCCGAGCGTGCGCATCACGGGCAATGTCACCCTGCAGGGCAAGGATATCTTTGCCCCCGACGTGGACGTCACCAACCTGCGCCGCCAGGTCGGCATGGTCTTCCAGAAGCCCAATCCCTTCCCCATGAGCATCTTCGACAACATCGCCTACGGCCCGCGCCTGCACGGCAGCCACAGCAAACATGAACTAGAGGAAATCGTCGAAAAGGCCCTGCGCGGCGCAGCCCTGTGGGACGAGGTCAAAGACCGCCTCAAAAAGAGCGCCCTCGGCCTATCCGGCGGCCAGCAACAGCGCCTGTGCATCGCCCGCGCGCTCGCCGTCCAGCCCGACGTCCTGCTCATGGACGAGCCCACCAGTGCGCTTGACCCCGGCAGCACCCTTCGCATCGAGGACCTGATGGCCGAGCTCAAGAAGAACTATACCGTCGTGATCGTCACCCACAACATGCAGCAGGCGACCCGTATCTCGGACAAGACCGCCTTCTTCCTCGTGGGCGAACTCATCGAGTTCGGCGATACGACCCAGATCTTCACCAATCCCCGGGAAAAGAAGACCGAGGACTATATCACCGGCCGTTTCGGCTGATTCAGGAGGAAACACTCGCTATGCGGAACATTTATACAGCGGAACTTGACGCCATCACCCACCGTGTGCTCAAGATGGGCACGACGCTCGAGCAGTCCATCGACAAGACCATCCAGGTCCTGACCGATATCGACGCCGCCGGCGCGCAGCGCCTGATCGATGACGACGACATCTTTGACCAGATGGAGCGCAGCATTGAGCAGCACTGTCTGAACCTTGTCGCCCGGCAGGCCCCGGTCGCCAGCGATTGGCGCCGGATCGCCTCGGTCATGCGCATGATCTCCGACCTCGAGCGCATCGCAGACCACTGCAGCGACATCGCCGAGTACGTGCTCAAATTGGCCGAGCGGCCGTCTGTGCCGCAGCCGGCCGGTCTGTCCGCCATGCTGGCGCGCGTCAAGGATATGCTGCGCACGACGGTCATTGCCTATGTAGAGCTGGATGTCGAGGCCGCAGGCCGGGTGGTCAAGCAGGACGATGACCAGGACGACGCATTTGAAGACATTGTCCGCTCCCTGTGCGACCTGATGCAGAACGAGCCTGCGCATATCCCGCAGTATGTCGATTATCTGATGATCGCCAAATACCTTGAGCGCATGAGCGACCACACTACAAATCTGGCCGAATGGGTCATCTACATTGTGAGCGGTGTGCTGACCAAGTAAAGCACGCCACGGCACACGTCTGAAATCACACAAAGCAAAGCCACCGGTTCCTGCTACAGACAGGGCCGGTGGCTTTGCTTTTTCCGCTCTCGTGTGGGCGCAATCCTGTGCCCGCAGCAAATAAAAACCCAAGGGGCTGCCTGACCGGCAGCCCCTTGGGCAATCAAAAAGAGGAATTGAAGGAAAGCAAATGGATTTTATCGCTCTGCCAGCAGCTTGCGCAGGCGCTCGGCCGCCTCACGGGTGCGGGCCTGGTCGCCGAAGGCAGTCAGGCGGAAAAAGTCCTTGCCGTTGGCGCCAAAGCCCTCGCCCGGCGTGCCGACGACATGGGCGTTCTCGAGCAGATAGTCGAAGAATGTCCAGGAATCCATGCCCTTCGGGCACTTGAGCCACAGGTACGGGCTGTTCTTGCCGCCGGTGTACCAGATGCCGAGCGCATCCAAGGTCTCGGACAGCACGCGCGCGTTTTCGCGGTAATAGTCCAGCGTATGCTGGATCTCGGCCATGCCCTCGGGCGTGAAGACAGCCGCCGCACCCTTCTGGACGATATAGGGCACGCCGTTAAACTTGGTCGTCTGGCGGCGCAGCCACATGGCGTGCAGCTTGCCGTCCGCCAGCGCCTTGGGCACGATGGTCCAGCCGCAGCGGGTCCCTGTGAAGCCCGCCATCTTGGAGAACGAGCAGAACTCGATGGCACAGGTCTTTGCACCCTCGATCTCAAAGATCGAGCGCGGCAGGCCGGGCTCGCTGACAAAGCACTCGTAGGCCGCGTCGAACAGGATGACCGCGCCCTGGGCGTTGGCGTAATCGACCCAGGCGGTCAGGCCGTCCCGGTCATAGACCGCGCCGGTCGGGTTGTTGGGCGAGCACATGTAGATGATATCGGCGTGCTGCGCGGGATCGGGCAGGGGCAGGAAACCGTTCTCCTCGGTTGCGCTGACGTAGACGATCTTGCGGCCGGCCATGAGGTTGGTGTCCACATAGACCGGGTAGACCGGGTCGGGCACCAGCACAGTGTTATCCGCCGAGAACAGATCCAGGATATTGCCAAGGTCGCTCTTTGCGCCGTCCGAGATGAAGATTTCATCGGCCTCAAGCGCGATAGCGCGGTCGGCGTAGTACTTCTGTACGGCTTCCTTGAGGAAATCATAGCCCTGCTCCGGACCATAGCCGTGCAGCGTCTCCTGACGGCCCTGGTCGTCCACGGCGTCGTGCAGCGCACGGATCACAGCGGGCGCATGCGGGCGGGTGACGTCGCCGATACCAAGGCGGATGACGTCGGCATCGGGGTGGGCTGCCTGATAGGCCGCGACCTTGTGCGCGATGGTCGAGAACAGATAGCTCTCGGTCAGGTCTTCATAGTGGCGGTTAATCTGCATGGTTTTGATTTCTCCTCTCTGCGGCTGCAACAAACGCCCGGAACAGCGGATGCGCATGGTTGGGGCGTGATTTAAACTCCGGATGGAACTGGACACCTATATAAAACGGATGGGTGGGGATCTCCACCGCCTCGACCAGCTTGCCGTTGGGCGAGACGCCGGTCACGCGCAGGCCGGCCGTTTCCAGTTGGGTGCGGAACGTGTTGTTAAACTCATAGCGATGGCGGTGCCGCTCCCGCACCTCATAGGCGGCGTAGGCCCGTGACAGAACGGACTCGGGCAGGATACGGCAGGGATAAGCACCCAAACGCATGGTGCCGCCCTTCTGCGTCACCTCATGCTGCTCGTCCATCAGGGCGATAACCGGATGGGTGGTATCCGGATCAAATTCGGCCGAGTTTGCATCGGCCCAGCCTAGAACCGAACGCGCATAGGACATAACCGCGATCTGCATCCCCAGGCAAATGCCAAAATACGGGATGCTGTGCACGCGCGCATAGTTGGCGGCACACATCATGCCGGGGATGCCGCGCGCGCCAAAGCCGCCCGGCAGGATGATGCCGTCGGCGCCTGCCAAAAGCTGGCCCACGGTCTGGTCATTGATGGTCTCGGAATCCACCCAATCGATATCCACAAAACAGCCGACCTCATACCCTGCATGATGCAGGGCCTCGGCGACCGACAGATAGGCGTCATGCAGCTTGACATACTTGCCGACCAGGGCGATCTTGACCCGGCCCTGCCGGGCGTCCATGCGCGCGAGCATGCCGGTCCATTCGCCCAGGTCTGGCGCGGGTGCGTCGATGCCGAGTTCCCGGCAGACGATATCGGACAGATGGCTGCGCTCCAGCATGAGCGGTGCGCGATACAGCTCGGGCACCGTGCGGTTTTCAATGACACAGTCGGGTGCGACATTGCAGAACAGCGAAATTTTAGCCTTGATATCCTCATCCAGTGGACGGTCAACGCGGCAGATGATGAGATCGGGCTGGATGCCCATGCCGCGCAGTTCCTTGACCGAGTGCTGGGTAGGCTTGGATTTGGGCTCGTCCGAGCCCGAGATGAATGGCACGAGCGTCACATGCAGGAACAGGCAGTTGCGCCGCCCGACCTCGGCGGCCACCTGACGGATAGCCTCCAGGAAAGGCTGGGATTCGATGTCGCCGGTCGTGCCGCCGATCTCGGTGATGACAACGTCGGCGTTGGTCTTTTTGCCGACCGCATAGATGAAAGATTTGATCTCGCCCGTGATATGCGGGATGACCTGCACGGTCTCACCGAGGTACTCGCCCGCGCGCTCCTTGTTGAGCACGTTCCAGTAGACCTTGCCGGTCGTCAGGTTGGAAAACTGGTTGAGATCCTCGTCGATAAAGCGCTCATAATGGCCGAGATCCAGGTCGGTCTCGGCGCCGTCCTCGGTGACAAAAACCTCGCCGTGCTGAAACGGGCTCATCGTGCCTGGGTCCACATTGATATAGGGATCGAGCTTCTGGGCTGCGACCTTCAGGCCGCGGCTTTTGAGCAGGCGGCCGAGCGAGGCCGCCGTGATGCCCTTGCCGAGGCCGGAAACCACGCCGCCGGTCACAAAGATATATTTGGTCATACGATTCAGGATTCCTTTCCGCCGCAAAAGTCATACGGCTGTTTGGAAAAAAATTTGCTTATTCGGTGTCCGCCTGCAGGATGTCGCAGGCCACCGCCCGCTTGGTCCTGCGCTCGTCCATGGCGCGCCGCTCGATATAGGCATGGGCCTCGGGCTCGGTCATGCCGCAGCACTCGATGAGGATGCACTTGGCGCGGCCGATCAGGCGCTGATCCTCCAGCTTTTGCCGCAGGCGGCGGTTCTCCTCGATGAGCTTGCCCAGCCGGCGGTGGGACGCCTGCGCAAGGCGCAGGCTCTGCTGCAGCAGCAGCCTGCTCACCGGCTTTGGCAGCACCAGCACGCCGCTGTCGGAAGTCTTGGCCGCCACCTGGCCCGCCTGCTCGGCCCCAACCAGCAGCAGGACGCCAGCCATCGTATACTGTGCCATGTCCTGCGCCAGCTCATAGCCGAACTCGTCGGACAGGGGCGTATTGATAATAACAAGATCAAAGTTCTGGTCGCCCAGCTTGCGCCGGGCCTCGACGCTGCTCAGTGAGATCAGAAATTCCGCCTGCAGGCCAACTTCCCGCAAAAAGTTTTCCAGCGCGGCAGCGCTTCGTTTGGTATGTGCGACGAGTAAGACGCGTTCCATAATCGCCCCTCCCTTCCCCGTGCGCCGGCTTTACCAGCGTGCAAAATACAGTTCGTCCTCGGCGGCCTTCTGGTCGGAGGCGCGGGAGACGGTCTCCCACTCGCGCGTCTTGGCGGCAAAGTAGTTGGATAGCAGGGCCTCGGGCACGATCGACGCGATAAACGTGCTGTTACGCGCAAGGTCCAGCGCCTCTCCCAGCGTGTGCGGCAGCAGGGCATACTGTGCGCGCACGTCATCGGGCGCCGTAAACAGGTCATGGTTGCACGGCGCAGGCAGGGTCAGCTCGTCCGCAATCCCCTCAAGGCCCGCGTGGATGAGCAGCGTGAACGCCAGATACGGGCTGGCCGCCGGGTCGGGCGAGCGCAGCTCCATGCGGCGGAAATCGCCGTGGGCCGCAGGGATGCGCACGAGCTGCGACCGGTTCTGATGCGACCAAGACACAAAGCGCGGCGCTTCAAACTCGCCGAAACGGGCATAGGAATTGGTCAGCGGATTGAGGAATGCGGTCAGCTCGGGTGCACGGCGCAGGATACCTGCGATGAACTGCTCGGAGATGGCCGAGTGCACGCCCTTCTCGGTCTCAATGATATTGCGTCCGCCTTGGAAGAGCGAAATATTGATATGCAGGCCGCTGCCCGGCTGCCCGGCAAGCGGCTTTGGCAGGAAGGAGGCGAACAGGCCGTTGAGGTTTGCGACCGTCTTGACCACCGACTTGAAGGTGGTCAGGTTGTCTGCGGCGACCAGCGCCGGGGCATACTGGAAGTCGATCTCATTTTGTCCGGGGCCCTGCTCATGGTGCGAGCGCTCAGGCTGGATGCCCATCTCCTCGAGCGTCAGGCAGACCTGGCGGCGCACATTTTCGGCGCGGTCGAGCGGCGCAATGTCGCAGTAGCCCGCGCGGTCGTGCGGGATGTGCGACGGGAAGCCGGACTCATCCTGCTGAAACAGATAGAACTCGCCCTCCGTGCCGAATTTGCAGGTCAGGTCCCGCTCACGCGCGCGGCGCACGGCCTGGCGCAGCAGGAAGCGGCCGTCGCACAGGAACGGCTGGCCGTCCGGCTGACGGATGTCACAGTAAAAGCGCACGACCCGCCCTTCGCTGGGACGCCAGGGCAAGATAGACAGCGTCGTGGGGTCTGGGAACAACAATAAGTCGCTGTCGCCCTCGGGCGCAAACCCTGGGAATGCGGCCGCGTCAAAGCTGATACCTTCCCGGAAAGCGCGGGCCAGTTCGCCGGGCATGATGGAAATATTCTTTTGAACGCCGAAAATATCACAGAAGGCGAGGCGGATGAACTTGACGTCGTTTTCCTCCACGAACTCCATCGCTTCGCTTATCGTATAGTGCAACATAGAGAAAGGCCCTCCAGATTCAGACAAAAAATAAAAAAGGCGTCCACAAAAAAGGCAGTCTTAGCTGTCACTGCCTGTCTTTGCGGACGCCTTTGTCCTTTTCTATTGTATGCCAAAACCGCACGCCGCGTCAAGTCAAATGCCGGGCGTTTTTACATTTCTTGCACATTCTCCAGAAAACCTGCGCAGGCGGCGGGGACAGGCGCACGGGTTGCACAAAAGCCGGCCCGGCGCGCCTACTGCTGGACAATGGGAGCATTCTGGTAATTCTCGCCAAACAGCAGGTCATACTCGAGCAGCCAATGCGCATCGTATACCTCCTGCTGTGCAGAAGTCAGCGCATCTTGGCTGTATGTCCCGTCAGGCTCAACCGTCGTGCCCAGCGAGCGCGCGCGATAAAGGCCGAACTCCTCGCGCAGCAGGTCAAAATAGGCCGGCTGCTCCAGCCCATACAGGTCGTCTGTCACCGTCGTGATCTGGTAAGCCGCGACCGTCCCCAGGTCGACCGGCTCTTTCCAGTAATTGCTCCAAATAAGCAGCGGCGTTTGATGCACCCGCGGATCGTTCGTGTCGTCCGAGGCGTAGCCGGTCGTGGTATATACCTCCATGCCGTTGCCGATAGCGTTGTAGTGGTCGCCCCACAGGACCAGGATGACCGGCTCGTCCACCCCGTCAAAGTAATCGGTCAGCATGCCCCACATGGCATCGGTGTCGCGCGCGCCCGTGGCAAAGTCCTCCAGGCAGCCCACCGTTTCGTCACTCATATCGGCCGGCGCACTCGTGACATGCACCCGCGTGTCATCCGGGTAATTGTCTGGCGTATAGGCCAGATGGTTTTGGATGGTGACCGCGTGCAGAAAGAGCGGGACATCCGGATCGCGGGATTCATAGGCCGCAATGATCTGGCGTCCCATCTCCGCCTCGGTTACAAGGCCGCCCTCCCACTGGCACGGGCGCACCCGCTCGGGGTTGTCCATATCTTCCAGGCTGATGAAATCGTCAAATCCCAGGTTGGCGTAGGCCTTGTCCCGGCTCCAGTAGCGCGCATAATAGCCGTGAATGGCCAGCGTGTCATAGCCCTGCGACTTGCGGAAGGACACGATCGAGGCCGTCGGGTCGTGGATGTACTCGACATAGGGCTTGCTGCTGCTTGGCAGGTAGTCCATAGAAAACCCCGTCAGCGCTTCGCACTCCACATCGCAGGTGCCGCCGCCAAAGCGCGGCGAATAGCAGCTTCCCGTTGCCATCTCGCCCTTGGTGCGGGCGATATTGGGCGTGATAGGCTGGTCAAAGGTCACATTTGGCAGCGCAGACGGGTCCCAGAACGCCTCCGCCTGCACATAGATGATGTTCGGTGTCTGGACGGCGCCGTCACCGGCGGCCGCATAGCTCGCCGAAAAATACGGGGCAGCGTCGTGGGTCTCGCCCAGGATCTCCTGCACGCGCTCCTCGGTGTAATCCGCCGGCGCATCGATCTGCAGGTCCTGCATGTTGGTGAAAAAGGCCGTGACCAAGCCGTAGTTGCGGTAATAGCGGTCCTGGTGAAAGGCATCCGGCGAGATATACAGGATATCTTTTGTCACATGCGGCTGCAAAAATACGCCGAATATCATAAGTGCGATCCCGGCCGCCGGCAGGAGCGTGCGCACGGCCCAGCGTCCCCAGTGAAACCGAAGCCGGGGCAGCAGGCAGGCTACAAGCGTCAGCATGAGCAGGACGGCCGCCGCCCCACACATCGAGCCGGTCATCCACAGGTCGGACTTCCCGGCCACGTCCAGCGCCTCGCTGGTCTGCGCAAAATCCCACGGCAGGAACGGCTCACCGCGCAGCTGCAGCTTGTAATAGCAGATCAGCGCCGGTACACACAGGAAAACCGACGTACATACGACCGCCACAGGCGCGCGCCCGGTCAGCCCCAGGAAAAACAGGTAAACCAGCGTCAGAAAGACCCCGCCCGCAAACCAGGCCGCACGGTGCCACCATAAGCTCTCCACCCAGAAAAACTGGTAAGTGAAGATCTGTCCCTCCAATTGAATCCAAGCGGCGCACAGCGTGATGACCGCCGCGGCCAGCGGGGCAAACAGCCAGTGGCACCAGCGCGGCAGCACCGGCCGGCGGCTGCGCGCCCGCGCATGCGGCACGGCGCGGGCGCGGGCGCCTGATTTTGCGATGGTTTCCATTCCTATATCTCCTTATAGATACATTTTTACACATTTTTTACTATTATATCACAGGAAACCAACAAAATTTATGGACAGAACGGACGAAAAAAGCCGACGGACAGGACGCAAAAATTGTTTTCCTAGCCAAACTTTTTGCATGCGATCCTCAGAGAGCCTGTACACAGTCCTGCCAGATATCCAGGAACAGGTCGTCGTGCAGGTAGACAAAGTTGAATTCACGCCGGATCTCTATGCCGTCCAATGCGAATGTGGCGAGCGTGCCCTGCCGGCATTCGGCAGCGGCCACCGGCGCATAGACAAAGGAGATGCCCAGGCCATCGGCGGCGAGCGCCTTGAGTACGGTGAAGTCGCTGATTTCGTGCACACGGGCAAAGCTGTCCAGCGTGTAGTTGTGTTCACGCAGCACGCCCTCAAAGATCGCGCGGGTGCCGGACCCCGGCTCACGCACCAAAAGCGGCTGGGAAAATAGGTCGGTCAGCGCGACAGCCTGGCCGGCAAACGGGTGCGACGGTGCGCAGATGCCGAAGAACTCCTCCTGCCGCAGCAAGCGGTATCCATATTTTTCCTTGTCAAAAAAGCCTTCAATCAGCGCAAAGTCCAGCTCCCCGCGGTCGAGCGCGCGCAAAAGTGCCTGGGTATTGTCCACCGCAAGCGACAGGGCTGCCGAAGGGTTCTGTCGCAGAAAGCGCTGGATGAGCGGCGCGATGACAAATTCCCCGATACTCTTGGTTGCGCCCACGTGCAGGCGCACCGGCTCCTCCTCGCTCATGGCCTCCTCCATCTTGCGGCTGTTATACGCCAGCGAGGCCGCCAGGCGGCGCAGGCGTTCCCCCTCCGGAGTCAGGCGCAAGGTCTTGCCCTGATAGTCGAACAGGCGGCAGCCATAATATTGCTCCAGAAAGTGGATGTGTTGGGTCACAGCGGGCTGGGTGATGCACAGCCGCTCGGCCGCGCGCGTGTAGTGCATGGTTTCACACAAAGTCAAAAATGTTTGCAGTCGATAGTCAATCATAGCAGATCCCTCGGGGCCTATCCTCCTATTTTTTCTGCTGCGCGCCGGTCGGGCGGCCATACGCCGTCCGCCTGCCCCGTCAGGAAGACGGCCCCGCACAGGGCGCGCAGCACACATACCAAGAGGGCCGGCAGGCGTGCCGGCCCTCTTTTTTCCGTCCGGGCCGTTGCGTGCGCCCGGTATGCCTGTGTATAATAGATCTGTCCCTTACAGCGCAAGCGTTAGGCCGTCCCACGCCACTTCATAGCCGTGCGCGCGGGCATACGCCGTCATCTCTTGATGCGGCAGCATGTCCTCATGGGACAAATGGGTCGCAAAGACCTGCCCATCCGGCGTCAACAGCCCGCGTGCGCGGAATTCTGCAGCCGCCTCGGCCACATCGGCGGCACACATGTGGTCGCGGACCGGCCGTCCCACCGTACCTGTCTCGGGCAGGATGCCGTAGGTGTGATCCAGGATGACGCAGCGGAATTGGAGGCCTGTCTGCGCGAGCGCCTGCCAGGTATCCTCGCCAAAGGCCGGCGTGTCGGTCGCATAGAACACTGCACAATCCCCGTCCTGCACAATATAAAGCCGGCTGTCGCAGTCGGGCGCATGATGGGAATAAATCCCGGTCACGGTATAGCGCCCGGCGGGAAATGCTTCCCCGGCGGTCACCGCATGCACCGTCATGTTCATCCGCTGCCGGCCGCCCTCCGAGCCCAGGCCGGTCCCCGGTTCCTCGCGCTCCAGCCACGCAGACAGCTGTGCAAGGGAGGCGGGCGAGGCCGCCAGCAGCAGCGGCGGCGCGTTCTGGCAGCCATATTCTGCCACACGTGTGACCAGGTGCCCTGGGTCAAAGTGGTCGCCGTGCGCATGCGTTATGAGCAGCGTGCGCACGCGGGTCAGGTCCTTCCCCATTCGCTGGGCGGCCGGTACGGCATCCGGCCCAAAATCAATCATCAGGTCGTCGTTGACGAGCAGGGCAGCGCGCGCCCGCAGGTCGTTCCCCCGCAGCCGGCGCGCCGCACGGCACAGCGGGCAATCACAAAATGGAAGCGGCACAGCGCTTGCAGCACCTGTGCCCAAAAATGTAAGCTGCATGGTCCTTCCCTCGCTTTCGACCTCAGCATATCATACAGGCTACGTTTTTACAAGACACAGGATCACCAAATGCTAGGAGGGATTTTTATGTACACACGCATTGCGGTCGCCCAGATGGATGCGGCCCCCGATCCCGCAGACAACCTCCAGGCCGCCGCGCATTTCGCGGCGGCGGCCCAGGGGCGGGCCGACCTGCTCATGCTGCCCGAATATACCATGACCTATCCCGTGCACAGGCTGCCGGATGGCATGCCCTTCCCCGGCGGCCAATCGCTGGACGGGCCGTTCGTGTCCGGCCTGCGCACGCTGGCCCGCGCCCACCGGTTGTGGATCACCTGCGGCGTCATCGAGCAGGCGGCCGGAGACCCGCGGCCGTATAATACCACGGTCGTGCTCTCGGATACCGGAGAGCTGGTATCTGTCCACCGGAAGTGCCAGCTCTACGACGCCTTTTCTTACCGGGAATCCGACCACTTCCGCCCAGGTCCCGCGCGCTTCTCCCCAATCCGCACCCCGTTTGGCACGCTGGGGCTGATCGTCTGCTATGAACTGCGCTATCCCGAACTGGCGCGCCTGGCCGCCCTGGAGGGCGCCGATTTCCTGCTCGTCACCGCGGCATTTGTACGCGGCCCGCACAAGGCCGACCAATGGCATACCCTGCTGCGCGCACGGGCGATCGAAAACGGCTGCTTTGTCATCGGATGCAACCACACCAAGCCCCATGTATTCCTCGGGGAAAGCGCGGCCTACGCCCCGGACGGCGCGCCGCTCCTGGAAATGGATGACACGCCCGGCCTGGCGTTTTTGGCCTGTGACCGTGACCAAATCGCGTCCGTGCGCGAGAGCTGCCCGGTGCTCACGCAGCGGCGGGAAGACCTCTACACGCTGCGCTGAACGATCTGCAATCTATCAAAACAAAGGCCCAATCCGAATCGATTGGGCCTTTTGTGCGCGCCTTGTGGTGCGCCTATTTTTTATTCTGGGTACTTGCCTTAGCTCTGACGGGTGATCTGCTTGATCCATTTTTTGGACCGTACACGCAGGAAGATGACCGGGCATTTGCCGAGCTGATCCATCTTGAGGCAGAAGAAGACGACGACCGGCGGGAAGTGGAAGACAAACGCCGACAGGATCGCGCACGGCAGGCAGATCAGCCAGGTGAACACCATGTTGTTCCACATGGCAAAACGGGTATCGCCGCCCGCACGCAGGATGCCGCTGTCCGCCGCCATCTGGTAGCAGGTGCCGACCGAGGTGATGGCCAGGACCGTGATAAACTGCTGGGTCAGTTCGGCGGCCTCGGGCGTCAGCGTATCATAGATCATCATGACCGGCCCGCGCGAGAAGAAGATGATCAGGCCAGTGAACACGCCGATGATACAGAAGAGCACCTGGAAGGTGAACGCCGTCTGGTCGATGCGCTCCTTCTTGCCCTCGCCCAGCGTACGGCCGGTCAGGATGGCCGCTGCACTCGCCGCGCCGTATCCCACAACCGACAGGATCTGGAATACCAGGACCGAGATGGAGTTCGCCGGCACGACCATGGCCGAATTGTCCATGTTGCCGAGCACCGCCGTCTGGACGATCGAGGAAAAGCCCCAGAGCGCCTGGGTGATGAGAACGGGCAGAGAGACATGGATATAATCTTTGATATAGCTCGTGTCGATGAAGAGCAGTTTGCGCCAGTTGAGGTTGAGCGTGTGCTCACGGAACTTGAGATACCAGATGACGATGAGCAGCTCCACCGCGCGCGAGACCAGCGTCGCAATCGCCGCGCCGCGTACGCCCAGGGCGGGCGCGCCAAAGTGGCCGTAGATCAGGACATAGTTGAGGCAGATATTGATGCACAGCGTGGACGCCGAGATCATATAGCCGATCTTGACAATGCCGATTGTGCGCAGAGAGGCGGTCAGCATATTGGTCAGGGCAAAGAGCACGTAAGTAAAGCAGATGATCTGCAGGTACTGCACGCCCTGCTCCACGATGGCCTCGTCATTGCTCATCAAACGGATGATCTGCTCCGGGAAAAAGAGCGCGGCCAGGAACATCAGCACGGCAATGGCGACGCCAAAGCGCAGGCCCGCGCCGATGATATGCGGGATGTGCTTGAGGTCTTTTTTGCCCCAATAGCGTGCGCCCAGCACGACAACGCCCTCGCCTACGCCTTGCACCAGCATCTGTAAGAAAAATTGCAGCTGATTGCACAGCGAGGCGCCGGACAGTGCATCCTGCGAAAAGCGGCCAAGCATGATGTTATCCGCCATGTTGACCGAGTAGGTCAATAGGTTTTGCAGCGCGAGTGACAGGGTCAGGATGGCGAAGGTCTTATAGAATGACTTTTCGCGCAGCATACGGTTCATAGGAGTCCCCTCTTTTTGTAGACATTCCCGGATAGAAACGGCCGCGCCCCGCGGGCGGGGGCGGCCGAACGCGGTCATCGAAGCGCGCTGCAGCCGGGTCTCGCGGCGCGCTGGATGCGGAAAGAACATCAAAAGGAAAGAGTCTGGCAGGGTTTGCGGTCTGCCGTAGCATCTAGATTCTGGGGGTGCCCTTCCCGCTGAAAACAGGATACCATATCGGGGGCCGAGCGCAATAAAAAAAAACTGCAATCTGTTTATATTTTGTGCTGTATTTGTGATATAATGGACTCGACATTTTTCTTTTACTTTTCCTCTGAAAGGGGCCGTTTCTATGAACTCCATTGGCCAGGCAGGCATAAACATCAATGAAATCGGCGTGCTTCCCGAATCCCGGCGCTATTATAATACGCCGTCCGCCATCGCGCGGCAGCTATTTTTTTATCCGACCGAGATGGGGCGCTATACCCTGAGCGACCGCTACGATTTTCGGGACACTTCCCCGGTCGCCAAGCGCGACAGCCATCGCAATTTTATGCTGCTGTATGTGGACGCAGGCGCCATGGAGATTTTTAACGACGGCCGGCGGGCGCTCGCCGCGCCTGGGCAGGTTGCCCTGATTGACTGCCGCAAGCCGCACCGCTACAAGGCCCTGCGCGACGCGCGCATGCTCTTCCTGCACTTCGACGGCGCCGGCACCGCCGCCTTTTTTGACCAGATTATCGCCGCGCACAGCGGCAAATGGGTGCTCTCCGTGCCCGCCGGCTGCCATATCCGCTCCGACCTGCTGCGCATCTACGACGCGCTGGCTCATCCGGTCACGCTGCACCCCGCGTCCATGAGCGAGGCCGACCTGTCCCAAACCATCTACCGCATCCTGTGCGAGCTGCTCTATCCGCCCCGCGACCAGAGCCTCAGCCCGGAGCGCGACGTCGTCGCCCAGGCTGTCATCTTCATTTTGGACCATCTGTTTGAGCCGTTGTCGGTCGAGACCGTGGCCGCCTCGGTCAGCCTCAGCCCCTCGCATTTTTCCCGCCTGTTTAAGGCGCGCACGGGCTATTCCCCGCACGAGTACATCGTGCTGCGGCGCATCGACGAGGCGAAATCGCTCCTGCACACTACATCACTGTCGGTCAAACAGATCGCGTTCCGTGTGGGATATCACAGCGAAGTCAACTTTATCTCGTCCTTTACTGCCAAAACCGGCATGTCCCCCGCCGCCTTCCGCCGGATGCCCCTGTAAGACCGCACGCTTTCATTTTGCCAGTTTACGCCCCCGTAGCGCTGTGTTATAATGGTACGTTGTACGGAAATACCCCCTACAAATCCCCAAATCCGAAGGGAGGAATCTCTCAATTGTCTGAAACGCTAACCGGCTTTAACCAAGCCCTTCAGGCTGGCATGGACAGTCTCTATGGCCTGTCCCAGCAGTTCCCGGCCGCGAGCGCGTGGTATACAACGGTGGTCCGCTTTGTGCTTCCCGTGCTCGGCCTGCTCATCCTGCTGACGGCCATCCGCTCACTTTTGTCGGTCAAGCACACCGCCGAAGTCTGGGCTTACCTCAACTTTGGCGAACAGCGCATCCCGCTGACCCACTGGGAAAACATTATTGGGCGGCAGAAGACCGCCGACGTGGTCATCGACGACCCTGCTGTCTCCCGCACCCACGCCGCCCTCATCCGCCAGCCGGATGACACCTGGAATCTATACGATCTCGGCTCGACCTCGGGCACCTACGTGCGCGGGCGCACCGCGCCCGCCGAGGAGCCGCTCCCGGTCGCCTTTGGCGACGAGATCGCCTTCGCCGATATCCCGGCCTGGCTGGAGCCGGTCTCCCCCGAGGAAAAACAGGCCCGGCGCGAGCGCCGCGCCCGGCAGGACCGGCCGGTCTCCCCCTGGGGCCTGCTCGTCCTCATGACCTTCTTCCAGGTGCTGACCTGTGTCCAGCTCATCATCTCAACCGGCGACAAAGCTGACCCCTCGCTGCCGCTCATCTTCCTTGGCATGATCGCCCTAATGTGGATCTATTGCCTGACCCTGCGCGCTTTCCGTCGGGTAGGCTTTGAGATGGAGATGATCGCCTTTTTCCTATGTACGATCAGCCTGGCCGTCACGGCGTCCTTTGCGCCGGCCTCGGTCCCCAAGCAGTTTTTTGCTATCCTGCTGGGCGTCGTGGGCTTCTTGATCCTGGGCTGGTTCCTGCGCGACCTGAGCCGTGCAAACGCCATCCGCAAGCTGATGGCCGTCCTGGCCGTGCTGCTGCTCGCAGCGACGCTGGTACTCGGCAGCTCGGACGGCGGCGCGAAGAACTGGATTCGGCTGGGCGGCATGTCGCTGCAGCCCTCTGAGCTTGCCAAACTGTGCTACATCTTCGCGGGCTCCGCCACGCTGGACCGCCTGTTCCGCAAGAAAAACCTGGGCCTGTTCATGGCCCTGACGCTCATCTGCCTGGGCTGCCTCGCGCTCATGAACGACTTCGGCGCTGCGGCAATCTTCTTTGTCACGTTCATCGTCATCGCCTTCCTGCGCTCGGGTGACTGGGCCACGCTGGCGCTCATCTGCGGCGGCTGCGGCGCGGGCGTGCTCGTGCTCCTGTCGGTCAAGCCCCATGTCATGCGGCGCTTTGCCAGCTGGGGCCATATCTGGGAGGATGTCTATGGCGCCGGATACCAGCAGACGCACTCGCTGACCGCAGCTGCCTCAGGTGGTCTGGTCGGTGTAGGCGCGGGCGACGGCTGGCTCAACGTCACGGCCGCCGACACCGACATGGTATTCTGCAAAGTGTGCGAGGAATGGGGCCTCATCATCGCAGTGCTGGCCGTCCTGTGCATTGTGACGCTTGCGGTCTTCGCCGTGCGCGCCTGCCGCGCCGGCCGCTCCAGCTTCTACACGATCGCAGCCTGCGCTGCAACCTCGCTCATGGTCTTCCAGACCTGCCTAAACGTCTTTGGCGCGGTTGATATCCTGCCCCTGACCGGCGTGACCTTCCCCTTCCTGTCGAACGGCGGCACGTCCATGCTGGCCTCGTGGGGCATGCTGGCCTTCCTGAAGGCCTCCGACACCCGGCAGAACGCAAGCTTTGCCATCCGCCTGCCCTCACGGCGCGAACTGAGATACGAACAGGAGGCGTACGACGAATATGAGGAAGATTGAGAAACGCGCAGTGCTGTGCCTCCTGATTGCGCTCGCGCTCATCGCCGGGCTCGGCCTGTTCTGCTTCCGCTTTGTGACGAACGCCGCCGACTGGGCCGCCTATCCCTATAACCGGCACATGTACTCAAACAGCGGCCAGCTTTTGAGCGGCACGATCCTGGACCGCGACGGCGATGTCCTGACCGAAGTACAGGACGGCGAGCGCTCCTACTATCCAGACGCCACCGTCCGTCGGGCGACTGTGCATGCGGTCGGCGACGGCTCCGGCTATATCGGCACGGGCGCCCTGACCGCCTTTGCCGACCGTCTATCCGGCTATAACCTGCTGACCGGCGGCTACTCGCCGCTCGGCTCGGGCCGCAACCTGACGCTGACCATCGATGCCTATCTGAACGTCACAGCCTACAACGCCATGGACGGGCGCCAGGGCGCGGTGGGCGTATACAACTACCAGACCGGCGATATTCTTTGCATGGTCTCCACGCCCTCCTTTGATCCCGAGAACCCGCCCGACTCGGCTGATGCCGAGGACGGCATCTATCTCAACCGCTTCCTGTCCTCGGCCCAGGTTCCCGGCTCAATCTTTAAGACGGTCACCCTGACCGCCGCGCTTGAGACCCTGCCCGACCTGGAGAGCCGCACGTTCGAGTGCACGGGCGAGACCACCGTGGGCGGCTCGGTCATCACCTGCCCCAAGCCGCACGGCACCATGGATATCCAGTCGGCGCTTGCCAACTCCTGCAACGGCGTGTTTGCCTCGCTTGCAGCCGAGATGGGCGGCGATACTATGACGCGGTACGTCCAGAAGGCCGGCCTGACCGACCGCATGTCGGTCGATGGCATCCTGACCGCCGCCGGCAACTATGACGTATCCAGCGCCGACAGCGGCCAGATCGGCTGGTCTGGTGTCGGACAGTATACCGATACGGTCAATCCGTGCAACATGATGACCTACATGGGCGCCATCGCAAACGGCGGCACTGCGGCCGTCCCCCGCCTCATCCTGGACATCACCACAACAAGCGGCATCCCGACCTCCTGGGAGCGCACCGAGGAAACCGATACGCTCATCGAAGCGGGGACGGCGTCCAAGGTCAAGGCCATGATGAAGAACAATGTCGTCCAGACCTACGGCACCGACCGCTTCCGCGGCCTGGATATCGGTGCCAAGAGCGGCACGGCCGAGGTCGGCGGCGACAAGCGCCCGAACGCATGGTTTGCGGGCTTCTTGGATGATCCCGCACACCCGTATGCCTTCATCGTCCTCGTAGAGAACGGCGGCGGCGGCGCGTCGGTCGCGGGCGAGATCGCAGCGACCGTCCTGCAGGCGTGCGTGGACAAGTTCTGATCCCATTTATCCGATCCAAAATACCCGGCTTGGAAAATCCTGGCCGGGTATTTATCTTTCTATTATGATGTATTTTATACGCTGTTCACAAATAGGCCCTTTATTTTTTACCGCAACCGCGGTATGATAGGTTTAGATAAATTTCTTACCGCTTAGAAAGGGGTCTTTTTTATGACCAAAATTGATATTATCTCCGGCTTCCTGGGCGCCGGCAAGACCACGCTCATCAAGCGCCTGCTGGCCGAGCCGCTCAAGGGCGAGCAGGTCGTGCTGATCGAAAACGAGTTCGGCGAGATCGGCATTGACGGCGGCTTCCTCAAGGATTCGGGTGTGCAGATCACCGAGATGAACTCGGGCTGTATCTGCTGCACGCTGGTCGGCGACTTTGGCAAGGCATTGCAGGAGGTCATCGAAACCTACCATCCGGACCGCATCGTCATCGAGCCCTCGGGCGTCGGCAAGCTGTCCGACGTCATCGCAGCGGTCCAGCGCGTAGCCGCGCATGAGCCGGTCGTCCTCAACAGCTTTGTCACGGTCGTTGACGCACAGAAGGCCAAGATGTACGCCAAGAACTTCGGCGAGTTCTTCCTCAATCAGATCGAGCACGCGGGCGCTATCCTGCTCTCGCGCACCCAGTTTGTCAAGGAGGACCGCCTGGAGCAGGTCGTCTCCCTGCTGCGTGAGCACAACAAAGACGCACGCATCGTCACTACCCCGTGGGATCAGCTCACCGGCGCGCAGCTGCTGTCGGTCATGGAGGACAGCCACTCGCTGTCGGCTGAGGTCCTGGCCGAAATCGTCCGCGCAGCCGAAGCGCACGAGCATGAACATGCACACGAGCACGAACACGAACATGCACACGACCATGAGCACCCGCACGACCACGAGCACCCGCACGACCACGAACACCCGCACGACCACGAGCACCCGCACGACGAAGGCTGCACCTGTGGCTGCCACGATCACGATCATCATGGCCACCATCACGCTGATGAGGTCTTCCAGAGCTGGGGCCGCGAGACCACGCACAAGTACACCGAGGAGCAGATCCTGAACATCCTCAATGCTCTGGGCGATATCTCGCTCGGCACGGTGCTGCGCGCCAAGGGCATCGTCGCC
>ERZ1643250.220-NODE-220-length-68844-cov-31.253791_pt1 | contig 68844 bp, 57 predicted proteins | sample MGYA00579262_ERZ1643250 | MGnify/ENA primary metagenome ERZ1643250 (study PRJEB29033, sample SAMEA4952265) | chicken gut metagenome | biome: Broiler Chicken; feature: Gastrointestinal Tract; material: Caecum | place: Ireland | collected 2018 | study: Broiler...
CCCTAATGGCTTGTCTATTTTTTATTTGCTTTTGCGAACTCGATTATACGCTATCCGCACCTCCCTACCTGGGTGTTGAGTGATCAGTGAACGATTGCCAAAAAGAAACCGGATGCGAGCAGCGGTGTAAAACCGCTGAAATCGGTTCGGCTGCCCGGAAATAATAACATCACACCGAGCGGTGCTGCTAACGCAGCACCGCTCGGTGTCGTTACAATGAAGCTAACAAAACAAAAACACGTGCTCTATATGGAATAGAGTACGTGTGATGGAAGATTCTACGTAAAAAAGCTGTGCTCAGCGCCAATGACCGAAACGATAACGTGGTTGAACCGGTTCGGGCGGGTGCACATCATTGCCCAGAAAAATGTCAATGGCATTTTTCTGAAAATGCTTTTGAACCGATGTGGGAAGTGTGCTGAATGCAGCCCCTAACTGCGCTGGACGCTTTTCGGGATGATGGGCATCGGTACAAAGCAAATGCACCATATTCCAGTCGATGTATTTTTGCAGCAGCTTGGCGGTGTGGCCGTTGCGGATCAGGCCGGAGGCATTGATCTGTGCCAGGGAACCGCTGGAAACCCAATCATATAAAAGACCGGGATTTTCGGTTACATAAGGATACCGCTCTACATGAGCGAGAATAGGCGTGTACCCTTGCTGCTGAACTTCGTACAGGACATCTTCGATACCGCTGGGGTGAAAGGTGGTAGGGAGTTCGATCAGAATATAGTTTGTACCATAGAATGCCAACTTCTTCAGATTCAAAGAGGGGAGTGCGGGTGTAAAATACACCTCTGCGCCGGTTTTGACAGCTATCCGAAAGCCGTTGCGCTTGATTTGATCGGTTACGGCGGAAAAGGCCTGCTTTCTATTGGCTACAAAAGCCTCAACTGTGTTGCGCTCGTAATAGAAATGAGGAGTAAAGCAAATGCCTACTACATCGTCATGCATTTCCTGCTGCAACAGTTGCATCGAAACATCGATATCTTTGGCTCCGTCATCAATTCCCGGAAGAATATGACAATGTAAGTCAACCAGTTGCATACAGGGATAACTCCTTATTTCTTTTTGGTTTTAGAAGAGGCGGCCTCGCCATCATCGTGCTGGTAGTAGTCATAACTGTAAGTGTAGTAATAGCCATCCTTTTTGCCGGTCTTTTTCGCGTTGTAGCCGTTCAGAATGACCCCCAGGATATGAGCGTTGACGTTTTCCAGATTCTTTTTGCTCAACTGTGCGCCCTGGATTGTGGTAACGCCGGGGCGCACAACCAGGACAACGCCATCCACCAGGCGGCTCATGACCGCAGCATCAGTTACTACGGAAACAGGCGGGGTATCGACAATGATGTAGTCGAATGCTTCACGAACAGCCTTCATAAGAGAGGACATTTTATCGGTGGCCAGCATCTCTGCCGGATTGGGGGGGATGGGACCCACAGGAAGAAGCGTGAAGTCCGCGCCGCTGACAGAAGCCAGCGCGTCACCCAGTCCGCACTGACCGGCTACAACATTGGAGATGCCGGGGTGAGAACGCTTAATGCTGAGATAACGGGAGAGAGAACCTTTTCGAAGGTCGCAGTCCATAAGCAGTACGCGTTTTCCGCCTTCCGCCAATGTCATGGAAAGGTTAATGGCGACGTTGCTTTTGCCTTCTTCCGGAACAGAAGAAGTGATCATAATGACCTTGCACTGGGACGTGCCGGACAGGAAGGAAAGATTGGTACGAAGAGATTTATAGGCCTCTACATACTGAAAGGGAGCGTTGGGGCCCACCAGCATAAGATTACGGTGGGAATGCTTTGTTTTTTTAGCCATCAGCGTTTGCCTCCCATTTCATAGTCGGGAATGACACCGATCACGGGCATTTCCAGGTATTTGCGGACATCCTCTTCGGACTTGATCTTGTTATCCAGCATCTCGCGCAGAATGACCACGCCCATGCTGAGTACCAGCCCCAGAAGGCCTGCTATAGCCGTATTGCGTGGAATACTGGGGGAGACGGGGTCCGGAGTCGCTGACGCCTGAGAGATCAGCTTTACAGAACCGGCTTCCACCGATTCCAGAATGACATCGGGGGAAACCGCGGTGATCTGTTCACAAACCTGCCGTGCCCACTCGGGATTGTTGCTGCGAACGGTAATCTGCATTACCTGCGTGTCATCTACGGCAGACACCGTGACCCGCTCTTTAAGTTCATTGTAGGTAAGAGAAAGTCCCAGGTTGTTGATAACCTGCTGAAGGACTGTGTCGCTCTTGATGATAATGCTGTAGGTCGATACAAGCTTGGCGGCGGAGTTAATCTGGTCGCTGGTGACGTTTGCGGTTGTATCCTGACGGGTATTTACGATCATCAATGCCGAGGCCTCATACTGAGGGACCAGCAGAAATTTCGACACGGAAAAACCAAGCCCGGCAGCAATGACTGTGGTGAGAACAATGATCAGAATACGGCGGCGGACAATGTCCAACACTTCCAAAAGGTCTATGGTGTCATAGTCTTCGTTTTCAACCATAACACTGTTAGAGTTTACTTGGTTCGTCATACTTCGCTCCCTTCACGTTTTGAAATGCGATGCTTGGCCTTGCGGCGTGCGGCAATTTCCAGAGAAATCAAAGCGGCAGAGATCACAACATAGATGCCCAGATAAATGCCGAAGGAAGCAAAAATTCCGTGGACATAATTGCAGATCAACAGCTTCAGGGCGGTGGGGGAAATGTTCAGATTTCCCAACTGCAACATGGGGTATACCGCGAAAGTCAATACCGCGCAGACCAGTGCCGAAGCCAGCAGGCTGAAAGTCAGCAGGCGAACCTTGAACTGGGCCTGACCGTTTCCACGGGTAATGCCCCATACGGCAACCAGGCCCAACAGCAGGCAGGCCGCCAGGATGCCGATGGCATAGGTCCGTACTTTACTGACGAAACCACCCATCTGGCTTACCAGAGGAACGCAGACATAATTGTCGTAATCTGCCTGACAGGCATCGGCCACCAGTTCCAAAGCGGTTTCCACTTCCGTGGTGACTTCGTAACCGCGGGCAGCAGCGTCCTCCTTCATCGTAGTCATGGCGGCTTCGTGAATTTCGGGATGCTCTTGCATGGAAACGTCTCCGTCATACATGGCATCCACGGCTTTGTTCAGATCCGCCTCAATCTGCTCAGGAGAGATAAAGCTGGTAATTACATCGGCAGAAAAACCGGCTGCAGCACCGTAACTCTGGTAATTTTCACACAAAGACTCGTACAGCGCCGTCGCATAGGAGCTCTGGCGGAGTGCCTTTTTGAAATAACTGGCACGACCAAAACTGGTCAGCAGAACAAGTGCCAGTGCGGTGCCTACCAGGAATAAAGATAAAAGGTAGGCGAGAATGACGGGCCGAATGATCGAGCCGCCTTGCTTATGTGTTGCTTTGCTCATCATCAACCCTCCCCATCGACCAAAACGGGACCGGAAACATATTTGGCATAGACGAAATAGCGGTCCGGTGTAAAGCCCAGTGCATCAAACGGATAGCAGGTATACATGATCAGGTTCTCGTCGGTGCGGGTAAAATCATACGCAGTTGCATCCTGATAATCCTTGACCTGCATGTCGGTAATTTCATAAGTATAGGTGCCGTAGTGAGTCTGAATCGTGACGATGTCGCCCACTTCGACTTGCTGCAGGCCATTGAAGAAGGTGTTGTTGTGGCCGGCCAGCAGGATGGTGCGGCCTTCGCCGGGAATCCCCACGCCAATATCATCCTTGAAGGTGCCGACGCCCTTATTTAAAGTGGCAGTATCATCACCGTAATACAGCGGTGCGCTGACAGTGGTGCCGGCAATCTCAATTTCACCGTAGCGGTCGCCGGGATAGGGGTACGTAATGGTCTGCTTGTCAATGGTCTGTGCGCCGTTCTCGGACTGGGACGCGGAACCGTTCTGCGCCTCGGCAATGGCCTGGGCATACAAATCGCGGTTGGTCTCATTTTCTTCCGATTTGGTGAAGAACCAACTTACCATTTCCTGGTATGGATTAAGCAGTACATTGCTAAGGCCATATAGGGTCCCCACCGTGATGCACGCAAAAACTACGGGCACAACTACATAGGCAGCCCAGCTTTTGCGCAGAAACGAACGCTTACCCGATGTGTGCGTCATGGGTCAGTTTCCTCCTGCTTTCAAGAATGTAATGACAGATACGCGTTTTCGACCGCGAAGGTACAAAAACGCGTATCCATATCCAGTCTATTATAAACGGTAATATACCGTAATGTATACAAAGATCGAAAGGAGACCGAAGTCCCCTTTCGATGGAAGGCGAGAATTACTCCTCGCGCTTGCGCATGGCCATGCCCATCACGCCGGCAACGGCCACCAGGGAAACGAGCATCACAACAGCGCTGTGATCGCCAGTAGCCTTGATGACACCGCTGTTAGCAGTGCTGCCACCGCCAACGACGACATCGCCGACCGCGTACATGTTGCCAGAGGTGGCGGTCACGCGAACCAGGTTGCTGCCAACCATGCTCACGTTCACCTTCAGGTCCTCAAAACCTTTCAGGCCACGGATGATGCTGGCGGCAGTGTCGGCGTTAGCCTGCACAGTAGCCAGGTTGGAACCCTGGGAAGCAACAAACAAAGCGTCAGCATTGCTCTTCAGGGAGCCGCTGTTGTTCAGCAGGGACTCGGTCTGCTCCTGGGTCAGAGTACCGGTAACGGTAACGCCCTTGGACAGCATGTAACCTTTCACCTCAGAGGTGGCATCCGCGAAAGCGCAGGTTGCGAAAACGCAAGCCATAACCACGCAGATGGCAACCGCGATGAGTTTTTTCATCTTGTTCATGGGAAGCGTCCTCCTTTCTTCCAAAATTTATATAAAATACGAAAACGTATTTTATATACCAATAATACCCGGCATAAGCAGGGGATACATGAGACGGTTTACACAGAACGCTGGAAACCGATAATGCACCGAAAATCATAAAAAAGCACTGTGGAAGGCGCAATATCTCATGATCGCAAACATTATACCCTATTTTAAATGGGGATTCAATAAAAAATATTGGAAAAAACGGGTGAAAAAATGTTTTTGTCGTTTCTCACAAAATGTTTTCTTTTGATAGGGGGAAAGCTTGAACGGACTGCTCGCTGAGGTATGCTCTAGAAGAGGACCAGTCTTCCGCATATTCCATGAGGTAAGTGGTAACCAGTCTGGCGTAGGCATCTGCACTGGGAAATATCCCTACCACACTGGTACGGCGGCGAATTTCCCGGTTCAGACGTTCCAACACGTTGGTGGAAGAAATCTTTCGTGCATCCAGCTGTGGAAAAGCGTAAAACGACAGAGAGTCTTCCAAACCATCTTCCAGACAACGGATGGCTTTGGGAAAGCGGTGCTCGTACTGCCGGCAGATTTCTTCAGCCAGCTTGCAAGCCTGTTCTCTGGTTGGGGCCAGCCAGATAGTCTTGAGATTCTGGGCAAAGGCGTCTTTGTCCTTGTGAGGAATATGCGCCAGAATATTGCGCATGAAATGAACCTTACACCGTTGCCAGCTTGCCCCTGGAAAACCTTTGCGGATCGCCGCAACAAGCCCGGCGTGTGCATCTGAAACAACCAATTCTGGAGTGCGAAGTCCCCGCTCCTGCAGCCCTCGGAAAAGCTGAAGATATGCTTCTTCCGACTCTTCCAACATGGGTTCTATTGCCAGAATGTCTCGCTGACCGTGTTCATCCACACCACAGACCACCAGTATCGCCATACTTACAATTCTGCCGTCCATACGAACTTTTTCGTACAGAGCATCCACCCACAAAATGGGATAACTGCTTTGGGAAAGAGAGCGGCTGCGGAAAGCATTCACCTGCTCGTTCAAGCCTTTTGTCATCTCACTGACCTGGCTGCGGGACAGGCTTTCAATCCCCAGGCTCTTGGCCAGCTTTTCCATCTTACGAGTGGATACGCCCTGTACAAATGCCTCCTGCACCACCTGAATCAGTGCCGCCTCACTGCGTTTGCGTTCCGTAACAAAGAATGGGATGTAGCCCCCATGCCGTACCTTCGGCACCATGAGATACATGGTCCCCATCCGGGTATCCAGTCTGCGAGGCCGGTAGCCACAGCGATATCCGCTGCGGCTTTCGGCACGCTCGCTTTTCTCCGCTCCCAGTTGCTGGCTTACTTCAGCTTCCATGAGCTGGCTGCACAGCCATTCCAGCATACTCAGCATGGGATCCGGCTGTGCCACGCATTGCAGTAGCAATTCGGTCAGATTTGTGGTATGATTCTTTTGAGCCATTAGGGTTTTCTCCTTTGTATCGTGATTGTCTGGACAACTTTCATTTTACAGGAGCCCTAATGGCTTGTCTATTTTTTATTTAATTTTGCGAACTCGATTATACGCTATCTCCAACCACCATATGAATTTCTACCATCTGTATATATTTTGCAAGTCTGGCTCTCCCCAATATTGGTAAACCGTTGGTAAAATTGATGTTGAAGCGCAAAAATCTTTGATTTACAGTCCTTTTTTCATATTTGGCACATCCTGCCGTGGCAAACGGCTGGCCGGAAGCGCTGGTGGGACAAAACCAGGTACTGGTGTCAAGAGGAAGAGACCCCGACATCGTCGACGGTTTTGCACTGATCTCCCTGGAGGACTATCTGGCCGGTTCCACTGATTGGACCCCCATCACGGACGCCCTGGATGGTGGGACTACCATCGTGTTCTGAACCGTCCGGGCGACACTCACATCCAAACAAAACACCCCCGGCCAAACGGCCGGGGGTGTTGCTGTATTATGATTTCATCGTCATCGGCGGATATGCGCCGGCGAGAATCAACCTTTGTTCTTCTTGCTGGCAGCCTTCATGCGCAGGTCATGGTCCAGGATGCGCTTGCGGATGCGCAGGTTCTCCGGGGTGACCTCCAGCAGTTCGTCGGGGGCCAGGAATTCCAGGCAGCCTTCCAGGCTGAACTTGCTCACCGGCACCAGACGCAGGGCGTCGTCGCTGCCGGAAGCACGGGTGTTGGTCAGGTGCTTGGTCTTGCAGACGTTGACGGTGATGTCCTCGCCCGTGGGGGTGTAGCCCACAACCTCACCGGCGTAAACCTTCTCGCCGGCGTTGACCAGCAGGGTGCCGCGCTGCTGCGCGTTGAACAGACCGTAGGTCACGGCGTCGCCGGTCTCAAAGCTGATCAGGGAGCCGGTGGAACGGGTCTGGATATCGCCGCACCATTCTTCATACCCGTCAAAGATGGTGTTCATGATGCCTTCACCGTGGGTATCGGTGAGGAACTGGCTGCGGTAACCGAACAGGCCGCGACTGGGTATACGGAACTCCAGACGGGAACGGCTGTTCATCATCTGCATGTTCATCAGGATGCCCTTGCGCGCACCCAGGGCAGTCATGACGTTGCCCTGGTACATTTCGGGCACGTCGATGACCACGCGCTCCATGGGTTCCATGGTCTTGCCGTTCTCTTCATGGGTCAGAACGTGCGGGGGAGAAACCTGCAGCTCGTAACCTTCGCGGCGCATGGTTTCGATCAGGATGGACAGGTGCATTTCGCCGCGGCCCATGACCCGGAAGGAATCGGTGGTGGCGGAATCTTCCACCTTCAGGGCCACGTCCTTCAGCAGCTCGCGCATCAGGCGGTCACGGATCTGGCGGGAGGTAACGTACTTGCCCTCCTTGCCGGCAAAGGGAGAATCGTTGACCGAGAAGGTCATCTCCACCGTGGGATCGTTGATCTTCACAAAGGGCAGGGGCTGCACCTTGCTGGGGTCGCACAGGGTGTTGCCGATGGAAATATCCGGCAGACCGGCAAAGGCCACAATGTCGCCGGCGCGGGCTTCCTCAATGGGCTCGCGGCCGTTGGCCTTGAAGTCAAACAGCTTGGTGATGCGGCCGGTCATGTGCACGTCGGGGTTGTGCCAGTCGCACACCTGCACGGGAGAACCAACCTTGATCACGCCGTTCTGCACGCGGCCCACGCCCATACGGCCCACAAATTCGTTGTAGTCCACGCTGGACACCAGCATCTGCAGCGGCTCGTCGGGCTCGCCCTCCGGCGGCTGCACGTATTTCAGAATGGTGTCGAAGAGCGGCTTCAGGTCGGTGCCGTTCTCGGGATGGGTCCAGTCGTAGCTGGCGGTGCCGTTACGGCCGGAGCAGAACACCATGGGGCTGTCCAGCTGTTCGTCGGTGGCGCCCAGGTCCATCAGCAGTTCCAGGATCTCGTCGATGACTTCCTTGATGCGGGCGTCGGGACGGTCCACCTTGTTCACCGCAATTACCAGCGACAGGTTCTGCTGCAGGGCTTTCTGCAGCACGAAGCGGGTCTGGGGCATGCAGCCCTCGGCGGCGTCCACCAGCAGTAGCACGCCGTTGACCATCTTCAGAACACGTTCCACCTCGCCGCCAAAGTCGGCGTGGCCCGGGGTGTCCACAATGTTGATTTTAACGCCTTCGTACTCGCAGGAGCAGTTCTTGGCCAGAATGGTGATGCCGCGCTCCCGCTCAATATCGCCGGAGTCCATCACGCGCTCGGCCACCTGCTGGTTGGCGCGGAAGGCACCAGACTGCTTGAGCATCTGGTCCACCAGCGTCGTCTTGCCGTGGTCAACGTGGGCAATGATGGCGACGTTGCGTAAATTTTCCTGAATCATATCCGTTCCCTCTCTATTTGAACTTGCGTTGCAAAGGGGGCGTCCCCCAATATCCACATACAGCATCTATTTTACGCTGTAGTGCGGTTATTGTCAAGAATCGCAAAGCGCAAAAAAGTGTGGTATAATAGAAAATGTAATAGAGTGCAGAGAAAGAACTTTTGGTGAATTTGCGGGCTGTGAGGGAAAACGCCCGCCTTATGCTCCATGGGAAGAGAGGAAGGTTTTATGTCGACTGAAAACGTCCGCCATATCAATATCATCGGGCACCAGAACCCCGACACGGACTCCATCTGTTCGGCGCTGGCGTATGCCTGGCTGAAAAACCGCGGCAGCCTGACCGGCAAATACGAGGCCCGCCGCGCCGGTCATGTGAACCGGGAAACCTGGTTTGTGCTGCAGCATTTCGGTTTTGAGGCCCCGCGCCTGTGCACCGATGTGAGCCCCCAGATCAAGGATATCGACATCCGCAAACAGCCGGGCATCGATGCCGAGATGAGTGTGCGCGCCGCCTGGAACCTGATGCGGGATGTGGAGATCGACACCCTGTGCATCACCGATGCGGACAACGAACTCAAAGGCCTGATTACCATCAAGGATATTGCCGATGCCAACATGGACCTGTTTGACACCGGTGTGCTGGCGGCAGCCAACACCAGCTACCACAATCTGCTGGAAACCCTGGAAGCAGAGCTGATCGTGGGCGATGCGGACGGCCGCATCACCCAGGGCAATATCTGCATCGGTACCAGCCCCGAAATTATGGAAGAACTGGTCAAGCCGGGGGATCTGGTGCTGGTTTCCAACCGGTACGAAACCCAGATGTGCGCCATCGACTGCGGCGCTTCTGCCATTGTGGTTTGCTGCGGTTCCGCGGTGCCCCGTACCATTGTGGCCCGCGCACAGGAAAAGGGCTGCACCGTGCTGGCAACCCCCTACGATACCTACGCCGCCGGACGGCTGGTGACCACCGCCGCCCCGGTACGGCATTTTATGCGCACCCATGATCTGATGAAGTTCAGCGTCAACACGCCCATCGAGGACGCACGCAAGATCATGGCCAGTGTGCGTCACCGTTATTTCCCCATTCTGGACGAGAACGGCAAATACTGCGGTGTGGTCAGCCGCCGTAACCTGCTGAACCTGCACCGCAAAAAGCTGATCCTGGTGGACCACAACGAACGGACCCAGGCTGTGGACGGTCTGGAACAGGCCGAAATTCTGGAGATCATCGACCACCACCGCATCGGCAACCTGGAAACCACCGGCCCGGTGTATTTCCGCAATGTGCCGGTAGGCTGCACGGCCACCATCCTGTACCAGATGTATCAGGAACAGGATATGACCCCCTCCAAGGAGATTGCGGGCCTGCTGCTTTCCGCTATTTTGTCGGATACCCTGATGTTCCGTTCACCCACCTCCACCCCGCAGGATGAAGCCACCGCCAAGGCGCTGGCCGAAATTGCAGGGGAGGACATTCCCACCTATGCCGAGCAGATGTTTGAAGCAGGCGCCGACCTGACCGGCCGCGATGCCGAGGATGTGTTCCGTTCCGACTTCAAGGCGTTCAGCCGCGGCGATGCCAAGTTCGGTGTGGGCCAGTCCATCTACATGACCGACAAATCCCGTGCCGCTGCCGAGGCGCTGGTAGGGCCTTTCCTGCCGGAAGCCGGCCGCCGGGAAGGTCTGCCCATGATCTTCTATATGTTTACCGACATGAAGACCCAGAGCACCGACCTGATGTACTGGGGCCAGAGCACCGAAGCCATTGTCCGCGATGCCTTTGGCGTGGAACCCAAGGACGGCATGGCGGTGCTGCCCGGCGTGGTCAGCCGCAAAAAGCAGCTGATTCCGCCGCTGCTGGCCGCACTGCAGGCCCGGCAGGGGTAAATTGGCATCTCCAAGAGGCGGTTCGGATTCGGCGGCTGCGCCGCACCGTACCCGCCTTGGCGGAAGTAAAATTTTCGTAAGATGAAAAAGCACGTCTGCGCGAAGAAAACTTTGCGACAGACGTGCTTTTTTTGTTAGAATATGAACTTTGTTCATAGAATGTTTGTTTGACACCCCGCCCCCGACAGATTATAATAATCGGTATACGATCTGTACAAAAAAGAAGTGTGAAATGGGAAAAAAATCAAACGTTCCGTCATAGACGTCGGAAAGGGAGGGTTCTTTATGAGTGATTACGCAGCTATCGAAAAGGAAGCACGCATCTTTACCGAGGAGTGTGTGACCAACAACCGGGTGGACCCGGCACTGTTTGCCCGGTACAACATCAAGCGCGGCCTGCGCGACCAGGACGGCAAAGGTGTGCTGGCGGGCATTACCAACATTTCCCGGATCGATGCGTTTGAACAGCGCGACGGCAAGCAGGTTCCCTGTGACGGTAAACTGTGGTACCGCGGTTACAACGTCTATGACCTGATCCGCGGCCTGCGGGGTAAGCGCTATGCCTTTGAGGAAGCGGCGTATCTTCTGCTGCTGGGGGATTTGCCCAACGAGCAGCAGCTGGAATCCTTCAAGGATTGCCTTGCCAAATGCCGGGACCTTCCTACCAACTTTGTGCGGGACGTCATTATGAAAGCCCCCAGCAAGGACCTGATGAACTCGCTGACCCGCAGTGTGCTCACCCTGGCCAGCTATGATGATGATATCGGCAAGACCGACCTGCAGACCCAGCTGGAACAGTGCATCAAGCTGATCAGCGTATTCCCCATGCTGGCGGTCTATGGCTACCACGCCTACCATTACTATGAGTGCGGCGGCAGCATGTACATTCACCGGCCCAAACCGGAACTTTCCACGGCGGAAAACCTGCTGCAGATGCTGCGGCCCGACCGCCAGTACACCGATCTGGAAGCCCACGTTCTGGACATTGCCCTGCTGCTGCACATGGAACACGGCGGCGGCAACAACTCCACCTTCACCACCCGCGTGGTCACTTCCTCCGGGTCCGATACCTACTCGGTCATTGCGGCGGCACTATCCAGCCTGAAAGGCCCCAAACACGGCGGCGCCAACATCAAGGTCATGCACATGATGGACGATGTGCGCGCCCATGTGGCTGACCCCACCGATGAGGACGCCATGCGCGATTACCTGGGCAAGATCGTGGACCGGCAGGCCTTTGACCAGAAGGGTCTGATCTACGGTATGGGCCACGCCGTTTACTCGCTGAGTGACCCCCGTGCGGTGGTGTTCAAGAACTTTGTCCACCAGCTGGCCGACGCCAAGGGGCGTGACCGCGACTTTGAATACTACAATACCATCGAGCGCCTGGCTCCCCAGGTCATTGCCGAAAAACGCCATATCTACAAGGGTGTTTCCACCAACGTGGACTTCTACTCCGGCTTTGTGTACGATATGCTGGGTATTCCGGTGGAACTGTACACGCCCATCTTTGCCATTGCCCGTATTGTGGGCTGGTCGGCGCACCGTATGGAAGAACTGGTCAATATGGACAAGATCATCCGCCCGGCCTACCAGAGCATTATGGTCCCCCGGGAGTATGTGCCCCTGCAGGACCGCTGAGGTACTTTCTTGAAAGAAAGTACCCAAAGAACTTTCAACCGGCCAACCCGGGAAAGGGAAGCGATCTGACCGGGAGCGATTCCGAACAAAGCACAACAAAAAGCACACCGCTGCGGCGGTGTGCTTTTTTGTTACTGATTTATGCTGCGAAGATCAGGCGGCCATCATTCGCCCACCATGGCGGGGTGTTCGGTGGGGGTGTGCTCGGTCTGGTACTGCAGGGCAGCTGCCACAAAGCCCTTGAACAGGGGATGAGCACGGTTGGGACGGCTCTTGAATTCGGGGTGGAACTGAACGCCCACATGGAAGGGGCGCTCGGAAAGTTCTACCGCTTCCACCAGACGGCCGTCGGGGCTGGTACCTGCAATGGTCAGGCCCTTCTCCTCAAATTCAGCGCGGTAATCGTTGTTGAATTCGTAGCGGTGGCGGTGACGCTCGTCAATTTCCAGTTTGCCATAGCAGCGGGCCATGGTGGTATCGGGCTTGATGGAGCAGGGGTAAGCGCCCAGGCGCATGGTGCCGCCCTTGGGAATGTTCCCCTGCTGGTCCGGCATCAGGTCAATGACGTTGTGGGCACCCTCGGGGGTGAATTCGCTGGAGTGGGCGTCGGCATAACCCAGCACGTTGCGGGCGTATTCCATCACCATGATCTGCATACCCAGGCAGATGCCAAAGTAGGGGATATGCTGTTCCCGGGCATACCGGGCAGCCTGGATCATCCCCTCAATGCCGCGGTCACCAAAGCCGCCGGGCAGGATGATGCCGTCTACGTCGGAAAGTTCCTCGGCGCAGCGCTCCTGATCCAGCAGAGTTTCGCTGTCCACCCACTTGATGTCCACTTTGCTCTCGGTTTCAAAACCGGCGTGGTACAGGCTTTCCATCACGCTCAGGTAGGCGTCGTGCAGTTTCACGTATTTGCCAACCAGGGCAATGGTGCAGGTGCGGCTGCGGGTGGCAATGCGGCTGATCAGTTCCTTCCACTCGGTCAGGTCGGTGGGCGGGGTGGTCAGGTGCAGCTGGCGTGCCACCACATTGGTCAGGCCGGCGGCCTCCAGCATCAGGGGGCATTCGTACAGGCTGGGCATGGTCAGGTTCTCAATGACGCAGTCGGGGCGCACATTGCAGAACATGCTGATCTTGCGCTTGATGTCGTTGCCCACGGGGCCGTCGGCACGCAGCACAATGATGTTGGGCGAAATCCCCATGCCCTGCAGTTCCTTGCAGGAGTGCTGGGCCGGTTTGGATTTGTATTCGTCGGAGCCGGAAATGTAAGGCACCAGTACGACATGGATATAGCAGCAGTTTTCCAGCCCCTGCTCAATGCCTACCTGACGGATGGCCTCCAGGAACGGCTGGCTTTCGATGTCGCCGGTGGTGCCGCCGATTTCGGTAATGACCACATCTGCCTCGGTGCTCTTGGCCAGATTGTAGATGTAGCTCTTGATCTCGTTGGTGATGTGGGGAATGATCTGTACGGTCTGGCCCAGGTAGGCGCCCTGCCGCTCCTTGTTCAGAACATTCCAGTATACCTTGCCGGTGGTCAGGTTGGAATATTTGTTCAGATTCTCGTCGGTAAAGCGCTCATAATGGCCCAGGTCCAGGTCAGTCTCGGTGCCGTCATCGGTCACAAAGACTTCGCCGTGCTGCAGTGGGCTCATGGTGCCGGGGTCCACGTTGATATACGGGTCCAGCTTCTGGCTGGCCACTTTCAGCCCCCGGGTCTTGAGCAGGCGGCCCAGACTGGCCGCTGTGATACCCTTTCCCAGACCGGAGACAACGCCCCCGGTCACAAAAATATACTTCGTTCCCATTACTTTACCCTCCATATTGTTAAAGAAAAAAACAATAACTTTAATATTATACACACGGCGGCCGCCAAATTGCAAGGCAATAACCCCCGCTAAGGGCGGTGTGAGAGTAAAAATTTACAGGATGCCTTGGGCCAGCGGTGTATTGACAAATCTGCCGGAAGGGTGTACAATCACTTTATCCTACAAGAAAGGTATGAATAACCATGGCCAGCCGCTATGTTTTCCGCCGGCGATGTTGCCCCGGCGTGCGTTTCTGAATTTTACACACTTTTATTATGAACAGGAGACGAACACCATGAGCAAAATTTATACTTCCGCCGAACAGCTGATCGGACATACCCCGCTGCTGGAACTGACCCATATTGAAGCAGCCGAAGGGCTGGAAGCCCGCCTGCTGGCCAAGCTGGAATATTTCAACCCCGCCGGCTCGGTCAAAGACCGGGTGGCCAAGGCTATGATCGACGATGCCGAAGCTACCGGCAAACTCAAGCCCGGTTCGGTGATTATTGAGCCCACCTCCGGCAACACCGGCATCGGTCTGGCGTCGGTGGCCGCAGTCCGCGGATACCGGGTCATCATCGTTATGCCCGAAACCATGAGCGTGGAGCGCCGTCTGCTGATGAAGGCTTACGGTGCGGAACTGGTCCTGACTGAGGGTGCCAAGGGCATGTCCGGCGCCATTGCCAAGGCGGATGAACTGGCCGCCCAGATTCCGAACAGCTTTGTGCCCGGTCAGTTTGTGAACCCGGCCAATCCGGCGGCCCACCGTGCCACCACCGGCCCCGAAATCTGGCAGGATACCGACGGCCAGGTGGATATCTTTGTGGCAGGCGCCGGTACCGGCGGCACGGTCACCGGCGTGGGCGGTTACCTGAAAGAGCAGAACCACGCCGTCAAGGTGGTGGCTGTGGAGCCCTCCGACTCGGCTGTGCTCAGCGGCGGCAAGGCAGGCCCCCACAAACTGCAGGGCATCGGCGCGGGCTTTGTGCCGGAAGTGCTGGATACCACGGTGTATGACGAGGTCGTGCCCGTTACCTCCGAGGACGCTTTTGCCGCCGGCCGCATGATGGGCCGCAAAGAGGGCGTACTGGTGGGCATTTCCTCCGGTGCGGCGCTGTATGCCGCCATCCAGCAGGCCAAGCGTCCCGAAAACAAGGGCAAGACCATCGTGGTTTTGCTGCCCGATACCGGGGACCGCTACCTGTCCACCCCCATGTTTGCAGAGTAACTGTGTTTGTCACCAATCGCGGTGACGTTTTTGCAAAAGCCGCAGCGGCATGCCCGCTGCGGCTTTTTGCTTGCATTTTGCCCCGTTTTGGGGTATGCTGAAAACAGTATCAAACAGGAAGAGGAAACCGCTATGCCCCATATTGTGGAAATTACCGATCTGTCCGCCCCGGAACTGGACGTTTATGCCCGCCTTACCGAAACCCAGCTGCGCAACCGGCTGGAACCGGAGAAGGGGGTGTTTATTGCCGAAAGCCCCAAGGTCATCGGCACGGCATTGGATGCCGGGTATACCCCGTTGTCCTTTTTGATGGAACGCCGCCAGATGGAAGGCCCCGCGGCCGGGGTGCTGGCCCGCTGCCCGGATGCCGTGGTTTATACGGCGGACCGCCCGGTGCTGGAAAAACTGACCGGCTATGCCCTGACCCGGGGTGTGCTTTGCGCCATGCGCCGCCCTGCCCCCAAAACGGTGGAGGAAGTCTGCCGGAACGCCCGGCGGGTGGCAGTGCTGGAAGGCATTGTGGATTCCACCAATATCGGGGCCATCTTCCGTTCGGCGGCGGCCCTGGGCATGGATGCGGTGCTGCTGTCGCCCTCCTGCTGCGACCCCCTGTGCCGCCGCGCCATCCGGGTCAGCATGGGCACGGTGTTCCAGGTGCCCTGGGCGCGGCTTGGGGAACATAAGGAGGACTGGCCTGCCGCAGGGCTGGCCCGGCTGCACGATTTGGGCTTTACCACAGCCGCCATGGCGCTGGACCACCGCGCCCGCCCCGTGGATGACCCCGCCCTGCAGGTGGAAAAACTGGCCATTCTTCTGGGAACGGAAGGGGACGGCCTGAACCCCGAAACCATTGCCCGGTGCGATGCCACGGTGATGATCCCCATGCAGCACGGTGTGGACTCCCTCAACGTGGGCGCGGCGGCTGCGGTAGCGTTCTGGCAGCTGCGTGCACGGTGAGTTTGTCAATCTGCCGCAAAAATATAACGAATTTTTTACGCCCCGTTGACGCAAAACGGGGCGCTTTTGGTTGTTTTTCGGGCCCGGAAATGCTACAATTAAATTATGTTTGACATAATGGGAGGAACTGTTCATGGGTTTCCTGAAAAAATTTACCAAGCAGGAATTGAGCTGGATGATGTACGACTGGGCCAACAGTGCCCACTCGGTCATTGTGGTCACCATCCTGCCCATCTTCTTTGATTCGGTGGCGGAATACACCGCCGACAGCGTTTCCAGCATGTCCACCTGGGGGTATGCTACCAGTATTGCCATGGCCATTGTGGCGTTGTCGGCGCCTTTCCTGGGCGTTTTTGGCGACATCCGGGGCATGCGCAAAAAACTGTTTGCGGCTTTCCTGGCCTTGGGGGTACTCTCGGTGGCAGGGTTGGCCCTGACGCCGGGAATGGATTTTACCTCCTCCACCGATGCGGCGGGCCGTGTGGCCGGTATTGTGCTGGTACTGTATATCCTCAGCACCATTGGCTTTGATGCTTCCTGCATCTACTATGATGCGTTCCTTACCGATATTACCACCGAGGACCGGATGGACTCGGTGTCCACCATGGGCTACGGCCTGGGATATATCGGCGGTTCCACCATTCCGCTTTTGATCTTCCTGATCATGAACGCGGTGGGGGTCCCGATGCTTACCTGCCTGGCGGTGATTTTTGCCATTACGGCTGTGTGGTGGCTGGTGTTCAGCCTGCCGCTGCTGAAAAACTGTGAGCAGACCTCCGGCAAACCCTACGAAAAAGGGGATATCGGCCGCAACATCAAGGGCGTGTTCACCACCATCCGGGAGATCATCGCCGACAAACCCATGCTGGTTTACATTGTGGCGTATTTCTTCTACATCGACGGCGTACATACCATCATCAGCATGGCTACCAGTTACGGCACCAACCTGGGATTGGATTCGGCCGGTATGCTGCTGGCCTTGCTGCTGGTACAGGTGCTGGGCCTGCCTTTCTGCCTGCTGTATATGAAGCTGGCCTCCCGGTTCGGCGCCCGCCGCATGGTGGGGGTAGGCATCTGCGTCTATATGTTCATCTGCATCTTTGCCTTCTTTATGGACAGCCTGTGGCAGTTCTGGATGCTGGCCGTGCTCTGTGCCACCAGCCAGGGCGGTATTCAGGCACTGTCCCGTTCCATGTTCGGCAAGCTCATCCCCGACCGGGACCGCAGCGGCGAATTCTTCGGCTTCTTTGATATCTTTGGCAAGTTCTCCTCCATTCTGGGCCCCACCCTGGTGGGCGCTGTCAGTGCGCTGGCGGCTTCCCGGATGCTGCAGGACCAGGGCCTGACCGCGGCCACCGCCACGGCCGAACAGGTGGATGCCATCAACAAGGCCGCCGGCCCCTACGGCATTCTCTCGGTGATCCTGATCATCATTGCAGGCGCACTGCTGTACTTCTTTGTACTGCCCCGCACCCTGAAAGGCGACCAGCGCAATATCTGAGCGCGGGGGTACCGCCCTGCTGCTGTACAGTGACCGGGAGATACCCACTGAATCCAAACCACCTAAAGGAAAGGCAATTTGACTTTTCCGCCCCGGCGGGGTACAATAAACTGCGCTTTGTAATGTAAGGAAGTGAACCCCTTTTTATGCCGGAAGGTTATACCCATGTGCGCACCGCCCGCCAGGCGGCAGCCGCCATCCACTATAAGATTCAATGCCCCGAGGCTTTTGCCGCAGGTGCCAATGGTCCGGACAGCTTTTTCTGCTATGAGGTCTGGAAAAAACGAGCCAAGCGGCGCTATGATCTGCCGGCTTTGGGCGAACGGATGCACGAGGAAAAGACCGGTGCTTTTTTGTACAGCCTGTGCCGCCATGTAAAGACAAGACCTCAGGTGGAGTATGCGCTGGGCTTCCTTTGCCACTATGCCACCGATACGGTCATGCATCCCTTCGTCTGCGCCATGTGTGAAGCCGGGATGCCGTATGCGGGCAAGGGCGGTCACGGGTATATTGAGATTGCGCTGGATTCCACCCTGCACAAAGAAGATACCGGCGATGCCTGTGTCCCGGCGGGGGATGCCAGCCCGCTGCCCACCGGGGAACAGCTGGCGGATATTACCACACTGCTGCATACCTGCCTGCTGGAAGTCTACGGCGAGGATATCCCCGTGGAATATCTGGCGGATGCCTTCTATCACACTTACCGGCTGCGCAGTCTGTTCCCCAGCCGCTATGGCGTGCGCCGGGCGGTGTTTGGCCTGGCGGAACATTTCTTTGGCGGCAAAGGTTTTATTACGGGGCATGTTTCACCCCGCAAATTGTCCGAAAAACTGCCCGATAGCTGGACCAATCCCTTCAACGGGCAAATCCAGGAGGGCGGACTGTTCGGACTTTTGCCCAAGGCCAAGCGCCGCAGCGAGGAATTCATGGGCGCAGCCCTGCTTTTCTGGCTGAAAAAATACTCCGATGAGGAGTTCTGCCGCGCCATCGGCAGTATGAGTTACACCCAGGGCCAGCCCACCGCCCAAAGCGACCCGGCGGCCCAACCGGTACAGGAAAATGATACAAAGGAGAATGCATTATGATCCGTATTACCATGCAGAACGGCAAGACCATCGACATTGAACTGAACCCGGCGGTTGCGCCCATCACCTGCGAAAACTTTGAAAAGCTGGTGAAGCAGGGCTTCTATAACGGCCTGACCTTCCACCGTGTCATTCCCGGCTTCATGATTCAGGGCGGCTGCCCCCTGGGCAACGGCACCGGCGGCCCGGGCTGGCACATCAAGGGCGAGTTTGCCCGCAACGGTGTGGCCAATGACCTCAAGCACACCCGCGGCGTCATCAGCATGGCCCGTGCCATGGACCCCAACTCCGCCGGCAGCCAGTTCTTCATCATGCACCAGGATGCCCCCCATCTGGATGGCGATTACGCAGCCTTTGGCAAGGTAGTCAGCGGCATGGACGTGGTGGATGAGATCGCTGCCGTCGAAACCGACTGGAACGACAAGCCCCGTACCCCCGTGGTCATGGAAAAAGTGGAAATTATCTGATGGAAACAGACCCCGCCGCACAAAGCGGCCGTCTGTAATCTGCCGCCGCCCGCAAGGGCGGCGGTTTTTGCATCCTGGGCGCTTTTGCAAATACGGTTGAAAAAATCCCGCAAATCGGTTATACTATTTTGTAATCATAGTGTAATTTCGGGCCTTGGCCCACTTTATAAAAAAGGAGCAAACAATGGCACATACCGTAATGGTCACCGGCGCGGACGGCTTTATTGGCAGCCATCTGACGGAAGAACTGGTCAAGCGCGGCGAAAAGGTCCGTGCATTCTGCTTGTACAATTCCTTTGGCTCTCTGGGCTGGATCGACACCCTGCCCCCGGAGATCCGCAATGAGATCGATGTATTCATGGGCGACGTGCGCGACCCCAACGGCGTGCGCACCGCCATGCGCGGGCAGGAGCGGGTGTTCCATCTGGCGGCGCTCATTGCCATTCCCTTCTCTTACCACAGCCCCGACAGCTATGTGGACACCAACATCAAGGGCACGCTGAACGTGCTTAACGCCGCCCGGGAACTGGATACCCAGCGCGTGCTGGTCACTTCTACCAGCGAGGTCTACGGCACCGCCCAGTATGTGCCCATTGACGAAAAGCACCCCTACCAGGGCCAGAGCCCCTATTCAGCCACCAAGATCGGTGCTGACCGTCTGGCCGAAAGCTTCTACCGCAGCTTTGATCTGCCGGTCACCATCGTGCGGCCCTTCAATACCTACGGCCCCCGCCAGAGCGGCCGGGCCATCATTCCCACCATCATTACCCAGCTGCTGGCCGGTCAGACCGAGATCAAGCTGGGCAGCCTGACCCCCACCCGTGACTTCAACTACGTGAAGGACACCGCCAACGGCTTTATGACCATCGCGGACTGCGATGCCGCCATCGGTCAGGAACTGAACATTGCCACCGGCGTGGAACACTCCATCGGGGATCTGGCCAACGAACTGATCGCACAGATCAACCCCAATGCCACCATCGTCTGTGAAGCTGAACGCCTGCGCCCTGAAAAGAGCGAGGTCAACCGCCTGCTGGGCGATGCCACCAAACTGCGCAACCTGACCGGTTGGGCACCGCAGTACACCTTCGAGCAGGGTCTGGCCGAAACCATCGAGTTCCTGCGCGGCAACCTCGACCAGTACAAGGTCGGGCAGTATATTCTGTAATATGAGCGGGCTACCTTCCAGGAACGGCAGCCGCTTTGCACCCACCGTCTGGCCCAAAGCCGCGCGGTGGGCTTTCGTGTTGGCCGTTTGCGCCATGCTGGGCATTGTGTTCAGCTATTACTGGCGTGTTTTTTATGGATTGGATGCACGGGGCATCCCGCCTTTGTGGCCTACCTTGTTCTGTATGGGGCTGGGTATGGCCGCCGGTGCGGCGGTGCTGGTGCTGCGCCGGGTAAAAGATTTTGCGGCGCGGGGGGCTGTCTGCATTTTGCTGTGCGGCATCCTGTTTGCGTTTGCCAATCCGCCGCTGCAAACCCCCGATGAAACGGAACATTATCTGCGTACCTATGCCATTTCCATGGGCCGGTTCGACTTCGACGCCCAGCGCGGTTACCCCGAGGATGTATCCCGGCTGATGCAGGCATTCCCGGGGGCGTGGGTCAACGCCCACACTTCGGCCGGGCTGGGGGTCGACCCCGATACCGACGAGGAACAGCCCTATGATACCGCCGGTTACGCCCTGAAACAGTACGGCAAGGACGGCACGGTGCAAAGTATGGCTGACAGTTTTACGCAATACCTGAACGGGGAATCCACCGGCGCCGACCCGGTCACCGAGCCTATCAGCTTTTTGATTTTGCCGTTCCTGCCCGGGGCGCTGGGCATGGCGCTGGCCCGGCTGTTTGGCCTGGGGGCGTTGGGCTGCCTGTATGCCGGGCGGCTGGGCAACCTGGCTGCCTATACGCTGCTTTGCTGGCTGGGACTTCGCTGTGCCCGGCGGGCACGTCCGGCCTTTTTGTGCGTTATGCTGCTGCCCATGTCGCTGTACATGGGGGCTTCCCTGAGTTATGACGCTACCTTGCTGGCCTGTTATTATCTGATGCTGGCACTGCTGACCCGCCCCCAGTGGGACACCCGTACCGCGGCGCTCTATGCGGCAGCCTGCATTTTTGCCAACGGCACCAAACCCTACCTGAACCTGTTGTGGGTGGTGCTGCCGCTGCTCATTGCCCGGCGGGACTGGAAGGCCAAAGCCTCCCGCCCGGTATGGGCTGCCATTTGTGCAGGCGGCTCCCTGGCCATTACGCTGTTTGTGGAACAGTACGGGGTGCTTATGCGCCACAATTACGGCACCATTGCCCGGCAGGGCGGCACAGCCGTAAACGGCGGCGAACAGCTGGCGTTTATTTTGTCCAACCCGCTGCGTTATCTGGCGGTGCTGCTGGGTACACTCTATGAGAACGATGGTTTCCTGGGGCAGCTGGGACTGTTTGGCTGGAAGGATATGCCCATTGCGTTCCTCAGCCTGACGGGCCCGCTGGTGCTGCTGGCAGCGGCACTGCTTTGTACGCCGCGTACCGAGACCCTGGGCCGCCGCCGTCTGGGCGGGCTGGGCGTTTTTGCGGTGCTGTACGGCATTGGCGCCATGACGGCCATGTACATCACCTATACGCCGGTGGGTATGGTCCGGATCGTGGGCCTGCAGACCCGGTATTTCCTGCCGCTGTGGCTGTTGCTGGTTTTGGGCGTGGCGGCATTGGCCCGCCGGGTACTGGTACCGCGGTTGACGGCGGCCCGGGCACAGAGTCTGGCGCTGCCCCTTTGCGGCGGATATGCCCTGCTGGGAGCAGTTCTGCTGTTCCAGCATTACTTTATCGGGCCTGTATACACTGTGTATTTAAAATAAGAATTTCAACAAAACGGAAAAAGGAGGGCGACGGCCTATGCTGCAGTTGGTATGGGGATTGTGCATGCTGCTCCTGCTGACGGGCGCTTGTGCGGTGCTCTCCCGGTGGGCAAAACTGCATGCCGCACTGCTGCCGCTGCCTTTGCTGGCAGGGGCTTGCTTGCTGTTGTATGGATTTGGCATCGTTGGTGCGCTGCGCATCGGTGCGGCGCTGGCGGTGTTGCTGTTGGCTGCCGTTTGGGTGGTCGGTCTGGTCAAATTGCGGCCGGCCGGGTTTGCGCAAGCTTGCCGGCAGGCGGTGACCACCCCCGGCCTGGCGCTGTTCCTGGGCGGTGCTGTTTTTTTGTGGATGCTGTTTTTTGTGCAGCAGCCCATGTTTACCCAGTGGGATGAATTCACTGCCTGGGGCCTGGCCCCCAAAATGGTGGTGGAGCGCGGGGCATTTTATGTGGCCGACCCGGTGAACCTGAAAGCCAGTTTCACCTACCCGGCTACCAGCCTGGTGACCTTTTTGTTTCAGCCTTTCGGTCAGTGGGCCGAATGGGCCTGCCTGGCAGCGCTGGATACGCTGGCCCTTGCCTGCGTGGCTGCTGCTGCGGCCCTGCCGCGGGAACGCTGGTATAGCGGAGTACTGGTCTTTGCGGCCGGTGTGCTGCTGCCGTATTTCTTCAGGGACCCCACCCCGGGGGCTTATGCTACCCAGTATGTCAACGCTATGGCGGACCTGCCCATGGCCATGCTCTTTGGGGGAACGCTTTGCCTGTATTTCGGCACCGAGCGTCGACCCAAGGCTTTCTGGCTGACGGCGCTGCCCCTTGCGTTGCTGACCCTGACCAAAGATATCTGTTTTGCGTACGGATTGATCGCTGCATTTCTCATCGGGCTGGACTGGCTGGCCCGGTCGCAGAACGGTTTGCGCAAGGGGCTGGTGAGTGCGCTGCTGCACGCGGGCGGTCTGGCGGTGGTGGCTGTGGCTGCCTTCCTCAGCTGGAGCCGCTACACCGCCGCTGTCACCCCCACGGTGGATACGGCGGCCAGCGTAGGCAGCGAGGGACTGAGTTACGGTGCGGTGCTGGCCGGTGGTATAAAACAACTGCTGGGCATTGGCCGTGACGATAAGTTTGCCCAGATCATGGCCGCTATGGGGGATGCCTTTTTCACCCGGCGAATCTGCCTGCTGGGTGGCGGCGTAATGGCTGTGCTTGCCATCACCATGGTGGCGGCTGCGGCCTGGCTGGCAGCCGAAAAAGGCGCGCCCCGCCGCGGCATTCTGGTGCTGCACCTGGGCTTTGCCTTTTGCTTTGCGGCGCTGTATGCGTTCCATCTGATTTTGTATTACTACAATTTTTCCGACGTGGAAGGGCTGGCCCTCAAGGACTATGACCGGTATCTGACCCCCTATTACCAGGCTTGGATGCTGGCCATGCTCTGCCAGTTGGCCCGTGCGGCCCGCGGCAGACTGGGGCGTGCTGCCCTGGGGGGCGCCGTGGCGGTGGTTGTGACGGTGTTCTGCTGGCGGGGCGTTCCTGCGGCGGGATTCTGGACCGCAGCCGACAGCCTGTATACCCTGCGTGCCGATGTGCAGCAGCGGGCAGAAGTGATGAACACTGTGCTGGATTGGGATGACCGTGTGCTGGTGCTCAGCCAGGGCGATGACGCTACCCGCTGGTACTATTATCGGTACGAACTTACCGCCCAGGTGGTCAATGGCTTCGGCGGTTTTTACGGCCGTCTGGGAGAAACAGAGGACCGCTGGGACAGCGATTTTATGAACCTGGTGGAAAGCGAAAACTGGACCCTGTATGATTACAAGGCCGTTTGTGTGCCGGATACCCTGGTAGCGTATATGGCGGAAAAGGACTGCGATTATCTGCTCATTGACCGCGCCGACGATTACCTTCAGCGGGAATTCAGCCCGTTGTTTGAGGGCGGTCTGACCAATGATATGCCCGCGACCCTCTACCATTTTGAGGGCGAGGACGCCGAGGTACCGTTCACCATCGCCGCTGCCACCAAAAGGGAGGTATCGTGATGGCAAGACCCAAACTTCCCGAAAGTAAGCGGCCGCTGTTCCGGCCCCGGCAGCTGTTGCTGCTGGCCTACCTGCTGACCATTGTGCTGTGGCTGGTACGGGGACTGGTGGGCAGCGCTGTGATGATCAACTACAAACTCAAAGGCGAGATGCCCCAGCAGACGGTGGCCCCTGCGGAACTGGTTACCGAAAGCTTTGCCCCTTACAGTTCCAACCAGTGGTGGACCCCGCCCGATGACGATCCCAACTGGTATCTTTCTACCGACAGCGACCCGCATATCTACTGGCAGGGGCAGGGATATCTGGAAACGGTGCGCCTGTATGCGGAGCATCAGCTGCCTCCGGGCGGTGTGGCGCTCTACTATCTGCTGCCCGGCCAGACCGATTATACCGAAACCCAGAAAGTCTATGCCAATGTTACCGGAACGGGGGAGTATACCTTTGATCTGGGGGGACGCTGGGTCACCGGATTGCGCATCGACCCGGACAGTGTGGGCGGCGTTCCCACCCTGTTCCATGGCATTGAACTGAACCCGGCCACCCCCTGGTATGACCGTTTTATACCCAATGGCGGGCAGTGGCTTTTGCTGCTGTTTGTGCCTGCTTTGGCGGTGGCGGCAATTGCATTGGTGGGATCGCTGCTGCACAAGGAGGAGCCGGACGCTCCCCGGGATTGATCAAATACCAAGGAGATTCTCATGGAATTATTCTGCGTACTGGTGTCTGTGCTGGCTTTGTTCCTGCTCTGCGCCGCGCTTACCCTCAAAGCCCGGGTGCCCGCGGGCATGGCCCCCCTTACGGCCCTTTCCGGCATTGTGGCGGTGTTCACGCTGGCCGGTATGGCCGGGGTACTGTACCCGGCAGCCTGGGCAGTCTATCTGCTTTGTCTGGCAGGCGGTATCTGGGCTTTTTGGCCCCGTAAAGGCGCTGCGCCGGATTGGCGGGCGCTGTTTACCCCCGGCAGTGTGCTGTTCTGGGGCATGACGGTGGCTTTTGCGGTGTATTTTTCTATCCGCCAGCCTATGGCTACCGGTTTTGACGAGCTGAACCTGTGGGCTACTGCCGTCAAGATCACCAAGGTGGATAACAGTCTGTATTCCACCGCAACGCTGGGTACCCCCTGGGCCGTGACCCAGAATCCCGGGCTGCCGCTGCTCAGTTATTTCTTCCAGTTCTTTGGAAATTATACAGATTGGAAAATTTATCTTGCTTATGACGCACTGTATTTTGCGTGCTTTGCGGCGGTCCTCAGCGCCCTGCCCTGGAAAAAATGGCGGGTGGCGGTGCCGCTGGCGGCGGTGCTGTGGTGTACCCCTTTCTTCTTTACCATCTATAACCACACCATCTACCTGGCCGATACCTACCTGACCTCCTACGGCGATGTGCCGGCGGGGCTGGTATTTGGCGGGGCGGTGGCCATGTGGCTGGCACTGCGCCAAACCGATGGCCCCCGCTGGGCTGTGCTGCCGGTGCTGGCACTGGCTGCAAACCTCAAGGCCAACGACTTTGTACTTTCGTTGGCGGCGGCGGGACTTATCGCCGTGGATGCCTGGTTCTTCTGCGATGGACCGTTCAAACAAGGCATTGCCCGCCGTACCGGCTTTGCGGCAGCCTGCTTTGCTGCGCCCATGGCCATCTATTACCTGTGGAACATCCGGTACGTAGGTTGGCTGGTGGCCCGCAACAGCGATTCCGGCGGTGTGGGAGAAACGACTGCCTCTCTGGGGCAAGTGGTAATCAATGGCATCAAGATCCTGCTGGGACAGCCGGTAGAAGGTTTCTTTGCCGAGCGTCAGCCCCAGTTCTTGCAGGCTATGGCCGATATGGGTCACCAGTTCTGGACCAGTGACGGCAAACTGAGCATGATTGGTCAGGGCCGCAACGTGGTGGTGTTCATTCTGCTGCTGTTTGCGCTGGCCTTTGTACTGGCTGCCGGTTGGCGGTTGCGGGTACGCGTGGCCGCCATGGCAGTGCTGTCCACCCTTTGCTTTGTGGGTTATAATCTGATGCTGGCGCTCAGCTATGGGTTTATCTTCAAACCTTTCCAGGCGGAAGCCCTCACCGACTATAACCGTTACATTTACAGCTATTACATCGGTTGGTTCCTCATGGCCCTGGGGTGCCTGGTGGTGGCACTGCTCCCTCAAATCGAGGTCCACAGAGCAACCCTTGCCGAAAAAGACGGCCCTACCGCTATTTTCAGCTCCAAGCTCTATACTCCGCGCTGGGGGCTGGCCGGGCAGGGGGCCGTGTTGTTGCTGGCAGTGGCTATGCTGGCCCGGCAAAGCCAGCTGGTGCTGCCGCAGCTCAGTGTGCTGGGCTTTGCCGACAGTGAATTTGCCGACCGGAAAGCCATCCGGGCCGAGGCGGAGCTGGTTTGCAGCTACCTGACCGAAGAGGACCGGGTCTTTTTCGTCAGCCAGGGGGATAACGGAGAAGCCTGGTTCTCGGCTGTTTTTGATTTTTATCCCATTCTGGTGGATTATTCGGGCATCACGTCCGAGATGATCGGCGGCGGCGGAGAGTTGGGCCTGCCGGAACTGAAACCCCAGGAAGAAGGCCCCAAAAACTACTATTACCACGGCTTTACGGCGGAGGAACTGGATTCCATAGTGCGCGGCAACGGCTGCACGGTGCTCTACCTGCAGACCATCGACGATATTTTTGTGGAAAGTTACGCCGATTTGTTTACCGACGGTCTGGAAGCGGCCCTCTCGGGTGAAACGCTGCTCTACCGGGTGACGGATGACGGCTTTGCGCCGATGGAAATGGAGGTGAGTGCCTCGTGAAAGCGCTGAAACGCTGGTTTGACCGACGGGGCGCCCTGCCTTTGACCTGCTATTTGGCGGCGGCTCTGCTTTGGGTGGTGCTGGGGGCTGTGCATTGGGGCAGCGATGCGCTGGCCCGCAGCGGCGGCATGCTGTATGAAGCGGAAATTCCTGTCACCGACTGGCAGCTGGCAGGTCTGGAAACAGAGGAAAGTACGGCCGAAACCGCCGTGCTGACCACCACCAACGGCGACCCCCAGATGATTCTGGAGGATGTGTCCGATATGGTGGTGCGCACCCTCAGCTATACAGTGGAATTTGAGGGCGACGCCCGGGAGATGTGCCTGTATTACACCACCAAAGTGGGAGAGGATTACAGCCAGGACCGGCGGGTGTTCCCGGAGGCTTTGGGCGATGGCAAGTATCTGTACACGCTGCCCCGCACATCCATTGTGGCCCTGCGTCTGGACCCCTGCAGCCCGGATGAAAACAAGACGGTGGAGATGACCTTTACCCCCGGCACCATCTCCCTGAACGAGTCCGAAACGCTGCCGGCAGTCTGGCAGTATTTTGTGCCGTCCTGGTATCAGGCTTTCTGCCTGGTGCTTTACCCGGCCCTGGCCGCTGCTGCATGCAGCTGGCTGCGCGCGGTGGTACGGGCGCTGCGTCAACGTAAAAAGGCACGGTAAAATACGGAAAAGCAAAAACACCGGAACGCCCCGTAAGGTGTTCCGGTGTTTTGTTGTAAAAAACGGAAGCTGGGTCACGCACAAACGCCGGCGGGATTCTTTCTCAGCGGGGGCCGCCCAGGAAGAAAAGTGCCACCGTGCCGGGACCGCTGTGGGCACCGATCACCGGGCCGATATCGCCGATGCAAACCCGCTTGACGCCGTACGCTTTGATTTTATCCGCCACATACTGGCAGTCTTCCAGGCAGTCGCCATGGCTGACAAAAATCGTCATATCGGCATAATTTTTGTCGGCGCTCTGGGCAAAATGCTTGACCAGAGCATCCAGGCTGGCCCGGCGGCCACGCACCTTTTCCATGGCGATCAGGTGGCCTTCGGGGTCCACGTGCAGCACCGGTTTGATGCCCAGCAGTGTGCCGGCCACAGCGGCAGCACCGCTCAGGCGGCCGCCGCGCTTGAGGAACATCAGGTCGTTGACGGTGAACCAGGCGCAGAAGCGCTGGGCGTTTTCGGTGGCAAAGGCGGCCACTTCGTCCAGCCCGGCACCGGCTTTGCGCATCATTGCCAGTGTGTAGGCAAACAGGCCCTCGCCCATGCTGGCCTGCAGGCTGTCAATGCTGACGATCCGGCGGCCGGGGAATTTCTCCAAAAGTTCTTCAATGGCCACTTTGCTGGCCTGGTAAGTGCCGGAAAGGCCGCTGGAAAATGCCAGGTACAGAATATCCTGCCCCTGCTCCAAAAACGGAGTGAAAGCCTCTTCGTAGTCCGAAATAGCAACCTGGCTTGTGGTGGACATGCTGCCGGCGCGCAGTTTATCGTAAAAAGTTTTGGGGGTCATCTCGCGGTTGTCGGGATAATTGCGGTAGCTTTGACCATCCACCGTGAAGGTCATGGGCAAAATGTGGATATCCATTTCCTGTACCAGTTCAGGGGTCAGGTCACAGGTGGATTCACTGAACAGAACGTAGTTTTCCATCAATAAGCTCCTTCACACAAAACTAAAACCACAGTACATATTTACTATTTTATAATACCGTTTTTGGGGAATAAAATCAATACTGCCCGCCGCAGGATATGTTCCGGAATCCCGCGGCGGGCATAGAAAAATGCTTGTTTATGCCAGGCAGCGCTGTTCCACAACGCCCATGGGTTTGTTGATCTGCCGGGCCAGCTGACCCACCAGAACGGCAGCGGCAACGGTGCCTTCGCGCACACCATCCAGATGGTGCAGGAAAAGCAGGGAAAGGGTAATGGAAATGGCAACCAGTGTCAGGTCAAAGATCATCTTCATGTTGCCGAACTTGATGGGGGCCACCTTGCAGATCGCCAGTACAATGCCTTCGCCGGCGGTGGTGATCAGGCGGGCGGTTACCTCGATGCTGACGCCCAGCGCTACCAGAAAAATCCCCAGCAGGCAGACGATCCACTGCTGCCAGTAGGCGGTCGGGTTCAGGTCACGGATCAGGTAGGAAGCCAGGTCAATCATCATACCAAACAACACGGCAGCAGGCAGCTGCAAAAGCTGAACCCATTCATACTGGCGGCGCAGAATGGCAATCTGGATCAATACAAACAGCGTATTCATGATGATGGTGGTAGTACCGACCGTCAGCCCCGCGATGGCTCCTGTGACGTAAGGTACACTGGAAATGGGGGATGTGCCCAGTGCGGCTTTGATGGAAAAGGCCACACCGAAGGCCATGGTAGTCAAACCCACACAAAGAAAAACGATGCGCTTGAGCAGTGCCGTACGGTTCATTTTGCAAATTTCAGTCATGATTGCTCCTTTTTTCGTTCCGGATTGGTTTGCAGGGAAGTACAAAGTTTGAAAAGCAATGCCTGCAGGGTGGCAGCTTCGTCGGCAGAAAGCCCAGCCAGTGCATCGGTTTCCACGGTGCGGAACATATCCGCTACCTGTAAAGCAGCCTGATAGCCTTTGTCAGTCAGAGAAACATAGAGGGAACGACGATTGCCGTTTTTCTGGCGCCGCACAATCAGGCCGCTGTCCTCCATCCGCAGCAGGATGCTGCCCACCGTGGCCGGTTCAATCTCACAATAAGCGGCAATGGTTTTCTGGTCGGCTTCTTGATATTGGAGCAAAAATTCCAGAACTTTCGGTTGGCCGGGCGTCAATCCGGTTTTACCGACTTCACCCAATACCTTACGGGAGAACATCGAATGGGCCTTCATCAGCAGGTAATGTAAGCTTTCCATAATAAGGCTCCTAACTATAAGAATGCTTATTGTTTGCTGTTCCATTTTACACCCTTGCCTATAAATGTCAAGAATATGGAAAGAAAATCTCCGCAAACACCAAAAAAGACCGCCGGAAGGCGGTCCTTTTTGAACATTACAGGGGCTGGTCACACGGCTTTTTTCCGTCAGCAAGCTGTTTGCGGAACAATGTGCGGAAAATCAGCCGGGTCAGAGGTCCGGCAAACAGCAGCTGCCAGATCAGGGCCATGGGCATATTGCAGCCCCAGGTTTGCACCCAGGTGCCAAAGCTGGGCTGTTTGAACAGCAGCGTGGCAATCAGGCTCATGGTAGGGCACATCAGGCAGACAATCATGGTGGAGATGGCATAGGTGATGATCTGCGGGCGGTCGGTGGGGCGAACCACCGTGAAAGCCAGTTTGGTGGCCAGCTTCTCTACAATAAAGTATTCCAGCAAAATGGCAACGGGGACCATAATGGGTATTTCGTGCAGTGCCATGGCAAAGGTGGCATTGGTCACACCGCCGGTGTTCAGAGCAACATTGTATACAATCATTCCATAGACCATGATGATGGCCATAATCACGGTGTACACGATATTTTGAAACTTGGTCTGGGGCATTTACAGGTTCTCCTTTTCTTTTGTAAATTGGCTGAAAGGCACAAAAAAAGAGAAGCAGCGAAACCTTTTGTCTCGCTACTTCTCTTCACTGCGACTACCAGTAATTGCCTATATCATAACACCAGAAAAAGAAATTTGTCAATTTTTTTGTTGTAAAGCGTAGATAGGATGTTCCACAACGTACGAAAAGGCGAGGTATACAGGAAAAATGGTAAAACAGTAGATGTTCTGTATCTACGACGACAAGATTACCAGTGGAAGGCGACTTCGCAAGGATTTGCTTGATAAAAAAGAAGAAACTGAAATTTGTGTAACGCAAGTGATCTGGAAAGCTGTACCTGAATAAGGAAAAACAAAAAAACGATAGAGTTTTAAACTCTATCGTTTGTTGGCTGCCCCAGTCCGACTTGAACGGACGACACCCTGATTAACAGAGAGTATATCCTGGTTAGAAATATACAGAACGTATAAAGCAAATAGAGGGAAATATAATGATATTTTGATAAAAAAGCGTGGTGAGGGGGATGAAGCAGGAAAATGCTACAAATCGTAGAATGGCTCGAAAAGGCCATAAATGGCTAGAAAAGGCCCTGAGGATTGTGTCATGGGCCTAATTTTGGCATTTTGGGATAAAAAATTTTTAAGTTCGGCGTTATAGATAGGAGGCTGGGTTTACCGGCCTCCTGTTTTTTATACCCTAGTAAAAAGCACGGAGGGCACGAGGAAAGAATTTCGGAACAGCCTAGGAAATAGGCTGACATTGGTGAAAATGATACATAATCAACAAAAAACAAGAGGTCTAATTGTAGGATATTTAAAATTTTGATTTTGATGAAAATTCATGAAATTGGGGTGGTGGGGCAAGACGAAAAATCGAGCAACTCGAGGGGATTACACAAAATTTCGCTTGAGAGACACGTCTATCAAAGTTTTGGAAACGTCTATCTCAAGTTTTGGAGACGTCTATCTACCCTTTTTTGATAAACGTTGACCCCACCAGAGGCCAAAAGTCCGATTTATGGGACCAAAAAAGTCAAAAAACAGAGAAAAAATATAACGATATAACGTTAGAAAATAAAAGCGATCGGGTTTGACAGGCCGATATGCAGGTGGTATGCTGTAAGCGTCCTCAGGGGACAAGCTGATCAGCAAGATAATCTGGTCGGTCACTGAAGCTGAGTGCCGACCCAATATAGAATAACGGAGGAAATTATGAATTTGTTTGATGTGAATATGGCTGACAATGAGACCCTGCACCAGGAAGGTGCACAAGCAGAACCCGAAATTGAAGTGACTAAGGAGGAAACTGAAATGACCGATTTTGAAATTACTACCGCTAAGGAGGAAACTGAAATGACTGATTACGAAATGAGCAAGACCGCCGATAAGAAAGACCGCCTGTATTTTGAAGATCTGAAGACGGCAGAAGATGTTAAAGCCTACAATGCTCAGAAAGAACTTCGAGAGATTAAGTACGACGGTGAAGGTGAATACCTTGTAAACATCGTATGCTTAGTCGATGGAAAAGTCAACATTCAGAAAGGAAAGATGAAATTCAATAATCCGCTTGCAATCCCCAAATATATTGAATGGTTTTATGGTGGAAGTAAAGCGGAAGAGGTCAAAGTAAAGCATATGCTGATGCTTTATCGAAAGATCGATGACGGTATCAACCTTGACGAACCCCTGAGTGAGAAAGACCCTAAAGTTCATACCTACATTGTCGATAAGAAGACTGTTTCAAATTATATCCGAGCCAAGGCTAGTAAAGAGAAGAAGGAGGTAAATAAGGTGGGCCGTAAGAAGAAAGAGGAATACGTTTTTGTACCTGATGAAGATCAGATGAATCTGTTGAGGGCATGTGGAATCACTAAGTTTATTCCTGCCCCCACCCGCAAGCGTCGCAAGAAGGCTGAGCAGACCGCAGAACCGGCAGAGGTCAAAGTGGCTGATCAGACCGAAGAAGTGATTGAACAGGTCGCAGAGCCGGTCGAGCAGGCCGAAGATATGCGGATCTGAGTTGCCGGACTGCTGTAAAGGGGGTGGTCACCTTGGAAGTTTAATTGGTTTAGGACAGGGTTTAAAGTAGCTAAACCTTAAAATTTATCGTAATATCGTAATTATTTTGATGGCGGGCGTGAAGTTTAAATGTTTAAATTGATTTGCTATAACTATAAAATGATTTTTTAAGGAGAGATACTATATGAGTAATATTTTTGGAATTAGTTCAAGTTCGAGAACTGTGTATAAGGGGATAAAGCTATCCTTGGCTACGGTGGTCGGCGAATGTGATGTTCAGGCGACCGACAGGAAGAAACTAGTTGTTAGCCTCGGGGATAACTATAGAACCTATAGCCTAGTTAATATAAACACTGAGAAGATCGTGCAGGAAATGGTCGGATCAGGTTGGATTTCGGGTAAAGAATTTTCAAGGGTTGGAGAGCGTATAGAAAATGAAATATCCGAATACATAAATGATTTCAGTGCCAACGAGAGCAATGCAGTGATGTTTTTTAGGGAGGAACTACTGAAGTTAGGAAAAGCCTTAGCATTCACAAGCGAAGCTGGCCTGATGATCAAGAATTTGGTGTTCCCGGCCTATAAGCAAGGTGGCGATATCATATCCACTAAACTGGGGAATCCTAGAGGTGATGAAGAGGAATTTTGTAAGTATCTTGGAGACCTGGTGAACGGTTTACCGAAGACGCAAATAGTTCTTGGGTACGAGCTGTCGGGAATCTTAAGACAGGCGCTGTATCTCTTAGGTTTAGAGATAGGTGAATTGTCTTCTGGATTGTCTGTAACAGGCGAGCCAGGCTGTGGTAAGTCAATAGTTACTATTGGGCTGAGAAATATGCTGTTTAGCAATAGCGGCAATTACAGTAGCGAGATCACGAAGGTGAAGATGGGTGACGTGCTGAAGAGTGCGGGAATCTGCCCAAGCATTTTCGATGACATGAGCATCAATGGGAAGAGTAACTATGAGGAGAAGAGAATGCTGATTGAGCGCATTTATATCGTTGCAAGCGGTAAGATGCGCCTGACATCACGCGATAATGTAGAGGTTCGAGTATTTTCCCCTTATATAGAATCCCGTGAGGAAAGAATGTCTATCAAGCAAATGATCAGAAGCGTATCGTTGCTGGATGGTTTCGGGCTACGAGTAATAGAGCTGGATGTTGCTAAGGTAACTCCTGATGAATCGGGGGAAGCTATTTCCTACGACGAATGCTTGACGAAAAGTAAAGAGCATGCGGATATGTGGAATATAGGAAATGGCAAGTATGAGGGGCAGGCCATTCAGTTTATAAGACAACTGTTGATAAACCATGCTGAAAACCTGCTTGACGAGTACAAGGAAGTTAATGAGATTATCTTAGATGCTATAAGTAAAAGGCAGGAAGAAGACCCAGATAACTTTAATATATTGGATAAGCGCGTGGCAAATAGGCTTGGAGTGATAGTGCTTGCGTTGAAGATTGCTCAGGAAACCTATAAGCTGGATGTTGACATAGATAAGATAATCGACATTCTGTTGGTCGAAAGTGCAGAATTGATGAAGAGTATTCGCGGCGCAAATCCCGAGAGGCTATTGATAAATTTGGTTTATTTCTTCCTTAGGGCCAATAATAATGATAACCGGCTGATTGTGGGGAAGGACGACAAAAAATCGTATGACCCCAGCAAGAACCTTGCAGTATATGAGCCTTGTAAAGGTGCAAATCATCCGGGAACGTTGATTGTCCCAGCGGCTACGGCAGAGATGGTGTTTGAGTGGGACTGGAGTCAATATGAGGGCTACCTGGACAATGACGAGAGACCATTCCCCGCTATAGTAATGAACATTCAAAGTATAGATAAACTCAAGGATTCGCATAACTACTACGATTCGGTAAATAAGAACCGTTCGGAGATTGGTAAGGTCTTCGATAGTTGGGCGAAGAGAGGAATAATGAGAAAAACTAATAGCGGGTACTTCAGGTTTAGTGCAAAGCTTGGGGGTGAAGGAAACATCGCAAGTTATAGATTTGATATGAATAATGCAATGAAGGCATTAGGAATTAAGGAAGATATGCCTCCAGAAACAATTTTCAGTCAAATTGGAAAGTTAGCGGAGTATAATGTCGAAACGAATAGTGTGAAGGAAGTAGATACCTCACATGCGGGGTTAGGAATCTAAAAACCCCGGAAAACGTTCCGAAAAAGGCGGTTTAATTTTGGAATACCCCAAAATAGAAGATCGACCCTAATGGAACAAAGTCAGAATAATCCGAGCGTGTCAAAATTCCGAAATAAAACTTTCCGATAGGGTTTACCCTAACGGCAAGAACCGGGATAGGCAAGTAAAGAGTTTATTCTTGGAGTCAAGGCTCGATGGCGAGAAAGCGGCTTTACAAGGGCTGCAAAGGCGGTTCGATTCCGTCCCTTGGCACTCACAAAGAAAGCGAAAACAGGGGGTTAAAACCGGGGTCAAAGCGCGGAAACCAAGACCTCAAAGAACCCAAAGAACCCAGGGTAATGACCAAGAAAGGGTTTAATGACCTACCGGGGCCTACAGAGCATCCCAGGGCCTACAGAGCATCCCAGGGCCTACAGAGCATCCTAGAGCATCCCAGGGCCTACAAAGCATCCCAGGGCCTACAGAGCATCCCAGGGCCTACAAAGCATCCCAGGGTCCTAGAAAGGAAGGCATAGCTGATGATAAGGCAAAGCAGTCAGACAAGGCAAAAGGCGCTCCAAAACGAGCGAAATACTTGAAGCAGGGTAGACCAACGTAATGGTTTATCCTGCTATTTTTATATCAAAAATTCAAGAAAAAAAATTGAAGAATAAAATTTCCGCCCCAGGTACTAGAAAGAAGCTTGAGTTCATAGGGGTGATGGCCTGATTTCAGGCGTGGAAATAATATATAGTAGATTTTAAAAAAATCGAGAAGTGAAAGATTTTATAATCAAAATTTTATTTTAAGACGGAGGAAATTATTATGATAATCTGTAAGTAGTTAAAGAAGTACAAAGACCTAAAAGGCAAGATCGTTGGATATTATTTGGGTGATAGATATGGAAATACACAGTATATGTTGCCTGGAGACCTAAAGGAAGCTATCAAAGCAGGCAAAATAAAGGTAGTCAATCTCACCCTGACTAAAGATGGCCGTTTAGTTGATGGAGCAGAACCTAAGGAACCCAAGGAAAAGACCTTAGGAGATGTTTATAAAAACTATAACCTCGGAAGGTATGCAAGTTTAAGTGTAAATGACCCTCGAGTGGTGATACCTAATTCTGATGAAAGATCATTCAGACAGGGTGAATATGAAGTTGTGGAACATTATAAATATAAATTGTTCTTAATTAAAAGTATTTCGGGCGGTAGTGTATGGCATACAATCAAAAATATTTCAACGTACGCTCCATTAAGAAATGCGATATACATTAAGGATGAGGCGCTGCTTATTCCCAAAAATATAAAGGAACTTCCAGAATAGAAAATACCCACTCAAGAGGTATTAGATAAAGCAAATAAGATAATAAATACTCTAAAGAAAGTTTCTAAGAGCTGGGTTGAATCAGGAAATATAATTTATACTCAGTTTGATTATGAGTTAAGCGGTGAGGAAGGATTTTATAGCTTTGTAAGATTAAATGCTGGCAAAGAATATTGTGATAAGGGTTTAAGTGAAAAATTCAATAAAGCGGTAAAAATGCTTGAAGAACTTAAAAATAAATATGAATGGATCGTGGAATACGAGTTTATCAAAGAATCCGAGTTTTTTTACACATATATAATAGTAGATGGCAATAGAATTGAAGGCGATATACCTTAGTTTCATGGGAGTGATATCAAATCGGAATACAGTGGAACAGATTTCTGGTACAAAGTAGAAGATTATAAAGACGCTAAACTCGGAGAGGGCTATAGATACTATACGAATGATAGAGATTTTGCACTCCGCCAGTTAATGAGTAAGTACAGAGAGATTGGAGATATGTGCATTGATATGGTAATGCTGTCGGATGATGAAGATTATGCAGACCAGCATGATGAGTATGGTTTACCTGCAGAAAAACCTTAGAGCATAGCAGACGCTTGGAGATCGTTAGATATTGATAAAGTGAGAAGTTATTTTGAGATAGACGATTGGTAGTTTGACCAGAAAGGTAAGCTATTTGAAAATGACGAAGCTGAAGAAAAATATGTAAAAGCTTATTTTAATAGGATAGCTGACAAGGTGTAGCACACTGATGAACTAAGAGACGGTTTGAGAGAACTGCTTGGTTTTGATGATAAATAAGGAGGAACAGTAATATGAATACGATAATCTGTAAGTAGCTAGCAAAATACAAAGACAAAAACGGGAAGATCATTGGTTACCGTTTAGTAGACCAGGCAGGAGTTCAGACCCAAATGAAGTCTGAGGACCTCAAGGCCGGTATCAAGGCCGGAAACTTAAAGGTAGTCAATCTCACCCTTACGAAAGATGGCCGTTTAGTTGACGGAGCAGAACAACAGATTTAGAAAGACCCAGCAAATTGTTTAGAAAACGTTTCTGATATGATTAAAGCAATAAAAACAATGAATGTAGCTTCTCTATAGAAAGATGACCTAAAAATACTGGTGAAAATCTTAAGTGATAAACTGAAAGAAGCAAAAAGACATGCTTATAAGTGCAGTGCCTTTGGAATTAACCTTGATTTCAACGTTCCAGACTTCGCAATAGTAAGTAAGACATAGGAGCTAGTAGACAAATACTTATGTAAAAATGAGTATATGCCAGAAGAAGAAGATTGTTTATTGATAGGTGTGATATTGAGACCTGATTAGAAAGAGACAAACATTATAGGTGTATATGATCGCGAAGTTGGTGAGATAGTTTGTAATTCAGTTTAGAACCTAATGATTTGTTGGATGATGAAAAACGGTTTATATGGTTTGAATCCTGAATAGACGGAGGAAGACGTATTAAGTAAGGTTTATAGTAAAGAGTGGTTAAAGCAATTAAAAACTGATAACTGGGGTTTGAATAGCAGTGTCTTTAAAATTGTTTTGCTTAAGAAATAAGGAGGAACAGTAATATGAATACTAGATAGACAAGTGAAACATTCCTAAAGGCAAATGAGGACCTGGCGAATAAAGTGTTAAGACAGGTTGGAATAGATAAACAGTATAAATTTTATGTAGAACGCAAGGAATCTTTCTATCCGTGGAAATTATATTGTGGCGGAAAAATAATTGGAAAGGGCGTATCTGTAGAAGGAGCAGTTTATAACTGGATTGATAGTTTAAGTGTAATAAATCGTTGTAGACCTAATAAACGCATTTAGTTGCAAGTTGAACAGTGGAAAGAAGCAGTCGGACAGTTAAAGAAAGAGAAATTCCTTAATATACCTGCAAAGCCATTAACCAAGGCAGAGCAGACCAAAAGATTAAATGAAATACTTAAAATTGTGTTTAAGGGGACCCCATATGAAAAATACGGTCAGTTTAAAGGAGCCTCGTAGAAAAATGATATGTTTACGATCTATAGAGGACAGAACCCAATCGTAAAAGCTGATTCAATAGAAAATGCAATTAAGGGCATGGCGATGGTGGCTAGTGACCGAAAGCAGAAAGAGTATTAGAGATTGTGGATTCAGGTATTCTTCAGATATATAAGTTGAAGGGTGTGAGAAAAATGACAGAAGTTTACGAGCAAGTAAATCAGATCATAGATAGTGAATGGCAAAACTTTATGTTGGATGAGAACAAGGCAAAGTTGATAAGACCGACTGCAAAGGATTTTCCATCCAAAGAAATGTTGTACAAGCATTACACACAGACAGGAAATTAGAGTTTGGCTTTTACAAAAAGGTGCTAGATAGATAATGCGAATAGTCAGATGATAATGTGTTCTCAAAGTTTAAAAGGGCGGGACGAATATAAAAATGTGATATACACTTGCAGAATGGCAATACGTAGAAAGGATACTAAGGTTTAGATGAGCCATGACGCATTTGTGGTTTATATTCCAGTAGGAAAATATTGTTTGACAGCTATAAAAGTTGTGCCAGCATTTCATAGAGCAGAAATTCAGTTTATAAGATAGATGCTTCCTAGTGAAGTAAGATAAAGACAATAAGAAAAGAGGGATAGTTATGTATTTTGTATTGAAAGCAGTAGATAAAAAGATCAATGCTGATGGAGAAGCAGTAGAATACTTATTACAAAATGAAGGTGGACGATAGGCTTGGTATAAGGTCGAAGATATTAAGTTGGCAATAAGAAATGGGCAACTCATAGTTTAGAATTTGACCTTGACGAATGATGACAGGCTGCTAATGAATTTCAAGAAAGCGTTAGACCTTGAAAAAGATGCAAAAAATGTTCAAGAGGAAGTCATTAGAATTCAGTTGAAGAATATAATGAAATTTGTGGCAGTGGGATACAGTATAAGCGGAATAGTGACCTATCAAAATGGTGAGATAAGCTGTCCAGAAAGTATGATTGACAAGCTGAAAGATGAGATTTCCGAATATGAGGAAAGGTTTAAAAAGCGGAAACCCAAGACAGTCATAAATTTTCTGGATGAGGTCGTAAAGGAGCAAAAGGCGCAGTGGCTTAAAACCCCTGATCTGTATGTAATAGGTAATAAAAGCAATGTTTAGATGGCACTTGCAGATGTGATATTAGATGAAATCCGTAGAAAATGCGGTGGAATCATAAGTAGCAGGGTTGAAGCTGCTTAGCTGTTTAATAGTACCTTAGAAGAAATCATGTAGAGTGGCAGTGTTGATCTTAGTGATGAAATAGATCTCAATGAGATAAGAAACCTCGTAATAGAGAAAGCAAAGCCTACAATGTTTAAGCAGCTTCAAGGTTCCTGGAATGAGCATGGTGAAAATAAGAAATACATCGACGTTGATTTTAAAGCAATCTCGGAAAGTGTTGAAAGCGGGGCAAAGACCTTAGGGGCCGGAGCAAAAAGGATTGGAACATCCATTAAGCAAGGTTATGACAGTATTGATAAAGAGGAATTGAAAAAGAACCTTTCAGATACAATAAGTAATTTGGAAGGTACACTGAAAATGTTAAATGAGAGCGAAGCGGCGACTAAAGCAAAACAGGCTGCAAAGTCAGGGTTAAGAGGTTTATTTGGAAAGCTGAGACAAGGTGAATAACAATGATAAAATGTAAGTGCTTAAAGAAATACTATGATAAAAACGGGATAATCATTGGATATCTAATAATGGATAGTAATGGAAGAACAGTTGAGGTTAAAAAGGACGTTCTGAAAAGTTGGATATAGACGGGTAAAGTTGAGGTAGTGAATCTCACATTATCTTAGGATGGTCGCTTAGTAGATGCTGCAAAACCCAAGGAAAAGGTAGAATCAAAAAAATATATATGGGGAATCGAGGATAATTATATAAACGAAGCTGAAAGAAAGAAAAATGAATACAGACAAAAGAAGGAAAAGCTGGAAAGAATATTGATAAATATTCTATGTGCAATACTTTTAGATGAAAATGGAACAGTCAGTATAATTTAGAATAGCTTGGTATTTAGATGGCGAAAAGCAGATAGAATATAGTTTATGAGGGCTGACGGATAGAGCTATGATAATGAGCTAGTAGAAAAGTACAGGAAAGCCTTTGCAATATATGAAAAGCTATTAAAAGAAAATAATGGCAATAAAGTTTAGGCGACAGATGTATATAGTGGCATCGAATATATTCTTACAGAAAAGAAGGACTAGCACTTATATGAAATGATAAAACCTACCGGTTTAATAAAGGGGCCTGTAAAATATTATTAGAGAGTAAGTTGCAATCGTCAGTTGATATTAGATAGATTTACATATGAGTTGGAAGACCTATTAGAAGAATGTATGTATGATCTAATGGATAATATCTTTAAGAAGAAGGGGACTGACGTTAAAGAGTACGAAGTGCTTAGTATGTTGAACGCTCGGAAAGTAATAGAGTTGTTTAAACGTCATGGAAAAGGCGGTATTCCAAAAGTGAAAGGCATTGATATAAATTATGAAGACCTAATGCAATGTGCAGATAATGCTTTAAAGAATCTGATAAAAAGATATACTTAAAGGGGGAGGTATTATCATGAAACCTGTGATATACAAATAGTTGGAGAAATACAAAGATAAAAACGGAAAAATCGTCGGTTATCTTTTGAAGGACAGTCAGGGTAATCAAATGCAAATAAAGTAGCAAGACCTTAAAAAGCAGATTAAAACGGGAGCAATAAAGGTGATAAACCTGACTTTGACCAAGGATGACCGTTTAGTAGATGGAGCGACAGAAAAGCCGAAACAGGAAGAAATTTCAAATAAAAGACCTGATCACCTAAAAGCTAGCAGATACGTTTGTGGTGAAATCAGGCTTGATAAAGAGGGCCTTTTAGGATATATCGTTTATAATAAGAAAGCTGAATATGATTTAATGTAGAACGACTTAGAGTTATCGTAGAATGACGATGTTCTTCATATTATGGAACCCTCAGAATTAGTGAAGAGTATAAGGTTTGGATTTTAGTACGTTAATGCCTATATAGATCTAAACGGCAAGTTGGGAATAAATTATAAAGACCTTTAGAAGTCATATGAAATTTCTAAGGGCATGAGCAAAGAGTTGAAAACAATGATTCCAAATAAAAATGATGCAGGAATGTTGTTATGGGAATCATAGCTTGTAAATGATAACTTAGATACCTTAATAAAAATAAATGGAAACAGGCAATAGGACTTTGTAAAAGCGTGTATAGCAATTCAAGAGCTGGTGGGACAAAATATAGAATATATAATGGCTGCGTCTGCGAAGATGTTGAACAGTTTTGCAAGAAGATATTCTTTTAAAGAATATCTGAAAGATACGAAATCTATTTAGAGAATGATTTGTACCCCGAAATACATAAGAAAAAATGCAAATGTCATTCAGGATTGGTTTAATAGCTACGAAGCTGTAAAACAAAACTTCTATAGCAATGAAAAGGGGCAAAATTCTAAGATCAGTGAAATAGAAGATAGGTTGATTAAGAAAATAGTTGGATGCTTCAAATTAGAACTTCCTGAAGGGTTGATGCGTCTAAGTCTAAAAGTCGATGATGATAGTTATGTTTATGCTTTGGTGACAAATGAAGAGCAGGTCAAAAATGCTATAGTATATATGGTAAAACATCTTGGAATATTTGAAATAACGGCAGAATATATAAGAAACGCAAGCTAGATTGACGAAATTGAGATGGCATTTTATAATTGGTTTAACCTCAAAATAGAAAGCGAGACCTTACAAGAAAAATAAGATATAGATGATTTTATGAATCCCCGGCGTTAGTTGAGAAACTGACGTTGGGGATAGTTTATTTTGCTGAAAAATATTGATATAACAATAAAAAACTGCGTCAAAATAAAGCTTTTAAGAAAGGTTGATTTTTGGAATTTCCGCGTTATAATCACCCTACCGAAAAACTTACAAAAAGTTGCAAGGAGGTTAAACATGCGTTACGGATATGCACGCGTTTCTACAATCCAGCAGAACCTTGACCGGCAGGTAGAAGGCATCCAGAAATACGATGATAGCATTTCTGAAAGTAATGAAAATCTGTTCGTAGAAAAGATCAGTGGTAAAAAGTCAGTGGATGAACGTGAGGAATATAAGATTCTTCGACGGGTCCTCCGGCCGGGTGATGAACTCGTAATTGACGCGTTGGATAGATTAGGGCGTACAAAGCAGATCGTCAAGGAAGAAGTGGAATACTTCAAGAAAAAAGGCGTAACGTTGAGAGTATTGTCCTTGCCGACCACCTTGACTGACCTCAGTGAAAACACCTGGGTCATGGAGATGGTTAATAACATCATCATTGAAGTTTATTCCAGCCTTGCAGAGGAAGAATTGGTAATCAAAGAGCGGCGCCAGCGTGATGGTATTGAGGCTGCAAAGAAAAGAGGGGTATACAAAGGAAGAAAACCCAAGCAGGTAGATTGGTCCCAATTTGAAGGTTTATATCAAAGATGGAAAGATGGCGGGCTGAAAACAAAGGAGTTTAAGCAGCTTTTGGGTTTGAGTACATCCACCTTTTACCGTGTTATCAAGGAATACGAAAGTGATACATTGGATGAATTGAAGACCAGTAAAAGAGCCAATCAAACTGTTTAGGAGATAGGTCAGGCAGTAGTGTGTATGTGGAGGATCCTAGCAAGGTAGACCTTAAAAGTTCAGGGAGGCTACCTATAAGTAAAAAGATGGTAGTCACCTATGAAAAATGGTGAACAGTAAAAGCAATTTCCTCAATTTTAGATAATTGAAAACTTTTCTGAATAAAGTTAAAGAGAATAAAATAAAATTTCCACAGTTGTTAAAACCAGCTATACGTGGTCATTTTCAAAGGGTGAACAAGTTGAAAAAATCGCTAATCAGTGGGTACGAATCGACGTTGTTTTTCAAAAGTGGGGTGAAGTGGATGATAGTAAGGTATAAAAATTTCCCCTGTTAAGGCTATAAAACCGATAGGAGGTTTAACAAATGTCAGACAATAGAAATAATAATTTCGACGATGGGGAAGATCTGATCTTCGGGGATGAAGGAGATGAACAGTGGATATTTGAAGGATTGGGATCAGATAACTTTGATGATTTTCTGATTGACCTAGATAGATTAAATGTAATACGCAATATTCCAGAAATAGCTCCCGGAAGAATAAAGTTTAGTGACCTTTTTAAGTATTTGGACGTGTTTTTTGAAAATTACAAAGCAGTATATTTTAACCCAATAGCATTAGGTGTAGCAAATACAGTAAGAGAACAGGTGCGAAACATTATAGATGCTTATGACGTTGACTGGTTTGAAAGAATCGTGGTGGCAAAAAGTAATCCTACAACGCTAATCCTGGAATATAAGGTGGATTACATAAATGCAAGAGTAACGCCTTACAGTTTAAGAGAAATCAGTGATTTGACTGATGGAATAACAGTGTTTATGGATAAAGACGAAAATCACATGTTGTTAAGCATCTATTTAGAGGATTTTATCCTGGTAAAAATGAAAGAAGGTAAAGAGGAATAGTGCTAGACATTAGAAAGATTCAGGAAATGCGTCCAAAGAAAATGATGGGCATTAAAATCAGTGAGGACGGACAAGAAATTGTGCCGGTGATCAGTGATAACGAACTCGAAAGCTTTATGCAGATAATTCTGGATCGGCATCAAAGGCCGGAGGAGCTGAAAGAGTTGTTCAGAGACATTGGAGCACTATTAAATAGCTTTATGACCGTCAGTGAAGCAAGCAAGAGTATCAATGACGGTGAAGAGTTTATCTTTATATCTAGATTAGGTCCACTGTTGATGAATAAGAACGACCTTGAGAATGGATTTATAATCTCAATGCAAGAAAATAATCAATGTAGAGGAATAGAGTTTAATAGAGATACAAAAAGCATCAAGATTGATGTGGAGATGCTTCGTAGAGAAGGGAAAATCTCGGAAATTGTAATGTATTCACTCTTTGGGAAGGAATACAGTAGTAATAAAGAGGAAATCTTGAAAGAACTGCAAAGCGGGGAATAAAAACCCCGCTTTTTTTATATGCGTATAATAAGATTGATATGCTAAGAAGTAAAATAGAATATACCTATTTTCAGACGTGAAAAACAATAGATAATAAAAATTTTGAAATAGAGGTGATAAAGGTATGTAGATAGATAAGATCGTTAATTTCCTATTGAAAGGCATAGATGATTAGAAGACAGGCTATAATTAGTATGGGGTTGACGTGGCCTTTGCAAGAGAGCAAATGGAATATATCGTACCAATAATAAATTTTACGTTGGCAATGATAATGACAATCATAATAATGTTATATAGCTTAATAGTATGTATAGAAATCCTTTACATAGCAATTCCAACATTCAGACCTTTTATAGAAAGTGATGAATCATACGCAGAAAGTGGAGTTAGGGGAATAACAAATAAAGGCAAAAAGATGGCTGCTTAGCATATAAGGGATGCAAAAAGAGCAGTAGAAACAGCTGCTATGACAGGACAAAATCCCATGATGATTTATTTGAAGTTAAAAATACGTTAGGCAATATTAGTGGCAATAGCCTTATATCTGACAGTAAATATAGAAACATTATTTAGAATAGTGGAAAGCTTAGTAATGCCGATGATAAACTTAGGACTGTTTGGATGACCAAAAATAAAATAGAAACTGCAAGCTGGGTGTTGATCATCCAGCTTTTTTTATTGCAGTGATGAGAAATCGAGTACCTTAACAATAAAGGGGTATCTGAATAGTAAAAATAAATAGACCTCACATCAGACGTGAATTTCTTATACTATAACTAAGAAATCAAGAAACTAAGATCAATTTTAGAAAGGTTAAAATCTTGATATAAGCTATCGTTTAATGGTGTCATGTAGAAAATGATGAGGAAATTTATAGCTTTTGGAAGGAAAATCAATACAGGGAGGAAAGCTTAAAGATTTCAAGCTTCAATCAGTTGGAAGGAAACAATCAGTTGGGAGGAAAGCTTAAAGATTTCAAGCTTCAATCAGTTAGAAGGAAAATCAATACAGGGAGGAAAGCCTAAAGATTTCAAGATTCAATCAGTTGGGAGGAAAGCCTAAAGATTTCAAGCTTCAATCAGTTAGGAGGAAAAACTTAGAGATTTCAAGCTTCAATCAGTTGGGAGGAAAATTAAGACAGGGAAGAAAAACAAGTTTTAAAGAAGTTAAAACTTTAGATTTCAAGTTCTTAATACCTTGTTAAAATATATGAGGGCGAGTATAATGTGGAGGAAAGCGAGTTCTTCGTAGTAAAACTTTATATTAAGGTGAAAGAGACATGAAAAAGAAAATCATCATCCCTGCAGTAGTGATAATCCTTCTTTTGGTGGTAGGGTTGGTTTATATGAATCAATCCCAGGAAAATAGTTTAACCCCCACTCCCACGGAAACCCCTACTCCTACTGAAACACCTACTCCCACCCCGGAACCCACACCCACCGTTACACCCGTCAGCGACGAAGGCTTACAATATAAATTCGACTTATATGTTGAGACCTACAAATATGATAATGGTGTAACCGATGAAGACCTTCGTAATAATCAAGATACCCGGTATGATATGTTCTATTGGATTTGGAAGAGCGGATATACCTATGCAGATGCCGAGACAGAGCAAGCGGATGGTTGTACAAATGAGTTTGTTCAGCAATACATTGATTGGTATTATGCCTATTCGAATGGTGAGATAGATATGGGAGATAATGAGGGTACGAATGGTTTATCTGGTGGATGGACGATAGATGAAGAAAGTGGCGACCTAGTGATTAGTGGGGATGCTTATGAGAGTATGAAAGAGCAGATCGAAGCTCAGGGTGGAGAGATTCTTGAAACGCAGGAGGATGCGGATAGAGAAAATGCGGAAGTCCGTGAAAACGGTCAGAAACTACACGAAGACCTACAGAGTGAGGAATTAAAAAATCAGTTAGACTCTTTGCATCAGCAATTCTATGAAGAGCATGGTTATTATCCTAGTGACGGTAAGTAATATGAATTCCAAACTAAAACTAAAATCAACTCCCCAGACTTCCATGTCAAAGACTTTAGAAAAACATCGAGAGCAAAAAGCTTAACAGAGTTAAACTTGAGATACAAAGTAAGCGGAATGATATAAGACAATCAAATTCTTATATTAGCGAGAGAAATACGATAATCCGATAAAGTAGGGGCTGGCGTAGTCAATACGGCTATGCCGGCCCTTTATACTAGGTTAGGTCTATATAAAATACTTGAAAAATGATAAGTTTATATCAAGTTTAAATTTAGATCGTCACGACATTTGGAGTGACGATCTTTTTATTTTAGTTTATCCTTTTTATTTTAGTTTATCCTTTTTATTTTAGTTTATCTATATAGGCAAAATAGAATTTGTATGTGAAAAATTGTAATTTCCATCCTAAAAAGAATTTCAATGAATACAGTACCGAAAAAACGCAAAATAGAATTTGTAGGTGCATCAATACTTGAAAAACCTATAGTTAAGTATAAAAAATTCAGAAGTGTGGCATAAGGAAAAAATCAGGTATACATTAGATGAAAAAAGCGCAAAATTGAATTTGTAGGTGAAAACGATACATTAGTAATAAAAACGGCAAAATAGAGAATTGTAGGTAAATACCTATCAAGCCATACATGAATGTAGTTTATTTAAAGCCACCAATTTTAAAGTGGTTAAAAATTTTAAAGAAGGTAAGACTTTTTAAATATAAATAAACAGTTTAAACCAGAAAGTAAGATTTTTAATTTACATAGCGAAAGCAGTTATAAAACGGAGGAAAACATTTGATTTGAAAACAAAAGCAGTTATAAAACGGAGGAAAACATTTATAAAACGGAGGAAAGGCTTAGATAAGCTTTAAAGAAGTTAAAACTTTATATTAAGGTAAGCTTAGTTCAATATAATTAAAACATTTGATTTGAAAACAAAAGCAGTTTATTTCACCCGGATAAGCAGTTATAAAACGGAGGAAAACATTTCAAATCAGGAGGAAAACAGTTTATTTCACCCGGATAAACAGATAAAATCAGAAAGTAAGAATTTTAATTTACATAGGCAAGCAGTTATAAAACGGAGGAAAGCAGTTTATTTCACCCGGATAAGCAGTTATAAAACGGAGGAAAACATTTGATTTGAAAACAAAAGCAGTTTAACCCAGGAGGAAAACAATTCAAATCAGGAGGAAAGCAGTTTAACCCAGGAGGAAAGCAGTTTAACCCAGGAGGAAAACATTTCAAATCAGGACAAAAGCAGTTTAACCCAGAGGAAACAATTTTAATTTCGTTAAAACTTTATATCAAAATAAGCTTATTTAAATTTCATTAAAACTTTATATCAATATAAGAAAACTTTTATTTTCAAAGGTATCTGAATAGTTGAAATTGATATACCTAGTTTCAGACGTGAAAAATAATAAGAAATATATAAAAATTTTAACAGAGTTAAAATTTATTTTATAAAAGGAGGAAAAACAATGTACAATACTGATCAACGTAATAATTTATTTAAGGACATACAAAATTTAATAGATAGCAACGATAGTAAGTTTATGAAGCAAGTAGAAAATGCAAAATCCCTCGGATTTGAAGGAAATGCAGTTTATTGTTTAGCCTACTTCATGATGCAATCAAGTATATTGAAGGTAAGCATAATATAGGCAAAAGGCAGACTAGCTAAAAATGGGGTAAATCCTCAAATGATAGAGGAAATCTTCAAAGTACATAATGATAGTTTATCGGACAAAGTGACAAAGTCAGACCTGGCATTTTATGAACAGAATCAAAAGGTTAGAAGCGGTTTAGTTAAGCCAGCACTAAAAAGAGATATCACCACGGAAAAAGTAGTAGAGCTATATAGAAAACACGGAACCTACAAAGCAGTGGCAGATATCCTTGGAATAGATCCAAGAACAGTAAAAAGTAGATTAAAGAACATCAAATATTAAAAGATTTCAAGGGAGGAAATTATTATGTTTTTTTACGAATTAGATAAAAACAATGTTTACTAGGAGATCATGAACCTTATTTAGAAAAAGCACCCAATGCTTATAGAAAGTCTTAAAAGAGTGAAGGACATGGGATTTAGAGGAAGAGCAGCTTATTTCATAGCCTATTACATGATGAAAGACGAGCAAAACAAGTTAGAAAAATGGCGGATCACAAATAACCTGATGGACAATGGATGTAGTAGAGAAACAATAGAAAAGTGGTTTAATAACTACAATGAAATTAGTGAGACATTCTTCAAGTTAGATAGAGATGGAGAGATAGACAGTGATATAGATTTCGGAATAATAAAGCAAATACCATGTGAAAAAGACAATGATAATTTTAACGATGTTAAAATTTCTGACCTAGATGACCCGTTTGATGATGAAGATCTGGATGATTTCTTTGATAGTTTAGATGACCTATTTGATGATGACGATCTGGATGAACTAGATGATTTCTTTGATAGTTTAGATGACCCATTCTTTGAGGAAAGTAATATCAATCAGGAAAATGAAGAGGACGATGTTAAAATATATAAACCTAAGAAAGACGACTTTACAGACGATGATTTTGGTTTATAGGACGTCAAAATTTCGGGTAATGATATCAGAATATAAAAACATGATATCAGGATATAAAAACATGATATCAGGATATAAAAACTAAGAAACATTAAAAGGAGGAAAAGACATGAAGTAGAAAAATTGGTTTAAAAGAACTCTGAGCTTATTTTTAGTAACGATAATGACAGTTACAAATGTTTAGGCTGCCATCCCAATTAACCAGGAAGATCAGGGTTTAGGAATAAAAAACACCGAAGGAAACATCTGGGACATTGAGGAAAACAGATATACAGGCTATAGATTTTATATGGTAGATGAAAACAATGAAGTGGCCTAGAACATCATGAATTTATGGTTTGACCTGCCAGAAAATACAAGTAACACCTATTGGGTAACAGATGGCGGCAAGCTGTTTAGTTAGGTATTCAAATTATATGAGGGCAAGAAAACAAGACGAGAAGATGGACTGTATGATGGTGTATGGGCGCAAGAAGAAATTTATAACAATCAGGATTTCAAAAACTACAGCGTATTATATTCTTATGTAGAGGATCATTTGGGTGGTTTAATACCGGCAAATGTAAATAGCGATGACAATACAGAATAGGTGAAAAACTGGTTGGTTTAGAGGAGCCCTATAATTTAGAAAAACTGTGATGCCTATATTTAGAAAGCGTTATAGATAATAGTAGTTTGTTTAGGCGACGCAATATTTGAGGATAATAACGACGAAATAGATCAGAAAACAAAAGACGTAATAAACGGGTTTTTTGATGGAGAACTGACATTAGTAGTGGAGCCGATCTACATTACAAGAATTTTGATAGACAATATACCGTTTAAGATATGCAATCCAGATGGAACCTGTAATGAAGTGATAGCCTGGGGAACCGCTCAAGAAATCAAAAGAATAGAGCGAGACGTTGAATTGTTGTGGCCATCATGCAAAGAAGTAAAAAGCGCAATAGGAGATTATCAGTTTATATATGATGATTTTCCGATAATGATAAACGCTGATGAAATATTAAATCTGGAATTAGAAAAAAGAGGACTGATAGATACTGGGGCAGGCTTACATAATGGCGGAATAAGCTGCTAGATGCTAAGGATACTGAGGGGAAAAAGCATAATAGACTAAAAATTTTTATAAAATATATCATCGGTGAGCAAGCAATCAATTTTAAATTTGGTTGTTTGTTTGCCGATTTTTATTGTAAAAACATCGAAATAGCGTTAAAATTACCGAAAAGAAACGGGTTAAAGCAGGGATGATTTTATGAAGGAAGGCAATATTAAAGATATCTTAGCAATGGAGAGAGAACTAGGAAAGTATAAGCTGTTAGGAAGAAGAACACCACTCGAATATGCAATCAATAGTAAAGGGCAGGTATTCATAACAAAAATAGTGATAGACAGTTTAATAAAAGGAAATTCAAATTTTAAAGCAGAAAAAATCTTTATCAGGGTGCCAGACTTTGTAAGTGGGTTATACGCAGGTTTTTATATGCCAGCAGGAAATTCAATCAGAAAGGTAAATGAGAATAATCCTGATGAACAAAAGTTCGGTATATTAACGATGATAGAAAAACCTTCAAGCATCCTGAAGGAACTCAAAATAATAGGAAATGACAGGGAGATGATAGGAGACATTCAAAATCTATTTACATCAAATAACCTTCAATTTGGATTTAAGAATAGATTTGGTGAACAGGTAATAGAAATGATGATCATTGAAAACCTGAAAGCAAATAAAGTGAGATCATTGGAAAGGTTCATGGCCTATAAGAAAAACATCAAAAAAGTAGATATAAGCAGCTTTGAAACCCATGACCTCATAAATCTAAGAGATGCTTTTAGAAAGTGTGAGAGCCTAAAAGAAGTAAAGTTTAATATAGAGGTTTTAAGAAAGATCAATCAAGGTTTACCAAATATGACCTTAGATGAAATATTTAAAGACACACCAAATGTAAAAATAACAGTATGAAAGGATAATTTTGAAAGGATGAAAATTATGAGCAATGAGAAACAAGAGCAAAACATGAACGTAGAAATGGAAGACCTTTTGAGTTTATATGCAGAACTCATTATGAAAGGTCAAATGAAAATGAGTGATATCGTAGGGGATGAGTTTCAGACCACGCAAGATGTGATAGATATGGATAGATATCTTGCAAAATATAGATTGCTGGGTGGGAAAGGCCAGACATTCACTTTTGGAGTAACCCCGGAAGGAAAGGTTTATATCCTAAAGGTCGATCTGACCAGGCTGATAGAGCAGGCTAGAACAGATAAAAGCGTCGAAAGAGAGGGAAAAACAGTAAAACTAGAAATACCCAGCTTCGTAAGTGGATTTATGAACGTTAGAGCTATACATGATAACCTTCCGATAGGAGGGTTTATCAAATTATCATATAAAGACATTTATGTGGTAGAAAGATCGTTCAGAGAGAACGAGGAGTTCAGTAGGCATTTATGGCATGACGAACCAATAGTAATTACGAACGCATATATAGAATGGCAGAAAGGCGAGAAAAAGTTTAAGAAACTCTTAATACAAGGTAATGGCAGAGAGTTAGAGGGAAACCTCCACGGATTTTTAGATAATGAACATATCGGAGATTGGTTTGATGAAATTGAATTAAGGGATATCAATGCTGAAAAAATAAAAAACATTAGTAGAATGTTTGGGGATTTAACTGATGTTAGAAAGATAGACATAACCGGTCTGAAGCTTCGGGACGTTGAAAATATGACAGGAATGTTCAGATTATGTAGGTGCCTGGAAGAATTAAAGTTTAATATGGAAAACATTTTACAGAACGTGAGAGATACAAGCAACATGTTCAATGATTGTTCAATGCTCAAAAAGATAGACCTAACATTCATAAAGCCTAAAGAGTTAAGAAGCATTAAAAGTATGTTTAGTAACTGTTCATCAATGGAGGAAATCAATTTAAGCGGCTGGAATACGCGTTTTGTAAATGATTATGGATGGATGTTTAGTTGGTGTAAGAGCCTAAAGAAATTGCAGATAGACGGTTTTGTTTCTGATTTCGGGCAGAAAATAGATGATATGTGGGCAAATATAAATGAAAATGTCGAAGTGGTGTTTGGGCCAGACAGTGAAAGAATGCAAGAGGCATTAAGAGAAACAAAAGATAGGTTAGAGAGAAACCGTATTAAATATGCCAATCGTGGTAAAAAGAAGGGAGCGAAGAAAGAATGACAGAGTATAAGAAAGAGATCAAGGAAGAATTGCAAAGAGAACGTCTTGAAATGATTAGGAACCTCAAAAAGAGCAATGGGGAAAGTAACGGTTTATTTGATGATGATGGTTTTGGAGATGCTGACCTGCAGGAATATTACAGATACATTGAGAACGACGAAAAGCAGGCATTTCATTTCATCGTTTCAAAGCAGGGGCACGTCTGGATCGATAAAGTCATAGTAGAAAAAGCGGCATACAAAATAAAAGAAGAGACAGACATCGAAACAGCAGGATACTATATTGATATCCCGAGCTTTGTGTATGGGTTTAAGGCAAATGATAGATATGACCCAAGACATATAGGTGAGGATGGTAGAAAAGGTCAAAAACTTAAAGAAAAATCTTATATACTGAAAGATGGGTTTGATGAACAAGTAGATAGAGCCGAAAGTAGGGGACTATCGAGTGTGGCGTCAATATTTGTATACCCGGACATATGGGGATCAGTGGAGTATAGTGTATTGACCATTAAAGGAAATGGAAGACCAATGCACGGAGAGTTAAATAAACTGTTTGTTAATATGCCGATCAGAACAGTTTGGTTCGAAAACATGGATTTATCAAGAATAACCATGATGATAGAGACATTTAGAAGCTGTGAGATGCTGATGTATGTAGGAATGTCTGAATGTGACCTTTCAAACGTCAGAATGTTTTGCGGAACATTTAAGGGGTGTAGAAATCTACATAGTGCTGAGGTAGGTCGAAAGGACAAAAAGTTAGAAAAAGTTGTAAGCGTTCATGGCATGTTCAGTGAATGTGAGCAACTGATAGGTGTAGAGTTAAATCATTTTGAAAGTAGAAAAATCAATAACATTTCAGATTTATTTTTGGATTGTAAAGGGGTGAGACACGTAGGAATAGAGAAGTGGGACCTAAGAAATTTAAGATATGCGGAAGATGCATTTAATAATAACTATAGTTTAAATATAGATGAACTAACCGGCATTTTTAGACACTCGAAGTTGATAAATGCAAGTGGAATGTTTTTAAACACCAATTTATATGATATGAACTTTTTTAGAACTATGGATGTTAGCGAGCTAGTAGATGCGACAGCTATGTTTTCAGCGACAAACATAAAAACGGTAGATTTAAGCAATCTGGAATTTCCTAAGCTAAAGAAAATGGGAGCAATGTTTTTAGGATGCACCCATCTTAGAAAAGTAAATCTGGATAATCTGAAAACCCCGAACGTTAGAAATATACATGATATCTTTAATGGTGATGAGAGTATCAGAAAAATATATTTGAATAGCTGGGAGTTAAGAGAAGGTCAAGAATATAGTTTGGATGGCTTTTTTAGAGATTGTAGTAATTTAAGGACAGTGAAGTTATGGAGGACTATCAATAGTGAATATATAACAGATTACCGGCAAATGTTTATGGGCTGCGAAAAGCTGAAGGAAATAGATTTTACAGGATGGAGCTTTAGAAGTAATATAGACATCATCGAAATGTTTGAAGGGGTTAACCCAAAATTAAATATCATCATGGATGATAAACCGAAAATCACTAGAAATAACTATAGGACCTTTGATGCCAGGAAAGAAACATCCAATGAGCAAGATAGAATGAAGAGTGAAGTGTTAAGACAGTTCTACTATGAGAGCGGCCTAGAGATCGAAAGGATGAATGATGCAGATATAACTTGTTTTATGTAGAATACAGTTTAATAAGAGATAAAACCCAATATAAAGTTTAAGACCTTGATCAGAAAGAAAAGTTTGATCAAGGTCTTTTTGTTTTGTAAGAGATAGACATAGGGAATTTTGAATGATGGGCGTGGGGAATTTCAGGTGATGAACATGAATGATTTTGGATGATAGGCAGCAGATAAAAAGTTGGAACTTGAAATGCAATTTCCGCTTTTTTGATAGATTTCCAACCTTGCTGAATATTTTAAGATAAGTAAAAATTAGTTTTTCCTCTGTTGAAAACGGTGAAGGACGTGTCGGATTTTCGAGGGGGTACATTACTTAAAAATCGGGTATACGTTGAGTGTGTTTTTTAAGTTTGGTTTTGGGGTGATTTTTGAGATGGAAAAAACTGGCAAAAATCGGAAATTGGGTTGAAATTGGGTTGTGGTGGAAAGGGTGAAGGAGATGGAAAGAATTGAAAAATGGAAAGTTTAGTAGACAGTATAAGAATCGGGAGAACAAGTTGAGAAAAGATAAGCATGGAGGAAAAGGTGAACGTGGAGAAGAAACCAGACAGTGAAGAAAAACCTAAGCCAAAAGAAATAGTTAAAAGCGTAGAGGAAAAATTACAACAATGATCTTAAGAGTGAGAGCATATGAAAAAGTGAAAACAATAGAGAAAGTTTATAAGCAATAGATGATATCTGATGAACGGTACGAAATCTGATGATAAGCATAGCTGTGTTTATAAACAGATATTTTGAATGGTAGGATTTTTAGATTACATAGTTAGAGCAGTGCCAAGTGAACCCAATTTTTAAGATGATATACATATGAGAAAAATTGGGATTTTTAAATTACATGATTGGGATTTATAAATTACCCAAATCGAGATAAATAAATTACATGGTGGGTATACAGTTAGGAAAAAACGAATAACAGATACAAAAGAAAATGGGATTTATAAATTACCCAAATCAGGATAAATAAATTACATAGTGATAAGCGTAGTGAATTTTTGAGTTAAATCCTCATTTTGCTCATTAGGATATATAAATTACATATTTAATAAAAAATAAGTTTGGAGGAAAGCGTATTATGTTTAGCGAGAAAGACTTTAAGATATTTAGTGAAGCAATTAAACAGATGGAAGATAGCAATGACGCATTCTATGTGAAACAGTATAAGAATCTGATAAACTCTGGATTGAGCTATGATGACTTAGCAAAATTGGCGGCATGCTTTTATACCCAAAGATACAAGCTTATGAAAAGGTAGGATAAACAGTAGAGTTTATAGGAAAATAACAGTGTGAAAGTTATTCATCCTGCCTACAAATCAGGGGTAACGCCAGAGATCGTATATAATACATATATGAGGTGTAATGGTAATAAGTGTGAAACCGCCAGGTTATTGAATATATCAATTAAGACGGTTTATAAGCGTCTGAAAGAGTATGAAGATCAGTAAAGAGAGTAGACGGGGCATAGTTTCTCAGTGAAATTATGTCCCTGTTTTTTTATCGAGATAGGAAAAGACAAAACATTATTACTATGAAAAAGCAGTTGGTATAAAAAGAAAATGCCATGTTTCGGACGTGAAAAGTATTTGATTTTAGATATAAAAATTTAGAAATAAAAATTAGAAAAGGGGTAGATAACATGGAAAAGATAGTGACAGATCAATGGGAAATTTTAAAGTAGGAAGTTCAAAGACACCTTGATAATGAGGAAAGACTTGAGAAAGAAAATGAAAGGCTGAAAAGCGAGAATGACAATCTGAGATAGGAATTAAATAAAAGCATGTTTATGTACTAGCAGCTTTTAGAACAAATGAACAGCAGTAAAAGAAGGAGGAAGAACAGTGTATGAAAAACATAAGTCATTGAAAAAAGAAGTATACATCACCGAAGTTTTGATATTAGTGGCAATCGGTTTAATGATAAAAACATTAGTGATGGGGCATATCCCAGAGGATCAAGGGTTTAACCTGATACCAAAAGTGATAGACGTTTATCATAAAGATCATTTTTGTGATTATTTGAATGTGTTCAAAACCGTAGAAGCAGTTGGAATTTTTACATCAACAATTTGGTATGTATTGATGGCCGTTTCGATGTTGATTAAACCAGAGCAAACCAAGCTGAAAGCAGCAGAGAAAAATAAAGAAATCAAGATATTTGGTTTGATTGCAATAATTCTGGGATTGGTGAACGTAGGAGCAAATTTGATGTATACCCCGGATTTGAAAAGTACGGCATCGACCCTAATACTTATTTTTGGGTATTTTTGGTTTTTCATTTTATGTGAAGATCAGATAAGAAGTACAAAGACGGTTTATAAGTATATGATGCTCACGTAGTTGGCTTTAATGACGGCCGGAACAGTAGGAAATCAGGTTGAGCAGATGCTTAGAGGCTATGTAGTTGATTATTTGATACTTTTCTTCGGAAGTGGACTTCCAATATAGAGCTATGTATTTAATTTTGAAGATGTGTGCTGCATAGTAGGGCGTTATGTTGGAATTTCAGCGTTGATTTTGATTTATGTAAACCTTAGTAAAGAAGGGAGGAAAACTCATGATAGATAAGGGAATCTGTAAGATAAAGTTATTGTTTAACGGAAAATGTTATGTAAGCATTTGTGGAGATAAGGATGCTTATGAGAGAAACAGTAATGATATATTGATACACGCAGAATGTTTTAGAAACCTGTTTATGATGTATATGTATAAAAATGATTATGAAGAGTTTGAAGGGAATGTAATTCCATCACTACGAGGAGAGGGAAAACCCTTTACAGTTAGAAAGGCGGCTTTAGCTAGAATGGCAAGAGCAATGCAGGAATGGGATGAGGACGTTGTAATAAAAGGAGACCCAAAGAAGTTAGAGGAATACAGAAGGATAATAAAAACGGCATAGAGTTCAATATAGAATTACCAAATAGTATTTTTGTAATGCGTCGTTTCGGACGTGAAATTTATATATAGTAAATTTAAAAAATAATTGAAAAACGGAGGATTTTTAAGATGAAGAATAAATTGGAGAACGGGAAGGTCTACTTCCCGATTGGTAAGACCGTGTTAGGTAGCGGAGCTATAGAATCATTCATAATGTTTGAAGCTACAGAAGAAAAGTTCGTTCCTATCCGTGGAATGATTTTAAGAAACGGAATAAGAAATGGCTATGACATAAGAGGCTTTAGTGGAAGGACCATAAATACAAATTCTTATTTCAAGCGTGTTAGAGACATTGAAGAAACCGAGGGAACTAAACCTCAGTGGCTAGTTTATAGAAAAGATATCATTAAGAGAGAAACGAGATACAGACTGGTATCTGAGGAAGGCGAGAAAAAGGTCTTAACTCGTGCAGAATTGAATAAGTTCTTGGATGATGGAAACGTTGTTCTAGGAACCTTAAAGGCAGAACCTTGTAAGAAGAACCCAAGTGGTTGGAGAGTAACGGCAGATTTGATAATAAGCGTCAATGGAGATGAACCCAATACATCAAACGGACGATTAAAGAAACTTCCTACTCCTGAAGAGATAGATGAAAAGATTAGAAAAGAAACTGGTGTAGTGTTAGATTAAAGCGTAATATAAATTAGTTTAATCTCGGCATGATCATGGATTTTTTCTGATGTATCTCTCCTTTACTATATAATGCCGAGTTTAAATATAAAAGTGACTTGTCAGGGGTGACGATATCTGAAAAGATATCAAGCAGTTCGAGTCTGTTTAAGTCACATCCCAAAGTTTTTAGATCTTTTTCGCTTTGGGATATCACCTCTTTTCAATGTTCTTGAAAGGTTGAATGTGTTCAAAAGGGAACTGATTTTACCTCGATCACGTGGTTCGATTCCACGGCATTCAATTTTCCTAATTTGTTCGTTAGGAGAAAAAAAACTATATTAAATTCCAATAGGAGGAATACATTATGAACAAGATTTTAGCTAGAAAATTTGGAAAACTCGCAATGGCAGGTGTAATGGCTTTAGGCTGAATGACCCCTATGATGGGTGTGGCTGCGACCAATTTGACCTTCGGTGGTGATACTGCTGACGTAGCAGTCGTTGGTAACAAGTCTGTAGGATAGACCCAGGGTGATTATGACGTTGCCTTGGGGGTAGGCTTTGATGAAAGCCGACAGACCACCGATAACATGACTGGTGACTCTGCTGAGCAGAGTAAGTATACCGTTTATGCTACCGCTAAAAGCGCGGCTCCCAGTACCGAGGTTTATGCGGATAAGGCATCTAGTGATGTGATGGTAGCAGTTCCGAAGACTATCGTTTTGAATGGCGACGTTAATAAGGACACCGCTTCTACCGGCGAATACAAGGTTGCAGTTAAAGGAAACGTTGACCCCAAATACGACATCGTGGTTAAGCCTGATGCAAAGAACCTGAAGATGGTTAACGTTGGTAATGCTGCCGCTGAATATAATGCAAGCGTAACTCAGGATGGTATTCTGTTTAACGGCGATAACATCCCCACTGAATTTGGTGGAAACAAGGATGTTGATGAAAAGACCATCACTCCTACCGTTCACACCGGCACCGTAAGCTCCACTATTAAGAGAGCTGGTTCTTATAAGGGCACCATGCAGTTTAAGCTGCAGTACGCTGCTAAGAATACCGAGGGCCTTGGTGAAGAGGGTGTTGATGCTGCTGTTGTAAGTGCCACCGGCGCTGATCTGGCGGCTGCCGAGTAAGATCAAAACGGCAGATAAAAATTGATAAAGACATTATCAAATTTCTATTTCTGAATATAACTCCTTAAAAAAGGCGGGTCGGCATCGAAAGGTGTCGGCCTGCTTTTTGGTTTATATGAAAGAGCCTGGATAATAGGAAATACTTGATTCTGACAAATCAAAAATTTTGTGATATAAAGGGTTGAAATTTTGAAAGTGTGGCGTTACAATCCATTCACCCGAAAGGGAAAATGACGATAAAACGTAAAAAGAAAGCGAAAATGAAAGGAGTAAAAAAGTGAATTTTGCAGTTACGAGACTCGATTTGGGTCAGACCAGACTTGGTATCGGATGGGTGCTTTACGAAGATGAGCATAACATCTTTCAGGAAACGAAACCCCGTGACGTCAAGAGGCTGATCAGAGCAAACGAAGTGATGGGCCTGAAACTTTCCGAAGATGGTGAAACCATCATGGTGGACACCGATTTTGTGAAAGACCTGGCCAGTAAGACGGGAGTTGGAAACTATCGGTACGTTCTTCATGGGTTTAATCCTTCTTTTATGAAGGAAATCATGATCGTGGTGGCAAAACACGATAGCGACCTCGGAACGTTCTATGAGATCGTTACCCCGTTCTATCAGCGTTTCATTGTGAGCGAGAGCCGCATGAAGGCATTTTTGAACAGTGGGGATGATATCATCGGCGGTGTTTATCAGGACGAGAATGGAGATATTGTTCTGAAACAAGGCGTGAAGCACTTTTTCATCGCAAAACCGGCATCCGGGAGTGACCAGGACATCAATGAAGCCAAAATCATGCTGAACGACGGGTTCAATGACCTGTTTGAAGATTCTGGCGAGCTTGCAGAAGAGGATAATTCCATCTTTGCAAGTGATGATGAACTGGCAGAGATTCTCGGGGTGAGCAAGGAGGAAATGGGTGAAATCCTCAATGATGAGAACCCTGATTCCTCCGGCGAGAACGGCGATTCCGATGAGGATCTTCCGTTTGGTTCGGGCCAGGCCGAAGAAGCTGAGGGGCAGGATGAACAGACCGAACCCGAGATGCATGATGAAAGCCTGGAATACGCCGAGATGCTGGCCCAGCGTGAGGAAGAAGCCACAGAAGCCGCAGATGAGACCATCGAACCGGGTAAGCCGAACGCCATTGAAGAGCTGATCAAAGAGGGTCAGATCGGCGTAACCGGCGAGACCTCGGAAGCTGATGAGACCTCGGAAGCTGACGAAACCTCGGAAGCTGACGATCAGACCGAAACCCAGACCGAAGGAAACGGTGATGAACCCGTCAAGAAGTCCAAGGGTAAGCGCCGTTCCAAGAAGTCCGACAAGGCCGAAGAGCAGTAAGACCCAATAAGATAGAATATTTAAAGGGATGCCTATAAAAAAGGCATCCCTTTTTGTTTATGCAGTTATGAAAAAATGCTATCATAGAGAAAAAAGAAAAGCTTAATAGTAAAAATAGATAATCCTCATCTCGGACGTGAAAATAGTAAGATTATAAGATTTTAAAAAATGAATAAGGCGTGGGGGTAATAACTCCTGCAAAAAGTCTTAAGGCATTTTAAAAGAAATCTATCAACATTATAATAAAATTGAAAGCGAGGAATGAATTATGTTAAACGCAAAGAAAATCGGAGTAATCGTTGTAACGGTTGCGGTGGCAGGAACCCTGATGTTTTTCGGCATTAAGGCAAATAGAAGTAATTTAGAGCAGAACGTTGAAAACACCACGAGCATCAGTCAAGAGGTAGAAAATCCTGTAGAAATGGAAACCGACGAAAGTGCAGTAAAAGATGACCTTGATAAAGGTTCAGGTTTAACGGAAGAAGAAAAGAATATCGACGAAGCAGTAACGACAATAGATGAAGTTGAAGCTGATGAACAAGGTCAGTTGGCCGCAAATGCAGGTGGCAGTGGTGAAGCGGAAGTTTATGAGACCGGCGAGGAAGACGTAGTAGTTGGTAAAGACCCATCACTGGTAGAAAACACTGAAAACAGTGATCAGAGTGTATCTTCTGGAAGCAATAATGTAAATTCAGAGATAGACTTAGCAGGTGGCAACTGGGGCTTTGTCGGAGAGGAAAAGGATCCCAGTGAATACCTGCCATCCGAAGAAGAGATGCAGGAAGCCTGGGATTTGGTAGAGCAAAACAATACCAATTTACATTAAGAATATCCTACATATAAGGGGTGATAAACAATGAAAAAAGTAATGCAAACAATTTAGGTGGTATTACTATCAATAGTAATAAGTTTATGTGCCACAAATGTTTATGCTCAGACAACGGGAAATATAGATGGGCCAAATGCTGGTGGTTAGGGTAATGAATCAACGAATGAAGTTCACGGTGGATATCATTCAGGAGATAACGGATATCGAATCTACATCGTAGATTCAAGCTCCCCAACTGTGTTATCCAACGTGATAGACCTTTATTTCAATAATGACCCAAAGGCACTAAATCTAGTAGCTTATCAGGATACTTGGGTAGGAAATGCAATATCTGAAATTCCAAGATAGGCTGCTTCTTATGGCCTTGAGGACATGCCAAGAGCGACAGCAGCAAGCAGCGGAAATACTGTAGGAAACGGTGAGAACTTAAAGAAGTGGATGTTATCGTAGTACAATGGTGATGAGGATACCCCTGATAATGCTACAAATGGACTATATTTAGCTATAAAGCTATTTCAAAAAGAGGATAAGGACGCCTTTGAAGCTTTAACGACAGGAGATGCAAAGCTTGTAATAGAGGCAGTTTATTGGTATCGTCCCAACAATAATAAAAATGAGCAGATCATGAATAACGGTGAAGAGTTCTACGTTTACGGAACTATAAAAAATATAGCGACGTGGGAAAAGGAAAACCAAGACCTTATTGGTGATGAATACGGGGGATATATGACCTAGCTGATCGCAAGAGTTTGGACGACCGCTTTGAAAACAATTAAAGACGAAGGACAATGGGGGTTATACACCGTAAATCGTTCAGATCAGTTAACCTACGACGAAATCCTAGAACCTTACGGATATGGTATCCAGGTTTATGAGAGTACCGACATTGCCGAATAGACCCAAACCTATGACCCCAATTTAAGTGTTGAAGGACCTGCACCTCAGATGCCTCCATTACCAGACGTCGATCTATAGGTTGCAAGACCAATTACGATAGTGAAGCTATACACTGAAAAACACACCGATGCCTGGGGTCAAGTAACTGAGAACTTTGTAGGATGCTTCAAGCGTGAGGATAATTGCAGAACTATCAGGCTGATGGATGAAACCTTAGGAGATAAGGAATATAAGTTGATGGCCTGGGCGACAGCAGACCATGTGCAATAGCTTGTAAAGTGGAGTGATTTGACTAGTTACATAAGACGTGAATATTACGGAAGTAGCGTCACCTGCAAAGACAATGAAACAGTTTTATACGTTTGGCTGTTTAGAGAAACAAGAGACCCGAGCGAACTCGTTGACCTGAATCTTAGAGAAAGTGAGATAAGCAGGGCCTTTGAAACCCTGACAGTAAAAGATTGGGGAAAAAAGGAAATGAAGTTTAACTGGTCTTCAATGGAAGGCGTTTGTGATGAAAAGGAGGTAGTTGGATATCATATGGAAGATAGAGACGGCGACGGAATAGAAGAAACCCGCGTTGATGATACTGAAGATTGCAATAGAGAATATGAAATCCTCGATGGATAGTATTCATATATTCTAAAGCAAGATGAAAACAGTATAGATGAAACGATCTTTACAAAGAAAGACCCATTCAAGTAGATCATTGAGCAAAACAAAAATACAGGAAACCTTGAATAGACGGCTGCTGGGTAGAACGTTATAGATGATGTAAATCTTAAGTTCATAATATGGCGTGGAGACGATATCCCAACGTTAGCAAGTTGGAAAGATACCGCAAATTCAGAAATTTATAAACTGATTGGAAGTGCTAATGTGACCCCAAATTACGAAAGAAAGACCGAAGATTATAATAAGGACGTTTAGATAAGAATAACTTTAGATGAGGGACTTTCCGATATTGAAACAACAGGTGGATGCAAGTTGCATGACACCCACGGAACGGGAGTAACAGTTACCCACAATCCCGAAAACGATATAGTTTATAACGGACAAGCAAAAGTTGACGTTTATTAGGGAATAGAAAAGGGCGAAGCTAACGCAATTCCCAATATCAGTGAATTGTAGAGTACATCCTATAAGAAAGGGCAGGTAGTTTCAGTAAGAAATACTTGGATAAAAACAGATTATGAAAATTTGAAATTCTATCCGTATATCAGAATGACCTGGCAAAAACCCGGAGATACAAAAGATCAGAAGAATGACGTGAATATCCTTTCCCAGCATATGAGTAGCATGAAGGCATAGGCGGCAGTTTCAATAAGCTGGGTGAAGAACACCGATCAGAACGGATTTAACATGTTCTTGAAATCCGATCAGTGGAGCAATCACACAGAAGCCACAGATGGTGATGAGGGCTGGGATCTGAGAAACCAGGTCCTTCCCGGTGGTGCCATCCATGCAGTGTAGACAAAGGGGGATGGGACAAAGGACCTTGGAGTCACGATAAACGTTAAAGGTTATTACCCATTCATTCCGTAGAGCGTTTAGAATGAAACGATCAGTTACGATGCAAGTTGGACTGAAGGAAATGGAGAATCAGAAGTAGAAGACCTTGTAGAGAATATTGAGAACACCATCAATCAAAATTACAAGCTGCAAATGTACGTTGATAATTGGAAGAACAAAGCAAGTTTAAACGGGGCCTAGGCATTGAGTGGAATACCCGTGAAAAACGACACGAATATATCTGCGATAACAGGTAAGAATGGAGACAAAGCATCCGATGAAATTAAATACTATTTGCAAGATACATTCGGAGAGGCAAACAGCAGCAATGTGAATGCCCATGCAAGTAGTGTAAATGTTGCAACCTACACCTTTAGCAGTGATACCGAAGGAAATATCTTAATGAACGGTTAGGTCATCCTCAAGAAAAACGAAGGCGTCGAAAAGTTAAGCGGTACAGCAAAGGAGATAGATGACTATACGAAAGTGGTCACGAACCTTGTAAACTCACTCACAAGAAATGCCGGTAATGATAAATCCGCATCTTGGGCAACAGACGGAAAGTGGTATAACGAAGCATACGACGGGGTTTAGATAGCGGTTTATTCTGCGTAGATAGACGTTGGAATTGATGGCTACGAGGGCTTAAATTATAGAACCTGCGTTTTGGACCCGAATTTAACCCCATCTTCCGCAGGTCAAGCTGATGCATTCAGTAAAGCGAACATTTTCCAGTATTAGATAAACACTAATGGAAAGAATCTGACTGCAAAGGTTTTGGATCAAAATGTTTAGATACCGTATGCAGGAGACTTACTGGTGAGTAGATATGCATTTATCCCGAACATGAACGTTCAGAACCTCGATTGATAGCAGGTTTGAAAAATTGCTAAACGCAAAAGAAAAATAAAAAACAAAATGGAATAGAGGTCATCAATCATTCAGGTGGTTGATGACCTCTAAATTTTTTATGTTGGTTTATAAGTAAAAATCATACCTACTAAAAAGGTGGCAGCAAATCATTAGTAAAACATCTTTGTTTCGAACGTGAAAAAGTATATAAGATATAGAAAATTTTAAAATAGGAAAACAATCAGAAGATATGGAGTTAAATGATTTCAAATTTGGATCCCTCTCCTCAAAATAGTTACAAGTAGATAGACTGTTACAGATTTTTTATCTTTAAGTCGAGATAGACATCTATTTTGAAGGGTAATCGTAATAGTGCGATCGGTATAGCTTCCGATCGGACGTGAAACCTGTGTAGAGATATGAGATTTTTAATCTCAAAATTTTTTATTTTTAAAAGGAGATAAATAATATGGCAAGTTTAATGACATTTAGAAAAAATCCCAGACAGACCCAAAGTAATAGAATTAGAAATTATCCGACGTGGAATGAAATGAAATACATTCATGAGCCAAAGAAATACTATAAAGCAGGCGGGAAAAGACATCCAAGTTAGATTCCCGAAATTGGAAAATCACTTGATGATCTTTATCCTGAAATAGCATCAGAGTTTATAAGGTCAACAGACCCCAAAGAAGAAGGTTTCGGACCTTGGGATTATAAACCCGGCTAGCATCAAAAAGCGTTGTTTAGATGTAAGACGTGCGGGCATGAGTGGGAATCAATAATAAAAAATAGAGCAAAACACAATAGTGGATGTCCAAAATGTAGTGCAATAAATAATAAGCAAGGAACATAGTTTGGTGAACAATATATTGCCAGAAATCTGAAAGTTATTTTCCCGAAACTGGAATATCAAAAAATAATAAATGATAACATGAGCCTAGATATTTACATTCCAGAAAAAAGAGTAGCTATAGAATATGGCTAGGATCATTATCATGAAGGAAGATAGACAGATGTAAGAAAACAGGAAATCTGTCAATAGAAAAACGTAGAGATGTTTTTCATATTTGAATAGCATGAGTTTAAGAGCATTGAAATAGTAGAAAACGGGGTAAAAATCCCAAGGAAATACTTTACAGAGGCCATTCCAATCCTTGATGAGGTACTTAAGATGATATGCAATCATTTGAAGGTGCAAGATAGATTAAATCTAATAAATCCTCAAATGAAGAATAAAATCATAGGTGAAAGTCTAAGAGCAAGTGTAAAGCCTCCCAAATATGAAGAAAGCTTAGAGTTTAGATATCCAGACATAGCAAGAAACTGGGATATGACAAGAAACTGGGGCCTCACCCCAAGAGATTTTAAACCTTATTAGGAGTTTAGAGCTTATTGGAAAGGTGAGAAAGATCCTAAATATATTTTTGGTAAAGTTCAAAATTTCGATAGACGTGTAGAAAATAGTATATATACACTATCTGATGGAACACAACTTCGTATAAAGTGGTGATGACAATGAAAATTTTAAAAAAGGCAATCCCAGTATTCCTTATATCAGTTTTGATGTTGAGTTCAATAAATCCGATAAGAGCTGCCTCATTGGATGAAGCACTAAATACTCCAAATCAAATAGAAGTAACTCAAGAACAAGAGGTAATACCAACCCCGGAACCCATTAAAGAAGAAACCCCGGCAGTTCAAGAAAATGATGAACAATCAGGAAAAGGATATAACTTCATAGATGATTTACAAAGCATCGACCTTTAGGAAGATAAGCTGATAGTGAACAATAGAAACGTTACAGAAGAAGTGAACGGACTGACCTATAAGATAAGCGCGACGATAACCCAAATACTGGCATACGCAATTTTCGGTTTAATAACCGTAAAAGCAATGTTAGACTGCCTTTATATAAGCATTCCGTTTAGCAGGGGATTCCTGAATCCCAATTCCCAAGGCCCTCAGATGATGGGAGGACCTCAACCACAGATGAACAGCTTCAAGCAGGATAAAGATACCCAAAACGGAAGTAATTCTCAGATGGCCGGGGCTGGTCATCAAGGAAGTAAGATACAGTGGATTTCAAACAGTGCAATGATGGCAGTAAACTAGCAAAACCCCTGGAGAATCTATTTTAAAGATACGATAATCCTATGGGTCGGCTTAGGAATCTTAACCGTGCTAATCCTAACCGGCAGCCTAACTGATCTTGGTTTCTTGATAGGAGAAGCAATTTAGAAAGCAATAGAAACACTCAAATTTTAAAAGATAATCAATCCTTAATTCACGAAAAACATAGAGAGACCCGTGACGAGCAGTTGTGCAAGTTGCGGGTTTTTTATTTTGGTGATAAGTAGTGAAATATTTAACAAAGCGAAAAGCGGGTAAAGTTGGGGTTGGTTTAGGTTTAGGTGTAGGTATGCCGCCAGGGGCAACCAGAGGGGCCTCAGAGCAATTTTCGGGGGAGGGGGTGTAATGGGTGTTTCCTGGAGAAAAAATTGAAATTTGGGCTGTTTGCCGGGGACTGTTTTGATGCTGATATACATTGAGGTAAAAGGGCTGCTTCAAAAAATCCCTAGAGTTTATCAGATCAAAGGCAGTGGTCACGATCAGATCACCCCTAAAAAACCCAAAGCATGAGAAAAATCGAGATATAAAATAGTAAAAAGAGCAATGCCACGAAAAAGACGTGAAAATATTATATATAGAGGCTTCAAGATAATACTACCCAAAAATTCATATCGAAAATGATGAAGAGAGATTCATGATGAAAAGGCTTAGAGCTGGAAGAAAAGCAGATAGATTAGGAGGAAACTTAAGAATATCAAAAATCAATCAGTTGGAGGAAGACTTTGAGAATAGAGGAAAGCAAGTTTTAAAGAAGTTAAAACTTTAGATTTGGAGGAAACCTCAATCAGTTGGAGGAAGACTTTGAGAATAGAGGAAAGCAAGTTTTAAAGAAGTTAAAACTTTAGATTTGGAGGAAACCTCAATCAGTTGGAGAAATCAGACAGATTGGGAGGAAAATTAAGACAGAGAGGAAACCTCAATCCATCGGAGGAAGACTTTGAGTATGGAGGAAAGCTTAGAGTATGGAGGAAAGCTTAGAATATCAAGAATCAATCAGTTAGAGGAAAGCTTAGAATCTGGGAGGAAATTCAGTTATTGATGAGGAAATCAAGTTTAATGTAGTTAAACTTTTTAGATTAGGAGGAAACAAAAGCTTATTAAAATAAGCTTATTTTAAAGAAGTTAAAACATTGAAAAGGTTTAGAACCCGGAGAAAAATTTTAAAACTTTTTACTAAAAGCAAATCATAGATAGTAAAAAATATATACCTGAGATCAGACGTGAAAAATAATATGTAGTATAAAATTTAATTTAAGGAGAGATATATTATGAAAATCAATATAGTAAGTATCATTTTATTAGCAATACTGTTTAGTTCAACGGTGTTAGGTTTTGGATTCGTAAAAATGACTCAATCCCATCCTACCCAAGAGTTTAACAGAGTTGAAAGTCAATCCCCAACCCAAACCCAAATAACAGAAGAAAACATGATAGACCCCTCTGAAATAAGAGGGTTAATATAAGTTTAACATAGTTAAAATTTTGTTTAAACGTAAATAAACCTTTTACAAGGAGGAAAAACATAACATGATCAAAATAAAGTTTATCTATAATGAACTTATTGAAGAATTTCAAAGCAGTATAAAGTTTAAGATGCTAGTAGTTTAGTTAGGAACCCTGATAGTGATAAACGTAATACACATAATTTAAACAAGGAGGAAAGCTTAAAGATTAAAATCTTTAAGTTCACAGAATATCATGAAAAGAGTGCATACATCATACCCGGAGAAGTTCATATACAATGCAATCAAAATGGTTTATCCTCAGACCCAAAATCAAGTGAGGATAGAATGTCAGAAACTATAGAAACAAAGCTTCGATATTTATATCCCAGAAAAAGAAGCTTATATACAGTACCAAGGATATTACTGGCATCAAGATAATAAAAGAAATCAAAAAACAGTAAGACGAGATATAGATAAAAGGTGGTTTTGCTATTTAAACGGGTTATATCTATTAGAGGTTTGGGAGGACCCTCAATATTTTCAAAAGGTATCAGATTCCTCAAAATGTTATTTCATAAACGGTTTAATGGAGGATTTTCACGATACAGTAGTAATCAAACCCAACCCGACAGACCTAGAATTATTCAGAGCATCAAATCTGATATTAAAACAGTGGGGAGAAAAGTTAGAGACCTGGCAATTAAAATATATAAGTTTACTAGCAAGAAACCAATTTTAACGTAGTTAAAATTTATGACCTATGAAACCGACAAAGTTTATGGGGACAACGTAGATCAGAAAGTAGATAAACTAATAATAGAAGACACGGTAAACAGATATAAAATTTTAAAGCAGTTAAGATCAATGTAAGCAGTTAAGAGAATTTAGACATAGAGAGGCTTATTAAAATAAGCCTCTCTTTTTATTTGGAGGAAAACAGTTCATCAGAATTTGAAAACAGTTCGAATCAGGAGGAAAACATTTAATTAGAATTTGAAAACGCAATTTTAAAGTAGTTAAAATTTTGTTTATCATAGTAAGACGTATCAAATTTAATCAAGGTAAAATAGGCAAAATAGGATTTGTATGTGAAAAAATCCCTTTCACGACATATAGAAAAAATGATGTAATACAGTACCTAAAAAACGCAAAATAGAATTTGTAGTTTCAAAAGGGTTTAAGTTTAAAGTAGAGGATAAATAAAAATCACGTGAGAATCATTAAGAAAAAATCAGATATACATTAGATGAAAAAAGCGCAAAATAGGATTTGTATGTAAAACCAATACATAGCAAAAAAATCGACAAAATAGGATTTGTAGTTGTTCAAAAAAGGGGTAGGCATAGTGAAACAGAGGGATTTAATTTCATTAAATCTTGTTTAAAAATGCAATGAGAACTTTAGGATAATAGATGAGCATTACATAAGAGGAAAACAGACCATCCAGAAAAAACAAGTGATACATATAGGCAAAATAGAATTTGTAGGTGAAAGCAAAGTTTAATGCAGTTAAACATTTCATCAGAGTTTGAAAACATTTGAATAGTAAGAGGAAAACAGTTCATCAGAGTTTGAAAACATTTAAATAGTAGGAGGAAAACAGTTAATCAGAATTTGAAAACATTTGATTTTTGGGAGGAAAACATTTGATTTTTGGGAGGAAAACATTTGATTTTTGGGAGGAAAACATTTG
>ERZ1643250.223-NODE-223-length-68570-cov-6.611311_pt1 | contig 68570 bp, 65 predicted proteins | sample MGYA00579262_ERZ1643250 | MGnify/ENA primary metagenome ERZ1643250 (study PRJEB29033, sample SAMEA4952265) | chicken gut metagenome | biome: Broiler Chicken; feature: Gastrointestinal Tract; material: Caecum | place: Ireland | collected 2018 | study: Broiler...
GCCAGCTCGCGGAAGCAGATACGGCAGATACCGAAATCACGCAGGTAAGCGTGCGGACGGCCGCAGATCTTGCAGCGGTTGTACTGACGAGTCGAGAACTTCGGAGTCTTCTGCTGCTTGAGTACCATTGCCTTCTTAGCCATTGAATTCTCCTCCTTCTTACTTCGCGAACGGCGCGCCCATCAGGGACAGCAGCTCACGTGCTTCTTCGTCAGTCTTCGCAGTGGTGCAGATGATGATGTCCATGCCGCGAACCTTGTCGATCTGGTCATAGGAGATCTCCGGGAAGATCAGCTGCTCCTTGAGGCCGAACGCGTAGTTGCCGCGGCCGTCAAAGGAGTTTGCAGAGATACCGCGGAAGTCGCGGACGCGGGGCAGGGCCACGTTGAACAGGCGGTCCAGGAACTCCCACATACGGTCGGAGCGCAGGGTAACCTTTGCGCCAACCGGCATGCCCTCACGGAGCTTAAAGTTTGCAACCGACTTCTTTGCGGTGGTGACGACCGCCTTCTGGCCGGTGATCATGGTCAGGTCACGGACAACCGCCTCGAGTACCTTGGCGTTGCCGTTTGCTTCCTTGCCGCAGCCGCAGTTGACGATGATCTTGTCGATCTTCGGGATCTGCATGGTGCTCTTGTACTCGAACTTCTTCATCAGAGCAGGTGCAACCTCTGCGACGTACTTATCTTTCAGTCTGGGCATAAGTTAAACCTCCTCCTTAAATGGTCTCGCCGCACTTCTTGCAAACGGCAACCTTCTGGCCGTTCTCAAGAATCTTGGCAGCGGGGCGGGTGGGCTTGCCGCACTTCGGGCAAACCTTCATCAGCTTGCAAGCGCGCAGGGCGCCCTCGCGCTTTACGATGCCGCCGGTCTCGCCCTGGCGGCGGGGCTTCTGGTGGCAGGTGATCATGTTGACGCCTTCAACGACGACCATGCCCTTCTTCGGGTTAACGGACAGAACCTTGCCCTGCTTGCCCTTCTCCTTACCGGAGAGGACAACTGCGGTGTCGCCCGTCTTGAGATGCAGAGTATTCATGTTTCGGGGACCTCCTTACAGTACTTCGGGAGCCAGGGACAGGATCTTCATATAGTCCTTGTCGCGCAGCTCGCGTGCAACGGGCCCAAAGATACGGGTACCTCTGGGGTTCTTGTCGTCTCTGATAATGACAGCCGCATTCTCATCGAAGCGGATGTAGCTGCCGTCCGCGCGGCGCAGGCCCTTGACAGAGCGGACGATGACAGCCTTGACAACGTCGCCCTTCTTGACGCCGCCGCCCGGGGTCGCCTTGCGGACCGAGCAGACGATAACGTCGCCGATGTTGCCGTACTTACGGGTGGAGCCGCCGAGAACACGAATGCACTTCAGCTCCTTTGCGCCGCTGTTGTCCGCAGCGCGCAGAAAAGTTTCCTGCTGAATCATGTGTGCGCTCCTCCTTACTTAGCCTTCTCGATCACTTCGACCAGTCTCCAGCGCTTGTCCTTGGACAGCGGACGGGTCTCCATAACCTTAACCTTGTCGCCGATCTTGCACTCGTTGTTCTCGTCGTGCGCCTTCAGCTTGTAGGTTCTCTTCATAACCTTCTTATACAGAGGATGCTGAACGCTGTCCTCGATAGCAACGACAATGGTCTTGTCCATCTTGTCGGATACGACCTTGCCGACTCTGGTCTTGCGTAACGCTCTCTCGCTCAACTTCGCTTACCTCCCTTACTTGCCCGCAAGCTGAAGCTCGCGGAGAACGGTGTTGACACGCGCGATATCGCGCTTAACCTCAGAAATCTTGTTGGTATTGTCAAGCTGGTTGGTAGCATGCTGAAGTCTCAGGTTAAAGAGGTCCTTCTTCAGCTCGGCGATCTTGGTCTCGAGCTCGGCGGCGCTCAGCTCTCTAATCTCTTTTGCCTTCATCATTCTTCACCACCAATCTTGGTCTCACGGGCTACAAACTTGGTCTTAACCGGCAGCTTGTGGCTGGCCAGGCGCAGCGCCTCGCGCGCGGTCTCCTCGGAGACGCCAGCGATCTCAAAGAGAACGCGGCCCGGCTTTACGACAGCTACCCAGTACTCCGGGGAGCCCTTACCGGAACCCATTCGGGTCTCGGCCGGCTTCTCAGTTACCGGCTTGTCGGGGAAAATCTTGATCCAGACCTTACCACCACGCTTGGTGTAACGGGTCATGGCGATACGGGCTGCCTCGATCTGGTTCGAGGTGATCCATGCGGGCTCGGTGGCCGCGATACCGTAATCACCGTATGCAACGAAGTTGCCGCGGGAAGCCTTGCCCTTCAGGCGGCCTCTGTGGACGCGGCGATATTTCACTCTCTTGGGGAGCAGCATTAGCGGTTGCCTCCTTCCTGGCGCGGAGCGCGGCGGCGGTCATTGCGGCGGTCGCCATTGCGGCGGTCGCGGCGGTCGCGGCGCTCGAAAGCGGGCTTCGGAGCCTCGATCGAACGGCCCAGACGGGGACCGCCGGTCAGGACTTCGCCCTTGTAAATCCAAACCTTGACGCCGATCTTGCCGTAGGTCGTGTTGGCCTCAGCAAAGCCGTAGTCGATGTCTGCACGCAGAGTCTGCAGCGGGATGGTGCCCTCATGATAGTGCTCGGTGCGCGCGATCTCTGCACCGCCCAGACGGCCGGAGCAGCAGGTCTTGATGCCCTTCGCGCCCATGCGCATTGCGCGGCCCATGGCCTGCTTCATGGCACGACGGAAGGAGATACGCTTCTCAAGCTGGGCTGCGATGTTCTCTGCAACCAGCTGTGCGTTGGTGTCAGGGTTCTTCAGCTCGATGATGGAGATCTTGACAGGCTTTGCGATCATCTTGCTCATCTCAGCCTGCAGCTTCTCGATCAGCTCGCCGCCCTTGCCGATGACAAGGCCCGGACGGGCAACCTGAAGGATGATCTTGACGTCCTTGGTGGTGCGCTCGATCTCGATGGCAGCCACGCCTGCGTCATACAGCTTCTTCTTCAGGACCTTACGGATGTTGTAGTCTTCCACGAGGAGATCGCCGAACTGCGCGTCCTTGGCGAACCAACGGGAATCCCAATTCTTAATTACGCCTACACGGAGACCGTGCGGATTGACTTTCTGACCCATTAGCTTAACCTCCCCTTATTCTTTCTCTGCGAGAACCAGGGTGACATGAGAGGTTCTCTTCAGGATGCGGAACGCACGGCCCTGTGCGCGCGGCATAACGCGCTTCATGATCGGGCCCGGTGCTACATGGACTTCCTTGACATACAGCTTGTCGGTGTCCATGCCGTGGTTGTTCTCTGCGTTGGCAACGGCGCTCTTGAGGAGCTTGGCCATTACCTCAGAGGCAGCCTTCGGGGTGTTCATAATGATAGCCATTGCGGTGCCCGCGTCCTTGCCGCGGATGAGGTCACAGATGAGCTTCATCTTGCGGGGGGTCATGCGGACATTTCTGACAATTGCTCTTGCTTCCATTTGTTCTTACCTCCCCTTACTTACCGTTGTTGGAGGTCTTGCTGCCCGCGTGGCCCTTGTAGGTACGGGTCGGCGCGAACTCGCCCAGCTTATGACCAACCATATCTTCGGTCACATATACCGGAACATGCTTGCGGCCGTCGTGCACCGCGATGGTGTGGCCGACGAATTCCGGGAAAATGGTGGAGGCACGAGACCAGGTCTTGACGACCTTCTTTTCGCCTGCCTCGTTCATGCTGGCAACTCTTTTGTAAAGCTCAGGAGCCACAAAAGGGCCCTTCTTAACGCTTCTGCCCATGTTTTAAGTCTCCTTTCCTTACTTGCCGTTACGACGCTTGACAATCTGCTTGTCGGTGCGGTGGTTCTTCTTGCGGGTCTTGTAACCCATAGCCGGCTTGCCCCACGGGGTAACCGGAGAGGGACGGCCGATCGGGCTCTTGCCTTCGCCGCCGCCGTGCGGGTGATCGCAGGGGTTCATGACCGAACCACGGACGGTCGGGCGGATACCCATATGACGGGAACGGCCGGCCTTACCGAGCTGCACGTTGGAGTGGTCCTGGTTGCCGACCTGGCCGATGGTGGCCTTGCAGTCCAGGCGGACGTAACGAACTTCGCCGGAAGGCAGACGAACCTGCGCCTTGCCGTTCTCCTTTGCCATCAGCTGTGCAGCAACGCCGGCCGAGCGGACCAGCTGCGCGCCCTTGCCGGGATACAGCTCGATGTTGTGGATGATGGTACCAACCGGGATATTCGCGATCGGCAGGCAGTTGCCGGGCTTGATATCCGCAGCAGCGGAGGAGAGGACCTGATCGCCGATCTTGAGGCCCTCGGGCGCGAGGATATATGCCTTGACGCCGTCCTCATACTGGATGAGGGCGATGTTGGCGGAACGGTTCGGATCGTACTCCAGGGTCAGGACAGTTGCGGGCATATCCAGCTTCTGACGCTTGAAGTCGATGATGCGGTACTTCTGCTTGTTGCCGCCGCCATGATGGCGGACGGTGATACGGCCGTAGCTGTTGCGGCCGGCGGTCTTCTTGAGCTTTGTGAGAAGGCTCTTCTCGGGCTTCACCTTGGACAGACCCTTGTAGGACAGAACGGTCATGTTTCTGCGGGACGGGGTCGTCGGGTTGAAAGTCTTGATCGCCATTTGATTTCAACTCCTTAAATCTTATGCTTTTTTATCGGGGTGCTCTCCCCATAACCGGACTCCGGGAGTCCTTTTGCGGCGGAGGGCGCCTGCCCTCCCGGCCGCGTCCGAGCGGTTTCCTGCCCCTTTGGGGCGGGACGCGCCGGAACTTACATCATGTTCTCGAAGATCTCGATCTTCTTGGAATCGTCGGTCAGGGTGACGATTGCCTTCTTCTTGGCAGCGGTCTTGCCGGTGTAAACGCCCATGCGCTTCCACTTGCCGGGGAGCTTTACGGTGTTCACCTTAGCGACCTTGACGCCGAAGATCTCCTCGACAGCCTTCTTGATCTCGATCTTGCCTGCGCCAGGCGCAACCTCGAACACGTACTTGTTGTCGGCCAGGCCGGACATGGAGCGCTCGGTGATGACAGGCTTTCTGATTACGTCATGTGCGAATTTCATTATGCGTATACCTCCTCGAGCTTCTGGACCGCATCCTTGTCCATGATGAACATGTCTGCGTTGAGGATGTCATAGACGTTGAGGGTGGACGCGATGGTGGTGCGCACGCCCGGGATGTTGGCAGCGGACTTGACGATGTTCTTGCGAACCTCGGGGGTCACGACCAGGGACTTGCCGGTGGCCTCAACAGACTTGAGGAAGCCAGCGAAGGTCTTGGTCTTGATCTCGCCCATGTCCAGGCCGTCCACGACGATCATCTCGCCGGCCTGTGCCTTGGCGGACAGGGCGGACAGCATAGCCAGACGCTTGAGCTTCTTGTTCAGGCTGTAGCGGTAAGAACGGGGCTTGGGGCCCAGCGCGATACCACCATGGGTCCACTGGGGTGCACGGATCGAGCCCTGGCGAGCGCGGCCGGTGCCCTTCTGGCGCCACGGCTTGATGCCGCCGCCGCGGACCTCGGAACGGGTGAGCGTGGACTGGGTGCCCTGGCGGCAGTTTGCCAGATAGTTCTTGACAGCTGCGTGCATTGCGGGTACGTTGGGCTCGATGCCGAACACAGCGGCGTTGAGCTCCATCTCGCCGGTCTGCTGACCGGCCATATTGTAAACCTTAACGGTAGGCATGATCTATTTCCTCCTCCCCTTACTTTCTGGCCGAAGCCTTCTGCGGGTTCTTGCTGACCGCAGCGGACGGGCCCTTGGCAACGCGGTTGTTCTTGACCGTGTTCTTCAGGAACACGATACCGCCCTTGGGGCCGGGAACAGCGCCGCGAACGGCGATCAGGTTCATCTCTGCGTCAACCTTGACGACGTCCAGGTTCTGGATGGTGACCTGCTCGGCGCCCAGATGGCCAGGCATCATTTTGCCCTTCATGATCTTGGACGGGTCGGAGCAAGCGCCCATGGAACCCTGATGGCGGTGCATCGGGCCGGCACCATGGCTCATCGGGGAGCGGCCTGCGTTCCAGCGCTTGATGACGCCGGCGTAGCCCTTACCCTTGGAGATACCGGTTACGTCAACGCAATCGCCCTCAGCGAACATGTCAGCCTTGATCACGTCGCCAACCTGGAACATGGTGCAATCCTCAAAACGGAACTCCTTGAGGTACTTCTTCACCGCGTCGCCGGCCTTCTTCAGGTGGCCGAGCTGCGGCTTGTTGAGCTTCTTCTCCTTGACGTCTGCAAAGCCCATCTGAACGGCGTTATAGCCTTCCTTCTCCTCGGTCTTGAGCTGGGTCACGACGCAGGGGCCTGCCTCGATGACGGTGACCGGGATGACCTTGCCCTCAGCGTCGAAGATCTGGGTCATGCCAATCTTCTTGCCGATGATTGCTTTCTTCATACGTTTTTCCTCCTTAAAGGTTATTGGTTGACGGGCGGAACCGCCAACTTGACCCCGCCGCGCGAAGTCGCGGCTAGGTGAAACAAACTGCGGAGTGGGTTAAGGTCCGCAGAGTGTGCGCAAATAATTAGAGCTTGATCTCGATCTCAACGCCTGCCGGCAGGTCCAGAGTCATCAGGGACTCAACGGTCTTCTGTGCCGGGTTCAGGATATCGATCAGGCGCTTGTGGGTGCGGCGCTCGAACTGCTCGCGGGAATCCTTGTACTTGTGAACCGCGCGCAGGATGGTGACGATCTCCTTCTCGGTCGGCAGCGGGATCGGGCCGGAAACCTTCGCGCCGGTGCGCTTAGCGGTCTCAACGATCTTCTCTGCGGACTGGTCGATCAGCTCGTGGTCGTATGCCTTGAGGCGAATACGGATCTTTTCAGCGTTTGCCATTTTTGGATTTTCCTCCTCGTATTTTGCAGTCGTACATTCATGCAATGTACCGACCCGTTACGGAGAGAAACTGCAACCCCGCCCGGCGTATCGCCTCGGGGCATGAAAATAACCGGATTTGCACGCACTGGTGCCGGGGTCCGGTTTTACAAAAGCGCAAGTGGTTCGTGCCATCGGCTGACCGGCGCGCGCGCCGATAGTCCCGAATTTACGCAGGAACATTGTGCTTATTTGATAAGCAGTTGTCTCAACCGCCCGATTGTCGGACCTACTCCGCCGAAGTTACCTGGTCATAACCAGCAATCTCCGGCATCATCGCTTTTGCCTGTTCTCACAGGTGCGTTAATAGATTACAACATCCGCCGCGCAATGTCAAGAGATTTTTCAAAAATTTTTGAACTTTTTCGCGGCGCTTGTCTGTCCTGTAATCAAATTTGGCCTTGATTACAAACTGTACATTGTGTTGGCTGTAATTCATTTATACGCATAAATCCATCTGATCTAACGCTTGATAGATGTCCCCGTCAAATTGGATACCAACCTCCTCCATTTGCATATCGGAGTATGTTTCCACCTCATCAGCTGTAAAGTCAGTATTTTCAGCCGGCGTCCCACCGCATCCTTCTCCGGTATTTTGTTGAGATGCTTCTAATTCTACAACTCCAGCAATCAGAATGATGTTTATGCTGAGAATTGCCACCAATAAAATTGATACCGCTTTTTTCAACATAAAAATCCCTTCCTCTTAATATTTTAGCCCAAACGGGGACAGTGCTATGGAATCTGGATAAAAAAGAAACCCAATCCCCACTGGATTGGGTTCCCCACGCGGCCGCCGGCCTATAAAGGCGTCTTACTCCCAGCCCTTACACACGTCCACCCAGCCCTTGGCGTCACAGGCGTCATACAGCTCATCGCAGTTGAGCTTGACGCCCGAGTGGTCGTTGCCCGCCGCCGGATAGACATAGTCAAAGCGCTTGAGCGACACGTCGCAGTAGACCGACACGCCGTCATTGATGCCAAACGCGCACACCCCGCCCGGCGCGTGGCCGATGCGCGGCTCGACCTCGTCCATCTTGAGCATGTGCGGTTTGACGCCCAGCGCGTCGCGGAATTTGCGGTTGTCGATCTTGGCGTCGCCGGCTGCGACGACCAGGATGGTCTTTTCGTTGTCCGGTGCATAGAACGACATGGTCTTGGCGATGTGCGCCGGCTCACAGCCCAGCGCGCGGGCCGCATCCTCGACCGTAAACGTGCCGGCCTCGGGTTCGATCACACGGTCCAGATATCCCTTGTTCTTCAAATGCGCCTTTGCGCGTTCAATTGACATAACAGCTTTCCTCCCTGATTGATTTCATATCAAGTTCCAGTATAAGCATTTTTTGGTGTCACGTCAATGATTACCAGCTCAGGCCGGTTAAAAACACGCGGGATGCCATTGCGGCACAGGCCGCGGCTGACGAGCAAGGTGGTGTTCTCCAGTTCGTGCAGGCCGGTGGTATATTTTGGGAAAAGTCCCTGACCGGGTGCGATCAGTCCGTTGGGCAGGACGAGCGGCAGTCTGACCTGTCCGCCGTGTGCGTGGCCGGATACCACAAGGTCAAACCCTGCGTCTGTGTACCAGTCAATGAGTTCGGGTCGGTGAGATAATAAAACAGTAAAGGCGTCGGTTTGCTGTGCCATACGGCTGACCGCAAAAAACTGGTTTTGGAAGTCTGCAATGCCGCACGCCGGGTCATCTGTACCGCAGATGAGCACGGTCTGATCGTTCAGCGTGACCGTCTCGCCCGTTCCGTCCAGCACGGTGACGCCCAGGTTTCTCGTCCAGTCCTTGACTTCCTCCGGGTCGGGTGTGCGGAACTCATGATTTCCGAGGACACAGTACGTCGGGTATTTCTGTGTGACCGCCTGCAAAAAGGCTTTCGCGGCGTCGCGCGGCCGTTCATCGTCCACGATGTCGCCCGCAAGCAGCACAGCATCCGGATCTTCCCGCGTGATCGCGTCGATGAGTCCGGACTGCGCTTCCCCATACCAAGTGCTGTGCAGGTCGGTGACCACCGCAAAGCGCACAATTCTGCTGACCTTGTCCGAGTACACGCAGTCCCGCGTCACCTGTAAGCCCTGCCAGAAAGCGCTCGCTCCCAGCACAAGCGCCGCACTGCAGGCAATCCATCTCACACGCCGCTTCATAAAATGAATCCCTCCAAGCATAAAACAGGCGGGGCGGCCTGCTGCCGCCCCGCTTACCGTTCAGATCACACGGTTTCCCGCACCATCAATAAGATCTGCGCGTCGTCGCGCTGCGTGGTCGTCAATCCGGACGACTGGTTGAGCGTGACCGTATATCCGTTCTTTTCCAGCGCCTGCCGGACCTTTTCCATTTTAGACTCGTTGTCCTCCACACTATAGTAGGCAACGCCGTCCTGCTCGATGATCAGCGCCATGCCGTCGATCACCGGCAGCCCCTCGGCCGTGCCGCTGTCTGCCGGCGTCACATCATAGCAGCGCGAAAAGGACATCTGCGCCACTTCCTGTGGCACATTGGACGCAGCCGCGATCGACCGGCTGCTCAATGCCGGCGCTGCATCCTCAGGCGCCAGCGACGCCGTCATGATCCCGCTGTTTTCATCCGATGCGGCCGAGAATGTCTGCGCTTCCGCACTGCCCGCGCCGGCTGCATCGCTGTCCTTTTCGGCAGGCGCACGCTCAGCTACCCGCGTCTCGGGTGCGGCCTCCGCGTCATCGGCCTCGGGCTGCGTTTGGTCTGCCTGCGGCGTGTCTGCCGCGTCCGTGTCCGGCGCAGCCGCCGCGTCAGCCGCGGCATCCGCTGCGCCCGTCCCGCTGCCTTCGGTCAAAGTGCTGCCGTCAGACGGGATCTGCGCGGCGCCCTCGGCCACGGACGGCCCGACAGCGCCCTGGGCGCTGCTGTTGTCGGCCGCCGAGTTCGACGCGATCGTCCCCGCCCCCAGCTGGCCAAACAGGCCGGTCAGGTTGCCGCTGACCGCCAGGATCACGCACGCGGCCGCAGCGGCCAGCATGGTGAAAACCGGCGGCCGGCGCCGATGCTTCTGCGGTGTCTGTACGATGGTCTTCTGCACCTCCGCCTCGATCTCGCTCATGATCTTTTCATGCAGCGCAGGCGGCATGGGTGTCTCCAATTCTTTCCACAGGCTGCGCATGGTGCGCAGCTCCTCCAAATAGGCCCGACAGGACGGGCACTCGGCCAGATGCGCGTCGAGCTCCTTCTGTTCTTGCTTGGTCAGGGCGTTGTCAATCGCCGCCGAACATAGCGCTTCATATCGCTCGCAGTTGGTTTCATGCATGGTCTGCCCGCCTCCCTTCTGCTTGTTTAGACGAAGCTGACAGCGAAATGTTCCCGCGTTCCAGCAGGATTTTGCGCAGGGCAGCGCGCGCACGGGCCAGACGGGACTTGACCGTGCCCTCCTCCAGCCCCAACGTGCGGGCGATGTCCGCATATGTCATCCCGGCCACGTCGCGCAGGAGCACCACGCGGCGGTGCTCCTCGGAGAGCTGGGACAGGGCATATTGCAGCTCCTCGCGCAGTTCCTGGTTTTCGGCGGCCGCCTCGGGCTGGGCCGCGCGGGACGGGTCGGCTAAGGCGGCCGCCGGGCCCTCCTCGTCGTCGATCGAGGCCGCAGGCTGGCCCTCGGCCGCACGGCGGCGGGCAAAATCCACGCACAGATTGGCCGTCACGCGGTAAAGCCAGGTGGACAGGCTGCTGTCACCACGGAAAGAGTCCAGGCTCTTCCAGGCGCGCAGGAATACTTCCTGGGTGATATCGGCGGCATCATGTTCGGAGCCGGTCGAGCGCAGCGCCAGCGTATAGATGCGGTTTTCGTAGGCGGTCATGAGCGATTCAAAAGCCGCGATCTCGCCCTTTTTCGCGCGGGCGAGCAGCACTTTCTCTCCAGTCATCGAACGCCTCCTTTCTCTCTTTCTCTCAGTCAGGGATCTGCGTCTTCATCTCATCCGCCAGCGCATAGAGTTCGTCCAGCCTGGTCAGGGCAGAGATCCGTTTTTTGAAGTCGCGCACGTGCGATACACCCTTGAGATACCAGTTCACATGCTTGCGCGCCTCCAGCAGGGCGACACGCTCGCCCTTATCCGCAACGGCCAGCTCGATCTGGCGCACGGCGGTGTCGATCCGCTCGGCAAAGGGCGGAAGCGGCGGCAGCACGCCGGTCTGCATCAGGGCATGCGCCCGCTCGAAAATCCAGGGATCTCCCAGGCTGCCCCGGCCGATCATCACAAAGTCCGCGCCGGTATGCGCGAGGATGCGCGGCACGTCCTGGGGCGCAAAGACGTCCCCATTGGCCGCAACCGGGATGGAGACCGCCTCCTTGACCGCGCGGATAATATCCCAGTTGGCTGTGCCGCTATACTGCTGGCTGCGCGTGCGGCCGTGGACGGCCACCATATCGGCTCCGGCCTGCTCGCACAGACGGGCAAACTCCACGCAGTTGACGCTCTGCGCGTCCCAGCCCATGCGGAACTTGACCGTGACCGGCACGGGCACGGCCTGCTTGACCGCCGCGACGATGCGCGCGGCCAGGTCCGGTGACTTCATCAGGGCCGATCCGTCGCCGTTTCCCACAATCTTGGGCGCCGGGCAGCCCATATTGATATCGATGATGTCGCAGCCTGACAGCTCCAGCGCCCGCTTGGCCGAGCGCGCCATGCACGCCGGGTCCGAGCCGAAGATCTGTGCCGAGGCCGGGTGCTCCCCCGGGGCCAGGCGTAAAAGGTGCGGGGTCTTTTTGTCGCCGTACTCCAGGGCCTTGGCGCTGGCCATCTCGGTCACGGTCAGCCCGGCGCCGTGTTCCCGGCAAATCTGGCGGAAAGCCAGGTCGGTCACGCCCGCCATAGGCGCAAGGATGAGCTGATTTGGTAAAGTTACGCTGCCGATCGAGTACACAGGTCGGCCTCCTTGTCATAATAATTCCGTACTATTGTATCACAGGATGCCGCATAATGCAAACTTTTCCCCGGTTACAATTCACAAACAGCGGCAAATTCGACGGTTTTTCGGCGTTTTCGGCAGCGGTTCCCGGCCTGTTCCCGCCCCATTGCGCACAGAAAAAGGTCCGCCCTGCCGGGCGGACTTTTTCTAAAAACGATATGACTGTCACGAAATCCAGGCGACGACGGCATTCCCGCCGAAATACCCGCAGATAATGAGCGCGGTATTCCAGCAGGCGATCCCGGCCGCCGACCAGGCTGTGTACTCATGTACCGGCACCTTGAGCAGCCCGGCGGGAATGGACACAATGGTGCGCAGCACGGGAATCAGCCGGCAGATGAACAGCGCGCGGCCGCCGTGCCGCTCAATCCGCTCATGGCATTGATTCACGAAGTGCTGGAATTTTGGATACCCGCCGAACAGCTTGTGCAGGATGGGTGCGCCGCCGAAGCGGCAGATGGCGTAGATCGTCAGGCTCGCGAGCGTGCCGGCCGCGATGGACAGCACGAGCGCGCCCAGGAGGTTTAGGTCGCTCTGCCCGGCCAGGACGCCGATGCCCGGCATGATAATGCCGGCCGGGAAGCCGGGCAGGTTGAGATACTCACAATAACAGATGACCAGGATGAACAGATATCCATACTGTGCAAAGAAGTCCAAAAAGGTTTGAAAGGTCACTTTGCCACACCATGCTTTCTCTTTGATTGCTTTCTCCACTATAGCAAATCCGCGCCCTGTTCTCAAGGGCACAGCAGAGAAGTTCAAAAAGAATTCACGATGTATTAAAAAATCAGGGCGGATACGGCCCAGGCAAGGCCGACCAGCCCGCCGCCCGACAGCGCCGACAGGGCGAGCTGGGGCGCGGTATAGCGCCTGAGCGGCCGGGGACGGGCCGGATGCCGGACGTGGTAACGCGCAGCCAGGGCGCATGCCTCCCTGAGCGCATCCCCCGACGCAGTCCGTCCCTCCCGTACGATGAAGAACGCCTGCTCGAAAAACCGGCTATCATCCGGCCGCACCACCACGACCCGCTTGGACACTCCTTTGACCATACTGATTTTCCTCCCTTGTTCTCACTTCCTTTCCAGTGTGCCCCAGAATCTCCGGGTTTATACTGCTGGCTTCCTGCGCTCCAGCCGCACGACCAGGGCGGTCATATCGTCCGATGCGCCGCGCTTCTCGGCCGCCGCCACCAGGCGGGCGGCAATGTCCTTGGGGCTGTCCCCCGCGCGCTCGGTCACGATCTTTTGCACCCAGCCGTCATCCGCGCCGTCGGACACGCCGTCCGACAGCATGACGAACAGATCGCCGTGCAGCATGCGCAGCGGGATGGGCTCGGCCTCCTCGGGCGACTGCATCAGCCCGATCGGCAGCGTCTCCCCTGCGAGCGTCGTCACACCTCCTCCCGTCTTGAGATAGCTCGGCGCCGCGCCGCACTTGAGGCAGCTCGCCTTCCCGGTGTACAGGTCAATGGTCAAAGCGTCGAGCGTCACCCCACGCATGCCCTCCACCCGCATCCGGAACGCCGGCGCCACCGTGCGCAGCGCGTCGTCCACCGCGATCCCTGCCTTCAGGAACCGCTCCATCATGGACAGCAATAGCTTGCTGTCCCCGGCCGCTTCAGCCCCGGTACCCATGCCATCGGCGAGCAGCATGCAGGCGCGGCCGTCCTCGGTCACGAATGTATGTACGGTGTCTCCAGAAACCGGCTCTCCCTCCTTCTGTTTTTGGCTCATGCCTGCGATGACGCGGTAAGGCGCCTGCTCGCGCAGGACGACGCGGGTGCCAAGGTCGTCGGTCAGGCAGGCCGGTTCGCTCAGCCCGCAGCCCAAAAGCGCCGACAGGCCGACGGCAAAGCCCTTGCGGTCCTGCAAGATCCGTCCCGCCCCCTCTCCCGCCAGCTCAACGCGCAGCCTGCCCGCCACATCGCGGAAAACCGCCACCTTGTCGATCTTGCCGAAGGCCTGGGCGTAGGAGCGCACCTGCCGCTCCTTCGCGGGCAGGGATGCCTGGTCGGCCGACAGGCTGCCGCCGACCTGGCGCAGGATCTCGGTCAGCCCGGCGTACTGCTGGGCGATGAGCGCACGGTTTTCCAGCGCGCGGCGGCGGTACGCGCGGCGCTCATGCAGGGCGGCCAGGCCGCGGTTGATGGCCTGCACGAGCTCGGGCAGGTGCACGCACCGGCCCTGGAATCCGGGCGGGAAATCCCCGGCCTCGGCCCGGCCCCGGCGCAGCATGGGCGCGGCCATGGCGCTGAACGCGCCCAGCGTCTGGACCGACTCCTTCTGCCAGCAGGCGCCGCACGCCTCGCAGTGGGCGCAAACCGCGTCGGTCGCGCGGTCAAAGACCGCCCGCACTTCGTCCGACGCCTCAGCCCGGCCGTGCTCGGCCCCGCTGTGCAGCGCCTCATACAGCTCGCCAAAAGCTGCCGACGCCTCGTTGGCATAGCGACCGGCCGTGTGCCGGATACGCCGGATACTCTCGGTCGTATCCCGCCGCACGGGTGTCAGGCTGTCTCTGGCGTATTGCCAGATGCTGCCGGGCACGGCCGCATACAAGAGCACCGCAAACACGCCCTCATAGAGCGCGAACAGGAAAAGCCGGTTGTCCGCCCCGACAAGGGCCGCGCCCACGCCCGCAATCAGCGCCGCGACCGCAAACCCCACCCGCCCCGCGCTCTGAAACGCGCCCGCGATCAGCGCAGACAAGCCATAGACACAGGTGAAGAATGCCCCCTGCCCGATATACGCATCCAAAAGCGCGCCCGCCGCCACACCCGCCGCCGTGCCTGCCGGGCTGCCGCCCAGATAGGCTGCCGCCAAAACCAGCGCATAAAGCAGGATGCGCGCCGGTGAGATGGTTCCCAATAAGGTCAGGTCGGACAGCGCCACGCACAGCGAAGCCGCCACCGCCAAAAAACCAACCGGCCGCATCATGCGTGCCGCCGGCGGCTCCGTGGCCAAGGCGAACCCATAGCAGGCCGTCATGGCCCCCGCAGCCAGCGTGGCGCAGGCAAAGCGCGCCAGCTCGGCGGGCGCCGCAGAGGGGATGAGCACAAAGCTGGTCGCGGCCATGCATGCCATCGCACAGGCCGGCATGAACCAGACCTTCCTGCGGGTATCCTTGTCAAAGACGTGCGCACAGACCAAGGCCAGCACGCCGCCAGCCGCCGCCGTGATGCCATACAGGCCGCCGCACAGCAGAAAGCTGCCCAGGACGAGGCCTAGGAGCGCGGCATAGCCGCCGCCTGCGCCGGCGGCCGCTGCGGCCACGGCCAGTCCAAACGGCGCATAGCCGCCGAACATCGTGCCGCGCGAGAGCACGAAGGCCAGGATCAATTGCTGCGCGGCCGCGTACAGGCGGTGCGCCCGGCCGTCGTTCTGCACGCGCTGGGCCAGGCTGCCCGCATGCGCCGCCAGGGTAAATCCCTTCCGTGTAAACAAATGCTTGTCCATTTGCCGTCCCTCCTTTTGCTTGTGGCAACAGTATACGCCAAACCAGGCGCAGAGGCCGTCGGAAAATACAGCCGGGAATTGCCATCTTGCGGACAATTTTCGCCCCGGGAATGGGGCGGCAATGGACATTTGGCGGAAGGGCCCGGTTTCGCCCCGCGGCAGGTCGAAGCGCGCGGCCAAAACCTGGCATCCCTCGCCGCAGTTTTCCCGCTTGCTTTTTGCCCGCCGGGCCGATATCATAATGGTAAGGAGAACGGCACAAACCTCCAGATCTGAAAGGGGCAGTGTTATGGGACGCAAGAAACAACAGAACTTTTGGCTGCGCATGGCGATGGTCATCGCAGCGTCATTTGTCATGGCTTTCACCATCAAGAGCTTCGCGCGGCCGGGCGGGATCTTCTCGGGCGGGTTTAACGGCATCTCTCTGCTCATCATCGCCTGCTTTGAGCAGTTTGCGGGCATCTCTCCGCCCTTTGCCCTGGTCAACTACACGCTGAACCTCATCCCGCTCTACATCAGCTTCCGCTATCTCGGCCGCAGGCTGACCGCGCTGACCGTCGTGTGCGTCCTGCTCGTCGGCCTGCTGACCGATGTCATGCCCGCCGTGCCCATCACGCAGGACCCGCTGCTCGTCGCCGTCTTTGGCGGCATCTTCAACGGCGCGGGCATCTCGCTGTGCCTCTTGGCCAACGCCTCGAGCGGCGGCACCGATATCATTGCGCTGTTCATGGGCGAGATCAAAGGCCGGGACTGCTGGAACGCGGTCTTCCTGCTCAATGTGGTCGTGCTGAGCATTGCCGGCCTGCTGTTCGGCTGGGACAAGGCGCTCTACTCCATTATTTTCCAGTTCGTCTCCACCCAGGTCATCCACGCCCTGCACAAGCGCTACCAGCGGCACACCCTGTGGATCATCACCGAGCACCCGGAGGAGATCTACCAGATGATCGCTGAGGTGACCAATCACGACGCGACGCTGTTCAAGGGCATCGGCTGCTACAAGCGGCAGGAGCGCAAAATGCTGTACTCCATCCTGTCGGCCGACGAGCTCAAGCCGGTCTGCGCGCGCATCCGCGCCATCGACCCCAAGGCGTTCATCAACATTCAGCGCACCGAGATGCTCAACGGCCGGTTCTATCAGCGGCCGACCGATTGAGGGCGGGCGCCCGGGAAGGCTGTGGATAAAGAAAAAAGAGACACCGGATGGTGTCTCTTTTTTCTCCGCAATCTGTGCAAATCGCAATGCCGTTTTATCCCCGAAAGAAAAAAAACAGACGCAAAAGCGTCTGTTTTTTATGGTGGAAGTTACAGGGCTCGAACCTGTGACCCTCTGCTTGTAAGGCAGATGCTCTCCCAGCTGAGCTAAACTTCCATGTGGTGACCCGTACGGGATTCGAACCCATGTTACAGCCGTGAAAGGGCCGTGTCTTAACCACTTGACCAACGGGCCAAACTGTGGTAGCGGTAATTGGACTTGAACCAATGACCTTTCGGGTATGAACCGAACGCTCTAGCCAACTAAGCTATACCGCCATATCAACAGTTCCTTCGCGCGGCTCCCTGCCAGCGACGATATTTATTATATGCGATCGGAGCGCATTTGTCAACATCTTTTTTTATTTTTTCTGAAGATTTTTGTCAGGCAGCAGGGAGCGGCCATCGCCCCTCCCTGCCGCCGGTTTTTTCAGACCAGCTTAACGGTATAGTAGACCGCAGTGACAAAGAAATATGCGCCTGCGGCGACCATGCAGGCGACCGGCACGCGGCCGCCGACGAGCAGGCCCGCCGCCGCGACCACCGCCATCAGGACCGGGGTCAGGAACATCATCAGATAGGCGTTGCCCGAGAAGTCAAACACATACCGGCGCCAGGTGCCCAGATGGATGCGTCCGAGGTCGCTCTTGACCTTGGCCACACCGATGATCTGCAGCACATACAGGACAACCGCCAGGATGAGCAGCGGCACATGATAGGCCGCGCCGAAGGTAGTCTGCCCCAGCCCGACCGCACCCGCTGCCAGCGCACAGTCCATGGCAATGAGGAAGAACTCGGGCTGGTACGAGTGATAAATCAGGTAGGCGAAGGCAAAGGCGGGCAAGGCGACATACATGAGCTTGATGCCCGAGCCCGGATTCCAGGCGACTACCGAGAAGATGACGGCGAGCGCAAGCCCCAGAATGAGCAGCGTGCTGCCCTTAAAGACGCGGTAGGCCAGGCTGGCGCTGCGCTTCCGCTGGACCAGCATGACGACCGCGCCGGCCACCGCCAGCACAACGCCCACAATGCGCAATACCTGGATCGCCAGAAGGCCTGCTTCCCAGTGCACCGAGTAGCCCAGCACATTATTCAGGAACATCAGGCCGAACACGCCCAGCAGGCAGCCCGAAAACACCAGGAGCACCTTGTTTGTGATGTAGTCGCTCCGCCTGGGGTCGGTCTGGCCGGGTATGGTCTGTTTATTATTCTTCTCAGGCATCTGTGCAGCCAAAAAAATCAACTCCTAAATCCGTTCATAGATTGCCGCTCTCATACAGCACGGCGGCCAGCGCCGCCAGGGGCGCGGTCTCGCAGCGCAAGATACGCGGGCCGAGCGAGACGCGCACAAGGCCGGCCTCGCAGGCCGCCTGCACCTCCTCCGCGGCAAACCCGCCCTCCGGGCCAACCATCAGGGCGGCCTCGGCAAAGGGGCGCGCGGTCAGCGCAGCGCGCAGGCTGTTCTGCCGCTCGTTCTCGTAGAGCAGCAGCGCAGGCGCGCACGCCCCGGCCTGCCGCACGGCCTCGCCAAAGGGCATGCAGTCCGCGACCTCTGGGACGCGGCCCCGGCCGCTCTGCTGGGCGGCCTCGCGCGCGATCTTGCGCCAGCGCACAGCCTTCTTAGCCAGCGCCTTGGCGTCCGGTCGGGACACGCTGCGCGCGGCCGTATACGGCACCACCCGGCAGGCGCCAAGCTCGACCGCCTTTTGTACAATAAAATCCATCTTATCGCCCTTGGGCAGCGCCATATAGAGGGTGACATACACGCTGGGCTCCCCGCGCGAAGGCGCACGGGCATCCACATGGCAGAGGGCCGTACCGCCGTCCGTCCCGGTCAGCGTGCACTGGTAGTCGGTGCCCGTCCCGTCGCATACTGTCAGCTTTTCGCCCGGCTTCATGCGCAGCACGCGGGCGATGTGATGGGCGTCATCCCCGGCGATCGCAATGGTATCACCGGCGGGCGCGCCGTCTATAAAAAATCTGGGCAGGGCGGCCCCCTCCTCGCTTTGGGTATTCTCAAATCATTTTAGCAAACTCGCGCCCGCTTGTCTAGGGCAAATTTCGTCGAAAGTGCCCCCAGATGGCGCAAAATCCCGCTTATCGGCTGGCACGGAATGCAGCCCAGCCGCCCGAAGCGGCACGCTCGTCCAGACGGAAGCCTGCGCGCATAAGCGCCGCGCCGACCTCCTCGGCGCGCTCTGCAAGGATGCCTGAGGCGATGAGCGTGCCGCCAGGCACCAGCTTTTCGTAGAACATCGGCGCCATGCCGATGATGATATCGGCGACAATATTGGCACAGATGATGTCATAGCCGCCGCCGATCTCGCGGGCCAGCGCCGGGTCGCGCAGGGCGTCGCCGTGCAGCGTGCGCGCGATGGTCACACCGTTGCGCGCGGCGTTCTCCTGCGCGCAGGTCAGGCAGTGTGCGTCGATATCCACCGCGGTGTCCGGATTTGCCCCCAGCATGCCGGCCGCGATGGCCAGGATACCCGATCCCGTGCCCATATCGAGCAGTTTTTCTCCGCCTTTGACGGTCTTTTCCAGCATAGAGATGCACATCTGGGTGGTGTCATGCGTGCCCGTACCAAAAGATGAGGCCGGGTCGATCTCCAGGATGCGGCGCGCGCCCGGATCGTCCACGGTCTCCCAGGACGGCTTGATGAGAAACTGTTCCCCGACCGGGAAGGGCTTAAAGTACTGTTTCCAGCCCCACTCCCAGTCCTCCTGGCGGGTGACCGCCTGCGCGGTCGTCAGGCGGCCCAGGGCGTCGTCCGCGTCCTGCGCCTTGAGCTCTGCCAGGCGGGCGTTCAGCGTATCGATCTGTGCATGGCCCTCGTCCGAATCGGCGATATAAACCTTGATCTTGGTCTCCTGGCCGCGCAGCTCCTCACACAGCTTCTCGTCCACATAATCCCAGTATATCTCGGTGTCCTGCAAAAATTCCTCGAAGTCCGCGGCATCTTCCAGGGCATACCCCTCGATGCCAAGGTCTTCGAGCACGCCCACGACCGGGTCGATCCCGGCGGTCGAGGTGAAAATCGTGACTTCAATCCAATCCATGTCGTTCTCCTTTATCGCAAACGCACGGCGGGGCCATCCAGGCGCCGCCGGCGGGCTTGTCAGTTTACATACAGATGAGGCCGTATTTCTCGGAAAAATACTTCAGGATGCGCTCCTCCTGCTCCCAGGTGCCGTCATAGAGCGCAAGGCCCGCATATACCCGGAGCGCCTTTTCCAAGAGCTCGGGCGACTCGGCGCACAGGCAGACCGGACGGGTAATCATATAGAGGTTCTCCTCGAGCGTGATGACGTCCTCTTCCTCCTCGATGAGCAGCTTGAAGGCCGCCGGGGCCTCGTCCTCCAGCTCGACCAGGCGCTCGTCCAGCTCATGGTCGCATGGGATCTCGTCCGAGATGCTGGTCGTCCAGTCGATAAAGTGCACGTCGCGGCCGTCGGGCGCGAGCACGACGTCGTCGAGTTCGCGCGGGATGACCGTCCGGCTGTAGGGCCGGGTGCGCACCAGGTCGGCCAGGCGGCGGGCGCGCTCATGCGGGACGGGCACAAACAGCTCCACATTGGGCAGGTCCAGGTCGCGCAGCAGCCAGACCGCCGGGCACCGCACGCCGAGCGATACACGGGCATAGGGCGCGGCCAAGCGCAGGGCGTCGGTCAGGTCCTGGGATTCCTCTGCGGTCAGCACGATCGTGGATACGCCGATGCGCTGCAGGACCGCCACAGCGGCCAGCACGTCGGTACCGTCCTCCATGCGGCCGTCCGCGTCCACGGACAGCTCGGCCATGAGCGCCGTGCCGGACAGATCGGTCATGGCCAGGACGGCCGCGCGCAGGGCGTAAAAGTTCGGCGCGCCGCACAGGTAATAAAAGTCTGCCTGCTGCCGCACCAGCGGCCGGAATGCCGCGCGGCAGGCCCCCATGTAGCGCTCCGCCACCGGCGGTGCACAGTCGGCCGGCAGGGGCGGGCAGCCTGCGGTCAGGCCGACCGGCACCTCCGGGCAGGTCATGCGCATGCGGTCCAGGTCGGCCTGCGTATAGGCCAGCGCCCCGCCGATCAGGGCGGGGTCGCGCGCGAGCAGGGTGTGGTCGTCGGGGTTTGTCAGCATGAGCTGGCCGCCCGATAAGGGAATGGGTTCCATGTTCTCCTCCTTGGCGTCAGGCTGCGCGCGTGCTGCCATTTGCCTGCGTCTTGTAGCGCAGAGGCTGTTCGGCAGCCGCACGGCACAGGTCCAGCGCCTTATAATACACATCGTCGATCATATGCCCGCGCGACGCGGCCCGCGTACACGCGGTATCCAAAGCGCGCAGGGTATCGGTATCGGCCAGGATGCGGGTCTCCAGCCCGGCGTCCTGCTGGAAGCGGCGCAAAGCGCCCAGGGCGCGCGTGTCCAGCACGTCGGTCGGATCGGCCAGATAGCCCAAGGCGTGCAGCCGCTGGCAGACCGCCAGGGCCTGCTCGCTCTGCGCGCCGTAATACACCGGCTGGTCCAGGGCCAGGGGGGCCGCCGTCTTGAGATAGCCGCGGATGGTGCGCAGGGCGTGCGCCTCCACGTCGGGCGTCAGACCCCGGCCCTCCCAGCTGCCCGACTGCGGCAGCTGCATCTCCAGGCAGGTGAGCACCAGATAATCGCCGTTGAGACTCAGGTGATACTGTCCCTGGCTCTTTCCGTAGGTCTGCGTGCCGACGAGCGTGGCCCCGCCGGCCTCATGCAGGACGCCGGCCATGAGCTCGGCGGCCGAGGCCGTGTTGCCGCTGACCAGCACGACGATCTTGTTGAGGGGCAGGCCCCCGCCCGAGGACAGATACACCTCGTCGCCGCCCTGGTCGCTGCGGCCGTGCAGGATGGCCATGCGCGTCTTCTGTTCCAGCATCAGGTCCAGCATGGCAAAGGCCGCGTCGATCATGCCCCCGCCGTTGTCCCTGAGGTCCAGGATGACCGCTCGGGTCTCCTTCTCGTCCAGCCCCTGCCAGATGGCTTCAAAGTCCGCGGCGTCGTTCATGGACGAGAACGCGGCGATGGAGATGTACTCCACGCCGGGCGCCGCCTGGCGGGCCGTCACGTTCTCCTCCAAGATGGTCTCACGGGTCATGGAAAAGTCCAGGGTGCGGCCGTCCCGCTCGACGGTCACGCGCACACGGCTGCCGACAGCGCCCTGCAGGCGCGCCGTCAGCTCGTCCAGCCCCAGGCCGGTCACGTCCTCTCCGTCCACCGACAGCAGCCGGTCGCCCACCTCGATGCCCGCGGCCGCCGCCGGCGAATGCCGCATCACCTGCCGCACGGTCAGCCCGCGCTCGGTGCGCCCGACCGCAATGCCGATGCCGGCATAGCCGGACAGCACCGAAAACCCGGCCTGATACTCCTCGGCGGTCAGGTACATCGAATGGCCGTCCATGCCGCTCAAAATGTCGTTTAACAGGTCGGAGAGCGCTTCCGGATGCGTCTCGAGGTAGGCTGCGTCCTCCTCGATGGTCGCTTCGGGGATGGGCGACCGCTCTGCGATGAGCCCGCGGGCATTGATGATGTCCGCCGCGCGGCGGAACTGCTCCGCAGCGGAGAGCGCCGCCGCCTGCCCGCACAGCACACACAGGCACAGGACGACCGCCATACATTTTTGCAGCATTCGCTTCAAGATAAGCTCCTTTCGTCTGTTGCTCCGCAGCGGGCGGCCCCGGGCGCGCCCGTCGCTCACATCTTTTCGGGGGCGTCTACGCCAATGATGCCGAGCACATTGCGCACGGCCTGCACGGCCGCCTGGCACAGGCACAGGCGCGCGTCGCGCAGGGCCGGCTCGGCCTCCATGATGCGGCAGGCGTTGTAGAACCGATGGAACTGCGCGGCCAGCTGCACGGCATATTTGTTGAGTTTGGAGGGATCGCGCGAGGCGGCCGCCTCGCGGATCTCCTCGGGCAGCAGGGCGATGGCCTTGATGAGCGCCTTCTCGTCCTCGTGGGTCAGACAGGTCAGGTCGGTGTCCTTGGCCGCGGGCACGGCAACGCCGCTCTCGGCCGCATGGCGCAGCACCGAGCAGATGCGCGCGTGCGCGTACTGCACATAGTAGAGCGGGTTCTCGGAATCCTGCTTGACCGCCAGGTCCAGGTCGAACTCCATCTGGGTCTCGGCCGCGCGGGAGTTGAAGAAGAAGCGGGCCGCGTCGACCGGGATCTCGTCGAGCAGGTCGGACAGCGTCAGGCTCTTGCCCGTGCGCTTGGACATGCGCACGACCTCGCCGCCCTGCATCATGCGCACCAGCTGCATGAGCACGATCTCCAGGCGGTGCGAACCGTCCAGGCCGATGGCGTCCAGCGCGCGCTGCAGGCGGGCCACATGGCCGTGGTGGTCGGCGCCCCAGATATTAATCACGCGGTCAAAGCCGCGGGTGACGAACTTGTTGCGATGGTAGGCGATGTCGGCCGCAAAATAGGTGTAAAACCCGTTGGCGCGGCGCAGCACGTCGTCCTTCTCCGCACCAAAGGCGGTCGAGCGCAGCCAGAGCGCGCCGTCCTGCTCATAGGTCACGCCCGCATCGGTCAGCATCTGCACGGTCTCTGCGACCGCGCCCGACTCGTGCAGGGTGGACTCACGGAACCACACGTCGTAGTGGATCTTGTAGCGCGCCAGATCTTTCTGCATCTTCTCAATATTGTGCGGCAGGCCGTAGCCGACAATCACGTCAAAGCGCTCTTCTGGGGTCATGGCAAGCAGTTTGTCGCCGTGCATCTGGACGAGGTCATGCGCCAGCTCACGGATATCCGCGCCCTGGTACCAGGAGGGGTCAAACGCGATCGCGTCCTCTCCCTTGAGCTCCTGGATGTAGCGGCCCTCGACCGAGTGGGCGAACTTGTCCACCTGGTTGCCCGCGTCGTTGATGTAAAACTCACGGGTGACGTCGTGGCCCGCCCAGGAGAGTACCTCTGCCAGGCAGTCGCCCAGCACGCCGCCGCGGGCGTTGCCCATGTGCATGGGGCCGGTCGGGTTGGCCGAGACAAACTCCACCATGATCTTTTCCGGCTTTTCCGCACGGGTCTTGCCGTAGTCCGCGCCGCAGGCCTCCACCGCGCGGACCGCATCCTGGTACCAGCCGGCATTCAGGGTGAAATTCAAAAAGCCCGGGCCGGCGATCTCCACCTTCTCAAAGCAGGTGCCGTCCAGCGACAGGTTCTCCACAATGGCCTCGGCGATCTTGCGGGGCGCCATGCGCAGGGGCTTGGCGCACTGCATGGCAAAGGTGGACGCCCAGTCGCCGTTCGAGGCGTCCTTGGGGATCTCGACCGCGACCGGCGGCAGCTCGGCTGCGGGCAGGGTTCCGGCGGCGACCGCCTTGTCGTAGGCCGCCTTGACCACGCCGGCCGCTGCCTGGCGTGCGGTATCTAACAAATTCATAGTACACTCTCCGTAATATTTTATTCTAAAATTTCTATTTGTATTCTCACTGGACAAAAGGCTGGGTGGCGACGGTCATCTCAAAGTGATGGCTGCCGGCCACACTGTGGTCGATTTCGACCGTATAGTCGATCACAAGCGCGCCGCCGCCCTCGCCGATGGTATTCTGGATGCGCGAGGTATGGGTGGCGATGGTCGCCATGCCATAAGGGGTCTGGTACAGGCCGACATGGCGCTGGCGCTCCAGGAACAGCAGCTCTGAGGCAAAGCGGCCGGTGCGAATGAGGGCGACGGTCTTGCCGTCGATCTTGAGCGTCGTGCGCGTGCCCTCGAGGCCGGTGATCTCGCTCTCATCGTACGCAATGTAATACTTATCGTTTTTTCGGTACAGGCGTGCCGCAGTCACGAGGTTGACCTCCTCCTGGGGGCAGCCCTCAAAAGACTGGGTCGAATGGATGGACAGCCAGACGTCTTTCTTGATATTTTCCATGGTTGTCTCCTCATCTCTCTATAAATCAATCGGACGGCACCGGCCTCAGTAGGCATCAATATCGACCTGCTCGGCCGGGAAATCCAGGGTGCCGTTCAAAAACCCCGGCGCCAGGGCGTTAAAACCCGCCGGGTCGTCCGAGACAAAATAGCGGGTCTTGCCCTTGTGCCTGCCGGCGGGCACAAGCATGCCGCGCACGCTCTCGGCGGCCGCCGCGCCCGAATCGATGAGGGTCACGGACGGCCCCATCTCGGCGGCGATAACCGCGGACAACAGCGGATAGTGGGTGCAGGCCAGGATGAGGGTATCCACATCCTGTGCCTTGATGGGCGCGAGATATTCGCGCACAACGGTTTCGGCCACGATGTCGCCCGGATGGACGCGGCCATTTTCGGCCAGCGGCACGAGCAGCGGGCAGGCCTGCATAAAGACCGCGAGCCCCGGGTCTGCCGCGCGCAGCATGCGGTCATACACGCCCGAGCGCACGGTCGCCGGGGTGCCGATGACGCCGATGCGCCCGGTCCTGGTGGCGGCGCGGGCGGCCGCGCAGGCTGGCCAGACCACGCCGATCATCGGCACGTCGGTCTCGGCCGCGACCGTGTCGAGCGCGGTGGCCGACACCGTATTGCAGGCGACCACAATGGCCTTGATGTCAAACTTGCGCAGGAATTTGACATCCTGCCGGGTATATTTGAGGATGGTCTCGGCCGAGCGCGTGCCGTAGGGCACACGGCCGGTGTCGCCGAAGTAGATGATGTCCTCGCCCGGCAGGATCTCGTGCAGGCGGCGCACGGCGGTCAGGCCGCCCACACCCGAGTCAAATACGCCGATGGGCCGGTTATCCATGCGCATCCTCCAAAGCCAGCTCCACCAGCCGGTCGATGAGCGCCGGATAGGACAGACCAGCGTGGGCGAACAGCTTGGGATACATGGAGATGTCGGTGAAGCCCGGGATGGTATTGATCTCATTAAAGACGATCTCCTCGTCCCGATACGTACAGAAGAAGTCCACGCGGGACAGGCCGCGGCAACCGAGCGCCGTATAGACGCGCAGGGCGTTCTGGCGCACGGTCTCGATGGCCTTTTCCGAGATATGCGCCGGGATGTAGAGCGCCGAGCTCGCATCGTTGTACTTGGCATCAAAGGTATAGAATTCCTGGGTGGGCGCGATCTCGCCGACCGTGGAGGCGACGGGGGCCGCGTTGCCCAAAACTGCGCACTCGATCTCGTGGCCGTCAATGAACTCCTCGACCAGCACCTTGGTATCCCAGCGGAACGCCTCGGCCAGGCCGGCGACCAGGCCGGCAAAATCATCCGCGCGGGCGACGCCCACCGACGAGCCGGACGAGCAGGGCTTGACAAACATCGGATAAATACCATGCAGCTTATCCGCTACTGCGCGGGCTGCGGCCTGGGCGTCCTGCTCGTAGTCCGGGCGCAGTACGACGGCATAGGCCGCCTGGCGCACGCCGGTCGTGTCCACGATGATCTTGGTCAGGCTCTTATCCATCGAGCAGGCCGACGCCGCGACGCCCGGGCCGACAAAGGGGATACCCGCCAGGGTCAGCAGGCCCTGGATGGTGCCGTCCTCGCCGCCAAAGCCGTGCAGCACCGGGAAGCACACGTCCACACGGATGGGGCTGCCGCCCGCAAGCGGCAGGAACCCGTGCGTCTCGCGGTCGGGCGACAGCGCCACGCGGCGCAGGCCGGGCTCGCGCTCCCACGAGCCGTCTTTCACCTTGTCCGGATCGGCGTTTTCATACAGGAACCAGCGGCCGTCGCGCGTAATGCCGACAGGCACGAGGTCATATTTGCTCTGGTCGGCGTTTTTCAGGATCGAGGAGGCCGACAGGCAGGAAATGCTGTGTTCGTTCGACAGGCCGCCGAATAAAACCGCAAGTTTTAACATAGAATTCCAAACCCTCTTTTACATATTTACTCAGTATCTATTATACGATAAAACGGGGTGGAATACAAACACTTTGCACAAAAACTATTCCGAAAACTGGCCCATATCCCAGGCGCTCCTTGTGCACCCTGCGGCAGGACTGTGAATAATTTGTAAATCCGCCGGATACCTCTTGACACGTAATATTATATGGCATATAGTATTATACATCAGATAAGGAGGCAAAGCTTATGGCATTCCCGATCTCTGCCGCCCTGCTCGACGCCATCGTCCTGTCCATCGTCTCCCGGGAGGGCACCTATGGATACAAGATTACACAGGACATCCGCAAGGTGTGCGACGTGTCCGAATCCACGCTGTACCCGGTGCTGCGCCGGCTGCTCAAAGCCGGCGACCTTGAGACCTATGACCAGGCGGTAGACGGGCGCATGCGGCGCTACTATAAGATCACGCCGCAGGGGCGCATGCATCTGGTCCAGTATCTGGCCGATTGGGCCGCATACCGCGACAAGATCGAATCTGTCTTTTTTGGAGGGCGATCCAATGAACGCATATGAATATTTACAGGCGCTGCGCGCGGCGCTCGCCGTCCTGCCGGACGACGAAATCGACAGCGCCATGCGCTACTATGAGGACTATTTCCTGGACGCGGGGGATGAAAACGCAGCCCAGGTCATCGAGCAGCTGGGGCCTCCCGAGCAGGTCGCAGAAGCCATCCTGCGCGACTACACCGGCGTAGCGCGCCGCCGTCCCGAGCGCTTTGAGGAGGAAAAAGCGCAGACGGTGGACGGTGTCCCGCTCGGCAAAGACGGCAAACCGGTCAAGATGCGCAAAAAGGGCATCAGTCCCTGGCTGCTGCTCCTGCTGGCCATCCTGGCTATCCCGGTCGGCCTGCCCCTGCTGGGCGCACTGCTTGCCATGGGATTCGCCGTGCTGGCCGGCATCGCAGCCCTGGTCATCGGTGCTGCGGCCTGCGCCGTTGCCCTGCCCGCAGCGGCCGTCATCGGCGGCGGCGTGCTCTTCGTCTTTTCCTTCCTCCTGTGGGCGACGCCGGCCTCGGCGCTCGCGACGCTCGGCATGGGCCTGGTGCTGTGCGCCGTCGGCGTGCTCTTCGTCCTGCTCATCATCAAGCTGTGTATCCTCTTGGTCCCGCCCATCATCCGCGGCCTGGTCGCGGCCATCCGCTGGCCCATCGAAAAGATCCGCGATTGTCTGCGTAAGCGAGGTGCATCCAAATGAAATTCTTAGCAAAACTATCCGTCGTCGTGCTGATTGTGGGCGGCATCCTGTTCGCCGCCGGGCACGCCATGGGCGGATCGGTCTACTCGGCGTGGTACGGCGGCGCGCTGCATCCCTTCCGCGAGGCGCTGAACATCGGCTGGGGCGACAGCTGGCATCACGGCTGGGCTGACACGGCCCGCGAGATCGCGGACGAGACCGTGCAGGACACGCTGGACGACGTCCAGGACACTGTCCGCGACGCGCTGGACAGCGTGGACGACGCCATGGGCGGCCGCGCCCGGCAGCACCATGCCGAACACGATAACAGTGGCCCCAGCACAGGCTCCCTGCAAAATGGCAGCACTTCCTTCACCGACAGCCACACCCAAAACCTGTCCTTTTCCCTGGGGCGCGGTGATTACGCCATCGTGCGCGGGACGGACGACAGCTTCTCCATCTCGGGCACCGGCCTGGACGCTATCCAGAACTGGGTCGAGGGCGACACCTGGTGCATCGCCTATGACGACGCGCACGGCGCCCGGAACCAGGAGCGTGCTGTGACCATCACCCTGCCCCGCGATTTCCAGCCCGAGTCGGTCACGCTCAATGTGGGCGCCGGTTCGGCGTCGCTGTGTGCGCTGGAGGCGCACGATGCCTCCTTCTATGTCGGCGCAGGCAGCCTGACTGCCGACACCCTGCGGGCCGACGAGATCGAGGTCAGCACCGGCGCGGGATATACCGGCGTCAAGCTGGCGGGCGGCTGGGACGCATACCAATATGCCGGCACGGCCGGCATGGGCAGCATCACGGTCAACGGCAGCACCCTAGCCGGCGGCCTGGCCAGCGAAATTTCCGGCGGCAGCGGGGATCGCTTTCTGGAGCTGACCTGCGGCATGGGCGAAATCGAACTGACAACAGAATCCTGATCGATGCGCGGAAAGGAGCGTATTTACCATGGAAGAAAACAAAAACACGAGCCCTAAGCGGCTGTATCGCTCGGCCACCGACCGCAAGATCTGCGGCGTGTGCGGCGGCATTGCAGCGTATTTCAACATCGACTCGACGCTGGTGCGCCTGGCGCTTGTGGTGCTGGCCATCTTCGGCGTGACCTCGGGCATCTGGCTGTATATCCTGGCGGCCATCGTCATGCCGGATGAGCCGGAAAACTGACGGGCACAGCCCGTCCGGGCGGCAAAAGTTTGCTTTTCCCGTCGGTCTATGCTACAATAGAGGCAACCCTGGAAAGGATGGTTGCAAGAGACATGGAAGAGAAAACCTTTAAGGACGCCGACGAGGCCGTCCGCGGCCCGGAGGCTGCCACGGCAGCCGATCCGGCCGAGGCGCCCGCGCCCGTGACCGAAGCCGCCGAAGTGCCGGCGGCCCAAGATACAGCCGGAGAATGCCTGGAGACGGACAAGGACGCTGACGAGACGGCGACCGACCTGGCCGTGCGCGACGACCTCTCCCCCGAGGGCGAGGACACAGAGACGGTGGCGCCGGAAGAAGACGAGGAACCGCAAGATCCCCCCTGGTGCGACAAGGTATTTGGTATGCGTCGTCTGTCGCTCTACGGCATCTGCTTCGGCTATGGTGCCGGCCTGATCGCGGCTGGTATCTTTGACGCGCTGACCGGCATCGAGATTACGCACGCCTCGTTCCCTGGGCTCGCAGGCGCGGTGATCGGCTATTTTGTCGGCGGCTATTTGACCAAACGCCTGATGGCTAAGGCAGAGGGCAACGACCCGGTATCTGAACAAAAATAATAAAATGCATCAAAAAATGGAGGCTGGAAATCTGGCCTCCATTTTTCGAACTTTTTCTCGGTATAAACAGGCGAAAAACGCAATAAATTGCAGTTTTTACCCCCCCCCCCCGCCTCGATCTTTGATGTTTTCCTCGGCTGTGCTCTCCTTGAGCCACCGGTAAAACGTGCCGCGTGCGACCCCCAGCAGATCGGCGGCCTGCGCGCCGCTGATCTCGTGTGCCTCGTACATCCGGCGGACCTGCGCGAAGGCCGCCGGCGACTTGCGGGACGGGCGGCCGACCGACTTGCCTGCGGCCTGTGCCTGCTCGAACCCCTTGCGCTGCCTGGCGCGGAAGCTCTCCCGGTTGGCGTCCACCGCCTGGGCGATTAAGCCATCGACCACGTCCGAGATCAGCTCTTCCACGGTCACATCGGAACCGCCCAGGGATTGATGTAAAATCGCCGGGTCCAGGCCGCGCGCCTTGAGGCGCTCTTCCAGGGCCTGCTCGATATCGTCATCTTGAATTTTCTTTAGTTCGGTAAACAGCATAAGCTACCTCCCGCGCTCAGTGCGCTTTCTATTACAGATTGCATCAAAACGATTTTATGTATATCATGTCATTTTTGTCTTGATTCTATCACATAAAATCTGTTTTTTCAATCAATAATAGGTACAAAAAACACTTCTTTTTCACTATTAAAATTACGTTATTCTAATAGTGATTGCTTATAGTAATATTCTATAAAAAAATTACTCTTTTGTCCACCGCTCCCACACGTCGGGCTGATACCCAACGGTCGCCTGACGGCCGTTGCGCACGATAGGCGCGCACAGCAGCGACGGCTCCTCCAAAAGCTTTTCCATCTTGTCCGCGTCATAGGCCAAATACTGGATGGCGGCCGCGCCCTTGGCCTTGGTATCGATCAGTGCATCCAGCGAACCGACCGCGCGCAGGACGCTGTCAAACTCACCGCGGGACATGCCGTAGCGGGCGAGGTCGATGGACTGGAACTTGATGCCGCGCTCTTTAAACCAGCGCTCGGCTTTTTTGGTGTCAAACGATTTGCTCTTGCCAAAAATCTGGATATTCATGGTAACTTCCTTCCTGTCTGCTCTATCTTGAAATCTTGCTATATTATAACAAATCTGGCCGTGTATGGAAAGCATTCCGCCTGTTATTTAACATTTTTGTCACGATTATGATAAAACCGCGGAGAAATCACAGATAATTTATGAAAAATCAGTGCAACGAGAAAAGCCCCCGCAAAGCGGGGGCTTTTGGCACGGTTTCAATTAGGCTAGGTCGTCAATGCTATCGAGATTAGCATCTCCGCCGTCTGCGTCTTCCAAATTGATCACTGCAAACGGAACTTCATTATCCATATCATCGAAATCCTCGTCGTCACTGTTACCGGACCAGCGGACATAGATATCTGGATAATCCTTGGTGTTTAACTCGAGATAGTAGTAGTCACCGTCATCAAGTGAGCCGATCGATTGAATCGTACCGCCCTCATCTTGGTCACAAACCTTAACGCTGCTCAGATCTTCGTCTGTATTATTGTAGACGCCGAGAAGCATCGTATTATCATCGTCGGTATAATATTCGCCATCAAAGCTGTCACTGCCTGCCTCGTTTACCCAGACCGCTGCATAGTTCGTGGCGTCGGTGAAATCGACCGAAATATAATCGTAATCATTGTCGCCCGTACCGTAATACAGAACAAGATCATAGGTATCATCCGAAGCAACGTCTTCCAGAACGACACTCTGATTTACCTTCAGCGTGTCACCGCCCAGGATATCATCATCTTCATCGTAATCGTCGATGTCAAAATTCTTGCCATCGCCCTTATCGACCAGATAAGCCTCACGGATCTTGGTATCGGTGTCGTTGATGAGCGCCACGGTCAGGTCTCCGCCCGAGGAGCTGCTGCCCTTCTTCTCGTCGCGAATCGATGCACTGCTCGAGGTGATACGGATGGTTGCCTCGGAAGGATCGGTATACTCAAAATTGAGCGACTTCTCTTCCAAATCGTCTTCCTCGTCAAACTCGACCGTGATGTACCAGCTCTTGTCGCCGTCCAGATCGATATCAACGTCTATAGTATCTTTATCGTCCAGCTCGTCGCCATCCAGCAGGTCGTCTGCGTCATCGAGATCACTCTTGCTGCCCGCCATGTAGATGGCCGTGATGGTATCGCCCGAGCGGTTATCAAAGGTCAGCGTGGTGTCGCCGCCCGAAGATCCGTTGCCGAGCGACAGCTTCTTGCTGCTCGAGAAGGTCAGGGTCGCGCTCTTGACGGTCGCGCTCGAGAAGGTCACACGCCCGCTCGAATGCTTGTCGCCGTCCTCGTCCACTGCCTGGAAATACCAGGTCTTGCTGCCGTCCAGATCGACGTCGATGGTCACGTCGTCGCCTGCGTCCAGGGTCTCTTCCAGGATGTCATCCGAGCTGGAGAAGCTGTTGGACTTGGACATGTACAGGCGGTCGATATCCAGCTTGGACTTGTTGACAATCTTGAGCGCGGTCTCGCCCGAGGAGACCGTGATGGTCTTGTCGTTGGCCTGCTCAAACTTGCTGCCGTCCTTGAGCAGCACGGTCACATAGGCGTTGACGCCCGACAGGTTGAGGCCGTTGTAGAAGCGGGTGCCCGTGCCCTCGGTGTAGAAGTCATACAGGCGGGTGGTCGCGTTGTCCGGGACCGAGATGTAGAAGGACGCTGTGCCGTTCTTCTTGAGCGTGGAGGTCAGCACATTCTGGCTGTAGCTGTAGGTGCCCGACTGGCCGTAATACAGGGCGTTGATGTCCTGGCCGGTCTTGTTGATGAGGTCCACGCGGTAGTTCTTGGAGGTGACCGTCGGGGTGTTGGTCGGGTAGGTCACCGTGACCTGCTTGGTGGACTGGTTCCAGGTACAGGTCGTGTTATTGAATGCCTGCAGCGCACGCACATGCACCAGCGTGCGGCCGGACTTATTGATGTATGCAGCCTTATAGGTGCCGTTGTTCGCCAGCATATCCTTCTGGACGCCGTCTACGGTCAGCTTGGTCGAGCCGATCGGGACCTTGACGGTCTGGCCGTCCTTGACCATGGTAACGACACGGTTGGTCGCGTCCCAGCTCAGGGAACCGCCCATGGCCTCGACCACGCCGCGCAGCGGCAGCATGGTATAGCCGCCGTCGTCGAGCGAGGGCTTGCTGCCCTCGGCGTCAATGGCCTTGGATGTGCCATTGACGGTCATGGTGGGGCTGTCAATGGTCAGGACGATGGTCCCGGTGGCGTTCGCCGCCTGCGCCGCTGTCGGCGCGATGGCCGGGAGCGCGGTCAGCAGCATGGCTGCGCTGAGCAAAAGTGCGCCCAGGCGTTTTCGCAGTTTCATTTGGATTCCTCCTTTATTTTTGGCAGGGCTTTCCTGCCGCCCTCTTACCAAAAATCCCCCGACCGGTATGGCCGGGGGATCTTGTGGATTATTCGCCGTCCATATCGGCGCCGTCTGTATCGACGACAACCTGGACAAAGTAGTTGTAGTCGGTGGTGTCGACGTCGTCGAGCACGACTCTTGTGCCATCCGCAAAGACGAACAGCAGATCGCAGTAGCCGTCATCGCCGAGCTCATCGTCATCGATGATCCAGGCATCGCCAGACTCTGTATCCAGGGTCGAGCCGAGCAGATCGTCAGAATCGAAGTCGCTCTCGTCATCCTCGTCGCCGTCGTCGGCGTCACGGACATAGATCGCGTCCAGCTTCTCCTTGCTGTCGCTGTTGTAGACCGCAAAGGCCAACTCGCCGTCATCCAGATCATCCGCGCCATCATCAAAGATGTCGACGGTCATGCTGGAATTTGTGATGCTGTTGATGCAAATCACACCGATATCCGAGATGTTGCGGTTGAAGGTGATATCTCTGTGAACGAAGTCGCCGCTGCCATCGTCATAGAAGACGACCAGGGTCATCTCGTTGTCTCTGGAGCCATACAGGTCGAGATCAAAGATATCATACTCGCCGGCATCCAGGTCGCCGATGTCGTCGTACTCATCGTCAAAGTCGTCGTAATCCCAGCTGGACTTGTAATCGTCATCATCCGGATCCAGGACGAACATACCGTAAATATCACGGTCGGAATGGTTTGCGATCAGCAGGCCGGTGTCGCCCGAGGAATCCGAACCCAGGACGAAGTCGCCGTTGCGCTTGAGGGTGATCGTCGCCGACTTGGTGGTCGCCGACGAGAAGGTGATGCTGCCGCTCTCGACGACGTCGCCGTCCTTGTCGTAGGCACGGATATACCACTTGCGCATGCCGGTCAGGTCAAAGCTGAACTTGTCGCTGTCACCGTTCTTGGTGGTGTCGATCAGGTTCTCTGCGCTGCGGAACGCCGAATCGGTGTTGGACAGGGCCATACGCAGCTCGTAGATGGTCTTGCCGTAGTTGTTCTTGAAGGTAATGGACGCACTGCCAGAGCTGGTCGAGGTGGACGAGTTCGCGTAGGTGACCTGGCCATTGCTGTTGAGGGTAATCATCTGAGTGCCCCAGGCGGAAGCCAGGTTGACGTTGTTGAAGGTCCACTGTGCGCCGTTCTGATACGTAACGCGGAAGTCATAATACGGGCTGGCCGCCGCGTAAGGCAGGGTCAGGCTGGCATAGCCGCCGCGCGCGAGGTAGCGGGTTGCAAGCTGCTCGTCCGACCAGCGGTTGGCCGAAGCCGAGCCGTAAACGATGGACGTGATGACGTTGCCGGTATTGTTTCGAACGGTCAGGCGCACGGTCGAGTCGGTGCCCGAGGCCAGCACGCCGTCCAGGATCAGCGTGCACGAGTCAGCCGCCGTGATGTTCATGGAGCCGTAGGTGCCCGCGTTGGTGAAGTCCAGGTTGCGGAAGTAGGACTTGTAGCCGTAGTAGCCGGTGACCTCCACGTCATACTTGGTCTTGGCCAGGTTGACGGTGACGTTCGCCGTGCCGTTGGCGTAGAGCGTGCTCGTCAGGACGTTATCGCCCCAGTTCTCGGTGCCCGCGGGCGCAAAGCGCAGGGACTGGTAAATCGCGGTCGAGGTGTTGGTGATCTTGAGCTGGATGGGCTGGGTCGCCAGCGTAGAGCCCGCGACCATCGGATAGACGACCGTCGCCTGGCGGGTGTCCGCACGCCAATCGACCGTAACGCTCGGGAAGAACTCCAGCGCGCGCAGCCAGATATAGGTGCGGCCGTTGTCGGTGAAGGGTGCAACGGTCATGGACTTGGCCACGCCGTTGGCGTATGCGGTTTTGGAGCCCAAGGTGACGGTGACGGTCGAGCCATTGTACTTCATGGTAACCTGCTGGGTGTTTGCGTCCCAGCTGACCGTGCCGCCCATATTCTCGACGACCGAGCGCAGGGGCAGCATGGTGTTGCCCTGATAGAGGGTCGCGCGGGAACCCTGGGCGTCAATGGTCGTAGACGATCCATTGACCGACATGGTGGGGCTGCCAATGGTCAGCGTGATCGCGCCGGTGGTCTGCGCTTCCGCCGCGAAGGCGGCAGGGATCATGGTGGCCATCAGGCAGAGGGCGACAAAGAGCGCGCCCAATCGCTTGATGAGTTTCATAGTTTGAGTAAGACCTCCTCATTTCCGATGTGTAAGCCCGCGCACCGAACAGCGCACGTGCTCCAAAGGATACCTTGTTATCCCTATTCTAACATATCTGACGAATTGGAACAATGAAAAGTTCCCCTCTTTTGTGAACAATTTGAAAAAACTTTTGCCGCAGAACGACAAAATTCCTCCCTGTCCATGTACGGCCCACACCAGGCCCGGGCCCCGGCCGGAACGGGAAACGGCCCGGCCAAATTGGCCGGGCCGTCTGGGCGGCCGCCCGCAGGCAGTCACGTTTTCACTGTTTTTTGTGCGGTCCTGCCAGGCGTTACCCTTGGTCCGCGATGGTCAGCAGGATCTTTGCGAACTCGGCGCGGGTGAAGGCGTCCGCCGGGCGCAGGCCGTTCTCATCGCCCTGCACGACGCCCGCGCGCACGCACACGGCGGCCGCGCGGCGGCGGTTCTCCGGGATGCGGTCCACATCGGGGAAGCGCGCAAGTGTCTGCATGACCTCGCTCGCGCTCATCTCTGCGCCCGCGCGGCCCTGCTCTGCCAGGACGTTGGCCAGCAGCTGCATGGCGTCGGCGCGGGTCATGACCGCCTCGGGGTCGAACCAATAGACGTCAAAGCCATCCAGCAGGCCGGCCTCATAGACCGCGCCCAGCTCGCCCGCGTACCACTTGTCCGCGTCCACGCCGGGCATCGTGCCATCCGGCAAGTCCAGCACGCGGGCAACGGCCGCGCAGACCTCGCTGGTCAAGATGGGGGTATCCGGGCGGAAGCCGGTCTCGTCCCCGGTCATCAGGCCGCGCGACGAGACCTCGGCCACATAGTCAAAGGCCCAATGGCTGTACGGCACGTCGTCGTAGACCTTGCCGGTGAAGCCGGTCAGCGCGCGGTAGCACGCGCCGTCAAAGTTGATGGCCTCGGCGAGCTGGTCAAAGGTCAGGTGCATGCTCTCGGTGTACGGCAGGGCGGTGCCAGTCGCCGGATAGTCGCGGAAGAAGGTGACGCCGTCGGCGTCCATGCGGGGCGAGCTGTAGTAGGGCGCGGACTGGGGCAGCAGCTTGGTTGTGACCTCAAACATCCGGTCGTTGAACAGGTCGTTCTCGGCCGTGTAGCGTGCGCCGGTCTTGAGGTCCAGGCCGATGGAGGTGTCCCAGATGGTCGCGGCCTCGCCGAGGTCGCTCACGCCGCTGGCCCAGACGACGAGCACGTCCCCCTCGACCGACAGGCCATAGGTCGCATTCAGCGCGATGCGGCCGGACTGCCCATTGGGGCCGGCGGTGAAGAAGTCGCGGATGGCGTCGTTGATGCGGGCCTGGACGGCCTCGTCCTGCATGCCGCTCAGGCGCGGGTATTCGACGTGCCAGCCATACTCGGTGCCGTCCTCCTGCATGCCAAGGTACCGCTCGTAGGTCTCGGTCTCGACATGGATGCCGCCGGGCAGGTCATATTCGCGCACGTTGTCGTAGAGCGTGCGGCCGTTATAGATATTGATATACTGGCTGCGGCCGTCCTTCTGCACGCGCGCGACCGTCGAGGCGACGATCTCGGGGGTCTCGATGCCGGAGACCGTCTTTTTGAGCGTGCCCGAGGCGTTAAAGAACACGATATCGCCCTCGGCTGTGCCGTGCCAGGAGATGCCGTAGCGGAAGGTCTGGAAGCCGCCGGCATAGGTATCCGTGCGGTAGATCTCCTTCCCATTGCCGTCGATGACCGACGCGCCCGCGTCCACGCCGCGCACGGCGTACAGGCCGTCGCCCATATAGCTCATATAGGGATAGGTCGGCCCCACCGCCTCGGTGCCGACGACGGTCAGCAGGCCCCAGTCGGTGCCGACGCGCGCCATCGCGCGGTCCTCGTCGAAAGGCAGGATCTCGTCATAGGCGTAGGTCGTGGCGAAGCGCATATCCTGGACCGAGTACAGGGCGTACTTGCCCGCGCGGTTAAAGAGGATGATGACGCTGTCGTTGTAGATGGTCAGGTCGGCCGGGTCGGCGCCGGCCGGCAGGGCGGCAAGCTCGCGGCCGTCCGTGCCGATCAGGTGACAGTTGCCCTGCAGGTCGCGCACGAGCGCGCGGCCGCCCGAGAACTGGCCGGCCTCGAGATAGACCGGGGCGATGACCGACGCGCCGGACAGGTCCACATAGCCGTAGCGGGCGTCCTCGCCCTGGCCGGTGCGGACGCACACGCGCTCGTCTGCCGGGAAGCCGACCGCGCCCGCATACTCGCCGATGCGCGCGCCGGAGGACTTGAAAAAGACCGTGCGGTCGTCATAGCGGAAGGCCGCGACGCCGTCCTGGTATTCAATGGACTCGGGCGCGGGCTGCCAGCCGGTCAGGACGGCGCCCTTGGCGTCGATGAGCGCGGCCTCTCCCGAGTCGTTATAGACGGCGGCAACGCCCGATTCGTCAAAGGGCTCGGCGGCCGAATAGGCGCAGTCGATGACGATGTCGCCGGAGCCGTTCATGTAGCCCCAGCGCTCAACACCGTCGATGCCGGTCTGGGGCACGGCGAAGAGCGAGCCTGCCGGCGCAGCGGCCAGGGCCGAGCCGAGAAGGGCCAGGGCCAGCGCGCAGGTCAGGACCAGCACGCGGGAGAATTTGCGGAACATAGAAAAGACCACCTCCGTGGGCAGGATTTGTTCTTATCCTCAGTATAGCGGGCGGCGGGAAGATGGACAATAGGCTGGGGCAAAATGAAATATATTTGTAAAAAAGCGCCCCAAAACGGGACGCTTTTGCTGGAAGGGCCTGGAAAATTATGTTACAATATCTGTAAGAGCAACAGAGCGGTGGGCCAGCTCCTGCATAAGGAGGTGGTTCTTATGGAGACAGTCTACATCTTTCTGTCTTTGGTGGTAGTCCTTGAGATTATCCGGGTCATAAGACGCAAATAACCGCTCTGGGCTAGAGAGCGGTTATTGCATTTTGCAATATCTTCATCTTGCGGCCAACCGTAACGGTTTGCTCTACACCTTTATTATAAGGTGGAAGGACGGCTCTGTCAAGTGCGGCAGGGCCGTCTTTTTGCGCGCAAAAAAAAACGCAGAGCAAGAAAAAGGACGCCCCAGAAGGGGCGTCCCTTTTTGGACTCAAGTATGCACTTGGGGTGAATCACACGGGGTGATTACTCGGTAACCTCATCAACAGTTACAGTAAGACCAGCACCAGCCTGGAAGGTGATCTGCAGCTCCTTATCAGAGGTAAACTGCAGGGTGTTATTATCGGTCTCCTTAACAGTGAAAGCATTGCCGGAGAATTCAGCGACAATATCATCTACGATCTGAGAACCCCAACCATTAGTGTTGGTATAGGTCTTCTCCATCTCATAGCGCTGACCGTCCTTAACAATGGTCATCTTAAAGTTGCCCGTATAAGCCTGATCACCCGCGTTAATGGTTACGGTATAAGCGTACTCCTCAGCCGGGGCAGCCACAACCGTTACAACGCCATCATTATTCTGCTTAGAATTGTCAACTGCGCTGTAATTCGAGGTTTCATTCAGAGAAACAACCAGGTCGCCAGTTGCCTGGCCCTCGCCGATCTCCAGAGCATCAGCCAGCTTCAGCTCATAGCAAACCTTATCATCTTCCAGTTCACGAGCCTCAACAATGCGGTACTCTACATCGCGGCGGTTGTTCAGGACAGTGAAGGTCGGTTCTGCGGCATCCTTCTGGCCGTCAACGACTACGAATACAACATCTTCGCCAGCAGTATAGGAATCCTTCTCCTTGTCGCCAGCAATATTCATCGCAGTGTAGACGTTAGTTGCACGGGCAGCCTTCTGGACAATCAGCCGGTCAGTATCCAAGAACTGGAACTTATCTGCCGCAACATTGAAACCGTATGCAGTTACATAGTAGGTGCCAACCGGCAGATCAGTGCCGTCCTGCATAGTCAGAGATACAGCTTCCGTATCTACAACAGAATTGCTTTCAAAAACTACATTGTTCTGTGCATCTCTAACTTCGAACTTAACACGATTGCCATACTCATCGAAGTGATCCTCTGCCGTCGCCTTTGCAGACACATCAGCGCCATATTTAACGGTCAACTCGTCTTCCTGCGATTCCTTACCAGAATACAAGGTCATTTCGCCAAGTAACTCATTATACTCATCGACCTGATCCTCGTAGTAGTAAACCGCTACGACACTATCACCGTCAGCCGGGGTGGTATCATCGATGACGACATCGGCTACGCAGTAAGAATCCTCGTATTCGTCGTTGATCGAATTGATCCAAGATACCAGATCAGCCTTGTCGCCGGTGTCAACCGAGAGATCATCGGAGAACGCATGCTCATAAGCGTTCATGAACTCACCGTTATGATTCTCGATCATCGGGCCGTCGCTCAGCTTGTAATAAGCGGTATCGCCATCCAGCTCATAGAAGTTCTCGAACTCTGCATTGTCAACAGTGGTCAACTTCCAATTACCGTCCTCGTCGCGTACGATAGAGGTCGGGGTAACCATCAGGTAATCGCCATCGTTGCGCAGGTTGACAACTGCACGGACAACCGAGTAGTGGTTATCAACACTTGCGGTGTTATAGACCGGAACACTGTTCGCATCAATCTGCGGCTGAGCAGCGGTGTTGCTATATGCCTCGGTATCATCAATGACATTCAGCTCAGTAACCTTGCCGTCCTTGTTGAAGCGCAGCTCAGCGTAGACGCCGTTCTTGTCGCCCTCAACCTCGTCATGAATACGATCAATGATGCTCTCGGTATCCTTGTTCGTGCCATTGACGGTCATATCATCAACGTCGATGGTGTTGAACTCGGTCTCTTCCTCGCCGTTGACATACGCGGTGATGTCATAGGTCTCAGCCTTGTCGCCCTTCATGTTGTAATCCATGCTGGTCAGCAGGGCAACCTTGGTGGAGGTGCTCTTGAAGTCGTTCAGGTCGTCAACGCCCAGAACAGCGGACTCGATCTCGTCCTTAGCGTTGTCAACATTGTACTTGATGCCGCGAGCCGCCGGGCTAGCGCCGTTTGCCCTGTGGATATCCGGGATATCGGTGTAGTCGATCGCGATGACGTTATCGGCATCCATATCTACATCCCAGAAGCTGTTGTCATCGCCCCAGCCGCCGCCGAGCTGCGAACCTGCAACGATATTCTCAGTACCATTGACATTGAGCCACTCGTCATCTTCTACATCAACAGCAAAGATCACGTCGGCGGTCTGCAGCCAGTTGCGGGCGCCAGCCTCGCCATAGTTCATGCCATTTGCTTCGAGACCTGCATCTCTAACAGTGGTGACTGCGGTGCTGTCGTCGTTGTAGTCGTAGTCCGCAGAAGCGTTCTCGCAGGCAACCTCGATCAGGCGGGTGACGTCGCCGTCGTCGTTCAGGGTGTACTTGAAGACACGACCCTTAACATTGATATCCTCATCAACGCCGTCATTATACTGACCGTTGTTATTGGCATCTACCCAAGTAACGAACTCACGATCATCGTAACCGTCAATGTAATCGCCCTCAGTAGTGCTCCAAACCTCAACGTTTGCGTTGCGGGTCAGCTCGAGGTCTTCCATGTACTCGTTCTCGCCATTGACGCCCGAGATCATGGCATTGCGGCGGTTACCGGTCGAAGTGTTGTTGCCCTGGTCAGCGCCGGTGACGAAGATGTAGCCGTTATAAGCAGCCTCGGCCTCGTCCATCTTGATGATGAAGCCGTTGTTGTCCAAGTACAGATCCCACAGGTCAGCCGAATCCTCGTTCAGGTCGTTGTAAACATCCAGGCCGTCCGGGTTGTTGCCCTCGCCTTCCTCGAAGTAGTACTGATTCTCATCGTAGAACTCCGCGTCATGGATGAGCTCGTTGTCAAACTCAACGCCCTTCTTGGACGAGATGGAGGTGATCTCCTTGGTCTCAGGCTCAACGATCTCAACCGTCCAGGTGGAGGTGATTTCCTTCTTGCCAACGACTTCGTCGCTGGAAACCTGGATGATATCGCCCTCGGCAATGTCGTCCGGGAACTCTGCAACGATGGTGTAAACGTCGTCGTTGCCATCGCCGATGTCAACGCCGGTGGTCTCGCCGTCCAGATCCAGAACGAACTCGGTGCGGCCGTCAAAGCCACCCAGGCGAACGGTCTTGGAGGTGACAGACTTAACCTCGTAGTACTTGTAGATGTCACCGGTGATGAAATCAGCGGTGCCGTCGGAATCCCAGTCAACTACGCGGTAAGAAGCGGAGTTCTTGGTCTCCAGCGCGTCCTCAACCTCGCTCTCGGCCATGTGGTCATCGCCCCAGTTGATGTCGGAGTCGATGGTGCCGCCGACAAAGCCGCGAACCTCGTCGAGGTCAACATCCGGCAGAGCGTCGTCGGCCGGAGTATAGTTGTACGCAGTCTGGCCGTTAACGGTCTTGATCGCGTTGACGTCCCACTCGTTGGAGTAGACATAGCCTTCCTCGTCGTTGCCGTCGATGTCGGTAACTTCCTCGAGCTCGGGCTCGTCATGCGCGCCCATGCCCCACAGCTCAACCTGATAGCCCTTCAGGTCAGCGATGTTGGCCATGTCGCCGTTGTAGGTGAAGTAGTACGGAACGTTCTGATGGTTCTTCTGGCCGTCCTCGTACAGCTCGGTTGCGTCGTCGTCGATCGGGTAAGCCTCGAACATGTCAACGTTGCCGACAGTCAGGCGCTTACCGGTGATAACCCAGGTATGCGCCTGGCAGGTGGTCAGCTCCATGACCTGATCGTCGGTGGTCGATCTGCGCCATACGCCAACGGCAGCGCGCTCCAGGCCCCAAACGGACTCAGCCAGGGTCGGGTACTGCTCAACAGAGGTACCATGGGTGGTGTTAACCAGCTTCGCGCCGCGTGCGTAGTCAGCAAACAGTGCGTTGTAGATGACCTGAGCATCCTCACCGCGCAGAGCGTCGGTGTTCGCTACCATGTCAACGCCATCCATCAGGCCGATCGCCTGCGCGTTGGACATGTAGGTGTACGGATAGCCCTGCACCATATCCGGGGTCTCGTAACCCCAAGCACACACACGCAAGTCGCACCGTTTTCCGAACTTTTTTGGCAATTGTGCTGCTGATTTTTGCAAAAAATGCGCTGCTCATGTCCGAATGTATAGTATGCAACGCACACTCTGTTCTTGATTTGTTCGTTATTTTCCGGATTTTTGCCCGAGCGGGTGCAGTAAGTCCTGCAATGTCTCGGCCGCCGCCGCGTCAGCCGATTGGATGGCATGGGCGTAGATCCGGCCGGTTGTTGTAACATTCGCGTGCCCCAGCCGGGCGGCTACGGTCTGTAAATTGATGCCCCCGGCGATCAGCAGGGTCGCGTTGGTGTGGCGCAGGGCGTGCAGCGGGATATCGGGCAGGCCGTGCCGGTGCACGAAGCGGGCAAACCAACTGGTCACCGCGTCAGGATGGATGGGCGTGCCGTTCGTCGCGGTAAAGATATATCCGCTGTCCTGCCAGGCCGCGCCGCGGGCGCGTTTTTCGGCCTCCTGCCACTGGCGGAAGCGCAGGAGCATGTCCATAGCGTCCTGCGGGACCTTGATGCTGCGGCGCGAGGAGGGGTTCTTGGTGCTGTCTACGAAGATCCCGCGCCCGGCCAGATAGAGCGAAGAGCGGCGGATGTGGATGACCGACGCGCCAAAATCCACATCGTCCCAGGTCAGGCCGCACAGCTCGCCGCGGCGCATGCCGGTGTAGAGCAATATAATAATGATGGTGCGGTGCTGGATGTCGGCCTCGGTGAGCGCAGCGAGCAGGCGGGCCGCCTGGGCCTCGTCCAGGTACTTGGCCTCGATGTGGGCGGCGCGCGGCGGCTGGACGCGGTCGCAGGGGTTGGAAAAGAGCACCTGCCATTTGACTGCGGTCGCAAGGATGACCGAGATCAGCCGGTGATGGTGCAGGATGGTCTTGGGGGCCAGCCCGGCGTCCCGCCCGGCCGGGGCGAACAGCGCGCCGACCGGCTGGCCGAACCAGGCTGCGAGCCGCTCCGCGCTCTGCGCGGACACATTGCGGCCGGCGATTACGCTGCTGACCACCGAAAGCGAGATGCCGGCCTGGGCGGCCAGTGCTGGCCGGGTCAGGCCGCGCGCGTCCAGTTCGGCCCGCAGGTCGCCGCGAAAGCGCCGCCGCCGGTCGGCGCGGACGCCGGGCGCGGCCAGCGCTGCGTAAAACTGAATGAGATGGTGCGGCTGGATGCGGTCCAAACGCAGGTGCCCGATCGCCTCGCAGATGCGGGGCAGCATGGAGCGGTAGCGCGCACAGGTCGTGGGCCGCACCTGCCGGGCGGCGTATTCGCGCATCCACAGTCCGGCGAAATCTGCAAAGCGGACGCTGCCGGCCAGCACCTGGCCCATGCGGCAGCGCTCCTCGAATAGGGCGGCCTGCCGCCGGGCCTCGCGTTCGGCCTGGGCCTCGGTCATGCCGTCCTCCGGCCGCCAGGTCATGCTGCGGACGATCTGCCGCCGGGCCGTGTCATAACCGCACGAGACCCGGATGGAGTAGGATTTCCCTCGCTTCTGTATCGTTGCCATTCTGATACCACCTATCCTGTTAGATTTTGGGAATCCCAGCGTTTTCCGTCCGAAAAAGACGAAAAAACACCGATCTAGGCGATTCCGCTCCCATTGTACTGGCAGGATCAGAACACTGACAAGTAAACCGCCCGTAAACGGACGGATTTTCCAGATACTGCGCATTTTCTGTCACTTTTTCTGTGTAATATCGCACGAAGGGGCGCGGCGGGGCCTGTTCTTTGTTTGTTCTTTGCCGGACCGCGCCCGGCCCCGCCTTACCTTATAAATATACACGCGCCGCGGGATTTTGCCGGTTTTATGCAAAATATCCGAAAAACCGCCCGGCCCGGCGGCCTACGCTGTAATCATCGGATATTTTTTTTACAGAAAGTTGTCATAAAACATGTGCAATATTACACTTATGTTACGTATCGGCCTGTCACATTGACTTTGTTTTTCGTGACTGGTATGATGAATCCGTACAAGAGGTGGGGCAATAATGCCCCCCGAGATCAAAAAGGAGGAAATGTTCCTATGAAGAATCTGAAGAAGGTTCTTGCCATGGTACTGGCGTTCGCGTGCACTTTCACGATGTTCGCCGGCGCTAAGGTGTTTGAGGACGTCCCGGCGGGCTCCGATTACTCCGAAGCGATCACCATGCTGTCCGACCTGGGCATCATCCAGGGTAAGGACGATGGTAAGTACCATCCGGAAGATACCATTACCCGTGCCGAGGCTTGCGCTCTGATCGCTCGTATGATGACTGGCGACCCGAACGTATCGCAGTACGTTGGTGCGCAGAACTTCACCGACGTTGCGAAGGGCTCCTGGAAGGATTCCGCGATCGGTTACTGCTACATCAACAACATCGTAATCGGTGTTGGCAACAACAAGTTTGAGCCGGACCGTGCGATCACCGATGCTGAGTTCATCACCATGGTCGTCCGCGCAATGGGTTACGAGACCCCGGATATGGCGCAGGGCTATCCGTACACCTACATGTCCAACGCGCAGGCGATCGGCCTGCTCGACGGCGTTGACATGGTAGCGAACACCGACGCTCTGCGCGGTGAGGATGCTCAGGTCATCTACAACGCTCTGTTTGCTGACTACGCGCGCGGCGCGAAGCTGGTCAACACCACCCACGGCACCTCTGTTGAGACCTACCCGACCCTGGCTGAGTCCGTTTGGGGCCTGGAGCGTGCAGCAGTTGGCGAGTGGCGCAGATCGACCTCCGACGATGAGACCATGGAGCTGACCACCTGCAAGGCGCACACCTGGGTTATCACCGGTAAGAGCCTGACGGTTGGCAACGTTGACATGTTCGAGGCTTACCCGATCGAGGACGACGAGACCAAGCTGTACGACCATGGCAAGAAGAACGACAACGAGCCGTATTACTTCACCTACAACGGCGATATGGCTAACATCGCTGACCTGAAGGGCTATCAGGTTGAGCTGTGGGGCATGGGTTCGCATGACGAGCCCGAGCTGACCGAGGTTACCGACGAGAACGGCGACCGCAAAAAGGTTTACGTTTACTCTAACGAGTGGGATGTCAACGCAATCAAGACCGTTAATGGCCAGACTGCGTACAACTACACCCCGGCTGACGAGGACCTGCCGGACGTTGACCTCGACGAGGTTCGCGGCTTTGTTGGCGGTACCTTTATCAGCAACGATGTAGACGACTACATCAAGTGGGGCGACAGCAATCTGTCTAAGAGCACCGTAGAGGAGGCTCTGCAGACCAAGAACTCTGCTTCCTACCGCGTAGTTGACTGGGATTCCGACGGCACCGCTGATTTCATCACCGGCGACATCTACAAGTACTACGAAGTCAAGTCTGTCACCAGCTCCAAGATCCGCCTGGGCGGCTTCGATGGTAAGACCGAGTTCGTTCTCGATCTGGACGGCGAAACCGAGGATGTTGATATCGGCGGCCAGGATTACACCATCAAGGCTGAGTTCCCGGACGACATCGAAGAGGGCGACATCATCCAGGTTTCCACCGACGAGGTCGTCGGCAAGAAGACCATCAACTCCACCTGGACCATCGAGGTCGTAGAGCCTGAGACCAAGGAGATCACCTCCATCTCGTCCAAGAAGGGCGTTGAGTTCGACGACGAGCTCATCCATGACGCAGAGCGCTACAACAAGGTTGATTATTTCTTCGAGGGCACCGATGATATTTACAACGGTCTGGACGAAGATTCGGCCGACATGTGGGATCTGTATCTGGATGCCAACGGCTTCATCATCAAGATGGAGGAGTCTGAGGGTGCTTACAACGGCTACATCTTTGTCACCGGCGCTGACGACGGCGACAATACTTCGACTGGTAACCGCCGCACCGCAAAGATTTCCGGTGTTAACGACCAGAACGAGTACATGGAAGACCTCGAGCTGACCCGCAACGCAAGCGTTGATGTCTGGAGCGGTACGAAGTATGTTGACGGCTATGATGACCGTGAGTTTGATGAAAACTACAATATCAAGGGCCGTGCATTCAAGTACACCCTGAACGACGACGGCGACGTTACCCGCCTGGTTGAGGTCGCTTGCGAGAACACCTCTGCGAACTATCGGTATAACGACGATTCCAATGCAGTTGACTCGATGAATGATAAGGGTGACAGCAGAACCGAGCGCAATTGGCTGCAGAAGGCATCCGTTATCTTCGCTGTCGAAGTCAACGATGATGAATGGAAGAAGTACGATGGAGTGGACGGCACCGCAATTGATGGTAAGGCAAACATCGTTGCTGGTTCCAGACTTGGAATGGGCGGCGGCGACGACGGCTCCCGTTTTGACCGTGACATCGATGCTGACAACGTTATCGCACTTGACTACACAGATGTTCCGGAAATCGGCGTATATGGTGCTTCCACCAAGACCGATGCTCGCGGCGTGAAGTACAATGTCGATGCTGCGAAGGACGAGATCGAGACCGTTGTTCTGGGTGTTGACGACCTGAACGACTTCAAGAGCACCTCCACCAAGGTTGCCCTGCTGACCGGCATGGACTACAACATGAAGGGCGACAAGGCTGAGACCTATGACATCACTGCGTATGTCAACGGCGAGGAAGAGACCGAGTTCAACACCATCGATGTTGACGATATGACCGTCAATGGCACGACCAAGGATACCGAGAGCATCATTGATCGTATTCATGACGAAGTCGAAGATGGTAAGAACGGCGTATATGCTGAGCTGCGCTTCAATAAGGACGGCAAGGTCACCGAGCTGAATGTTATCAATAAGAGCGTAGCATTCGATGATAAGTACGTTCCCGTTAACAACAACCATGCTCTGTATAACGTTGCAAAGGAAGATGCGCACTACTCGGTTGTTCGTGCAGTTGTTAACCTCCGCAATGATGGCGATCATCTGATGGTCACTCCAACCTCCATCGTTAAGGATGCAGATGGCAATTGGAAGCTGACTACGGTTGATAACGCAGAGTTTGACTACTATTATGATCTGGACGGCGACACCGCTTACTTCAAGCTGAGCGATGGCCCAATGATTGAAGGCCAGGACGGCGAGTTCATGAATGCCTATGATCATGGTTTCTCTGACGATTATGCCGTCGAGGCCGGTGATAAGGCTGATCTGGTATCCTGGATTAATTCGATCAACGACGAATACGAGGATTCTTACTGCGTAGCCGATGTCGTTATCGACAGCACAAAGCCGTCCGACAGCGACAGTGTTGTGGCAGTTTACTACTACGAAGATGCCGTTGACGAGTACGGTACCCTGAGCGGCGATATTACCGTTAATGGTGACCGTGAGATTACCTATGGTGAAGATGTTGTTGCTAGAGTCGACTGCGCTGATTCGAACCTGGATGACAACTCTGTTGAGCTGAAGCTGAGCTCTATGACTCAGAATGCAGACGGCGATTATGTTGCAGTTGATACGAAGGTTGTAAGTGCTCCCGAAACTAGCACGGATGTCTTTACTTATAACTTTGGTAAGCTGGATGCTGGTACGTACTATGTAGAGGCAACTGGTGAAAACACGGCAACTGAGAAGAATGACCGTCAGCGGATTGATGGCATGTACTTTGTAGTGAAGCAGGCTAAGAGCGATGCATCCGTCGAGATCGACGAGAGAACTTACTCTTCTGTAGTCGTCAAGAATGCTCCGAAGGGTCTGACGAGCGATAACTTCAAGGTATACGTTAACTCTACCCTGCTGACTGCTGGCGAATACGACTTCCGCTATGACGATCAGGATGATGCTGCTGATTACAACTTCCTGCTGAATAAAAAGTTGGGTGCTGATACGGTTAAGGTTGAAATCGTCAATGTTCCGAACTACATCTTCGATCAGGACGCCCTGACAGTAACCATTACTGAGGCTGAGCCGGAAGAAGTAGAGGTTAAGCTGACCGCTTCTTGGGATGCTGAGGCGAAGACCGTAACTGTAAACGGCACTGGTATTGCAGACCTGGATTCTCTGGAGTACTGGACGCTGATGGATAGCACGGATAAAAATGAGATGGATAGCTTAACCGGCATTACCCGCGGGACCAGCAACAATAATGTTGTGATCTCCGGTACTTTCGTAAATGGTGGTGTGTATAAGCTTCATCTTGACGCAACGGTCGATGGCGTACATTACACCGGTGTATGTGATGTAAATACTCCGGCAAACTAAATTCAGCTTCCTAGAAACTGAATCGGCTTTACGCCAAACAAAAAGGGACGCCCCTTCTGGGGGCGTCCCCTTTTTGTTTTTCCGGGCTGGCCGGTCGCCGCCCCCCTGCCCCGCGGCAGCCGCCGCGGACGCAAAAAGGACGCCCCGAAGGGCGTCCCTTTTTTGGGCCTCAATCCGAAGATCGAGAGGGGTTCAGTTGGGAACGGTTAGGCCTTTGCAAAGGAAACCGTTGCATCCTTGACAATAACGGTGCCTTCCTTACCGCTCTTCTCAGTGAAAGTCAGCTCAGAACCGTTGATTGCAACGGACAGATCCGCATCACCCAGCAGCTCAGTTGCAATCTTGTTTGCAATCTGAGATGTGGTATCATTTGCATCAACCGTAATAGTATACGACTTGGAGCCAATGGTCAGCGTGTAAGTACCAGCCTCAGCCTCAGTTGCGTTACCTGCCAGAGTCAGCTCTGCAACGCCAGGCACGGCAGCTACAGTGGCCTGACCTTCCGTTACCGCCTCTGCATCGCCTAGGGTTGCATACTCGGAGCCCTTAACGATCTCAAGCGTTACGTCTTCATCTGCATTAGCACCTGCCGCAATCTTAACCTTAGTGGTGCCTTCTACCGCAACGGTATAGCCGCTAACCTTAGAACCGATTGCAGTTGCGATTGCAGTTGCAGTCGTTGCAGCGTCTGTGTCCGCAGTCACTTCGAATGCACCTGCTACATCGCCGTTTACGGCAACATAGAATTTACCATCACCTACATACGTAACAGGATATGTCGCAGTAGCCGCCTGACCAGCAACAGCCTTTACGCCCTCAGTGGTTACCTCGCCAGCCTTAGTGTCTGCCAGCGTGTCACCAGCCTTAGCCAGAACCTCGAAGGTATCGGTGCCAACGACATTGCCCTTACGGTCATACAGCTTCAGAGTATAAGTCTGCGCAACTGCATCCTTGGTAGCAGTAACCTTTACAGTATCGCCAGAAACGGTTGCCGTAACGGTACCATCGCTAACTTCAGTGTTGCCGACAAATACCTTGACCGAATCAACAGTTACGTTGCCCTTGACGGTTGCAGTACCAGTGACATCAGAGCCATCCTTGCTCAGCTGAATATCCTTTACATCAACAGATGCGCCGTCAGCCTCGTCCAGCTCATCCTCGAACATGTAAACCGCAACTACATCGCCCTTACCGTCGTCGTCGATCTCGGAAGCGATATCAGCAACGTAGTACAGGTCGTTTGCAGCGTCATCATCGTTGCGGATGTCGGACGCGATGACATCGGAAGCCTCAGCAGCGGTGATGTCTGGGTTGCCGTCGAAGTTGGTGCGGATTCCAGCATCGTCCAGGATAGCCAGCGCCTTACCATCGTACTTGCCATCCTGACGTGTCGGCTTGCCGTCGATGGTATAGTAGAATACCTCATCAGCGAAGTCAGATGCAACAGTCTGGTCGTTCTTGGTGTCAATCGACTCGAGCATGTCATCAGAAACGTACTTGACATCCTTGTTGACGGTGGAAATCCACTTGCCCTCGTTAACGTCAGCAATAACCTTACGGGTGACCTGATAGTAGTCGCCAATGACAACGTTCTCGTTGCCAGCGCCGTCCTTATCGGTCTTCTGATCCATGAACAGGACCTCAGTCAGGTTGCCGTCTGCATCGGTGCTGATCTCAGCGTAAGCTGCGCTCTTGTTCAGGTAATCCTTCAAGGTCGAGCCAGCCATCAGGCCGTTGTTGATCTTCTCGGTGCGGCTACCAACAGAGTAATCCTTTGTGTTGTTCTTAGAGGTGTAATCCAGTACGGATACAACATCATCGAAATCGGTATCCTCGGCAGAAGAGATCGTCTCAACCTTGCCGTTATAAGCGACATCAATGGAGACAACATCATTCTTGTCGTAAGAAACGTTGGTTACGAGGCCAACCTTAGTGGAAGCAGCGTTGAACTTGTTGAAGCTATCAACGCCCATGACTGCAGCAGAAACGTCCTTGTTCTTGTCAGCGCTCAGCTGAATCTTATCAGTCTTATTGCCAACCCAAGACTCTCTGGTGCTAGCAACATAGTTAGAATCCAGCGTCGCCGGATTGGTGTCGTCCTTCGTGCTAATATCCGGAATGTCGTCAGACTTTACAGCCAGAACGTTCTTATCGTTGACCTTCAGGTTCTTACCGCTGCCCTCGATGTAGTCACCAATTACTGCGAAGATTACATCAGCATCTTCCAGTGCGTAATCCTGGCCGTCAACTGTCAGGCGGTCATTCTTAGCAACATAGGTGTAATCATCGTCAGCCTTGACGTCGTCCGAGATAACGGTTTCCATCTTGGTGATGACGCCGTCTTCGTCGGTCCAGTACTTGTAGACGTTACCAACAACCTTGGACTCATCGAAAGAACGATCGTCCTTATCATAACCATTCTTGGTAGAAGAACCGTCGATCTTGAGGTCGGAAGCAACTTCAACGCCCTTCTTGACCGTGTTATCAGCCAGCAGGATGTTCATTGCGCCCAGCTCACGACGAACGCCGTTGTCACCGTCATCGGTATCCAGAACCATCATGTAGTTCGAAGTCTCGGTCTCATAATCAGAGTAGATGATGAAGCCGTTACGATCGGTCCAGATGCTGAACGAAGTGCCAAGCTCTTCCTCATCGAAACCAGCGTAGGTAGACGGATTGTTCGGAACGATAACGTCGCCACGGTCAGCAGCCTGTGCAATCTCCATGGTCTCGCCGTCGAAGGTCAGAACCAGATGATCCTTGGTAGAAACCTTGTCAAGCTCATGTGCCTCAGCATCAACAACAGATACCGTTGCGGTGACCACCTCAGACTTCTCGCCCTTATCGTAGCCGTTCGAGTAGGTGACTTCAATGATGTCGCCCTCTTCGAGGTCATCTGCACCTTCTACCTTGATCTTGTAATCGTTCTCGTCGTTCAGATCATCCAGCTTCCAGGTGATCGTCTCGGACTTGGTGGACGTTTCTTCATCCTCGCCAGCCTTCATCGCAGACAGGGTCAGGCGCTTGGAGTTAACCGACTCCACCTTGTAGTAGTTCGCCTCGTCGACAACTACCCAATCAACGTCGCCGTCGGAATCCCAGTCCATCAGCTTGTACTGCGCGCCGTCGCGGACATTCAGAGCTTCCTCAACCTTCTTGTCAGAAGTGGTCTTAACGCCGTTGTACTCGTCCTTGGACAGGTAGGTGGTCAGATCAGAGTAAGTAGCATCATTTGTGATGTTTGCTGCATTGTCTGCAACGGACTCAAGATCCAGGGAAACGTCGTCCAGCTCGATGGTGCCGTTGTCAGACTTGGAGTCTGCCATAGAGGCGTTGTAGTCGTACTCAGACTGGCCCTTGACGGTCTTGATCGCCTTGATCTCCCAGTTGTCGGAGTAAACGAACTTCTTGTCGCCATTCTCCCAAGTCGGCTCGCCGTGGCTGCCCTGGCCCCACAGCTCAACCTGATAGCCCTTGATGGACTCTACATCGCCAGAATACTCAAACGAGTACAGACGGAATGCATTCTTCTCATCCGAGTCATACAGATCGGTAGTGTCGTCATCGATCGGGTAAGCCAGGATGTGGCCTTCCTCTTTCTTATCAGCGCCGACAACAACCCAGGTGTGCGCCTTGCAGTTGGTCAGCTCAGCGGTCTCGTCGTCCTTGTCGTCCTTGTCCCAGGTACCGACTGCTGCGCGTTCCAGGCCCCAAACGGACTCAGCCAGGGTCGGGTAGGTCTCAACAGAGGTGCCGTGGGTGGTGTTGACCAGCTTCGCGCCGCGCGCGTAGTCAGCAAACAGAGCGTTGTAGATGACCTGAGCATCCTCACCGCGCAGAGCGTCGGTGTTCGCTACCATGTCAACGCCGTCGAGCAGGCCGATCGCCTGCGCGTTGGACATGTAGGTGTACGGATAGCCCTGCGCCATATCCGGGGTCTCGTAACCCATTGCGCGGACGACCATGGTGATGAACTCAGCATCGGTGATCGCACGGTCCGGCTCAAACTTGTTGTTGCCAACACCGATTACGATGTTGTTGATGTAGCAGTAACCGATCGCGGAATCCTTCCAGGAGCCCTTCGCAACGTCGGTGAAGTTCTGCGCACCAACGTACTGCGATACGTTCGGGTCGCCGGTCATCATACGGGCGATCATTGCGCAGGCCTCAGCACGGGTGATGGTGTCTTCCGGATGATACTTGCCGTCGTCCTTACCCTGGATGATGCCCAGGTCGGACAGCATGGTAATCGCCTCGGAGTAATCGGAGCCCGCCGGGACATCCTCAAACACCTTAGCGCCGGCGAACATCGTGAAGGTGCACGCGAACGCCAGTACCATAGCAAGAACCTTCTTCAGATTCTTCATAGGAATGTTTCCTCCTTTTTGATCTTGGGGAGCATGATTGCCCCGCCTCTTGTATGTGCCTATCATAGCAGACCAGATTTTTATTTTCAAGTTTTTCGTCCCATGTGTAACATAAGCGTAATTAACTGTAACTTATTATATGTTTTTTATTACAAATTTCCATTTTATATCGTTAAATTGTTCTAATTTTATACATTTTGTATTTTACTTTCCATAGTTATAACAGCATATTTATAGAAGTAAATTTTTGCAAAAAAACCGGGCCTCCCGCTCGCGGCGGAAGGTCCGTTTTTTCTCTTATATCTTCGTTTTTTTATCTACCTTTAATCCAGGCTTTCTGCTTCCCTGAGCCAGACTTCGCTGACCGCGTCGGACGGCATGCGCCAGTCGCCACGGGGCGACAGGGTGACCGTGCCGACCTTGGGGCCGTCCGGCAGGCAGGAACGCTTGAACTGCTGGGCAAAGAACCGGCGCAAGAAGGTCACAAGCCACTTCTTGACCACAGCGCGGCTGTGCACGCCCGCAAAGGCCCGGCAGGCCACGCGGTAGAGCTTGCGCGGCGGATAGCCGAAGCGCAGCATATAATAAAGGAAGAAGTCGTGCAATTCATACGGCCCGACCAGCTCCTCGGTCTTCTGGCTGATCTCGCCGTCCTTGGGCGGCAGCAGCTCGGGCGAGACCGGCGTGCCCAGCACGTCCAGCAGGATACCGCGCAGCGGCTCGGCCGCGCGCGAGGCCTCGAACGCCGTCAGGTCGCGCACGAGCGTCTTGGGGATGGACGCATTGACGCCGTACATGGACATGTGGTCGCCGTTGTAGGTCGCCCAGCCCAGCGCCAGCTCGGACAGGTCGCCCGTGCCGATGACCAAGCCGTCCATCTGGTTTGCAATGTCCATCAGGATATAGGTGCGCTGCCGCGCCTGTGCGTTCTCGTAGGTCACGTCCAGCTTGTCCGGGTCATGGCCGATGTCTGCAAAGTGCTGGGTGACGGCCGCCTTGATGTCCACACACTGCAGGGTCGCGCCGTATGCCTCGGCGAGCTGCTCGGCGTTGGACTTTGTGCGGCGGGTGGTGCCAAAGCACGGCATGGTGACCGCCTGGATGCCGCTGCGCGGCCAGCCGAGCATGTCAAAGGCATGCACGGTGACGATGAGGGCCAGCGTGGAGTCCAGGCCGCCCGACAGGCCGATAACGGCCGCCTTGGCGCGCGTGTGGCGCAGGCGGGTGGCCAGACCGGTCGCCTGTAAGTGCAAGATCTCCTCGCAGCGCGCGGCCAGGTCGGTGCGGTCGGCCGGGACAAAAGGCGTCTGCGGGAAAGCGCGGGTCAGCCGGACCTCGCGCAGGGGCAGGTCAAACCAGACGTCGGTCATGGCCCGCTCGGCCCGGCCGAAGGTGTTCATGCGGCGGCGCTCATGGGCGATGCGGCCGAGGTCGAGCTCGGTCATAATCAGGCCGGTGGTGAAGCGCTCGGACTCGGCCAGCACGGCGCCGTTCTCGCAGATGAGGTCGTGCCCGGCAAAGACCAGGTCCTGGGTGGACTCGCCGAGGCCGGCGTCGGCGTACAGATAGCCGCAGGCCAGCCGCGCCGACTGCCCGGCGACCAGCTGGCGGCGGTAGGCCGCCTTGCCGATGAGCTCGTCCGAGGCCGACAGGTTGATGAGGACGGTCGCGCCGGCCTCGGCCAGGCCGGCCGACGGCGGCGCGGGCACCCACAGGTCCTCGCAGATCTCGCAGCCCAGCACAAAGGCGGGCAGGGTGCGGCAGCGGAACAGCAGATCGACCCCGAGGGGCGTCTGCTGGCCGCACAGGGTGACCGTGCGGGTGGCCATGCCCGCGCCCGAGGTGAAGTGGCGCGCCTCGTAGAACTCGCTGTAATTCGGGATGTTCTGCTTGGGCACAAGGCCGAGCAGCTTGCCCTTGTAGCAGATGGCCGCGCAGTTATACAGCGCGTTATCCACCTGCACGGGCAGGCCGAGCGCGATCACCATGGGCCGTCTGGCGCTCTGCTCCAGGATGCGCCCCAGGCTGTCCTCGGCCGCGCGCAAAAGCGCCTCCTGCAGGAACAGATCCCCACAGGTGTAGCCGGTCAGGACCAGTTCGGGAAAGACGCACAGGGAAACGCCCTGCTCGGCGGCCTCATCGATCTGCTCGAGCACGCGGGCGGTGTTATAGGCACAGTCGGCGACGCGGATGCGGGGCGTAGCCGCGGCGACTTTTAAAAAACCATCTTTCATGTTCTTCCTCCATTTTGATCAACAGTTCTGCTCCCTTTTATTATAAAGGAAAGCGCCAGGGTTTACAAACCCTTTTGTGCGCAGCGGACGCCCATTTATAAAAGTTGGCGCCGCAAAAAAAACGCGCCCTCCGGTCATGCGTCCCCCAGCCACCCGGCGCGGTCTGCTGCCGGGCATCCAGGAGCGCATCATCCTCTGGCGCGTCTCCCCTATCTATATTTTCTTTGTCCTAACAAAAGCCCCAGTGTACACGCTGCAAACAGAATATGAAATAGGATGCAGACCGGGGCAGGCTGTATTGCGGACAGCCCCACATACAGGGTAATATGGTCGTACTGCCACCAATAGTAGATCGGGCAAACCTGCATCACGCCGGCGATCCACAAAACCCACCGTATTCTCTTTGGCCGTATCCATTCCGCGCGGCGGCGCCATATATTTTGAAACCAAATACATGCCAGGCATATAAACAGGATGCTGTAGCAGAGCGGGGCTTCCCATTTCCCTCCCACATCAAAACGATCAGGGAATGGGCTTTGCAGATAGAATACGCCCTGCAGGGCCATCAAACATCCATATAGTATACCGATTGATTGTCGCGGTAAGGTCCGCTGTTTCATATCCGTCATTCTCCTTTCCATATCCTGATTTTCCTGGGAAAAGGCCGCATTTCCCTATAAAATCTTATTACCATATTTATAACATATTTTTATGGCCTTTAGCGGCCTTTTACCGTTTTTTACTGATATCTTTCATTTATTTCCTGCTGCCCAAATAGGAAAACGCCCGCCCATACATGGGGCGGGCGTTCTGCCCGGGAAACATCCCGTTATCCCTGTCCAACCAGCCCATCCACCGCGCGCAGCAGCTTTTCGCGCAGCTCGGGGCTGGGGCTCTGCTGGAACGACTTGACCTGCCGGAACACGCGCTCGGTCTCAACCGCCTGCACCACTCCAGCCGCGCTCTCGTGCATGGCGGCAAGCTCGGCTTCGGTCAGACGGCCGAGCATCTGCTCAAGCTGCCGGTTGAGCGCCGCATACTGCTCGGTCAGTGCGCGGATCTCCTGCCTGGCCCCTTCCCCGGTCTCAATGCGCGGGGGCAGGCCGGCCTGCGCGGGCTGTGCCGGCTGCTGGGCCGCGTCCGGCTGCCGGGCGCCGCTGTCCAGCGTGTCAGCATCCACGCCGAAGAAAGCCGCTACACGCTTCCGGGTGGCCGGGGAGACCGAGATGACGCCGTTCTCCCACTGTGAGATCAGGCTGCGCGATACACCGGTCTGCCGGCTCAGCTCCTGTTGGGTCAGGCCGGCCTGCTCACGCAGCGCCTTGAGCCCGCTTCCGCTCGTCCTGTTCTGCAAGGAAGGTCCCTCCTGTCAAATCCATCGTTGTTCTCCTCTATCATACTGGATTTGACAAAATTTGTCAATGTTCTGTCATGTTGTTTGACATATTTTGACATTATCCGCTGTTATGTTTAAACATTGTCAAATGGCAATTGTCAAATTGTTTAATTGTTGTTTTAACATCACGTAAACGACAGATTTCCCTGCATTTTTGCCATTTCCCGCGCTCATAAGTCATACAGGCCGGCGCGATCGTTGATCACAAGCGCGTGCAGCAGCGTCTCGGTCAAGGGCAGGGTGCCGTCCTCCTGCCGTCTGAGATAATTCTTCGCCAGCAGATAGCGCACGGTATCCCGTCCCCATTCGGGCACTTCGTCCAGCGTCCGGTATTGTGCTTCCATGTCCGTCCCCTCCTTCGCTTACTGATTGCGTCGCCGCAGGGCGGCTGCGCGCAGCGAGCGCGCAGTCTCTCTGTCGATGCCCGCCGCGCGCAGCATCTGGTCGGTCGGCATGACGCCGGCGTTCAAAAAGGCCATGGCGCGGTCATAAGCGCGGTCGGCCGCGTCCTGCCGGCCCGACTGGGCCAGGCGGTCATAGTCGTACGTTCGGTCGTACCAGTTCTGCGCCGCGCTGTCCTCGCGGTCCAGCACGTCCTGATACTGCCGGTAGGCAAAGTCCCGCTCATCGGCATAGACGGCGTAGTCCTGCGCCAGGCGGTCGCTCTCCCGCTCGTAGGCGGCGGCAGACAGGCCGGCCAGGGTTTCGATCTCGCTGAGCAGGCTTCCCCCTTCGCTCTCGTACATCTGCCAGGCGAGCTGATAGAGCGCGGGGATGACGTCGCCCACCTTGCTGTTGTAATAATCGCGTGCCTGCGAGGCTGCGGCGACGGCGGCCGTGCTGGCCTGGCCGCCGGTCAGGGCGGCTGCTTCGCCCAGGGTATCCTTGGCCGCGCGGTCGCCCTCCCGGCGGTAAGCGGCCCGGTAGGACTGAAAGACCGGGTCGGATTCCGGATCATAGGAGAACGGCTCACGGGCCTCCAGGCGGCGCAGGGCGCTCTCCAGGCGCTCGGCATAGGGGTCGGCATGCGACGCCGCACCGCCGCTCACAGCGCCCGTCTGCGTGCCCGTATTGTGCAGACCTCCAAAGGTACTGTTGCGGTTGATGTAATCGCGCGCCGCAGTGTAGTAGGCGTCGTAGGCATACTGCTCGTGTCCGGGCTCGGTCGTCGCTTTGCGCACGCGCTGGTTCAGCACGCGCTCGACCTCGGCGGCGCTCGCGCCGGCCTGCATCATGCGGCGCAGGCGGTCGGCATAATCGACCGAAGGGTCATAATTTTTGTAATCCATGATCAAGATTTCCTCCTTTTGGTTGTGGGCGTCCGGCGGCCTACACGATCTTTTCCGGGCCGCGGTAGATGCCATCGGTGCGGAAGTAGTAGTCCACCCCGCCCACGCGCAGCTGGATGTAATCGTCGGCCGCCAGGTAGATATGCCCGTCTGCGCCGGCCTCGACTGCGACCTGCGCGTCGGACAGGATGCGGATGTTATTGCCGCCACGGCTCTCGATAAACAGGTCGGGATAAGTCTGCGAGTAGACCTCCAGCGCGCCAACGACGTTATCTGGCTCGGCCGGGCCGTCGTAAAAATACAGGGCGCCCACGCCGTCCGAGGACACATGCAGGTCGCCGGTCGTGATGTTGTCGCCGTTGATGACGCTCTCTCCTGCCCGCTCGAGTGCGCGGAATGTGACCATGCCGGTGAAGTCAAAGCCGTCCACGGTCTGCTTGAGGCTGGAATACTTGCCGTTGAGGTCCTCGACCCGGGTCTCCAGCCCGTTCGCCGTGACGTTCACCGTGGTCAGCCCCATCTCGGCGCTGTACACGCGCGCAGACAGGCTGTCCGCCGTCTGTGTGAGCGTGGACAGGCTGCCCTCGGCGCTCTCGATGCGCGCCGTCAGGCCCTCGGCCGTCTGCATGACGGCGGACAGGCCGCCCTCAGCGTTCTCCACGCGGGTCAGGATGCCGGCAGCGGTCTGCTGGATCTCGGACAGGTTGCCCTGTGCGTCCTGCATCTCGCGGCCCAGCGTTTCCAGGCCCTGCACATTGTCCTCGTCCAGGTTCATGAGCACAAAGCGCAGCATCTCGGTCAAGGACGCCGTGTAGTCATGCAGGCGCTTGACCGTCTGCGGCAGGTTGTCTGGGTCATACTTGGGCAGGGCTTCGGTCAGGAATACTGCCATCGTCTCCTCCTCTCTCGTTCAGTCCGCCGGCCCATCCGGGTATATCGTACGCCGGATGGCCTGCAGGGTGATGTCGCCGCGCCCGGTCAGGCGCAGCCAGAACTGCATGCCGCGCGCCGGCCGGACCGGGATGCGCGCCCGGCCCTCGGGCAGGCCCTCGCCCGCCCAGACGGCCTGCCAGGCGCTGCCGGGCGTGCGCAGCTCACAGGTCAGCGCGCAGTCCCCTGCGCAGTCGGCCAGCAGGGTCAGCCCGGTGAGCACGGCGGGCGCGCTCTGGCGGAACGGCCCGAACACGGCCTGGAACTTGCTGTCCTTCCGGCTCTCCCCCGCCTTCCACAGGGCGTCCGCCTCGGCCAGGTACAGCGTGCCGCCCTGCCCGGCAAACTGCACGGCCTGCCGGGTATCCACAGGCAGAAAGGCTGCCTGTTCGGTGTCGTAGGCCAAGGTCTCTGGCTGACCCTCGCGCAGGCCGGACAGCCACAGGAGGTGGCCGTCTGCGCCCGCGCACACCGCCGTATAGGGCGCCTCGCCCAGCGGGGCGCTCAGGCGGTCCGGGATGCCTCCGCCATAGGCCATGAGGCCGTCGCGCGCCCACCAGTACACGGTCTCCCCGAGGTTTACGATGGAGCGCTCGCAGCCGGCCGCGACGCCTGGAATCTGGCTGACCTGCACCTGGAAGTTGGACGGCTTTGCGCCGTAAACCTTGTGCACGCAGTCCTCCTTGAAGCACAGCACGTGGCTGGACGCGGCCGCAATGCCGGTGAACGCGCCGTCGGTGCCGACCTCGGTCTCAAAGCCGTCGGTCGCCAGGCCCTCATACGCCATCCAGTTGAGCGGGTCGCCCAAGGCCGAGCAGCAGATGGCGTTGCCGTGCACGCCCCACAGGCGGTTGTCCTTTTCGCAGACAAAGTCCAGGTCGGGCACCGTGCGGGTGATCTGCACGATATTCTCACTGCCCGGCAAAAAGCAGCCCTCCGAAAAGACCAGCGCGCCATCCTCAACCGCGCGGACCACGGCGGTCTTGTTGTTCTCCGGGTTGCGCGTGCAGCCCGTGATGGTCACGCCGTCGCCTGCACGGAACCCTTCTGTGCCCGTGATCTCGATCGTGCGCTCGGTGAAGGTGGCCGCGCCCTGTGCGCGCGCTTCCATGTCGGCCAGGCTGCCGTCCTCGCCCAGCGTCAGGTATTTCTTCTCAGGGAAGAGCACGAGCCGGCGGCCCAGAACCGCCATCTGGTGGCGTGTCTCGCGCACGCCGCCGCGGTCGATGCCGTCCACATACAGCCGCCCGCCGCTCGTCCAGATGAGCGCGCCGTGCGCGGTGAATAGGTCGGTGCAGGCGTCCAGGCTGCGCACTTTGACGGCCGCCGGGCAGGGCCGCAGGGCGGGCAGCGCCCCGGCACAAAGCCCCATGCCCGCGCGCACGGCGCCGGGCGCGGCGCGCACACGGCGGTCCAGCCCGGAAAACTGGTCGGTCTGGGTGCGGGATGCGGCTGTCCCGCGCAGATACGGATACTCAGCCATAGGCCCGCACCTCCGCCCCGCGCGCGGGCAGGTTCTCCCGGCGGTACGCCCGGGCCCAAGCGTCATAGAGCGCACTGTACAGCGCAAGCTCGGCGTTATAGCGGTCGTATACGCCGTCTAGCTGGGCCAGCATGGCCGCAGCAAAGTGGACATAGGCCGCGTCATAGGGCGCGGGGATGGACAGCGTCCCGGCGGGCAGGGCCGTGAGCGGCGGCTGCCCTAGGACCTCAGCCCGGGCCAGGTTCTCGGCCTGCAGGACAAAGGCCCCAGCCTCGTCCGCGCCGTGCGCGGTCGGCCAGCGGCAGCGCGCAGCCTCCTGCGCCGCCTGCGCGGTCATCGTGCGCCCTCCCCGCGCGCCTGTGTGCGGCGCATCATGGACTCGGCCAGGCGGTCCTGCTCGGCCGAATTTTCCAGGGCCTGGGCGAACATGGGCCGTACCTTGACCGGCACGCCGCGGCGGATGAGGCAGCTCTCGCCGTTGACGCAGACAAACACATCGTCCTGATAGCGCTCACCGTCGGCGAACAGCGTGACCTCGACCAGTTCCTCGTTCTTTTTTGCATATTCCACAGCGTTTTCCTCCTCTGTTCCGCAATATATTTTTCTTTGCAGGATTTTTTATCATTTCTTGCAATTATTTATTCGTAAATCGGATAAATATACCGAATCAAGCCCCGGTGAACGTGGACGTGGTCTCAATGCGCACCATGTAGGCCTCCTGCAGGCGGACGGCCGCCTTGGTGGCCTTCCAGGCGACCGAGGCGCGCTGGTCGAGCGGGTCCTGCGCGCCGCCCGAGCCCAGCTGCTTGACGATGAGCGTCAGGCCGCCGCCCTCGATCTCGGTCGTCCCGTAGGCGTTATCGCCCAGGATGAGCGTGGCGTACACATCGCGGCCCGCGGCGCCCGCGCCCTCAAACACCTTGGCCTCGCTGGTCTCGACAAAGCGCACGTTCTCGATCTTGCCGATCTCGCCCTCATAGATGCCGTCCGGATCGGAATAGGACTTGACGTTCACCCACTTGGGGTCGCTCATGAGGTCATAGGCCACGTCCGGGTGGATGATGCCGATGTAGCTGTCGCCGATGGGTTCGGCGTTCTGCTTTTTGAGCGTGCGCACCGCACGGCGCACGGCGTCCACGGTCAGGTAGTGGTTGCCGGTCTCGGCGCCGCCGACCAGCTTATCCCTGGACGTGACCTGGCCCTCGGCGTACTGCACGTTGGTGCCGCCGGCCAGCACCTCGCGAGTGATGGCGTCCAGGGTCTTGCCGGCCTGCGCGCCGAGCTGCTTGGCCGCGATGACCAGGTTGTTGTCGATGGCGGTCATGACGACCAGGTCGGACAGCTCGACATAGCCGCCGTACTGCTGGACCGGGGCTTCGACCGTTGTGATGGTCAATTTCTGGCCTTCTGGGGTCACGCCCTCGGTCAGCGGCGTGGTCGAGACCGGCAGCGGGCTGACCTTGCGGAACTCGATGGTCTTGCCGCGTCCGGCCGGGATAGGGCGCTTCTGGCCGAACTGGTCGTGCACGAGCTTGGGCAGCGAGCAGTCGATGAGATAATCATCGTAATAGGTCTTGATTTCGTCCGGCATGGTGGCCGTGGTGTTCAGGTTTGTGCCGGTGTCTTCGGCAAACATCTGGTAATCAAACATGGGTACTCTCCTTTCGGTCTGGGTTATCGTGGATTACAGCGCGACCTTCTCGCCGCGCAGGGCACGGCGGGCAATCTCGGCGCGGGCCGCGCGGCTGCGCGCGCCGCCATGGACGGGCAGGCCGGCCTGCGGGGCCGCACCGCTCTCGCGCGGGCGGCGTGCCAGGGCAGCCAGGTGGGCTGCGGTCTTCTGCGCCGCCTTGCGGGCGATGTCCTGCTGGATATCAGCCAGGTGCACGGCCTCATAGGCCCGGCGCACGGTCATGGGCTGGCGCGTGTCGGTCAGCAGGCGGACAAAATCCGGGTTTTGCAGCTCTTTCTCCATCGAAAAAGCCGGGTACAGGCGGCGCGTCTCGGCCTCCTGCGCCTGCCAGACCGCCTGCTGGGCGCGCAGGAGCGCGTCGTGCACCGACCGGCGCAGGGCAGCCTCCGCCTCGGGCTGTGCCGCCCGCTGCTTCTGGCGTTCTTGGCGCAGGGCGCGGCGCACAGCGATGGCAATGGCGCGCTTGAACTCCGGGCGGAACTCGCCCATCACCAGCGCCCGGAAGCGCTTTTCGCGCGCGGCGTCCGGCTTATGTGTTTCTTTCACGCAGATTCCTCCTCTTGTCCGGCACGGAAGTATCCCTCCGTTTGCATCTGAATGTGATCGGGATAGGCCGCGGCCATCTGGGCCAGGCCGATGACGGCGGCATAGAACAGCACCTCGGCTGCGCCGCTCCGGCCGCAGGTGACACGCGCCTCGCCCGGCAGGAGCTTGGCGTGAAAGCCCTGGAGCTCGAACGCGGCCAGCGCGCCCGCCAGGGTGTTGACTACGGCCGAGACCGCCGCGCACACGACATCCTGGCCGCGCGCGGCACAGCCGGCATGCCCGGCGACATGGAGGGCGCAGCGGTCGTCCCGCCGGCCCGCAAAAATCATAATCATGCTTCCTCCTTCTCCCCCGCGCGGGGGATCTGCTGTTCGGCGGCGGTCAGCGGCCCGCCCTGGCGGGCGCCGCGCCGCTGGCTGTCCGGCGCCTGGGCGGCGGACAGCATCCCGGCCTGGGCCGCGACGCGCTTTTTGACCGTCTCAATGCCGTCAAAATCCATCATTTCCAGTGCGATGAGCGCCTGGGATGCCAGATCGGGCCGGAAAAATCCCAGGCGGTACAGCTCCTTTGCCTGTTCGTTGCGGCTCATCTGGGAAAACGGGCTGGCCTTTTGCGCGCGGACCTCGATATCGAACGCCGCACGGCGGTCGCCCCGCGCCAGGCCGCCCAGCGTCACGAACATCGGCCTGCCGTCCTCGCCCGTGATGCGCACGGCGCGGCTGTCGTCATAAAACTGCCGGATGAGCTCGATGATGAGCGTGCACACCCGCGTAAAGGCGCGGTAGCTGCCCTTGATGAGGTCGCGCGAGAGCTTGCTGCCCGCCTCCTGCAAGGCCGCGATGGCTGAGGCCGCGGTGACGCCCGAGTTGGTGCCGCCCTGGGCAAAGTCGCGGTTGCCGCTGGTTTCCTTGAGTTCCTCGACCTTGCTCTGCAAATGGTTTGCGATGAACGCGGGCAGCGGCTGGGTCTCGATCTGGCGCAGGTCATCCGGGTCCAGCCGCCCGGTGACGTGGACAAAGTCCCGGGTAAAGTCGGCAAATTCCTGCTCGTTGACGCCGCACGCGTCGCGGTAGAACCAGCGCGGCCGCCCGGCTAGGCGGGCGTTGTTCAAGATGATGCTGTCCAGCTGGTCGATGTAACCCTGGGTGCCTTTCATAAGGTCCACATAGCCGAACCCGGCCGGGCTGTCCTCCACAGGGAACAGCACATCGAGCACAAAGGGATACTGTCCGTGGTCATACAAGCCGCTTTCTTGAAACGTTTGTTCGTTTTCTGTGGCGTAAAGCACGGTCGTGCCGACGAACTTGCAGAAGTGTACGGCCACGCGGCCGTCCGGGCGGCGCTTTTTGTAGTACCAGTCCACCACCTGTGACTTGCCCGTACGGTCCAGGGCGTCCTCATGCAGGCGCTGCAGCGGGCTGTCCGCCGGCGCGCGCAGCTTGCCGCGCAGGGCGGGATACGCGGCATCCAGCAGGTCATTGTCGCACTGGGTGACCAGGAACAGGTTGCGGCTGTCCTGGATGTCGCGCACGCCCGGCTCCCAGAACAGGTTGAGCAGGTCGACCGCGGTCACGCGGATATCGCCCATGCCGTCCTCGGCCTCAGGGTCCCAGAACACGCCGTAGCAGGCCGTGCCGTGGCGCAGTTTGGGATAGGCATTGCGCGAATAGATCTCCTCGAAGTCCGAGCGCTCCAGCAGCACGGGCAGGATGCGTGACAGGGTCTTGGCGTCCTGGGCGTCGCCCGGCTCGCGCGGGAGCACATCGGGCGCCGGATAATTGTCCATGATGTCGCCGTGCTTGCCGAGCAGGCTGTTGAGCAGCCAGGCGGACGCCGGCGCCGGTTCGCCCGGCCGGACCGCCGCCCCGTGGCGCAGGCGATACCAGCGCTCATCCTCCAGGATGCGGCGGTCTAGGGCCTGCTTGCCGCGCCGGTAGGCCGCGAGCAGGTCGGCCGCGCGCTGCACTTCGGCCTTACCGATGGTATGTTTTTGGGATTGCACGAGAGAAAAGACCTCCTTCTTGAAAAAAATCGACTTACTGCGAAAACTCCATCACGACATACCGCATTTCGTCGTAAATATGGTCCTCCATCGCGGTATTCACGTCCTCCACGTTGACCGGATCGTACACCAGCGCGGGCACCGTGCGGATAAAATGCCGGCAGGTGGAAAATACCGTCAGGCCGGGCGCCCCGTTTTGGTCAAACGCCAGCCTGTGGTGCACCTGCATCTTGCCCGCGATGCGGCTGTTGTCCCCCCGGTCAAAAAAGATGCCCTCCCGCTCCATCATCTGGGCCACGCTCTCGCCGCGGCTCTCGTCGAAGATCGACGGGTCGGCCACCCCGCGCACCGTGCGCCCCCGGATGTTGGGGTCGTCCTGCTCGATTTTTTTGATCTCGCGCGCGATGCGCGCGGGCTCCCACCGCACACCCTCATTGGGCGTGCCCGTGCAGCCATATAGTTCCCGGATGCGGCAGAGCGCACCGTCCGGGCTGATGGCCCACCACCCGACCGAGAACGGCCGGGAATAGCCGAAGTCGAACCCGCGCACCACGCGCCATCCTCTGGGAATGGGAAACGGGTCGACGACGTGAGTATAGCGCCGGTCGGCGTAGTGCGCTGGGTCGGCGCGCCACTCGGAAAAGACCTGGCCGGCAAAGGCATCCCAGTCGCCGTAGAGCAGGGCACGCCTGTCCGCGTCTGGCAGGGCGGCCAGGCGCGCGGCATAGGCCGGGTCATTTTGGAGCAGGATCTGGTTGTCAAAGACCGTGCTCGGCACAAAGATCCGGCTGCGCCGCGCGGTGTGCACGGCCCCATCCGGTGTGCGCACCTGCACATCCTCCCAGATGGTCTGCATGGGCGGGGCCGGGGTCAAAAACCGTGCCTTGACCCAGCCGTGCCCGATGCCGCCCGGGTTGGCCGAGGCCCGCAGATAGACCCGGGTGCCGGGGCCGGACGCGCGGTTGCGCGAGAGCAGATAGAGGTACTCGTCCTGGGTAAAATGGGTCAGCTCGTCGAACGCAATATAATCATAGGCGCGGCCTTGGTATTTAAAACGGTCGTTTGTGTGCTGCATCGCGCCAAAATAGATCTTCGCGCCCGAGGGGAACCGCCACATGTGCCGGGCCTCGCTCCACTGTGCGCCGGGGAATGCGCCCCGGTAATAGCGCTGCGATTTATCTATCAGCTCGGAAAGCTCCGGATAGGTCTTTCGCAGGATGAGCGCGCGGTAATGGGGGATGTGCGCCTGCCTGAGCGCCTCGGCCACGAGGGCCTCGCTCTTGCCGCCGCCCGCCGCCCCGCCGTAAAGCGCCTCATCCTCAAAACGGGCCAGGAAGTCCGCCTGCCGCCGCTGCGGCGTCCACAAAACCATGTGTCCCCGTTTTCCTCCTTTCCAGCCATTTCCCGTCCATGATCGACTGTATATTTATGCTAGATTTTTTCTCTGTATGAATTATTTTATTTAAAATCCTGCAAAACAGCCGATCTATGCCCGAATGGCCTATTTTGTCAACCGGACGCGCCGCCGCTTTCGGGGCCGTCCGCTGCCGCCGGCAGCTCGACAACGCCGGTCGCCAGCCCGTCCGGCGCCGGGTCCTCCCCGCCGCCCCACTGCCGCGGCAGACGGTTTTTCAGCCAAAACTGCTGGGCCGTAGTCGAAGGCGTATCATAGACTTCCTCGGTGCCCGTGACAATCTCCTCATATTCGCGCACCTTCTTGCCCGTCTGGTCGTCGTACTCCACCCGCTTGAGCTTGAAAAGCTTGCTCACCGGCCGTACGCCGCCGACCGCACTCTGGTAGAGCGCCTGCTCGACCGCCGCGTCCTGTCTGCGGTTTGCCATACGCGGCCTCACCTCCCCTCGCATTGAAATTCGAACTTCTGTTCGTTGTCTCTAGCATACCACGCCTGGGTGACACCGTCTACCCGGCGTATGTCTGCGATTTATGTCCGCTTCCGGCTCTGGTTTTTTTGCTGCCGCTGCGGCCAAGCCGGGCTCCCTGGGCCGTGCACACTGCGCGCCAGGGCCAAAAAGCAGGCGTGCTTCCCTGCCCCCGCCCGCATCCCAATCCGCATTTTTCCCGGTATTCTGGCCCCGTCCTGCTGGATTTTGTACCAGATCCCATCCCTGTCGTTTGCCGTCGCCCCGGGACGCGGTGTGTCGAAAATAATCGAACATTTGTTTGAAAATTATCTAGACATCGCACGACTTGTGCGTTATCATGTAGATATCCCAAAGAAACGGAGGCCCCGCGATGAAACCCGTCAAACCGACTGCGGCGCTGCCGTCCCAGACCTTGGCCGCCCTGCGGGCGACCATCGGCGTGCGCAACACGCGCAAGCTGTGCCGGGCGTTCGGTGGCTCCAACCTGTACATCCCCAAACTCGAGGGATTCGACCGTCCCCACCGCAACCGCCTGATCCGCCAGGACGCGGCCCGCGGCGTCCCCTTGTCCCAGCTCGCCCTGGCTTACGGCCTGTCCGAGCGCCAGGTCCGCCGCATCCTATCCACCCGCCCCGCGCGGGATTTCTGGAGCGAACCCTGGTGAACGGCCGATTTCCCGCCAAAACCTACCTCTTTCGTCCTATTCGGGCGGTTCCGCATGCGGGCCGCCGCGCATAGGATAACAGGAAATGCTGAAAAGGAGTGACTGACTTATGTGTGGTATTGCCGGAACGATTGACCTTGGCCGCGATGTGCGCGGCCTGGCCGGCCTGCCGGAGCGCATGGCCCGCGCCCTGTCCCGCCGCGGCCCGGACGCCGGCGGCGTCTATCAAGACGCGCACGCCCTGCTCGTCCACCGCCGTCTGATCGTCGTCGACCCCGCAGGCGGCGGACAGCCTATGTATGATCCAGAGGGAAATATTATTTTAATTTATAACGGAGAGTTATATAACACCGAGGATATCCGCCGCGAACTGGCTGCCCTCGGGCATACGTTCCGCGGCCATTCGGATACCGAGGTCGTGCTACACGCCTATCTGGCCTGGGGCACGGAGGCCTTCCAGAAGTTCAACGGCATCTACGCCTTTGCGCTATGGGACAAGGCGGCGCGCCGCCTGACGCTGTGCCGCGACCGCCTGGGCGTCAAGCCGCTGTTTTATGCGCGCCGCGGGCAAATGCTGACCTTCGGCTCGGAGATCAAGGCCATCCTGTGCCATCCGGATATCCCCGCCCAGCTCGACGAGGACGGCCTGCGCAGCATCCTGCTCCTGGGCCCGGCCCGCCCGCCCGAGTCCGGCGTGTTCCATGATATCCACTCGGTGCTCCCCGGCCAGTACCTGGTCTTTGACGCGGACGGCCTGCACTATCACACGTACTGGAAGCTGACCGCGCGCCCCCATCCCGACAACCTCGCGCAGACCATCGAGCACACCCGCGCGCTCATCGAGGACGCGGCCAAGCGCCAGCTCGTGTCCGACGTGCCGCTCGCGACTTTCCTGTCCGGCGGCCTGGACTCCTCCATCCTATCCATGCTGGCCTCACGCACCCTGCGCGCCCGCGGCGAGACCTTACATACCTTCTCGGTGGATTACCGCGACAACGACAAATACTTTACAAAAAGTATTTTTCAGCCAAATTCTGACAGTACGTATATCCCAGGCATCGCCGGCTTCATCGGCTCCAACCATCACAATGTCGTATTGGAGCAAGAAGCGCTGGCCGCGGCGCTGGATGACGCCGTGCTCGCGCGCGATCTGCCGGGCATGGCCGACGTGGACTCGTCCTTCCTGCTGTTCTGCCAGGCGGTCAAGGACGCTGGCTTCACGGTCTGCCAGTCGGGCGAATGTGCCGACGAGCTGTTCGGCGGCTACCCGTGGTATCACCGCGAGGAGATCCTGTTCGAGGACTGCTTCCCCTGGTCGCGCTCGACCGCGCTGCGGCAGTCGCTGCTGCACGACGGGGTCATCCGCGACGGCGAGGCGTTTGTCCGCGCGCACTACCAGCGCACCTGCCAGTCGGCGCCCAAGCTGGACACCGACAGCAAGAAGGACGCGCGCATGCGCGAGATGTTCGCGCTCAACCTGCAATGGTTCATGGCCACCTTGCTCGACCGCAAGGACCGCATGAGCATGTACTTTGGCCTGGAAGTCCGCGTGCCGTTCTGCGATCACCGCATTGTGGAGTACGCCTACAATATGCCCTGGGACATCAAGGCCCTGGACGGCCGGGAAAAGGGCATCGTCCGCAAGGCATTTGAAAACGACCTGCCCGCGGACATCGTCTGGCGCAAAAAGAGCCCCTACCCCAAGACCTTCTCGCCGGCCTACACCCAGATTGTCTCGGATGCCCTGCGGGAGAAGATGCACGACCCAACCTCCATCCTGCCCGAGCTGTTCCGTCTGGACGCCATCGAGGATCTCATGTCCCACCCGGACGACCTGCCCGAACCCTGGTACGGCCAACTCATGCGCACGCCGCAGATCTTTGCCTACCTGCTGCAGATCGACCGCTGGTTCCGCGCCTATCAGGTCGAGCTGATCTGATAGGCCCGGCTTCCTGCGGACAAAATCGAGAAGAGACAAAAAAAGCCGCACATGCGGCCAAAAAAGCGCGCTCTGCGCGCGCATATAACGTGAACAGGTCCAGTAAAAATGGACAGTGACAAAAGACCCCCTGATGTAGGAAAA